>Ga0163144_10023643_pt1 | contig 12115 bp, 9 predicted proteins | sample OliLak19BULKMAT1_FD_123175 | JGI IMG/M metagenome (GOLD analysis project Ga0163144, IMG submission 123175) | Freshwater microbial mat bacterial communities from Lake Vanda, McMurdo Dry Valleys, Antarctica - Oligotrophic Lake LV.19.BULKMAT1 | ecosystem: Environmental > Aquatic > Freshwater > Lake...
CAATAATAGAAATTTAATTAGTAGAAATATGAAAAAAATAATATTCACATTCATATCCGGCATTTTAGCAATATCCGGCATTTCACAAACTGCCACCAATTTCACTGCAAATGACTGCGCAAGCGTAAGCCGCGATCTTTTTGCTGAATTAGATGCAGGTAAAGTAGTGGTGTTAGTTTGGGTAATGCCCTGTGGAACCTGTATTGGGCCATCCCAATCGGCATACACTACAGCACAAAGCTTTTCAGGTAGCCACCCGGGCAGGGTTTTATTCTGGATGGCGGATGATTACGGCAACACAGGCTGCTCCACAATTAACAGCTGGGCTACCAACAACAGCATGCCAAATTCTACCAAATTCTCGAATACCAACATTGACATGATGGATTACGGCTCTACCGGAATGCCTAAAGTAGTTATACTGGGCGGATCCAGTCATACTGTATTTTACAATGCAGATGATGCTTTTAATGGAGGAGCAATGACCACTGCAATTAATAATGCTTTGAATGCAACAGGTATTTCAGAACAGGAGAATGAAATACCAGCAGCAGCTATTTATCCAAACCCTGCTAATGCTTCAGCAACTTTTTCCTATTCTATCGAATCATCTTCATCTGTAAAAATTGAGATATACAATATTGTCGGAGAGAAAATTTCCTCTGTATTTTCAGGAAAACAAAACACCGGAGAACATAAATTAAACATTGATTCCGGAAAACTCAGCAACGGCATATACTTTATAAAATTAGTTGCCGTCAACTCTGAAAAAACGATTAAGCTTTCTGTTTCACACTAAAACGAATATGCGTTTTTTTTCGTTTGTTGTTCTTTTTACCCTTTTCCTGCTACCTGCTGCCAATTGTATATCTCAGGGCTGTTGTTCCGGTGGCAGCGGAAGCCCTATAGCCGGAGGCGCATCACAAGGTGTGTTGCTCGACAGGCAAATGGAACTGGCAGGAAACTTTCAGTACATTCAAACAGATAAATTTTTTTCCGGAAGCAAGGACACTATCCCGCTCTTTAAAAGTTTTTTGAGTAATTATTTATACGGCAAAGTGGCGTATGGAGTCACCAAGGATTTTACAATGTCTGTTGAGGCAGGATATTTCCTCGGAAAACGTCAAATTGGCATCAGCAACGATACTGCACAATCAAAAGGTATTGCGGATCTTATCCTTTTCCCGCGCTATGATGTATACAACCATACGGATGAAAGAAAACGTGTAGAACTTACGGTAGGAATGGGACTGAAGATCCCATTAGGAAAGTACATGGACTCAACAATTACATATCACAATCCTACCACCGGTCAAAATTATTATACTACCTCTCCCCCCACTGTTCAGCCAACGAACGGCTCTCACGATTTTATTTTTTATTCGTTCTTCTTCAGAGGGTTTCCACTTCACAACTTTCGGCTGTTTGCAAATGCTTTTTATATTAAAAAAGGATGGAACCCCCTGGGCGAAAAATTCGGAGACTATTCCAGCATCAGCTTGTTTGCAGGAAAAACAGTATTCAAAAAGCTGGGAATAACAGTACAGCTGAAAGGTGAACATATTGCAAAAATGAAATCCGCTAAAGATGTTGACATCCTTGCGTTATACAATGTGGATACTGCCTCTACGGGAGTAGTAAAAGTATTTGTTACTCCGCAGCTGAGCTATACCTTTAAATCATTTACTATTTATGGGTTAAGCGAATTCCCCATTTATCAATATGTAAACAAAGCACAAATTGCTTCTCAATACCAGTTTACACTGGGAGTTTCCTACCGCTTCTTTACTGTCCGAAGCACCATTCCCAAAAGCGGTGACGATGTTTATGCCTGCTCCATGAAATGCCCTGAAGGAATGAGCAACAAGCCCGGAAAATGCAAGGTTTGTGGGATGGAGTTGAAAAAGGAATAGCAATAAGGCAAGGTACTCGGGCAGGATTTCAAATATTATATTCTTACACCGATAACGCAAATGTCGTCCAACTGCTCAATATCTCCCATCCAGTTTACGATAGTATTATTAAGGTTCTCCTTCTGCTCCGGCATTGGCATTCCGTTGAGCCCGGTGAGCATACTCTTGAATTGATTGTATTTGAATTTCTTTTTTGCCGCTCCGCCAAACTGATCCGCGTATCCATCTGAAAAAATGTAGATAACATCTTCCTTTTTTAATGTCACGGCATGATTGGAGAATTTCTTACGGTGATCAAATGCACCTATAGGCTGCTTATCTCCTTTGATCTCAGAAAAATCTCCTTTGCTGATAATATAGAGAGGGTTATTTGCCCCTGCAAATTCAAGCATTCTGGTTTTAGGATCATAACTACAGAGCGCAATATCCATCCCGTCATTGATCTGAGTTTCGTTGTTTCTACCGAATGTTTCTTCTACCAGTTCATTCAGCTTATCCAGTATTTCGGAAGGTTTTGTTAATCCAAATTCATTTACAGAGCGATAAAGCCCGTTATAGCCGATGATGCTTACAAACGCTCCTGGAACACCATGTCCGGTACAATCCACCACCGCAAAAAATAATTTACCTGCCTTTTCAGTCATCCAGTAAAAATCTCCGCTCACAATATCCTTGGGCTTGTACAACACAAAGGCATCCGGCAGCATGGTTTTCACCGTGTGATCAGCAGGCAGGATCGCATCCTGTATTCGTTTTGCATAATTTATACTGTCTGTAATGTGTTTATTCTTTTCAGAAATAATTGCATGCTGCTGCTTTATCTCTGTTTCCACGCGTTTAAGTTCTGTGATATCCGTATCAATAGCAACTAGGTTTCTTATTTTTCCGTCCTCACCGGTAATTGGAGTAAGGGTAGTCTGTACCCATATATCCCTACCGTCTTTTGTCCTGTTCATCACCTCATAAACAGCGGGTTTAGACTTACGGATGCAATCGTCAAGTATTCCCTGTATCTTAGGATTTCCGCTCACTATCATAATATTGGTCCTGTTCATTGCTTTCAGGTCCTCCAGCGTATATCCCGTAAGGCGTGTATAACTGGCATTTACCCATTCTATATTCGCCTGTGCATCCGCAATAATGATGGCGTTATCGGTTTTGCTAGCCACGATAGAAAGTTTCGCCAATTCTTCTTTTTGCTTTTCTATTTCGGCTGTACGTTTTTTTACCTCTGCCTCCATATTACCGTACAAGCTCGCATTTTCAAGGGCGATGGTAACATAAATAGCAAGGCTTCTGATTATGTCTATCTGATATTCAGAATAAGCATTGGGCTTAAAGCTTTGAGTAGTAATAACTCCTATCCTGCTCTTGGAAGTAAGCGGAAGGTAAATGATTGACTCCGAAGTAGCTCCCGACACCGGAGCAGGTTTTGCTTTGCCCGGAAAGTATTTACCGTAATCTTTATCAATCTCATTGATAATTATCTCACGCTGATTCTTGAAGCACCATACTGCTGTCCTGTTCTCGTCATTCAGTTCTTCATAGTTGACCGGCAGCTTCTCTCCTTTCTCTATATCGCCCGGAAAGCACAGGCGGTTTTTATCTGCTTCGTAAATTCCAATAGCTAAAACGGAAGCATCCATCAGGGTATTAATATTGGCATATACTTTTTCAATAATCTCTTCCACCCGCAAGGAAGCAGTTATTTCTCTTCCTATATCGCTCAGCAGCTTTGTATTCCGGTAAGATTTTTCAATTTCTTCTTTTTGCTTCACCACTTCCACCGTGCGTTCATTTACCTTTTGCTCCAGATCCTTATTGGACTTTTTCTTTTGACTGTATCCTCTGAAGACAAAAAACAGCAGCAAGATGGTAAGTAACACACCTGCAATTGCAGAATAGGTGAGCGTACGCTGCCTTTCTAATTCCGCTTCACTCAGCAGAATAGTTTTATTCTGGAGCTCGATGGCTTTCTGGCTTTTTTCATTCTCCATGCTAAATTGCATCCTGCTCACCCGGTCGGAATTTTCCTGATTAACAATAGAGTCGCGGATCAGCGTGAATAATTTATAATTCTCGTGGGCCTTTTTAAAATCTCCCGTTTTCTCATAACACCTTGACAAGCCGGAATATGCATTTTTCATTTCATACAGAACATCTGCCTCTTTTGCGAGCGCCAATCCCTTTTCCAGATGCTCTATGGCTTTTCTATAGTCGCCCAGACGCACATACGCATTGCCAATATTACTGTGAGATTCGGCCACACCTCCTACATCTTTTGTTTTCTCAAAAATGGCCATGGATTTTGTGGAATACTCAATTGCCTTTTCATACTCACCCAGCTCATTATAAATAAGGCCGAGATTACCAATTGGATATGCAATACTAATATCCTGCCCTGCATCTAAATACAACTGATACGATTTCAACTGGCATTCAAGTGCCTTTTTAAAATCTCCGATCAGTTGATAACCCCATCCTGCATTATTGTATGCAAGCGCAATACCCGTTGTATCTCCAATAGTTTCTCGTATTTTTAATATTTTCAGGGCATATTCCAGCCACTTATGATAATTTCCTGACTTCTCATACAATGCTCCAATATCATAATAATCAGAAGCAACTGCTGATAGATCATTTTTCTTCTCATGTAAATGCAGGGATTTATTCAGGTATTCAGCGGCCTTTTCATAGTCTCCTTCGGTTGAGTAAAACCTGCCAAGGCTGTTGAACAAATATGCCAGCACGCTGTCGCTCGAAGTTTTGCTCAGCAACACCTGTACTTTTTCAATGTATGTACCGGCTTTGCGGGCATCTTCCATTTTTTTATAATGAATGTCCCACAAAGCAAACAAAACGTCTGCTACTTGCATCGTATCATTGATTTCTTCGTTCAGCTTCAATTGGGTTTCAAAATGCGAAACGGCTTTAGGGAATTCACCCATCACAATATATAATCTGCCCAGACGCGCATGGGCTATGGCCATTTTAGGAATTCGATCGTCATCTGTATCAACTTGTAAAGCTTTCATATACTCCTGCATAGCCTTTGAGTAATTCACTTTAGCTTTATAATAATCACCACTCCTTCTCAACAGATTTCCATGCTCCAGGCCGTGTTTTAATTTTTTAGCAAGGGCAATCCCTTCGTTTATATAGGGAAATGCTTCATCAAACTTCTCCTGATTATTCAGTTCCCAGGCGAGACCGGCAAGTGCATTTACCTTATTTGTATCTTCTTTAGCGGTTTTAAGAACATTTTTCAGGCTATCAACAACAACCTGTGAATAGGATCCGGCAAACGAGAATATCAATAGCAGTAACGCAATAAAATGTTTTGTTGAGTATTTAAGAGATAAATTCACAGAAGAGAAATGAAAAAATAAATTACACCCAAAAAGTTCACTTGAACTTTTTGCCGCATGGGCAGAAGATTGAAAATGAAATATTTACACTGTACTTTGAAGGTAAGAAAATATTTCATTTTTAATGTCTGGGTTAACCCTGACCAACATATCCAGGCACTACCGTCTGGATATGTTGCGTCAAATATTTGTAATATGTCCTTTCCGAATTGCAAAATCCGGGTTAAACTTTCACTAAAAAAATTTCCTTAAGCTTTGACATACAAAAATCAATTTCTTCTTTTGTAGTGTACTTGCTGAACGAAAAACGTATAGATGGCCTGTTCATATCCGAACCAATACCTTTTAGCACATGAGATCCCTGATTGCTTCCGGATGTACAGGCGCTGCCTCCGGATGCAGCGATGCCTGCGATATCCAGATTAAAAAGCATCATCTCGGCATTTTCTGTAGGTGGAAATAAAACATTCAGCACGGTATAAAGAGAGCTTCCTTCCGCATCGCCATTGAAATCCACTCCCGAAATATTTTTCTTCAGCTGCTCGATCATGTAGGTTTTAAGGCCCTGTACATGGGCATGATGTGTATCCAAGTCACGTATCGCTACTTCAAATGCCTTGGCCAGGCCCACAATTCCATACAGGTTTTCCGTACCCCCTCTCATATTTCTTTCCTGGGAACCACCGTAAATAAGAGGCTTAATCTTAATCCTGCTGCTCACATACAAAAAACCAATCCCTTTTGGGCCATGAAACTTATGCGCTGCACCATTTACCATATCCACATGAAAACTTTTCAGATCCATTTTGTAATGAGCCATGGTCTGAGTAGTGTCGCAATGAAAAATAGCCTTGTACTTTTCGCATAGTTCCCCTACTCGTTTTATCGGAAGCAGGTTACCTATCTCATTGTTAGCGTGCATGAGTGATACAAAAGACTGCTCATTTGAAGAAAGTAATTCTTCCAATTGCACTAGGTCTATATGCCCTTTCTTGTCAAGCTTAACAAAGCTCAGTTTTATTTTTCCCGTATTTTCCAGCGATTCCAATGTATGCAGCACTGCATGATGTTCGATCTTGCTGGTGATAGCATGTTTAATTCCCAAATCATCAATAGCACAACGTATCGCCATATTGATAGCTTCAGTACCTCCCGATGTAAAAAATATTTCAGAAGGAGACACATTCAAACTTTTCGCAATGGTTTTCCTGGCAGATTCTATTCCTGCACGGGTCTTTCTGCCAAAAGAATGAATGGAGGAAGGATTTCCAAAATGCTCTTGTAGATATGGAAGCATAGCCTCAAAGACTTCTTTGTCCAGCGCTGTGGTAGCAGCATTGTCTAAATATATCTGCATGGTTAATTTCCGTTTCTGTTAGACTTAATTAACTCCTTAATATCGGCAATTATTTTTTTTGCAAGATTATCTGCAGTTGACTGCGATTCACTTTCAGAATAAATACGGATAATAGGCTCTGTGTTCGACCTGCGCAGGTGTACCCATTCCTTTCCAAATTCGATCTTAACCCCATCCACCGTATTTACAGGCTGCTTTTTATACTTCTCATGCACACCTGCCAAAAGCTTATCCACATCAATACCATTGATAAGTTCAATTTTGTTTTTAGAAATATGATAATCCGGATAGGAAGCACGAAGCATTGAGCAGGATTTTCCAAACTTTGCCAGGTGTGTGAGGAACAATGCAATTCCTACCAGCGCATCCCTGCCATAATGAATTTCAGGATATATAACTCCACCATTCCCTTCGCCACCAATTACAGCTTTGTGCTTCTTCATCATCTCAACCACATTCACCTCGCCCACTGCCGAAGCATAATACGTTCCACCTGCTTTTTCCGTTACATCGCGCAGCGCACGTGTGGAAGACAAATTAGAAACAGTATTGCCTTTTTTACAATTCTTTAAAACGTAATCTGCTACTGCAACCAGCGTATATTCTTCGCCAAACATTTCTCCATCTTCACAAACAATAGCCAAACGATCCACATCCGGATCCACAGCAATGCCAAAATGGGCTTTGCTTTTTGTAACCACTTTTGACAATTCGTGTAAATTCTCCGGGAGCGGTTCCGGATTATGAGCGAAATCGCCCGTAGGATCGCAGTTTACTTTAACAATAGTTTCAACACCCAAGGCTTCTAAAAGCATGGGTATCGCAATCCCTCCTGTAGAATTTACTGCATCTACTGCTACACGAAACTTCTTTTCTTTAATTGCTTTTTTATCCACGAGGCTAAGCGCAAGCACCATATCAATATGCTTCTTGATATAATCATTTACTTCGGTTCTCTGTCCGAGAGATTGCACTTCCTCAAAAATGAAATTCTCATCATCTGCAATTTTGAGAATCATCAAGCCATCTTTTTCTGAAATGAACTCGCCATTGCTGTTCAAAAGCTTAAGGGCATTCCAATGTTTGGGATTATGGCTTGCCGTAATAATAATCCCGCCATCCGCTTTTTCTTCGGTCACCGCCACTTCCACAGTGGGTGTGGTAGATAACCCCAGGTCAATAACATCCACTCCCATTCCCAAAAGCGTGGAGGAGACCAATTTGCTCACCATTTCTCCGGAGATCCTGGCATCTCGACCTATCACAACTTTTGCCTTTGGAGACTTGCCCTTAGCCTTTTGACCTAACATCCAGGCTCCATAAGCAGAAGTAAATTTTACGATGTCAGATGGCGTCAGATTTTCACCCGATTTGCCTCCTATTGTTCCCCGAATTCCAGAAATAGATTTTATTAGCACAAAGTATAGTTTTTAAGAATAAATACCACAAGAGTTGATCAGGCACAAAGATAATTTTTCGACCCGAATAAGAGTAGAAAATTATGAACTATCGTATAGTATTTTAGAAATATCGGCTATTGATTTTCTTATAACTTTGTTTATCATGCAACATGACGACCTGATCAAGAGATTTGAAGAATTACTCGCTAATAATACGCGCAGCTTTTTTGATTCTGACGAGTTTGATATTTTGATCGATTATTACCTTACTGCAAACCAATATCATAAGGCTCTCAAAGCGGTTGATTTTGCGCTGGAACAATACCCCTATTCTATTGATTTTTTGATTCGAAAAGCGCAATTGTTAAGCGCAAATAAGGAAACCCGCAAGGCACTTGAATTGCTGGTTCAGGCAGAAGGAATTGACCCTATACATCCGGAAGTATTTATGACGCGGGGATCCATATATAGCTTGATCGGCCTGCCTGAAAAAGCGATTGAAAACTTCAAGCTATCTATTGAACATTCCGGGGAAAATAAAGAACTTATTGAAGATGCGTATTTATATTTAGCCTTTGAGTATGAAAACCTGGAGCAGTACGAAGATGCTATCTTCTGCCTGAAAAAAACGATTAATATAAATCCCAAAAATAATCCTGCATTGTATGAGCTCTCCTTTTGTTTTGAAGTGAGCGGTAAGGACAACGAAGCCGTTGAATATTTTGATAAATTTCTAGATGCACATTCCTACAGCCACTGCGCTTGGTTTAACCTGGGTGTGGTTTACAACCGCATGGGACTTTTTGAAAAAGCGGTGGAAGCCTATGATTATGTGATTGCGATCAAGGAAGATTTTGCGCCTGCTTATTTTAATAAAGCGAACTCCCTTGCAAACATCAATAAGCTGAAAGAAGCCATTGTATGCTACGAAGAGACCTTCAAATATGAAAAGCCGGAGGCGATCACCTACTGCTATATTGGAGAGTGCTATGAAAAATTGAAAAACTTTGAACAGTCCCTTCTCAATTATAACCGTGCTACTTCACTGGATCCTTCCCTGGGGGATGCATGGATAGGAATGGGAATTGTCTTGGATCAGCAGGATAAACTCACAGAGGGAATTCATTACCTGAAGAAAGCGATCGACATTGATAAAACAAATGCTGATTATTGGTACGTAATTGGCGATGCTTATCAGAAACTTGGATTTACGGAAGAAGCGAAAGATGCTTATAAAAAAGTGATCGAGATAGACCCTACTCTGGAAAACATATGGCTGGATTATTCCAACCTGCTTTACGAAGAAGGTGACAAAGAAGAAGCTGTGGAAGTTCTCGCTTTGGGAATTAAAAACCACCCTGATAATGCGGAGCTTTTTTACCGCATGGCTGCCCTTCTGCTCTGGTCAGGAAAAAAGCAAGAAGCCCTTACCTATTTGCAGAGCGCTTTGCAGTTAGATTATAAAAAACACAAAGAAATATTCAAATTCATTCCTGAGCTGCGTAAGAACAGAACCGTGCTCGACATGATAAAATCCTATAGAAAAAGATGAACGTTACACTCACACACCTTCCCAAGCGGACAAAGAGGCCCAGAAAAGATGGTGTTACCATGGTTATGGATAAGGGGCTTAGCCTCATTCAGGCAGAAAACATGGTAGATTCCTCCGGGGAATTTATCGATTTTGTCAAGCTGGGATTCGGAACTTCTGTAATTACAAATAAGCTGGCCGAGAAAATAAAGATATACAAGCAAGCGGATATTAAAGTATATTTTGGAGGTACATTATTTGAAGCCTTTATTATCCGTGGCATGTTTAATGAATATTGTTCGTATATAGATAAATTCGGGATTGACACGGTGGAAGTATCGGACGGCTCCATTGAGATAAAACATGATAAAAAATGCGAACTGATACGCACGCTTGCAAAGAACTATACCGTACTTTCTGAAGTAGGTTCCAAAGAAGAGGGTGTGATCATTCATCCCGGCATGTGGATAAAGATGATGAATACAGAGCTGCAAGCAGGTTCCTGGAAGGTAATTGCCGAAGCGCGGGAAAGCGGTACGGTAGGTATTTATCGTTCAAGCGGCCATGCGCATACCGCCCTGGTAAGCAAGATCACCAACAGCGTAAAGCAGGAAAATATTATCTGGGAAGCACCCAAAAAATCACAGCAGGTCTGGTGGATAAAACAGCTGGGAGCAAACGTCAACTTGGGTAACATTGCACCTACGGAAGCCTTGTCTCTTGAAACATTACGTTTAGGTTTAAGGGGCGATACCTTCTTTTCTTTCCTTCCAAAAGAATTATCAAAAAAAATATAATTATTCTGCCATGAAAGAAGTCACCGTAACCGAATTAAAAAAAATGATGGAAGGCAAGGAGGATTTCCAACTCATTGATGTCCGCGAAACACACGAAGTGGAGATAGCAAACATTGGCGGAGATCATATTCCGATGGGAGATGTAATGGAGAATCTGGATAAAATTTCCCGTGATAAAAAAGTAGTTATCTATTGCAGAAGCGGTAATCGCTCCGGAGTGATCACACAAGCGCTGGAATCCCAGCATGGATTTAAAAATATCCATAACATGAAAGGCGGCATCCTTGCCTGGGCAAAAGAAATTGATCCTAACGTATCCTAAATACTGATTAAAATGCTGGAACTCTTTGAACATATCATCCACCTGGATTTTGAATGGCTCTTCAGCCAATATGGAACCACCGTGTATGTTATTTTATTCCTGGTGATATTTACCGAGACTGGCATAGTAGTTTTTCCCTTTTTACCGGGAGACTCTCTGCTGTTCACTGCGGGACTCTTTGCACGCTTAGGCTATATGGATATTGCGTTTCTTGTATTGCTGCTGTTTGTTGCGGCTGTTTTGGGCGATAATGTAAATTACTGGGTTGGTCGCACACTGGGAGTACGAGTAATGCAGATCAAATTCGGAAATAAAAAAATTGTCAAACAGCAATACCTTGATAAAACGCATTCCTTCTATGAAAAGTATGGTGTAAAAACCATTATCATGGCCCGTTTCGTTCCCATCGTACGAACTTTTGCACCCTTCGTTGCAGGAATTGCTGAAATGAAATACCGAAAATTCCTTCCCTTTGATATCCTGGGAGGCGCTATCTGGATCCTTAGCTTAACCTTTGCGGGTTACTTTTTAGGAGAGATCGAATGGATCAGAAAAAATATTGAGTTGGTTGCTCTTGGAATCATTTTCATTTCTATACTGCCCATCATAATAGAAGTAGTAAAACACAAGCTCCAGACCCCTACCCCTAAAGGGGAATAAACAAGTTGCCCAGCCCCTCAGGGGATAACGCATATGACAGAGAATAATAACAACAAAATCCTGATTAAAGCCCTTTTGGCGATTTAGGACAACCACTTCCTTCTCCCTTTAGGGTCGGGGCAAAATAAAAAACATGCGCACTTTCGGCATTATAGGCTATCCCCTCTCACATTCTTTCTCTCAAAAGTATTTCACGGAAAAATTTAAAAAGGAGAATATCGCTGACTGTGAATACAAAGTTTTCCCGATTGAAAAAATAACTGAATTCCCTGCTGTAATTACAAATAATTCTACCCTTTGCGGACTGAGTGTTACCATTCCTCACAAGCAAAATATCATTCAATATCTGAACGATATGGATCCGGCTGCAAAAGAGATCGGAGCGGTGAACTGCGTCCGCGTAAGCCAGGGTTCCTCCACTGCTAAATTAACCGGTTATAATACCGATGTATATGGGTTCGAACAATCCCTAAAGCCTTTGCTTAAACCGCAGCATTCAAAAGCACTTATCCTGGGAACCGGTGGCGCAGCAAAAGCTGTTGCATATATTTTAGATAAATTAAATATCAAGTTCCGATCCGTTTCAAGAACGCAAATGGATCTCATGTATTCCGATCTCAACAAAAGTATACTCGAAGAACACACATTGATCATTAATGCATCGCCTGTTGGAATGTACCCCAATGTAAATTCATCTCCCGATATTCCATATGAATTCCTTACCAAAAACCACCTCCTGTACGATCTAATCTACAACCCGGAGGAAA
>Ga0163144_10023644_pt1 | contig 12115 bp, 7 predicted proteins | sample OliLak19BULKMAT1_FD_123175 | JGI IMG/M metagenome (GOLD analysis project Ga0163144, IMG submission 123175) | Freshwater microbial mat bacterial communities from Lake Vanda, McMurdo Dry Valleys, Antarctica - Oligotrophic Lake LV.19.BULKMAT1 | ecosystem: Environmental > Aquatic > Freshwater > Lake...
CAGACCAAACCGCCACCACAGCCCTGGGCATCGTCTTCCGCTTCGAGACCATGGCCCTCTTCATCAGCATCGGCTGGGGAAGCGCCGCCCAAACCTTCGTCGGTCAGAACCTAGGCGCGCGCCACCTGGCCCGCGCGAAACACAGCGGCTACTGGGCAGCCCTCTACAACACCGTCATGATGGCCGCCCTCGCCATCTTCTACGTCACCTGCGCCTCCGCCATCGTCGGCTTCTTCAACGACGACCCGCAGGTGCTTGAGGTATCCCGCGGCTACCTGCTTTGGGTGGCACCCAGCTACGTGGGCCTGGGCATCGGCATCGTCCTCGGCTCAGCCATACAAGGCGCCGCCGCGCCGGTCCGTGCGCTGGTGCTGGACGCAATGGTGGTGCTGTGCGTGCAACTGCCCGCGAGCGTGCTCGTAGTACTGACTCCTGGGCGCAGCCTGACTCACGTTTGGTTGACGGTTGCGCTGAGCTATGTGGCGTTGGCGTTGGCGTTCGTGGCGAGTTATCGGCGGGGGAAGTTTTTGCAAGCTGTAGTGGCTTGACCAACCTTCATCCCCCCTCATCCCCGCCCACTACTTGACACCGTGCCCTGGCCCCACAATCTTGGGCCAAGCTGCAGTCGCTCTCCACCCAGGGTGAACATGCGGCGGATGATGGCACTCGACGCACGAGCTGGGCGTCGGCTTCTGCAAAAGAGCCTTGTCGGCGGGGCTGGCTACGTGTTTGGAGCCGGGGCCGTGGCAGACTTCGCATTGGACGTCGGTAAGCTTGTCTACGTGGGTGACGGTGGTGCCGCCGGGCTTGCTGTAGCCGGTGACGTGGCAGCCGACGCAGTCAAGGTTGAACTCTTTGTGCTGCTTGGAGAGCGTTTCGTAGGCGCCGGCGTGGGCGGTTTGGTCCCAGAACTTTCGCTGGGACTGGTGGCAGGTTCCGCATAGCTCCACACCGACGTAACTGGCCTCGCTTTCGGCGGGCGTCACGGGCACCAAGTCCTTGAAAGCCTCGCGGTTGTGGTCGTTCACGCGCCGGTAGTACTCGGCGATGTGTTTGGAGACGGCGGGGTCGGCGCCGAGCTTTTCGCGCACCTCGATCGATTGGAACCTGAAGTAGCTGCCTTGCTCAGGCGGCTTGGCTTCCGGCAGTTTCGAGAGCTCGGCTTGCAGCGCCTTTTTGTCGAGCGTAAGTGCGCTGAGATCCGCGGGCGAGCCGCCTTGGTCGAGCCGCGCCTGGATTTCGAGCAGGCGTCGCCCAATCTCGAGCTTGCGTTCGGTGGCTTCCAAGCCGCTGCCGTCAGCGAACACGAAAGACTGCCCTCGAATGTAAAGATCGACGACGCCCAGCGTCTGCAGGTGGTTCGGTGTCTCGATGACGAGCGTCTTGCCTACCAAGGTGGGAGAAATGGGAGGATCGTTCGTTTCGCCTTGGTCGAAGGGCTTGCCGACGATGGCAAGCTCGTAGCCAGGCACCTTCTCGATCAGCCGAAGCGCTTCGCCGCGCGGCATTGCGGCCAGCAGAATGTCGAGCTGCGCGCCGCCCTTGCCCAGCTCGGCGAGCGCATTCTGGGCCGCCACGCCTGGGTCCGACGCTTCCACGGCCTGCGGGCTCTTGCCGGCGAAGACCGGCATGCTCACCCCCACCAGGCCGACCTTGATTCCGGAAAGCTCCAGAACTTTGGTTTGGCGCACGCTCGGACTGTTTAAGTTGGCGGCCAAGAGACTCGCGCCCGAACGGCGCGCTAGTTTCGCCAGCGTCTCTTCGCCGAGCAGCCAATCGTTGGCACCAGGCGCCCACGCAGAAAGCCCCAAGCTCTTGAAGGCGTCGGCCAATGCGTCTGCCTTGAAAGACGCCTGAGCGTCGCGAGCCGCATCCGGGCGTGCATTCATGAACAGCATGGGCCCGGCCCCGAGCAGGAGCGCATGCGGCGCGGCCTGCTTCTGGCTGTTGATGAAAGCGGCCGCGTGATCGGCACCGCCCTGCATGTCCTTGACGCAGCCGCAGGGCTCAATGGCGCCCGCCACGCTGGACAGGACATAAAGCCTCAGTGATGGCGCGCCGCTCGAGGCTCGGCTCGGCTCGGTCCCGCACTTGCAGCTGCTGGTTGCGCAGCTCGCCGAGAGGGCGACGCCCAGTAGTAGTGTGGAAGGCCTCGTCAGTCCGCGAAACACCGGCGATTTATAGCGCGCGCCCGGCCAATTTCAGGCTTTTTCTTGCGCAGAGCCGGCGCCAAGGCAAAGCCGGCGCATTTCGGGCATTGCGCGCTTGCTTTCGCGCATAATGAAGCTGCCGTGCCGGAGGAACCCAAGGGCAAAGCGCCACAACCTTTCGGGCCGTTCGTGCTCGAGCGACGCATCGCCGTCGGAGGCAGCGCCGAAGTGTTTTTGGCTCGTCCCAAGCTCGGAACGCAACCGGCGGCGCACTTGGTGGTGAAGCGTCTGCTGCGTTCGGTGCGCGAGGGCGGCGAGTTCGACGCCCTTGAACGCGAGGCAGAGCTGCACCGCGCGGTCACCCACCCCAACGTGGTCAACGTCTACGGGGCCGGCATGGTCGGCGACGAACCTTACCTGGCGCTGGAGTACGTGGACGGAGTGGACCTGTACCGCCTGCTACGCCGCGCGGAGTCCGAGCAGCGCCGTTTTCCCCCTGGCTTGGCTGCCCACATCGCGCGCGAGGTCGCCGAGGCGCTCACCGCGGTCCATCAAGCGCGGGACCTCGAGGGCAACGTCCTGCATATCGTCCACCGCGACGTCACTCCCTCGAACATTCTACTTTCCATCGACGGTCGCGTGAAGCTGGGGGATTTCGGGATCGCGCGCTTCGAGCACAGGCTCAAACCAACCCAGCAGAGCGGCGGCGGCCTGAAAGGCAAGTTCGGTTACCTTTCGCCCGAGCAAGTCGCCGGCGAGCCTTCCGATCATCGCGCCGACTTGTTCGCGCTCACCGCAGTCTTCGGCGAAATGTTGATCGGCGAGCGCGTGTTTCCGGGCAGCGGCCAGCTGGCGGTCTTATTGGCGATTCGCGACGTGAACATCGGGCCGCTGAGGCGAGCCAGCGCGTTGCTTCCACCCGGTATGCTGGCGCTCTGTGAAAAAGGCTTGGCTCGCGATCCCGACGATCGCTACGCCGACGCCGCGGAGTTGGCGAAAGCCTTTTCGGTATTCGAGCGGCCTTCGCGCCCTGAGCTGACGAAGATGCTTTCGGAGTGGGTGCTGTGGGCCAAAGACTCTAGCGAGCTCGTCAAGCGCATCGAGGGTCAAATTCGGGACTCGGTGCAGCGCATGCAAGCGGTTCGGACCAAGAGCAGCGGCTCCATGCAGGCTGTCCGCGCTAGCAACCAGCCTGCGGGCGCGACTAAGCCGCCTGACGCTTCGGCGGTGGAGGCCGGCTCGCGTGTCCGGCGCACCGACGGCCAAATTTTGGAGCAGGTCTCCTTCGCCAAGCTGATCGAGATGATCGCCACGGGCGACCTGAGCGGCGAAGACGCCGTCGCGCTAATGGGCGAAGACTTCAAGCTGATCCGCGACATCCACGAGCTCGGGCGCCACCTGTTGCCGTCCACCACGGCTACTACCAACCGCATCTTCGAACCTGGCGTTCCGGATTATCAGGCGCTGCTGCGGGATACGTCCATGCTCGAAGTGCTGGCGCACATGCGCCAGAAGTCCGAGACAGGCGCATTGTTCGTAGAGCGGGCGCGCAGCATGGGAGCTTCGGTTCGCAAGGAGCTCTACCTCAATGCTGGCCGTCTCTTGCACGTCGCGTCTTCCGATCGTGAAGAGCTCCTCGGCGAGTACTTGGTGCGACGTGGCCGCCTCCCGCGTGAACAACTCGACGCCGCCTTGGGCTCCCTGCAGCGCTTCGGTGGTCGGCTCGGCGACACCCTGATCGGCCTGGGCCTCGTGAATGCCGTCGACGTGTTCCGCGCGATTCGCGATCAGGGCCGCGACCGCGTGGCAGCGTTGTCAACTTGGGAGGAAGGCCTGGTCACCTTCTACCGCGGCACCGCACCGAACCGCGTCGAGTTCCCGCTCGACCTGGATCTCGCCAGCCCACTCATGGCTGGCGCCATTTTGCGCTCCAAAGGTGAGCCCCGCAGCCTCCTGCCCGCCCCCGACAAACGGGTCGTCCCCGGCCCGCGCTACGAGGCAGGCAAGCTCCCGCGCGAACGCGGAGCCGCGCCCGCCTCACTTCAATTCGTACTCACCTTCCTCCCCGAAAAGCTCAACATCGAAGCCGCGCTCGGTCGCTTGACGGACTATCGCCCCGGCCGCGAAGCACGCGCCGTCAGCCCCAAAGAAGCCGCCGCCGCACTCTTCACGTCGGAGCTCCTCGGCTGGTCCGCGTGGGCTGACGCGTCGTTTTGAGCGGGACCGCAGCGACAACGAGGCCAGAAGCCAGGTCGCCCGGGCGCGCGCGTGTTTGACAGCTCCAATGTGATGAAAGCTCAGCCAAGGGATTGGGGGGCGCGTGAGCGATTGGCGGCCTAGCGCGTTCTCACGCGAAGGGTCCGCGCGACCGGGTCCCAAGGAGCAACCATGAATAACCGTTTGAGTGGTTACTGATGAAGCGGGTGCGCTGGCGATTACGACCAGTCAAGCGTTGGGGGACGATTTCAGGGCGGGGAGCTCGCCCTCGGACTTTTGGAGGCCGGCTAGGCAGTCGTAAGCGGCGTATTTGTAGCTGTCGGCGAGGGTCGGGTAGTTGAAGACCATTTCGATGAAGAGGTCGATGGTGCCGCCGAGGTGAATGGCGGTTTGGCCGATGTGCACGAGCTCGCTGGCGCGTTCTCCGATCACGTGGACACCGATGATTTTGCGCGTGCGCCGGTCGACGATGAGCTTGGTGATGCCGTCGAGGTCGCCGGTGATCTTTCCGCGAGCGTTGTTCTCGTAGAGAGCGCGACCGGCGACGTAGGGAATGCCTTTTTCCCGGCACGTCTCTTCGGTCTCGCCGTACGAGCTCACCTCAGGGATGGTGTAGATGCCGTACGGCATAATTTCCGCAACCGCCTGCTTGTAAGAGAAGCCGAAGGCGTGACAGACGGCTACTCGGCCCTGCTCCATGGACACGGAGGCCAGCGCCGGAAAACCGATCACGTCGCCCGCGCCCAGAATGTGTGGAACCTTGGTTCGAAACTGCGCGTCGACCGGTAGGTAGCCGCGTGAATCTGGCTCGAGGCCCACGCTCGACAGCCCCAAGCCTTGCGTGCAGCCCGTGCGCCCAGCCGCGAACAACAGTTGCTCGGTGACGAGCTTGCTGCCGTCGGTCAGCAGCGTTTCTACGCCGCCGGGAGAGCGCTTCACGCTCGTCCAGCGCTGACCCTGAAGCAAGGTGATCCCGGAACCGACCATCGCGGCTTTGAGACGTGCCACGATTTCTAGATCCAGAAACGGCAAGATCTCGTCGCGAGCGTCGACCAGCGTGACGGCTACGCCTAGCGCCGCAAACATGCTCGCGTACTCGCAGCCGATCACCCCGCCGCCCAGGATGGCGAGGGACGCGGGCAGGGAGTTGATGTGCAGGACCTCGTCGCTGTCGTGAATGAAGTCGTCGGCGAAATCGATATCGGGTGGTCGATGGGGCTTCGAGCCTGTGGCAATGAGAATGAAGTCGCCGTGGATGCGGCGATCGACATCGGCCGACGTAATTTGCACTGTGTGCTCGTCGACCAGCTGGCCGCGCCCCTGAAAGTAGCTGACCTGGTGGCGCTCGAAATTCTGTCGAAATGAGCGCGCTTCGGCGGCTGCGATGGCGTTTTTGCGCGACATGAGCCGCGGCACGGTCGCGCTCGCATCAAGCTCCACCGCGACCCCGTACAACTTGCGCGCGCGATGACCCGAGAGGTAGAGGGCGGTTTCGCGCAAGGTCTTGCTGGGCAACGTGCCGGTGTGGACGGCAGCGCCGCCCGGCTCCGGCTCGCGTTCGATCACCGCCACGCGCTTGTTGAAGTAAGCCGCCTGCGCGGCCGCCTTCTCACCTGCGGGGCCCGCGCCTATGACGACCAAGTCGAAACGTTCCGCTGCACCCTGAGCTGACACGCGGGCGAGCATACTCTGGCTCGCGCTATAGGTGGGTCTCGAAAGCGCCCGGGCACGCTGCCTGGGACCAAACTTGTGATCACGCGGGCTACCCGGGCATAATCGGGGCGAATGCCTTCCGTGCAACTTCCGTCCATGGCCACGGAAGAGCTGTTCCGCATCGGGGACCGGGCGGTCTCGTTCGTCACGATCGGGACCATGCTGCTCACGTTCGTGTCGATGCTTGGCCTGTCCTGGGTCCTGCGCCTCGGCATGCGCCGAGCTCTTCGGCGCGGGAAGATCGAAGCTGCCGGCGGGGACTTGGGTGTCGCCGATCGGCTGCTCCATTACGGATTCATCCTGGCCGGCCTGGCGCTGGCGCTGAATGTCGCGGGCATCAAGCTGGGCTCGGTTTTCACCGCGGGCGCCGTTTTCGCGGTCGGCTTCGGTTTCGCGATGCAGAACATCGCGCAAAACTTCGTATCGGGCATCATCCTGCTCATCGAACGCACGATCAAACCTGGGGACGTGCTCGAAATAGGCAGTCAGATCGTCAAGGTGATGAAGATGAGCATTCGCGCGACCATCGTGCGCACGCTCGACGACGAAGACATCATCGTCCCAAACTCCACCTTGGTGCAGTCCAACGTCAAGAACTACACCCTCGAAGACAACCTCTACCGCGTGAAAGTAGTGGTTGGCGTCTCCTACGAGTCGGACCTAAAGCAGGTGCGAGAAGTGCTCGAAAAAACCACCGGCGCTATTCCCTGGCGCGATCGCACCTTCCCTCCCCGCGTCCTGCTGCTCAACTTCGGCGCCTCCTCGATCGAGTACGAAGCCTCCGCCTGGATGCACGAACCCTTCAACTACCGCATCGCCGGCTCCGAGCTCCGCGAAGCCATCTGGTGGGCCTTCAAACGCGCCAACATCGTGATCGCGTTTCCCCAGGTCGACGTACATTTCGCTCCAGAAGTCGCCCAAGGACTCGCAGCTCTAGGCACAACTCCCGCTCGTGGCCGCTGATCCGAGCCGCTGAACGAGCGGACTGACCAAGGCCGCAGCGCCGGCTGCTGGTCGTGAGCGGCTGTCGCCCTGCTTTATGGTTTCCGTTACGTAAATGCTTTCGGGGCCCCCGCCCCGAAAGCCACCACAACCCAAGCAAGTCTTGGAAGAAAAGATCGCGATCGAAAGGGAGAGGCGGGTCGAGACCCCGGCGAGGCCGGGCGCAAAACCCGTGGTGCAAAACACACGAGTCGACCCGACCCCGGGGCCACCGCGGGGTAAGATCAACCTAAGACCGGGTCGCAACCCCGGCGAGGCCGGGCGCAAAACCCGTGGTTCTATCGCACGGGTCGACTCGACCCTTGGGCCACCGCAGTGCAACCAACAGCCCCGGCCCCCCTTCCAGGTCACCCGAGACGACCCACCCTCCCCCGTCACCTCGGCGCAAATGGAAGAATCGTCTTAATGTCCTCGTCGTTGAAGCGCAGCATGCCGCCGACGAAGTAGTCACGGCGAGAGTCGCTGAGCACGTCTTCGACGCCGCCCAGTAGCCACAAGCGATTGATGAATTCATAGCCGAGCGAGATGCGCCAACGCGGCAGCACGACTTCGCCGAACCCGTGAAGATCTTGACGAAGCTCGAAGCGATCCTCGAACAGGAGCACGTCTAGCCCGAGGCCGCCGGTGGACTCCTTGATGCCGAAGCGCCCGGTGAAGGGACCAAAGCTCTGCGCGAACTGCAGCGAGAAGCGCAGCGTGTTCGTCGTTACCGTGCGCACCTCCCGGTAGTGCGGCGGGTCGTTGGGATTGGTCGTGTCTACGTCGATCTGCTCGAAACGAGTGAGACCCTTGGGGTCGTTGACTACCTCGATCAGATAGTACTTGTCCTCGCGCGGCTGGAGCCGAACTTCCACGTAGCTTTTCACGGTGCTGGCCAGGAACTGATAGTCCGTGCGCAAGCTCACGATGGTTTGCAAGCGCGAGATACCGCCCAGGAACTCGCCGACGTTTTCGACCGCGCCCTCGACCTCGTTGATGAGCTTTTCATCCTTGGTCAGCCTACCCAAGGTGCCTTCGCCGCGCTCCAGCCGCCCGGTCACGTCGTCGATGTTCTTGAGCGCGCTCTCCAAGTTCTGGCTGGCTCGGTTCACACGCTCCACGATTTGCCGGACCTCGCCGGCGTCTCCCGGCTTCCCGTCCTCGGTCTTGGTCACGAGCTCGCGCACTTCGCGCGTGGTCTCACGCACGTTCTCTAGAATGCGCTCGATTTCCGGGCCGCTCTTTTGCGAGATCACCTGGGCGTTGGTTAGCACCTCGCGAATACTTTCGCGGTTCTCGCGCACGGTCTGATTCAGTGCGTCGGTCACCTGCGCCAGGTTGCGCAACGTCGACTGGATGTCGTTTTTACCCTGATCGCTGCCTACGGACGCCGCCAACGCCTGCGACACCTCTTTGACGTCCTTGGCGATGTCCGCCATCTGGTGCATCAGGTCGTCGGGTGTTTTGGCCTCGATGATGATCTTGATCTCGTCGCCGTCCTTGAGCTTCTTGCGCCCTTCGGTGCCCGGCGCGATCTTCAGGTGATACTCACCGAGCAAGCTCGAAGCGACCTTCGCGGCTGAGGCATCCTCATACAGCGGCACCTCTTTGTTCACGGCGATGTCGATGCGCGCCTGCCCGCGATCCAGCCGCACGCTCTTGATTTGGCCGACGGGAATGCCGGCAACGCGAATCTGCGAGAGCTTGGCGAGACCGCTCGCGTCGTTCATTCGCGCATACACGGTGTAGCCGTCCCCGCCTTCGCCCGCCTTGTTGATGTAGCGATAGATGGCAAGCCCAGCCACCACCATCACGACGGTGAAAGCACCGACCTTTGCGGCTGAAGTGATGCGACCAGCCATGCGGCGAAGCCCGCAGCGTAGACGTCATGTTCAGCTGGAGCAACGGCCCCACGACCGAAACATGCTACAAAAGGTCCATGGGCCGGCCGTTGCATGCGTTAGCCCGCTGCCGCTGGGTCGCCGCGCTGCTCTCCTTAACCGGCCTGGCATCGGGATGCAGACCTGCCCCAGTGCAGGAGTCTAGGCCAAGGGCGATCAGGGCGGTGGCGACGCCTTCGGCGGCTGGAGACGGCGGCGAGGTCTTTCAGTTCACGGAAGTAACGCGGTCGCCCCTGGACGAGCCTCTGGCTCGCGCAGAGTTGGCTGGCTTTTTCGCTCTCTGCAAACGCGGTGACGCAGCGCTTTCGCGTGTGGCAGAACGCTTCGCTCGGCGTCAAAGCGAAGGCAGCGCAGCGCTCGATGTTTCCGAAATCAGTTTCGCGCTTCGTGCCGAGGGCTCACCGTATGTTTGGCCGCGAGCATGGACGCTCGAAGGCGGCGACCTGAGTGGTCCGGCCGCGCTCGAGAGGATGAAGGCTTGGCTCTCGACCTTCGACGATGGCGGGCAGCGCCGATGCGGCGTGGCGGTTGTCGAGTCCGGCGAGCGCAGCGTGCTCGCCGCTGTGGCGGTGGATGCGCTGGGGGATCTTCTAGCGTTGCCGGTGCGAGCCCGCTCGGGCGCATGGCTCGATATCAGCGCCGAGCTACTGGTGCCCGCGAGCGACGCCAAAGTCGTCGTGCTTGGGCCAAGCGGCGCGCCCCGCTCGGTGCCAACCAGCTTCGACGGCAAGAACGTGCGCGCTCGTGTGCATGCGGATCGCCCGGGCAGTTTCCTGGTTCAGGTGCTGGCGAACGTGAGTGGCGGTCCGCGGCCAGTGCTCGAAGCCACGGTGTACGCGGACGTGCACCCGCCGACGTCGTTTTTCGGAGATGCCGCGCCCGGCGAGCAGAATGAGACCAGCGCCCGCGCGAAAGATCCGAGCGACGCCCTTTTGTCGATGGTGAACCGAGCGCGCGAAACCGAGCAGCGCCCGGCGCTCCAGCGCGATCCAACGCTCGACGCAATCGCCCAACGGCACGCAGAAGCCATGCGGAGCCTTCGAAGGGTGGCTCACGACGCCGGCGACGGTGATCCGCGCGCCCGCGTTGAGGCCGCCGGCATGGGCGTGCTGGCAGCGGGGGAGAACGTGGCGCACGCCTTGGACGTCTCACGCGCCCATCGGGCACTTTGGGCCAGCCCTTCGCACCGCGAAAACTTGCTGCAGGCGCGTTTCGACAAAATAGGCATCGGCATCGCCGAGGACGCCGATGGATCCATCTGGGTTTGCGAGGTTTTCGCCGACGTCCCCCAGCGAGCCAGCGCACCCCGCTGACCCGTCGGCCGGAACCGTTTGCTGAAACACCCTTCTAAAGCCGGGACCGGCGGGCTACTTTCCGTAGTCGTGCTGTCGCATCGGGAACAAGGTTCGCAGGCTCGACGTCGGGTTGATTGGTCGCGCGGGGCGCGCACCCTGGTGGCCATCGCCCTGGGTGCGGCGGCATTGCTGCTCAATCTGGGTGAGGCAAAAGCGCAGGCCGGCTACTTTCAGCTCGACCGTGCGCAGATTTCTGGAGCACCCGACGACGGCTTCATGGTGTGGCGCCCGGAGGGTGCGGCCGAGAACCGCGTCTTCGTCAACGGCGCCCTCGGGTATTCTCACAACACGCTACGCAACGACACCGTCACCGACAACGCATCGGTGGAGCAGCGGATCGACAACCCCGTGCAGGGGCAGTTCATCACCTACCTCTCCGGCGGTGTGCAGATCTTGCAGCGGATGACCTTTGGTCTGACGCTGCCGGTGAGCCTGCTGACGCTCTACGGCAACGACCCGCAGCGCGAGCGAGTAGGCGCTGGCGGTATCGGCGACACGCCCGTCTCGATCGGCGATGTGCGGCTCGACGCGCGCGTGAAAACCTGGGAGACGGACAGCAAGTGGTTGAAGTTCGGCTTGGGGGCTGCGCTTTACGCGCCCACCGGTAGCCGCAACGGGTTCAGTGGTGATGGTCAAGCCACGGGGTACCTGTACGTGGCTAGCGAGCTCGACTTCGAGAAGTTTTTCCTCAGCGGCAACATTGGGCCGCACTTCCGGCCGGATCGCAGCATCAGCAATACGAACGGGGCGTTGTTCATCGGCTCGGAAGCACGCTGGGCCTTCGGCGCCTACCTGCCCATGCGCGAAGGGAAAATACGGCTTGGTGGCGAGCTCTGGGGGACCACCGGCATGGTTTCCGTGGGGCCGGACGAAGAGAGTTCGTTCTTCAGTGGGCGCAACACGGCACTGGAGTGGCTAGCGCAAGGGCGTTTCACGCTCGACCCGCGCCAGCGCGTCTACGCCCAAGTCGGCGTCGGTACGCGACTCACCACCGGCTACGGCGCCGCAGATTTTCGCATTTTGGGCTCGATCGGCACCTACGTCACGCTGCTCGACATGAAAGCCAAGTCGCCCGCGCGCAAGCTGCAGGTAGCGCCAGATGTGGACGACTACGATCGCGACACCGACGGAGACGGCTATCCGGATTCGGTCGACAGCTGTCCGACTGAGAAGGAAGACGGCAAGCCTCCTCAGCCCACCGACGGTTGCCCCGGCAACTCGGACCGAGACGGCGACGGCATCCCCGACGTCAATGACCAGTGCCCCGACAAGGCCGAAGACAAAGACAAGATCCAGGACGAGGACGGATGCCCAGAGGACGACGCTGACAGCGACGGCATTCCAGATGTGCAGGACAAGTGCCCAACGGAGCCTGGCAAGCGCTCCACCATCGCCGAGAAGTTTGGCTGCCCGAGTTTGATCGACGTGAGCGAGAGCGGCGATGTTCAGCTGCTTCAGCCGATCGAGTTCGAGACCGGCCGCGCGCAAATCAAAGCGGTCAGCTTCCCAATCCTCGACGAGGTAACGGGACTGATGAAGAGCCGCGCGTCCCTGCGCATCGGCGTATACGGCCACACTGACAGCAAGGGGACCGCGCCCAACAACCTGAGGCTCAGTAAGGAGCGCGCCGCCGCCGTGCGCAACTACTTGCAAGGCAAAGGCATCGCCGCCAGTCGCCTCGAGTCCGAGGGCTTCGGCCAAACCAAGCCCGTCGCGCCCAACGAAACCGACGTCGGCCGCGCCAAAAACCGCCGCGTAGAGTTCAAAATCCTCAGCGGCGACTGACCGGTCGAGCTGG
>Ga0163144_10023645_pt1 | contig 12114 bp, 10 predicted proteins | sample OliLak19BULKMAT1_FD_123175 | JGI IMG/M metagenome (GOLD analysis project Ga0163144, IMG submission 123175) | Freshwater microbial mat bacterial communities from Lake Vanda, McMurdo Dry Valleys, Antarctica - Oligotrophic Lake LV.19.BULKMAT1 | ecosystem: Environmental > Aquatic > Freshwater >...
ACGCAGGTTTCCCTGAACCGAAAACAGGGCGAGGCACTTTAGCTTAGCGAAACTGAAAGCATCAAGGAGGCTACTGAACTCGGCGACGTGCCGGCCCTAATCACTCGGCACAAGATCGCTGAGTATCTGCGCGACGGTTACGCCAAGAACCCCTTCCAGGAGAGCCTGTGGGTCGTCTGCCTCGAACGGAAAAACAAACCCATCAATTCGGACGATGGTCACATTGGGAACGCTCACCAGCGCCCTCGCGCATCCGCGGGAGGTGTTCAAGATCGCGATTCTGGCGTCGGCTGCCGCGATCATCGTTTCGGACAATCAACCCAGTGGCGACCCGGCCCCAAGTTCGCCCGACATCCAACTCACGCGCCAACTCCGGGAGGCATCAAAAATCATCGATATCGATCTACCGGATCACGTCATCGTCTTATCCGAAGGTTCGGATAAGTCTATCACATGGTCAAGAAGCTCGATGTCCATGGTGCGGGATGCGTCTCGCAACTGCCGGGTGTGATGATGGCGAACTCGGCGGGCAAGGCACTAAGCTGGCATACGGCTTTGAAGTAGGTGTCGAAATAGTCGGCTTTCACTGGGTCGGAATTAGTGCCGAGCAGTGGCTACAACTTCTTCTCGGCCGCCTCGTGCCGCGCGGCTAGATGCTCCCGTAAAATTTGCGAGCCATCGGAGCGAATTGGCAATGACTGGCCGTGATATTGCCAGTAATCGCTTTGCTTTAGTCGTGGGGCGACAACAACGGTCATGGCGGTTGAATCGATATCCAGTAAGCCCTCATCAAATAGCGCGTGGATGTCAGAGCGCAGGAGGATTCCATTTCCTGAGTGGTTAATACCGGTCTTGGCGTGGAACGCTAGGTGGCAAGCCTCCAGGACCTCCTGGACTGCACTGCCGGTGATCGCACACTTACCGCCGTAAAGCTGAACTAGCCTGTTGCGGAATTGAACCTGTCCACGTCGCACTTTGGCGGCAAATATGCGCAGTTCATTGGGATCGTCGTTCGGGGCTTCACCGAAATCTTTATAAACTGGATGAGTTGGCTTGGCCTCAAGTCTCAGAAGTTCGGTGAAACGCACGGCCTGCGCGTCATCGTCGATTGGGTAGTTGGTATGCCGAGCCATCGTGAGTATTTCTAAATCATTCAGCACCGCATCGCTCTTGAGTGTTTCCTTGAGGAGCATCTTCTCGTCTCCCAAGAATACCTCCTCGATACGCAGGAGAGCGCACAACTCTGGGTCGCGCGCATCCATCTTTCGCTTTTCTCCCAAGTGCTGCGTGTATTGCTGCCTTATTGCAGGCCCATCCTGGATCGAACTCGTCGCGACTATGCCACTAAGCCGTTTCTTTTCGCCGGCAGCGCGCCAGAGATACACCTTCTGTCCGAGCTTCATGCGCGATGAATGTTGCCCTACATGCCATGTCATCGCGGTCTCTGGTCTTATATCGCTTTCAAGATTCGGATCATTGTCTGGGTTGTATTGAAATATCCAGCAAGCGGGAGGAGCGTCGGCTGACGGCGTCGGCGGAGATTTGACCTGATTGGAGAGGCCGTTTGCTTTTGCCAGCGCTCGATGCTCTTCTAGGACGGCTACGTGGCTTTTCATCGGAGAGCCTGAAAAGCCCTGATAATACTTGATGTGTTGAGCCAAGGATTTGACCGCGACTCGATGGGCTTCTGCACCGGCATCCCGAAGTATCCATTTCAGAAAATCGTCTGTTGTGGCAGTGCTGAGGGCTCGTTTGTAAACCTGTCCTGCTCGCATTTTCTGATAGTCGCGCACGAGATCGACTGCGCTGTTCTCGTTTAGGCCAGACTTGGCCAGTTGCTCCTTTGCTTCCGCGAGAGACATTTGTCCCGAGTGGACTCGAACAGCATACCGATACGCCTCCAAATAGTGGGGCCGGGTAATCTGTTTCATGTGCATCAACCTAATCATGCAACCGGTCCCAGCGAGAAGAATTCGCGTGCCGCTCATCGTTCTCGTCAGAGAATCGCCGCAGTGCGGAAGCTGTAGTAACCAAGCCCAGTCAGGTCAGCCGTGGCATTGCCGACAATTTATGCTGAGTGCGGGATTATCCCAAGTTGGCGGTGGCACAGTGGCTCCGTTAGAGTGAAGACTGCACCCCCACCCGACTGGTAACTTGGGATAACTATTGAGCCTCCAGAAATGATAGCAGCCGGGAGAACCGCATCGGGTCGCGCTTGCGCCGTGGACCGCGGGGTTGCTCAAGCAGCTCCATGCACTCGCGCTTCATTTTGATGTCCGCCTGCACGTAGGTATGCGTCACGGCCGGTTGCTCGTGTCCGAGCCAGAGAGCGATGACTTCCAGCGGCACGCCGGCTTGGAGCAAGTGCATCGCGGTCGAATGGCGCCAAGTATGCGGGGTGATCCGGCGTCCCCGCAATGAGGGGCAAGTCTGCTCTGCATTGTGCACTGCGAGATCGAGGCGGAGCGCGAGGCCTTCGCGGGTCAGCGCGGCACCCTGTCGGTTGGCAAAAAGCGGGCGGTCTGGCGGCACTTGGTTCGTCTTCACGTGCTCGCGCAGCCGAGCCATCAAGTCGTTTGCGACGGGCACCGCGCGTTCCTTCCGGCCCTTGCCGTGCAACCGGACGAATTTGTCCCGCACGTCCTCCGGGCAAAGTTTTGCGGCCTCGGAGACGCGGGCGCCGGTTTGATAGAGCAAGCTGAAGACCAAGGGTCTCGCCGGCCAAAGCTCGTCGTGGTGTCGATGGCGGCGAGCACCGCCATCACCTCCTCGCGGTTCATGAAGCCGAGCACCGGCTTCGTGGTGCGTTTACACGGGATCGCCAGAATCCGCTGGCTGGCGACCGCGAAAGCGGGACCGGAATAGGCCAGGGCGAAATGCGCGAACGCCCGGATGGCGGCCAGACGTGCGTTGCGGGAACGCACGCAGTTACCGCGCACGCGTTCCAGGTGGTCGAGAAAAGCCAGAATATCGTCAGCCCCAAACTCCCGGAAGGTAAGCCGATCAATCGTCCGGTGGTGCCGGTCGGCGAGGAACCGAAGCAGCATCCGAAAGGTGTCGCTATAGGCCTCAATCGTGAGCGGGCTGACGTTGCGTTGGGTGCGGAGATGATCGGTGAAGAAGCGTTCGATGAGAATGGGAAATGGATTGGAAGTCATGGCGAGGAATCGGGGGAGCTTTGATCATGTTGGAATCGTTGAAAAAGCTGCGCCGCACTCTTCAGCGACGAGCAGTCGGGCGAGACATACCACCAAGTGGCGTTGAAACTCTTGTGCCCCATGTAGCGCGACAGCAGCAGAAGGGAGTGCGGCACCGGCTTGGCTCGGCGGCTCCAGGCGGAGATGAGGCGAGTGGCGAAGGTGTGTCGCAAATCGCCAAAGCGCACCACGGCGCGAGCTCCGTTGGGCTCGATGCCACGGACGACCGAGGCGAAAAACTCACCGATCCGTTGGGTCGTGAACGGCACCCCGCGTCGGCCGACGAAAAAATGTTCGCCGAACGGAATGATCCGCCGTCGCGCCTTTTGGTATCGTTCCAGCGCAAGCACGACGCTCGGGTGTAATGGCAAGGTCCGCTGCGGACTCAACTTAGTTTGGGTGATCACCATCGTGCGCGATCGAGGATCGAAGTCGGCAAGCCGCAACTTGCACGCCTCGGCCGGGCGAAGCCCGGTGCAGAACACCAATTCGATCATGGTTTCAAACGTCAGTGGCCGGAGCGCAGCGTAGTGATCCCGATGCGGAAGCTGCCGCGATTGCGCCATCATGAGGCGAACTTCGGCCGGCGAGTAGATGTGCGGCTGGCGCCGAACCCACGTTGAACCGAGCAACCGCGCCGGCGGCACCTCGGTTCGTGGATCGAGGGCCAAGAGATAGCGGGCGAGATTGCGCACCGACTGATAGCGCATGGCATGATATCCGAATCGATTGTGGCCGGTCGAAGCGGCCCACTGCAGCGCGAGCGCGGCGGTGAGTGGCTGCCGCGGCGCCGTCTTGTCGGAGAATGAGGCGAACTCCCGCAGGTGATAAGCCTGCGTCCTCAGGACAAAACCGAGTTTCCGGCGATGCGCGAGATAGGCGCGCACGCGAGCACGCATGGTGATGGGCTTCATGACTTGAGGGGCCAGGGGTGGACGAGCACGCGCAGGTCGGAGACGGCGACGTCGGTGTAGAGGCTGGTGGTCATCAGGTCTTGGTGGCCAAGGAGGTCGCCGATCTCGCGCATATCCGCACCGTGCGCGCGTAGCCGGGTGGCGAAAGTCCGCCGCAAGACGTGCGTTCCGCCGTAGGCTCCGGGGAACTCGCAGCGACGATAACCCCGCCGCATCGCCATCCGCACGCAGTGGGTGCTGACCGGGGTTCCGGCCATCTTGGAGTGCCGCAGAAATACTCGGTCGCTGCGGCTGTCGCCGCGAAAACGTTTGATGTAGCGGCGCAGCACTTCGCACACTGATTCCGGTAGCGGGACGATGCGGGCCACTCCGGTCTTCATCACTGGCACGCGGACAATGCCCGCCGGCCAGTCGAGATCTTGCACCCGAAGGTGAACCACCTCGCAGTTGCGCAGCCCCAACTCGATCATGCAGAGCGCCACGGCGTGCTCGCAGCTGCCTTGCGCCGTCTGCCGATCAAACGATCGGAGCAGCTTCTTCCATTGGGTGTTGGTGAGTCCGCCTGGACTGTAGTGCTGGCGGAAGTTGGGCACCTTCGGCACCGCCGCCACGAGTTGCACCGAGCACGCGCCACGGAGTTGAACGAAACCGAGAAACCGTCGCAACGCACAGAGACGGGTCTTGGCGTAGCCGGAAGCGTGACCCTCGGCGCAAAGCTCCGCGTAGCGCCAAATATCTTGTGGACGGACCTCATCCCATCGCGCTTCGCCGTCCCCGAATTGCCACGACAGGTAACGCCGCGCATAAGCGGCGTATCCTTCAGCCGTAGGTTGTGTGAACCCGCGGTGGTCCGTCAGGAAAGCGGCAAAGTCACTGAGCCAGGCGCTCCACGGTCCGCTCGGCTTCACCGCATAAATCTGGCGAAACTTGAGCCACCGATACAGCGCTCCACAGAAAGGCCTGAACGTCGGGGCGGGCAACATGGCACGTCCAAGTCGGGGAACCTCATGCCGCGTCACACTCGTCAGCCGCCTATGGTGGACGGCAAGCCAGTCAGCCGTGCGGACCAGATAATAGCGGTATTGAACGATCGCGGCCGCAGCGTAGCGGTGCTCGCGCATGTGCGTCGTGAAAGCTCCGTCAATGAGATGTAGGTCAGCGGCGTCAGCCTTGCGGCCGATGCGGAAGTGTGCGGCACCTGGGCCGAAACGGGATTTATGAGGCATAGACCCTCACCACGCCGCCAAAGCATGAGCTTCACGAGAGAGTTTAGTGCGGCGACGCATCCCAAAATTATCCCAAGTCACGCATCCCATCCGGCCGGTCTCTTCCTTCTAACGGCAGGACTGCGTTACCGCCTGCTTAGCATAATCCGGCACTCAGCATAAATCGTCGGCACCGTGGAGGACGATCCCCTCCATGTGGGATACTACTCGTTCCGCAATGCGGGGATGCTGTAAGCGTCCGCGAATCGGCGCGGGTGAATGCCGAGAGGCAATCGCTGGCGCCCTAGATATTGAGCGCTTTAGAAAGCGCCGCACGAATATCGCCAAAGAAAATCGGGTCTACTTTCTCGACGACGTCAGCGGAGACTTCGAGGAACTGCCGCTTGTTCTCAATTGGCACGAGCACCTTACGAGCCCCGTTGTCCATGGCAACTTGCAGCGGCTCGTTGAGCGATCGGACGGACTTGATGTTTCCTTGGATACTCAAGTCGCCCAAGATGATTAGGCCCGCCAACGGCGACGCCTTTCTCAAGGTCGCGTAGCACGCGACCAGAAAGGCCACGCCAATTTCGCCGTCGGCGCGGTTGCCAAGGAGATCAATGCACTCGACGTGGAAATCGTTCGTGTCGCAGTCACGCGCGATCCCCAACGGTGTCTTGTTCGACTGAAGGTAGCTGAACGCCCGGGTGAAGGACTCTTTCATCGAGCCGGCGGCCCCGCCAGCCATCTTCAATTTACCCGTTCCAGCCGAGACACTGACCTCGATACGATACAGGCCAACCGTCCCGCTGCTGTCGACGGAAGACGCATAGACCGTCCCCGGTGGCAACGGATCGGTCGAGATCAGGTCGCGACCACCTTGCTCGGGAACGCCCACGAAGTGCTCCTCTCCCGTATCATTGTCCGAGTAGCTGAACGCCGTTTGGTGGTAGTCGAATGAACCCATTTTCTTGAGCTGCTCCTTTACCCGGCGCCTTCCCTCGATTGCGAACGCCAACAGTATCGCCATGTCCTCCTTCGATACTTCACCGTGCGGGTGGAGCACCTTCATCATGCCGGACATCGTGCGCCTAACCGCTTTGCGGTCTCGGGCATTCAAGTGGGCGCCGAGAGAGAAATGCCGGTCGAGCGCCTCGGTGAAGTTTGCTTTTCGGAGCTCACGCAACGCCGCCGCGAGGTAGTCGATCACCAAGCCATAGTGGTCTGTGAATAGCTCGTTTCGCATCACCGGCATTTCCCAGCCAGGGAGATAATAGTGGATGCGGTCGAGAAACGCGATGTCATCGCGAATCACACTGGGCATGGGATCGAAGAGGTGGCTGCTTTGCAGCATCACATCGACGGCTTGGCGAGTATTTCCGAACATGCCGATGCTGGCGTAGCCCGCACTCTCCTCCGCACCGCGCTGAAATTTCCCGGATTCGCAGTAGGTCTTTAGGGTGGTGATGACCTCCTTGGGCATACTCTCAAGATCGGCCACTTCGTCGAAACCGACCGAATCCCAAAGTTCGACCATGCCCTTTCTGCGGCCACTCATGTGCCCAAACATGTTTGCCACCGTGGTTGGCCCCGTCAGGAGGGCCGCGTAGGGCGACAACTCTTGCACGGAATAGGATTTCCCCGTGCCCGGCGGACCGAGGTCCACATAATTGAAGTTCCGCTCGCAGAGTTGAACGAGGCGCAGGCAATAGAATAGCTTGGTCCGCGTCTTCATGTTGGACGTCTCGTAACCCATCGAACGCACGATGAGGTTCAGCCATTCCTCGGTGGTGAACTCGGCCCGAATCTTCCGGTATTCCTCCATGTCAAACGTCGCGAGCTGGATGGGCGTGAGCTTCTCGATCCAGAACGGATACTTCCCTTTTGTCTCCTCGTCATACTGGAAAGCCATATCGAGCTGCGCCCAGATGCCGCCGGTGAGGAGTCGCTCGTATTCGTGCACGTAGTGATCCGGGATGTGGACGTATTGGTGGCCGAAGTTCACGACCTCCGCCCAATACTGCGAATCCACGAGCTTCACCTTCACCTTGTCGATGAATGTGTGTTTGCCCTTCTTTTTCACCAGCACCTGAGCCTTGGTGGATTCGTCGGGACGAATGTAATTGTCGCGCAGGGTGTCATTGACGACCTGCATACCCATCTCGATCGCCATCGGGTCGGCCGAGGCGCAGTATTTGCCCAAGAGGTATTCCAACACAAATGCCGGCACGTTCGCGCCTACCTTGACCCGGCGGACGAGATCCTTCCGCACTACGCGACCGGAGAAGACCCGATTGAGTTTTTCGTCGAGTGAATCTGAGGGAGGGGGCACGCTCATGGTTTAGAATCAGGATTTAAGCTTTACCGGCATGCCCTTAATCTCGGCATACACCGCAGATGAGCCAGCATCCTGTGCCAGAATCGAGACGGAATCGACTCCGTCCTTGCTCAGAAGCAGGACGACACTGGCACTGTCTCCCGGGGAGAGCGTTAATACGCGGTCGGCATTGTTAAATGCGGCACCGTGAGCCATGCCGGCATACCCGACTTCTTCGCCCTTATTAATCAGCACAACGCGCAGACGCACGGGTTCTGGGCACACAAAATCCGCGTCCATCTTCACGATTACGACAAACGTGCGATTGGTGATCGATTTGAAGTCTGCGGTGAGTTCCACCTTGGCCCCGCTGGCGACCTTCGTGCCTTGCGATTGGGGCATCCGGAAAGTCAGCACCGGGACGATCAACTCTTGAAGCGTGAAGCCGCCGTGGTGGTAGCTTAGTCCGCCGCCCGCTTTGAACACGCCCAGCCCTTGGGGAAATACGAATTCCAGAGAGGAATCATAACCAAGGTCGGCGCCGCTTACACGAACTGCACCCACCGGGACCGCCGGTCCCCTGCCAATCCAACAACGCCGGTGTAATTCTATCGTCCCCCCCGTGGGTGCCTCCACTTTCATGTCGTCTTCTTTTCGAGAGGAGAATTGGTGCCCATGGTCGGCCGTGATGACGAACCGCTCGTAGCCGAGTCCGGCCAGGCGCCGCACCGCTCGGGCGAGATTGCCGATGACCGTGTCCATGAGTTGGCGTGCCAGTAGCTCGTGCTTCTCTCCCAACGAATCAATTTCCTGCGAGCGCACTACGAGCAAGCGCAGCCCAGCCGTCATGCCCTGCAATTTCGAGGTCGAGAGCTGAAGCACCTTTTCGAGCGTCACATCGCCGGCATCCGGAATCTGCGCTTTTAGGTAACTCATTCGGTCGGCGACATCGCTGAGCACCGATGTGCCGATTCTAGCCGCCGCCTTTCCTTCATGCTCAACAACGGCGTAGCTAGCCGACGCCCCCGGAAGAAGCGCCGCCATGCAGAGCGGCGTGATCGACGGCAGCACGGCAACGGCCGGCGTTACTTCAATTTCAGCCGCCTCCGAGAGTTGCCTCGCCAGCTCTCCCGCCATCTCGAATCGCATGGCGTCGACGTGGAACCAAGCTACCTTCCCAGGCAAAGGGGCTACTTTCTGCGGGAATATCTGCGTCTGATGCAGGGTGCGGCTCACCGTCCATTTGTCGCCATCGAAGGCGCCCGCGAACGCATCGGCCATTACACGCAATACCTCTTCGGTCTTGGCGCGCACTACCGCCACGGCCTGCTCGGCCTCCGGCTCTTCCTGCATACGCGCGACCTGGGCTTCCAGCCGGCGGTGCAAGGCATCCATGCGGTGCCAGCCCTGTTTTGCGGTGTAGCGCTCGACGTATACCCGCGCACCGCCGCTCATGGTTTTGAGTTCGCTCAGCACCCTCATCGCCTCGGAGCCGAGTTCCGCCAGCGTAGCGCAAAGCTCCCACTGAATTTGGCGGCGAGACAGGTCTTGCTCGGCCCAGAAGCTGTGGCGGTGCTCCTCTACGATTTTGCCCGCATCGTCGTAGCGGCCCGCCGCAATCAAACCACCGATGTGGGCCAGCATCGCTTTCTCCTCGAACCGGAAGGTGTCGATTCTACCCAAGTCCACCGCATTGACTCCAGCCGTGGCGATCGAGAACTCCTGCTCCACCGAGTCGGCGACCATCTCGAAAAAGGCCGGAAAGTTTTTCCGCAGACCATCCAAGACTCTCCCGATGAAGTCGCGTTGCTCCTTGAGGGCTGCCCGTGGCACCATTGCGAGACTCGCCGGCTCGGGGCACTGGAGATCCTGACGAAATTCATTCAGCAACAAATACCGGCAGAGCTGATCCCGGTGCTCTGCAAGTTTCCCGGTCTCGGGAAGAGTCAATCCGCACTTGAGGGCGACGAGCCTGGTAAACTCGCGGCGCCCACCTTTGTTTTCGATTTCCATGTCGGTCGAGGTGTCTTGAAGCCAGCGAGCCAGCATCGACGGTGCATCTAACTCTCCCAGCACGAGCTTCAGGATGGACGATTCGCCGTCCTTACCCGGTTCGAGGAGCCGGAAAACGTCATCGTAACCGAGTTTCCGGTCGCGAAACATCTCATCGATTGTTCCCTCTGTGCAGGTGCGCTTGAGCAGCGATTTCGCGACTTTGCTCAGAGTTCGCTCGTAGAGCTTCCCGGCACATTCCAACTCTTTCAGCGGCGAGCCCTTCTCGGAAGGATGCTCACCCGGGACGTAAATTAGCAGTGGCTCCGGTTTCGGTGACTCGACGAGAGGCTCGACCTCCAGTCGGAGGGCAAAAAACGACCCGTCATAGATCGCGAGTGTCGCCTGTATCCGGCCAACCGACACCTGCGGCAGCACTCCGTCGGTTTTCCGCTCAAGCCCGTCGACGAACGTCTGGAACTCCCTTTCGGCGTCATACCATACCACCACCCGACGGGACCGAAGTTCGTCCTCCAACTGGATGTGCAGGTATTCCGGGAGTGGGTTCATGGTGCTTCTTCAGTGGCCTCATCGTCAGGTGGAGGCGGTAGTCCGACTTCGGCAAGCTTGAGCGCGGCCCAGGTGCTGCGGCGGGCAAGCGAAATGTAGGGGTCGATGACGGCGAGCTCCTCCGTCCCTCGCAGGCGCACGACGTTTTCGTCATGGAGATCGTGAGCCGGGATACCGGTCTGCGGGTGCAGGTAGGCGAGATAGCGGTCATCCTCCGCTCCATCGTAACGCTGACAAATGGGGGCCAAGCCGAGGCCCGCCATCAAGTCATCCGTTTCCTGTTTCGAGACCGGGGGACGTTCGGTATCGACGGCGACGTGGGGTTGGGAGACGACCGGGGCCAGCTCTTTGCTTTTGGCGTTGATCGTAAATCCCTCCAACCGGTAGGCGGTCTCGGGGAAGAGCACAGCGTGCAGTTGTATCCGGTCGAAATAGTCGCCGATGGTGCTGTCGTTGACGCCGTGGTAGAGCCGCTTGAACCACCGCCCCCTTTCCTCGTCATGGTAGACGTGATGCTTCGCGCCGCCCAGCCGGCCCTGCCCCTCCCATTTTTCCGACAAGGAGCGTTCGTCAACGATTGCTCCGTGGGTTTCGACCCAGCGGCGGAGATGACTTCGACCGGCCCGGTCTACGACCCGAAGGCGACTGACCCCAGCGAGAGTATGCGGGAGCTGTGGGACTTGAGATATTGGTAGCCCTTGAGCGCCTGCGCGGTGGATGCCTTCGGCTGCTTGGAAATCGAGGCCGCGGTTGCCTTCTTCACCGGGAGCACCGGTGAGGGCACGAAGAGTGCGTAAGGTGTTGGCAATGCGGTGGGCGGCATAACGGTTCTGATTTCTGAGTTGGAAGGCCTCGGCGGTCAAAGCACCGATTCGCGGCAAGTCGGCTCCGGAACCGGCCGGCGAGGATGCCCCGCCGCCGGGAGAGTCTGGCGCGGGTTCATCGGAAGATGGCGGAGGGCGGGGCATTACGGAAATTGAGCTCAGTTGGAGGCGGGCTTGCCCTTTCGCGGTCGCTTGGCCGTGCCGCTGGGCGCGGGGGCGTTGAGCAAGGAATCCAATGCAGCTTTGACTGCCGGGGAGGTGCGCTCAGCGACGAGAGCTTTGACTTCGGCGTCGGTGCGCTTTTTCGCCGACCATTTACCCGGCTTGGCGTCCTCTCCCCAGAAGAAAGCGTCGAGGCCGTGCGCGATGGCGAGGCTGCGGTCGGTGGCGCACTTAAGGATCACGCGCTCGGGCCAGAGGTGCAGCGCAAGGTGCGCCCAGTCGTAGTCGCCCGCAGCGAGAGCCTCCCACGTTTCCTTGAGCGCCTTGCGCCACGGAGCGTGCGCGGCGAGACGCCACAGGGGGGCGTGGGTGATGATCACGCCGTCGTTGAGGTTGGGCCGCCAAAGCGGGGCGATGCGTTGCACCTCGTCGCGGAAGGCGCGGAGATCTTCGACCAGTTCGTCTGAAGCGGCAATGTCGCGCGCCTGCGACGGCGTTGGCGACGGGCCCGCTTGTTGCCGAAGGTTGAAAGCGTAGCGTTCCTCGTCCTCCAGCCGCGGCTTTACGAAGTCGCGCAGGACGGTGAAGAAGGTGTCGGCGTTGAGTCGATGGTAGTAGACCCAAATGGTGTAGAGCCCTTTCGGGCTGGAGAGCGGCCAGTAGATGGGGGCCTGGCGGCGGCTCTTCGAGTAGCGTTTCAGGTGGTCGGCGAAAAAGCCGGCGGGCCGGCGGAACCACTCGCGCAGGGTCGGCACGCCGAGCAGCGCGCAGGCTTCGTGTTCCAGCGCGTCGGCGCTGGGGGCAGTGGCACCGCCACCGGCCCAGAGCACGGCGAGGGCGGCGTGGACGCGGCGTTCGAGGTCGAGCGGGTGCTCCGGGTCGTCCACGAGGATGCCGTCCCAAGCCACGTCGAGCGGGTAACGGCCCTCGGCC
>Ga0163144_10023648_pt1 | contig 12113 bp, 7 predicted proteins | sample OliLak19BULKMAT1_FD_123175 | JGI IMG/M metagenome (GOLD analysis project Ga0163144, IMG submission 123175) | Freshwater microbial mat bacterial communities from Lake Vanda, McMurdo Dry Valleys, Antarctica - Oligotrophic Lake LV.19.BULKMAT1 | ecosystem: Environmental > Aquatic > Freshwater > Lake...
CAGCGGCGACGGCTGGCGCTATCTGTTCGGCGTGCCGCTGCCGAACGCGCGCCTCAGGGGCGACCCGCGCAGACTTACGATTGGCGACGTGGAGCGACGCGACGGGTGACGCAGAGGGCGCCGCCCGTGTACGCTCACAGCGGTTTGACCGGCTTCGACGAAGACGATCGCACGGAGCTCCTCGACGCCTTCGCGCCGGGTGCGTTCTTCGCCGAGAAGTACCGCATCGAGGCGCTGCTCGGCGGGGGCGCCTCGGCGAAGGTGTACGCGGTCACCGACGTCCACACCGACAAGCGCGTCGCGCTCAAGGTGCTGCGCAGAGAGCGGCAGCAGACCCGCGCGCAGCTCGACGAACAGCGCGCGCGATTCGCCCGTGAAGGTGACGTCCTGCGCGCGCTCATTCATCCGTCGATCGTGCGTATCTTCGACGTCGGCGCGGCCGGCGACGGCACGCCGTACATCGCGATGGAAGCGCTCGAGGGCGAGACGCTCGCGCACCGCCTCCTGCGCGAAAAGACGCTGCCGCTCGACGTCACCTTGCGGCTCGTCGCGTTCGCCGCCGATGCCATCGATCACGCCCACGCGCTCGGCGTCGTGCACCGCGACATCAAGCCTGAGAATCTGTTCCTGCCGAGCGACGGCAGCGTGCCAGTGAAGGTGCTCGACTTCGGGCTCTCGCGCGTCATCGAGCCAGGCGCGCGACTCACGGCGACCGGCGCGACGATCGGGACGCCGCGCTACATGGCGCCCGAGCAGATCTTGTCGGCGCGCGACTCGGGGCCCGCGGTCGACGTCTACGCGCTCGGCGTGTGCGCGTACGAGGCGCTCGCGGGGACGTCGCCGTTCGACGCCGCCGATCAAGCGCAGCTGCTCGGCGCGATCCTCCATGGTCGTCGCGTGCCGCTGCGCACGCGCCGGCCAGAGCTCTCCGCGGCGGTCGAGGTCGTCCTCGACAAGGCGATGGCGACGCGCGCGAGCGCACGGCACATGAGCGCTGTCGAGTTCGCTGGTGCGCTGTGGCGCGCAGCTCGGCTGACGCCGCAGGCGGATATCCCGAGCGCGGTCGCGCACGCCGCGCTCGATGCGCCGCCAGTCGCGCCGATGCCGCCCGGAGCGGCTCACGATCCGGCGTCGCCCGACCCGGTGGTAGTCGCGCGCGCGCAGCTCGCCGCGCGTGCCGACAGCGGCCAACAGCGCGCCGCACATCTCAGCGCATACGAGGAGCCGCCGCGCTTCTCCAGCGTGCCCGAGATGCCCGCGGTGCGAATCGCGCCGAAGTCGTCGAACCCGTGGCGCTACGCGTTGCTCGCGACGGCCGCCGTCGCGCTGGTGGGCGTGGGCGTGCTCGCCGCGTATCTGATGTTTCGGTAGACGCGGGCAGGTGGTGAGCGGGCCGACCTATTGACAGACGTGGTCAGTCCGCGAGCGGCGTGTCGTTCGCGAGCGCTGCGCAAGCGAGGCGATCGTCGTCGTCGCGGATCAGATCGAGCCCGGCGCGGGTGAAGCGCACGGCGGCCGCGGTCGGTCGCGCATCGCGCTCGTGCTCGAGCGACCACTGCGCTTGCTCGACCAGGAGCGCCGCCTCGAGCGCGCGGCCGAGCGTCATCGCGAAGCGGCGCGCGCCGGCCTCGAGCGCCGCGGCGGAGCCACTCGCGAAGGTGTGACTGAGCCACTCGGCAGCGTGTCCGACGGCGCTCTCTGCGGCGCGCGCTACATCGGCGAGCCGCGCGTCGCGAGCAGCGCCGCCCGCGCGCTTCACCTCGGCGAGGACGCTCTGCATGCCGCCGTCTTTGCCGAGCGCACGCAGCGTGTCGAGCGAGAGCACGTTGGTCGTGCCCTCCCAGATCGACAACACCTGCGCGTCGCGCAGCAGCACGGGCAGCCCCGTGTCCTCGACGTAGCCTGCGCCGCCGAACGCCTCGAGCGCCTCGCTCGCGACGGCGACACCTTGCTTGCCGGTGATCAACTTCACCACCGGCGTCAGCACACGAAGGAGCTGCGCCTCGCGCTCGTCGAGGGTGCCGGCCTCGTCCTTGCCGACCAGCCCGACGACGCGGAACACCAGCTGCATCGCGGCCTCGTGCTCGGCTGCGAGCGTCGCCAGCGTGTCGAGGTGCAGCGGCTTCTCCGACAGCGGCGCGCCGAACGCAACGCGCTTCTTCGCGAAGTCGCGCGCGAGAGCGACGGCGCGACGCATCCCCGCGACCGCGCACACCGAGTTCCAAGTGCGCGTCACGCTCAGCATCGGCACGATGTGACGCGTGCCATTGGTGGTCGTGCCGGGCACCACGAGCTGCGCCGGAGTGCCCTCGAGCGTGAGCTCCGCCGTCGGCACTTTGCGCGTGCCGAGCTTGTCTTTCAGGCGATGCACGAGCAGCTGATTCGGTCGGCCCAAAGCGTCGTGCGTCTCGACGAAGAACAGCGCGAGCCCGGAGCCACCCGGACCATTGCCCACCGGACGCGCGAGCGTCACGGCCATCTGCGACGCGATCGCCGAGGTGAACCACTTGCGCCCGTAGAGTCGATACGTGCCGTCGCTCTCTGGCACCGCGACGGTCTCCGATCGACCGACGTCCGAGCCGCCAGTCGACTCCGTCATCCACTGACCGCTGGTCCAAAACGTCTCGGGGTCACGCGAGGTCAGGTGTGGCACTGCGTGATCGACGAGCGCGCCATTCCCCGACGCGAGCAGCGTGCGCGCCGCGCCGTCGGTCATCGCCAGCGGGCACGAATAGACGTCAGTGGACGCCGCGAACAGATACACGAGCGCGAACTGATGCACGCGCGAGAGCGCTCCGTGTTTGCGCTCGTACGCAGTCGCGACGATCCCGCGCGTGGCCGCGAGACGCTCCGCCTCGCGCCACAGCGGCGACACCTCGATAGCGTCCACGCGCTGACCCCACGCGCCCCAATTCGTGAGCTTCGGTTCGTTCAGTCGGTCTTCGAGCTGCTGCTGATAGAGCGCACCACCGGCGAGCTCGCCGAGCTCGCGCAGCTCCGGCTCGATCGCGCGCAGCACATCGGGGCCGAGCACGCGCGCGAGATGCGAACGCAAAATTCGATCGTCGTCGTACTGATTGCCGAGTGCGGGCGGCGGCTGATTGAACGGCGTGACCACGGTCATGAGGGCGAGACTAGCAGCCCGCCGAACGATCGGGGCTCGCCGAGACCGCCTCGAGTCGGGCTAGAGTCGCGCCATGGGCATCATCCGAACGCACTTCGAGAAGCTGTGGTTGGGCGAGATCGATCCGCTCGATGTCTCGCCCTTCACGCCGCTGATGGCGTGGGAGGAGGTCGCCGATCGCGTCGCCTTCGTGTCGAGCTTCGCGAACGCAACGGCGATCGCGACCGACGACGGACTCGTGCTGATCGACGTCGGCAGCTTCTTGCTCTCGGCGCACGTGCACGCCGCTGTCCGCGACTTCTCCGACTCGCGCGTTTCGCACGTCGTCTACACGCATGGGCACGTCGATCACGTGTTCGGCGTCGAGCGCTTCGAGGCCGAGGCGCAGTCTCGCGGCTGGCGCGCGCCGCACGTCATCGCGCACGAGGCGGTGCCAGCGCGCTTCCGCCGCTACGAGATCTCGCGCGGCTACAATTCGTGCATCAACGCGCGGCAGTTCCGCACCAAGGTCGAGTGGCCGGCGAAGTATCGCTACCCCGACGAGACCTTCGCGGACAAGCACACGCTCGAGGTCGGCGGGCTGCGCGTGGAGCTCTTTCACGCGCGCGGCGAAACCGACGACGCGACCTGGGCCTTCGTGCCCGAGCGGCGCCTGCTGTGCACGGGCGATCTCTTCATCTGGTGCTCGCCGAACGCCGGCAATCCACAGAAAGTACAGCGCTTCCCGCGTGACTGGGCGCGCGCGCTGCGCACGATGGCGGCCCTGCGCCCGGCGGTGCTCTGCCCGGGGCACGGCGTGCCGATCTGGGGCGAGGACGAGGTGCACGAGGCGCTCTCGACGACCGCAGAGCTGCTCGAATCGCTGCACGATCAGACGCTGGCGCTGATGAACGAGGGAGCGCGCCTCGTCGACGTGATCCACGCGGTGAAGGCGCCCCCACACCTGCTCGCCAAGCCCTGGCTGCGCCCCGTCTACGATCAGCCCGAGTTCATCGTGCGCAACATCTGGCGCACCTACGGCGGCTGGTGGGACGGCGACCCGTCTTCGCTCGAGCCAGCGCCACGCGCGTCGGTCGCGCGCGAGCTCGCGCAGCTATCCGGTGGCCCATCGAAGCTCGCCGCGCGCGCCACTGCGCTCGCCGAGAGCGGCGACCTCGCGCTCGCCTGCCACCTCGCCGAGCTCGCCGCCCTCGCCGCGCCAAACGACGACGGAATCGCCCGCTCCCGTCGAGCCGTTTACGCCGCGCGCGCCCGAGCCGCCACCTCGCTGATGGCCAAAGGCATCTACAACGGCGAGGCCGACCCGGTGTGAGCCGAGCGGACCCGGGAAGACTCGGACATCGTCGATCGCCAGGAATGAGGGGCATTTCGCACCGTGCGGACGCTCTGACCTGGCCTGTGACCGAATGCCACACTGAGGCGCAGGCACACACCCGTGCGCGGCCGCCCATGTGTGTTTCGATTGTTTTTTCCGTTGGCGACGGTCTTGCACACCGTCCCGTCGAGCGCGGCGTCCGCGTCTCCGGCTCGCCCGTCGCCCAAGGGAAGACTCATGGTCACGCTGAACTCTCACAACACGCGGATGGCTGCGCTCCTCGCTGCACTGACGCTGCTCGCATGCTCGTCGCTCGCCGCACCTGCGCAGGCGCAGGTTGGATTTGCCCTTCACCTCGAAGGCGGCGGCTCCACGATGTTGTCATCGCACCAGCGCGATGTGTTGGACTTCGACAACGGGCTCACCGGCATGGTTCGACCCGAGCTGCGGCTCGGCGACGCGTTCGGCCTCGAGCTCGGTGTCGGCGCGCTCTGGTTCCCGTCCGACGCGGGGCTCGGTCGCATCTTCCTTGCGGGCGGGGGCCTGCGCGTTCAGCCGATGATCGGCGATGTTGGACGCTTCGTTCTCGATGCGCACGCGAGCTACGCGTACACGGGCGAACTGTCGCGCTTCGCCTTCGACGCGGGCCTCGCCTTCGAGTTTCGCGCGAGCGACAACGTCGGGCTCGGTCCGTACGTTCGCTATACGCATGTCTTCGCGGCCGGTGATGCCGATGGCGCAGACGCGATGATGCTGTCCTACGGATTGACCCTCGCGCTCGGCACTTCCCCTGCGCACGCCGAGGACACCGATGGCGACCGCATCGTCGATGACGACGACCTGTGCCCGAACGAGCCGGCCGGCGACAAGCCCGACCCGGATCGCCTCGGCTGCCCGCTCGGAGACACGGACGGCGACGGCGTTACCGACGATCGCGATCTCTGCATCACCGAGCCGGTCGGCGTCACGCCGGATCCACAGCGCATCGGCTGTCCGCTGCTCGACACCGACGGCGACGGGATCAGCGATCGCGAGGACCTCTGCCCGAACGACGTTCCCGGCGAGCACCCCGATGCGCAGCGCGCCGGCTGTCCGCAGGCGGACTCCGACTCCGACGGCGTCTACGACGGCGACGACGTCTGCCCGACCACGGCTGCGGGCGAGCACCCGGACGGCCAGCGCCGCGGCTGCCCCGATGGCGACGACGATGGCGACGGCTTCCTCAACTCGCTCGACCAGTGCCCCGCCGAGCACGCGAACGCCAGCTTGAACCCTGACCCAGCGCGCGCCGGCTGCCCGCTGCCGGATCGCGATCGCGACACCGTGCCCGACGCCACCGACGCCTGCCCCGATGTCGCCGGCGCGCCGAGCAGCAATGCGCGTCGCAACGGCTGCCCGGGCCTCGTCACCGTGCAGCTCGATCGAATCACCATCGAGCGGCCGCTCTACTTCGCGACCGCACGCGACACCATCCTCCGGCGCAGCGACACGGTGCTTCTGGCGCTCGCCGAAGCTCTGCGTCTGACGCCCGGCATCCGTCGTGTCTCCATCGAGGGCCACGCCGACGACATCGGCACCGAGGAGGATAATCGGGTGCTGTCCGAGCGCCGCGCACAGAGCGTGATGCGCTGGCTGATCGCCCACGACATCGACGCAGCGCGTCTCGAGGCGCGCGGCTTTGGCGAGTCGCGCCCGACCGCAGCTGGTCAGTCGTTCGGTGCTCGCGAAGAGAACCGTCGGGTCTCGATTCGAGTCTTGGATCCCGCTCCCGCCGCAGTAAGCATGGAAAGAGGCCCGCAATGAATCGCACGTTCTGGTATCCGCTCGTGGTGGTCACGCTCGCTCTCGTGGGCTGCGGCGAACGCTCGGTCTTCGGCTTCCCAGAGCCAGGTGTCGACGGCTCGGTCGATGCCGGCCGCGACGCTGGCGACGCTGGACAAGTCGACGCGGGGCGCGACAGCGGACCGCTCGATGCGGGCGACGACGACGCTGGTCCGAGCGATGCCGGCCCTGACGACGCCGGCACGGACGCCGGCATGGACTCCGGCATGGACGCCGGCATGGACGCCGGCATGGACGCCGGCATGGACGCCGGGACGGACGCTGGCATGGACGCCGGCATGGACGCCGGCATGGACGCCGGCATGGACGCCGGCATGGACGCCGGTATGGACGCTGGCATGGACGCCGGCATGGACGATGCTGGTCGTCGGGGTCCACCGCCGGTCGAGCTCGGGCCCATCAGCGACCTCGCGCAAGCGGGCGCCTATGTGCTCATCGGCAAGACCGGAGTCACCAACGTCACCGGGTCGATGATCAGCGGCGGGCACCTCGGTGTCAGTCCGGTGACCGCGACCTCCATCACGGGCTTCGCGCTGGTTCTCGACGCGAGCGGCCAGTTCTCGACCTCGTCCTCGGTGGTGCCCCCGGCAAAGGTGTACGCAGCGGACTACGCTGTTCCGACGCCATCGAATCTAACCGCGGCGATCTCCAGCATGGAGCGCGGCTACACCGACGCTGCGGGAAGGTCGACTCCCGACTTCCTCAACCTCGCGACTGGCAATCTCGGCGGGCTGACCCTCGCTCCGGGGCTCTACACCTGGGGAACGACCGTCACCATCCCCGCAAACGTAACGATCTCGGGCGGCGTCAACGACACCTGGATCTTCCAGGTGACGGGGGATCTCGACCAGAGCACCGCCACCCGGATCACCCTCGCAGGTGGCGCACAGGCCAAGAACATCTTCTGGCAGGTCACGGGCGCGGTGACCATCCACGCCGACGCGCACTTCGAGGGAATCATCCTCTGCCAAACGGGCATCACCCTGCAGACCGGCGCCTCCATGCGCGGCCGGGCGCTCGCGCAGTCCCTCATCGCGCTCGACAACAACGCAGTCACCGCGCCATAAGCGCACCGGCGTCGGCCCCGACAGGCGGCGAGTCTCACCGATGAACCAAGCGCCCGGGTCGCCGTCGACGCCGGGCGCTTGCTCGCCCGCGGAACGAGCGGGCCTTGCGCACAGCGCCCCGGCCCGAGACCATCGTGATACGCTCCCGCGCGATGGCGCGCACACTCTCACTCGTACTCGTCCTCGCCGTGGTCTCGGCGCTCTCTGCGTGTTCGCTGATCGTGTCGGAGGTCGACCTCCCCGCGTGCACCGACGACCGCGAGTGCGCGGTGCTCAACCTTCGGACGGACGGGCCGCTGATCACTGACTGCATGCGCTATCAGTGCTCGGCGATCGCGGGCGGCAATCCCGGCACCTGCGTCTACCGAGCGCGCGACGCCGATGACGACGGGCAGACCGCGGCGATGTGTCCCGGCGGCGACGACTGCGACGACATGAAGTCCTCCGTCTACGTCGGCGCACCGGAGCTCTGCGACGGCCTCGACAACGACTGCGATCTGGTCATCGACGACGGCGATATGACCGGCGCGGGTCCGGCAGATCTTCTCGAGATTACCGCGGCGCGGGACGTCACCTGGGGCACCGGCGGCAGCGGCTCGTACACCGCAGGGAGCACCACCGTCGCGTTCACGCTCGATGGCGAAGGCGTCGTCACGCAGATGCGCACCGTCAGCGCCACGACCAATCAGGGTTGCCCGCCGAGCATGGAGACGTGCGTCAGAAACAGCGGCTGGCGCAACCTGGCCACCCAGGTGATCTTGCCGCCGGCGACCTGCCTCGCGCGACGCACCACGTGGATGACCGCGGCTGAATGTTCGACGGACAGCGAGTGCCCGCAGCCAGTGTGCGTCCGCCTCCCCCCGCCCGACGGCGGCACGTTCGTACCCATCGGCGACTGCACGGCGGTCGACGGCGGCTTCACGACGCGCTGCGAGACAGACAGCGATTGTGCATGGCCATGCGCCTCGGAGCGCTGCGTATCGCCCGCGCGCGACGACGTGCAGCCGAACCTCGACTGCACGCTCTCCGATCTCGCGACCTCGCCGATCGGCGGCGATGGCGCGTTCGCTGTCGGTATCGAGACGTCGGGCTGCGACGCGGGACGGCTGCGCGCGGGGTGGTTCGAGGCCCTCAGCGGCAAGCTCCTGATGTTCGGGCCCGAGGCCCGCTCGAACGTCTGGCTCGGCGTCGACGTCGGCGCGTTCAGCCAGCCGCCACGCGATGGGGGAGTGCGGCTCGACGGCGCGGTGCGCGCATGCAGCGGCGCCGACCGCCCATCGGGGTCACCCGGCGCGGCGCGGCCCGCGGTAGCGGCGCTCGGACCCGACGGCGCACCGCAAGCGCTCTTCGTGTATCTCGGCGACTCGCGCCAGCGCAACCGCTGCGGTGATGCGGTCGCTGTGCCCGTCGAGGGACTCGCGCTCCTGCGCGAGGCAGGCTCGCTCGCGATCAGCACCTGGGTCACCGGCAGCAACGACGGACACCCCGAGCGATTCGGCGATACCAACGGCGGCGGCGCACCCGCAGTCGCGGCGCTCGCCGAGACCGGCTGGATCGTCGGCTACCCGAAGGCGACCGCCTCTGGCGGGACGCCGATTGCCCTGCACTACGTCGACAAGCTCACGCGCCCCCTGCCGTATACGGATCGCCAAGACGGTGGTGCGCCGTGGCCTGGACACCGCCGCCGTGAGACCGAGGCGCTCGCCCCTGATCAACCGTTCTTCGAAGTGCCGGCCGCTGGGCGTGCGGACTACGTGCATGTCGCGGTTGGCGCGCTGCGCGGCACGACATACGACCTCGGCGTCACCTGGATGGAAGGCTGTTCGGGCGTCGACACGCAGACCGTTTGGTTCTCGCTGGTGCGCTTCGACCCAGCGTCACCATCGACCGCGACGGCCACCGCGCCGGTGCAGATCTCTACGGCCGCAGCGCTCGGCGGCTATCCGTCGATCGCCTATGCCGGTACGGGTAACCCCTTCGTCGCGCCAAGCTGGACGCGCGCCGGTGGGATGCCAGTCGCGGCCGACGCGCGCGGTGGCTTCGTCGTCGCATGGGCCGGTGTCGGACGGTTCGCACCGCGAACCTCCGTCTATCTGGTGCGCGTCGCGGAGTCGGACGGACTGCCCGTCGACACCGCGCCGCAGACCGTCGGACCTGCGACCGGCACAACGCAGGCGGCATCGGTGACGCTCTATCCGACGCGGGGAGCGAGCGGCGCCGTCTCGTACGGCTTCTGGAACCGAGAGACGCAGATCGTCGGCGGCCGCCTGGTCTGCGCGCCCCCTCCGCCGGCTCCGCCGGCTCGGTGAGATGAGGCGAGGCGCTCGCGGTGCAATGGCACGCATCCGCGGCGAGCATCGGTGTACGCAAAGCCGGCGTTTGCTGCTATGACGCCGGGTCTGTAAACCGAGCCGCGGGTAGACGCCTACCCACGGCTCGCATGCCTCCATAGCTCAGCGGCAGAGCGCCTGTTTTGTAAACAGGGGGTCGGGGGTTCAATTCCCTCTGGAGGCTCCGCGCTACGACGGGCGCTCGGCTCGCTGCGCGACCGCCGTCGTCGCGAGCCGTTTGTCGCCCCGGCGCTGCTCGTCTGTTGTCTTGACTCGTCGCGTCATGGGTGTACCTCTGGCGGCCCATGGCTGAGAAATTCCTCCTCCTCGAGAGCATCCACACGGTCGCCGCGGAACAGCTCGCGGGCGACGGCTACGAGGTCGAGCTGCTCAACACCTCGCTCAAAGAGGACGAGCTGATCGCCAAGCTGCAGGGCGTGCAGGTGCTCGGCATCCGCAGCAAGACGCAGGTCACGCCGCGCGTGCTCGACGCTGCAAAGGATCTGATCGCCGTCGGCGCGTTCTGCATCGGCACCAACCAGATCGCGCTCGAGCACGCGATGCGCCGTGGCATTTGCGTCTTCAACGCGCCGTTCTCCAACACGCGCAGCGTCGCGGAGCTCGTGCTCGCGGAGATCGTCGTGTTGTCGCGCCACATCGGCGACCGCAACACCGAGATGCATCGCGGGCAGTGGCGCAAGGTCGCGACTGGCGCGCACGAGGTGCGCGGCAAGACGCTCGGCGTGGTCGGCTATGGCCATATCGGCCGGCAGATCGGCGTGATCGCGGAGTTCTTCGGCATGCGCGTGGTATTCCACGACGTCGCGCAGCGGCTGCCGATGGGCAACAACCAGCCGTCGGCCTCGCTCGATGCGCTGCTCGCGCAGTCGGACTTCGTCACGCTGCACGTGCCCGAGACCCCACAGACGCGGAACCTCGTGGGCGCAGCCGAGCTCGCGAAGATGAAGCGCGGCGCGTGCCTGCTCAATCTGTCGCGCGGCACGGTCGTCGATCTCGATGCGCTCGCGGCGGCGATTACGATCGGGCACATTGCCGGCGCGGCCGTCGACGTCTATCCGGACGAGCCCGAGGCGAACTCGAGCGATGGCTTTGCGACGCCGATCCAGGGGCTGCCCAACGTCGTGCTGACGCCGCACATCGGCGGCTCGACGCTCGAGGCGCAGGAGTCGATCGGCCGTGAGGTCGCGACGTCGCTTTCGAAGTACCTGAAGAGCGGCGCGACGGCCGGCTCGGTGAACTTTCCACACGTCGAGCTCGCGCGCGTCGCCGCTACGCACCGCGTAATCAACGTCCATCAGAACGTGCCCGGCGTGCTCCGCGACGTGAACAAGATCGTCAGCGATCACGACGCCAACATCCTCGCGCAGGTGCTCTCGACGAACGCCGACATCGGCTACCTGGTGATGGACTTCGACGCGCGCGCTCATCACGCCATCGCCGACGCGATGCGCAAACTGCCGACGACGATCAGCGCGCGCGCCGTCGATTGATCGCCCAAGCACGACTGGCGTTCCGCCAACGACGGCTCGCGCCCGCTCCGTGGGCTGTGTTCAAGGACAAAAAGGGCCGAACGGCGCTCGGCAGATCGGCTCGACGCTCGACGAGTAGCGGCAGGTGCACGGGTCGAGGCACTCGAGGCCGAGCACACAGACGCCGGCGCTGCAGTAGCTGCAATTTTCCGAGACGGGATCGGGCGAGACGCACCGGCGGAAGTCGGGCATCGGCGTCGCGACGCAGCCGGTCGGCCCGCAGGCGTCGGAGGTACACGGGCTGCCGTCGTCGCAGAGCGCGTTGCTCGGCGTGTGCGCGCAGATCGCGGAGAAGGCGCACGCGTCGATGGTGCACGCGATGCCGTCGTCACAGCCGCCGGTGCCGGCGCAGACGAAGTCGCGACAGCGATCTCCCGCCGTGCACGGGTCTCCGTCGTCGCACGCGCTGGCGCTCGGCGCTTGCACACAGCCGGTCGGGCCGCAGCTGCCGAGCGTGCAGGGATCGCCATCTTCGCAGCCGTCGGGCACACACGCGCCGCCACAACACTGGGTTCCAGCAGTGCATCCAAACGAAGTGCGCACGCACTCCGTCCCTGCACAGACTGCGAAGTCGCAGGCGGACCGCACGCATGTCGTGGTGTTGCAAACCGGGCCGAGGTCCTGACCAGCGTCGGCGCGCGTGCCGAGATCGCCGGCATCGCCTGCGCCGAGGTCGGGCACACCGGCATCCGCGGGACCGAGATCGCCGGGCAACGTTCCGGTGAACGTCGGCAGCGTCGACGCGTCCACCTGCGACGACGTGCAGCGGCCGTCTGCGGCGCACGTCGTCATCTCCGCGCAGATCACGTCGACGCACGCAGCGCGCAATACGATGTGCACGACCAAGCGACGTCCCTCGAGAAAGCTGGTGCGTACTTCGGCGGA
>Ga0163144_10023649_pt1 | contig 12113 bp, 8 predicted proteins | sample OliLak19BULKMAT1_FD_123175 | JGI IMG/M metagenome (GOLD analysis project Ga0163144, IMG submission 123175) | Freshwater microbial mat bacterial communities from Lake Vanda, McMurdo Dry Valleys, Antarctica - Oligotrophic Lake LV.19.BULKMAT1 | ecosystem: Environmental > Aquatic > Freshwater > Lake...
CTGGCGCAGACGGACCAAAATTAACAGGTGAATTTATTACAGATGCAAACCAGGATTTCAACCAGCGCAACAATGAGATTTTGGTGAACATGACAATGAATGCAAAGGGCGCTAAAATTTGGGAGGAAATGACAGGTGCTGCTTTCAACAAGAAGTATGCAATTGCCATTGCCCTTGATAATTACATTTACTCAGCGCCTGGTGTAACAACAGGGCCTATTTCTGGTGGTAATTCTCAAATCAGCGGTAACTTTTCTATACAGGAAGCAAATGACCTGGCCAGTATTTTAAGAACAGGTAAGCTCCCCGCCCCTGCTAAAATTGTACAAGAACAGGTTGTTGGTCCTACTTTAGGTGCTGAAGCAATTAAAGGTGGCAGCTTATCTTTCCTTATTTCATTTATTGTCATTTTCATCCTCATGCTGGTTTATTATAATACCGGTGGATGGGTTGCCAACATCGCTTTAATTCTCAACTTATTATTTACTGTTGGTGTACTTAGTGCATGGGGTGCTACTTTAACTGCCGCAGGTATTGCAGGTTTGGTATTAACCATTGGTATGGCCGTTGATACCAACGTAATTATTTTTGAACGTATCAAAGAAGAGCTAACCAAAGGCAAGAGCTATCCTTTAGCTGTTGAAGAAGGTTACAGGCGTTCACTGGCACCTGTATTGGATGCCCACGTAACAACTTTATTAACTGCCATCATCCTGTTGTATTTCGGTTTAGGTCCTGTAAAAGGATTTGCCACTACGCAGATCATTGGTATCCTGCTTAGTTTGTTCTGCGGTATTCTTGTTTCAAGACTTATCACTGATTTCTGGACAAATAAAAATCGTCATTTCGAATATTTTACCGGTATTTCACGCCGCATCTTTAAACATGCTGCTTACAAATTCATTGAATACCGCAAGGTTGCTTATGGTATTTCATTGGTGGTATTATTGGGTGCCATTGCAGCCGTCATTAACGGATTTGATTACGGTGTTGAGTTCAGAGGTGGACGCAGCTATACGATTAAGTTTGACCAGGAAATGAAGAATGAAGAAGTTGCCAATGAATTGAATAAAGTATTTGGCAAATTCCCGATCATTAAAACGGTTGGTACTGCAAAGCAGCTGAACATTACTACAGATTATATGATTGAGGAACCGGGTTTACAGGTTGATTCAATTGTTAAATTCAGATTGTATGAAGGGTTGACGAAATTCCTTCCTGCAGGAACAACTTATCAGCAATTTGATAAAGTATATAAAAAGGGATCCCAAACCGTACAGCCAACTATTTCTGATGACTTGAAGAAAGGTGCATTGTATGCTTTGATCATTGGATTATTAGCCATTACATTGTACATCTTTATCCGTTTCCGTGACTACAGATATTCAGTGGGTACGATTGTGGCTTTGCTGCACGACGTATTGGTAACGTTGATCGTGTTCTCATTTTTTAAGAACATTGTACCATTCCCGCTTGAAATTGATCAGCACTTTATTGCGGCCATCTTAACGGTGATAGGTTTCTCCATGAACGATACCATTATTGTATTTGACCGTGTGCGTGAATACAGTGCAAAAATGTTTGGCCAGGATAAGGCTACAATCCTTAACAAGGCCATTAATGATACATTGGCACGTACCATCATGACATCACTCACCGTGTTCTTAACATTGCTCATCCTCTTCATCTTTGGTGGTGAGGTAACAAGAGGCTTTGCCTTTGCCATGTTGATTGGTGTTGTTACAGGTACATACTCTTCTATCTTTGTTGCCGCTCCTATCCTGGTAGATTTTGCAAAGAACAAACCATTAGGTCAGCCTGAAAAAGACAGAACATTAGCCAAAGCACGACATACCATTAACTAAGTCTGATTGCTTGTTATAAAAAGTAAACCCTGACGTTTCTGTCAGGGTTTTTTATTTAAGTTGGGCAGTTTGCTACATCAATGAAAACAGGTTCCAGTAAGCAAGCAAACCGCATAGTGAAAGAAGTACCCAGCAAATAATCTTTAAAAATTTACCGCCGCCGTTGGTGTCCCCACCAACGGCTTATACATTTTAAAGGTGACAGCTTTTTTGAAAGCTGTCACCTTTAAAATAACCATTTCATGTTTCTTAATTTCACCCCGCTGGAAAGAAGAACAACCACTTTTATTACATCAATGAAAAAAGATTCCAGTAAGCAAGCAGCCCGCTTAATGAAAGAAGCACCCAACTGATGATCTTTAAAAAGTTTGCCTTGATGCATTTGTAAAATAAAAAAGCTGCAATTAAAAGAATAGAGATATTAAAAAATTCCAACGCAAACCTATTTCTTAAAATAGCAGGGAGCATCGTATTGTATTGAGTTTTAGTCTGCTCAAAAGATATTGTTTCATCTCCTGCAACAATCATCCAAAGTGTCATATAGTAAACAACAATAGAAAGAAGAATAAAACCTGTTAAGAAAAATAGTGTTCTGTAAAACTTCATATTATGTAAGATAAATAACCCTGACGTTTAAGTGAGGGTTATTTATTAAACAGTTTTGATTATTTATATCCTTTCCATTTACGATTAGTTTTATCAAACACCCAGTAAATTTCATTGCTGTAAGAAAAGTTGAAATAAGTTTCCATTTCAAAATCTACCGGCAACTTAATAATCTGGCTCATATAACCGGTTTTGATATCATATAACTCCACCTGCTTTTTTGTAACATTCAATAACCCTATTTCTGCTCCGTTGATATCAGTATAAATGAGGGAACTGGTGTTGTAACCACTTTCAAAAGCTTTGCTGGTAATGGTTATTCCGTCATTTGCATTCATGGAGCCGATATGCAATTGAATTGTTTTTCTTTTTTCTGTACCGTTTGTATTGTAACAGGTGATGTTGAGCCCATCAAGAAATAACACTTCATCATCTTTTGTATTTAATACACCCTGACTGTTTTTTTCGGGTTGATAGGCACCTTCTTTAAAAATGTCAATTTTTTCAGGAAGACCTTTTTTATCCAGATCGTAGGTAAACCATCCAAACTCATCATAACCATTACCGCCAATTTTTTTTGTTTTTGGATTATACCACAACCCTCTTACATCAATCAATGTCTCCTGTTCTGCCGGTGATACTACTTCACCATCTTTATTAAAGATCACTAATGGAAAAACTTTATTGCCCGCTTGTGCAGCATAATATAATTTTTCTTTGGGATGATATACAACGGATGCTCCATTAGCACCCCCGGCCGGTATCGTCATCTCCATTACTTTTTCTGCTGAGATGATCCTTAATTCTTTGTTGCCGCCTGTTTTGTTATTGCTTGTTTTATCATCGGTTCCCGAACCCATGATGGCTATCACCGCTGCAGGTTTTTTCTTTTGTGCAAAATTGGTTGTGCAAATGCCGGTTGTAAAAAGAATGAAAGGGAGGAGGATTTTTTTCATGTTACTTTATTTGAGTGCATGTTACAACTTATTAAAGTTAGCAACAATACCGTGTAGTGGGTAAATTAAAAAACCCCGGCGTTACGGGGTTTGAATGTGTTTGCTTTTTTTCTCAGCACCGTCTCTCCTTGCAGGTAGCTCCTGTTTTGCACAAAAGCCAGTGGAGGACGATGCGCAGATTGAACATTTTTTTATGACACGTAATGTTCCTCCGGTAGACAGTTGTTAAAAACTTTGTGAAAATACCCTCGCTGTAAGATATGGTTTGTTGTAAAGGCATTTGATTAAAATTACTCCTTTGCTCCTTAATATGCAATGTCCCCATCCAACTTAGTGCTTGTAATCATCATTGTCTATTGGGAGAAAACGTTGCTGAGAAAAAAAGTCTTTATTCAATGTCTGACTCTGATTGAAGTATTGGATGTGAGATGCATTTACTTTTTCCTTAACTTACAATTCAACCTGAATGAGTACCTTACCACAGTAAATAATTTTATGAAAATAAAACACACTCTTTTTCTCCTTCTCATCTCCTCACTTTTATTCAACTCCAAGTGTAAAAAACAAAATACTGAACCTCAACTGCCACCTGAAACTACAACCGGGGCCATGACCTTTGGTTGTAAAATAGATGGAAAGGTATTTATACCTAAAGATGGGGGCGGATTATCTGGCCTTAAAACTGAATATCTTTTTTTGGGTAATGGGCCGGGAGGAGGATGGTTTTTGAATATTGGGGCAGCTAACCGTATTGACAATCCAAGAAGAAATATCGGGATTGAAACAGATAGCTTGCTTTTAATTGAGGGAAATTCTTATGAGTTAAAAAAAATGAAAGGATTTGCTTACGCTCATCACCTGTTCGATATTATTTCATATCAAATGAAATCAGATGATACTGGAATATTAATAATTACGAAACATAACCAAATACAACGAATATTATCTGGCCGATTTTCTTTCACTGCTACAAATGTTTACGATCAAAACCAAAAAGTAAATATAACTGAAGGTCGTTTTGATATTCGCTATTAGTTTATTTCCCACTTAATTTATATTTTAAACAACTAACATGAAAAAACAACTGCTTGCAGTCCTTGTACTGTTTACTACGCTTTATGCCAAATCACAAACTTTTACACCCCCGCCTTATGCAGAAATTGATACTAATTATCAAACGCATGTAAACAATGTGTTTGGCTTATTAGAAACGAACCGGGTTACAACCGGTTTGCTTTTAGATTATGGTTTTGCTTTTACAAACCCTAAAATTTATAACGGGGTTGTACTGCACGACAGTACATTGATTCAAAGCGGCATCTTCTCCAATATTTATCAAACATTGTTCACCAGCAGGTTTAATAACAATATTACCATGAGGCCCCATCTATTCACGATAGTATCTGGAATGCTGCCAGGCAGGAAGAAGTCATTACGTTAAGCGGCTTATTGTATCGCTACAATGCTGTAAACCCTAAAGCAAAAGTTTTTGGTTTAATGAATGATGAAAACGGGCAGTTGCGGGATGTATATACAAATGGGGAATGGCAAAACCCCTACCAGCTCTTTACAACACTCGCCATCAGCCCCAGTATTACCAGTTACAACCTTACCTATGGCAGTGTTATTTTACCTGCTAATTTATGGTTGAGTAATATGGGTGGCGAAGTGAGTACTATACAATTTGATGCTGGCGATGGACAGGGATATCAAACAATTGTCATGAATACTGCAAGCCAATTTAATTATGCTGATACGGGCTGGAAACACTGGACTTTTCGCATCAATCTTACTAATGGCCAGCAGCTATATACACATACCAAAGTGCATATAAATAATATCAGCAATTTTGCAGGAAGTGGTGGCCCTGTTTTAAGAGGTACAGATCTGGATGTTCAAGCAATTACAGCAACCAAATCTTTTGCAGGTGTTTTTGGCAAATGTAGAATAGTTATCAGTTATAGAAATGATAATGACCGTGTCATTCGCAAACCACTCATTGTTGCGGAGGGACTTGATCTCGGTCATATCTTGAATCCTGAAGAGCCGCAAGGAAGTAATACTTACCAAGAATTTATTGATCGAATCGATCTAAGCGGAAGTAATAATTTAAAACAACTCTTATTTAATGGGGCCATTAGCGAATACGACATCATCTATATCAATTGGCGAAATGGCAGCGATTACTTACAACGTAATGCTTATGTTTTAGAAGAAGTGATTGCCTGGGTAAACAGTCATAAACAACCCTTACCCGGAAACTCACTCCCCGAAAAGAATGTAGTACTCGGCTATAGTATGGGTGGCGTGCTTGCACGCATGGCGCTGGGTGACATGGAAAGAACCATTGGCCCAAATGCACACGATACCAGGTTATACATAAGTTTAGATGGTCCACAACAGGGCAGCAATTTTCCATTGGGTTTGCAGGCAGCAGCAAGACATGCATTAAGAATGTATTTAAAAACGGGTATGCTTGCTACTTATACCGAAGTTGTAGCGCTATTGCCGGGCCTTTTAAGTCCCCTTCAAGCATTACGCTCCATAGATCGTCCAGGAGCAAAGCAACTGCTGATACAACGCATAGATGAAAATTATAATCATGACAATATTACCCACGAACAATTTATGCTGGAGTTAAGAAACCAATGGCAATACCCCACTAACACCCGTAACATTGTTATAAGCAATGGCAGTGAATGTGCTATTGACCAGGAATTTGCAGCAGGAGGCAACCTCCTTTATTTTGAACGGAATATAAAAACCCGTTTTCTTGGCGATCTTGTACTAATGGTTGCTTCTCCTTTTATAGCGGCTGCAGCTGGTCCGCTTGCAATACCATTTGTCGTCCCAGGTTCACAGGATATACATGTAAAATTTGTTATAAGAGCTTTGGCTAATGGCGGGGGTAACCAGGTTTATTACGGAAAGATTAAACACACCAAAAAAATACTTTGGCTTTTACCCGTAACAATAACAATAGCAGAAAAAACATACAATGCGCCAACCGGCTTAATTTCTTATGATACCTATCCCGGAAGTTTTTTTAAACTTGGTTTAGGTAACGGTGTCAATGCTGTATTTAGAGATTGGATGTTTAATTACGATCATACATTTATGGTGCAGCGGAGATTTACACATGTGCTTACTACAAGTGCATTAGATATTGGTGGTGGCTCTGTTCCGCTAACCAATACACAATACTTTGCGAAGTATGTAGGAGAAAATCCTCCGCCTCCTCCTTACATCATTCCCTTTATTAATTTTACAGCCGCCTATAATCAAAATCCATTGATTCTTTTAGGCCCAATTAATCCAAATACAGGACAACCCTCTTATCAAATTACATCAACCGGCAGCGAAGAACATACACAGCTTTATTTACGCAACGCCAATTTTATTGCTGCAGAGTTAAATGCTAACACAACTCACAGAGTTAACTGTAGTGCTTATTGCGATGGCGGAGTAAGCAATTGGCTTTCTTCTATATGCACTTCATCGCCACAATCTATTACTATCCCCGGTGTTAGTACAGGCACAACTGTTCAATGGAGTGTTAGCCCCACGGGTATAGTGAGCATTGCTCCAAACGGAGCTTCTGTATCCATAACCCCGATCAGCAGTGGAACCATTACCCTTACTGCAACCTTAACAGGGGATGCAGTAAATGTATGTGGTACAAAAATATTCAGCAAACAAATCATTGTTGGCGTGCTCGAAGCACCATTAATTTTTGGTTCCAATTATGATGCTCAATGTGGCACATTTGCAGAAGCCTATTCCACAACGCCAACCGGAACAACCGGCCATGTATGGAATTTAAATTACGGGCAAACCATCCAGGATATGAATGGCAATGGCAGTAACTATTTTTATATTGCTCCCTTTGTAAACACTCCGCAGCAAGGCCAAACTTATTATAACTATCTTACTGTGCAGGTAAAGAATGTATGTGGCTTAAGTGATCCAAGTGCAATAGTAAGTATGACGGTAGGTCCTGTACCAAATTGTAATGGCGGTGGTGGAGGCCCAATTTTGTTGCGGATTTCACCCAACCCTGCCGGATCATCTGCAAATGTGGAAGCTTTGGAGAATACATACTTTATTAAATTAAGAATACTTGATAAGTTCGGGAACCTGAAAAAAGAATGGAGTTATCCTCCTAATTCAAGAAGAACTCTAATTAATTTAAATAATCTTCCGGAAGGTATTTATTTCCTCAAATCCTATGATGGAACTAATTGGCGAACGATTTCATTTATTAAACAATAGAAAGAAGTATAAAATTTTTGCCCCCGTATACGGGGGCAAAAATTTATTGCTCAAATGTTGTTAAACTGCAAAGCTTGTTCCGCAGCCACATGTTTTGCTGGCGTTGGGATTGCTGAATGTAAAGCCACGGTTGTTTAACCCGTTATCCCAATCTATTTCCATTCCAAGCAGGTACATACCCTGGCCTTTGTCCATGATACATTGAATACCATCCATCTCAAATAAATCATCATTGGCTTCCTTTACATCAAAGTCAAGAACATAAGTTAAACCGGAACATCCCCCACCCTTTGCACCTACACGCAGGTATTTGCCTGTTGGCTGCTCTGTATATAAGCGTTTAATTTCTGTAATAGCACTTGCTGTAAAACTCACTGGTGCTGCTGTTAATGTTTCCATACTTCAAATCTTTAGAATACAAATTTACGAACAAATAGGCTTTCATTGTTGCATTGTTTGCTTACAGCATTTCAGCAGCAAACACCTATTTTTGCTTCAACACAAAAATTATGGATCCTGTTTATATCTATCTTTTTGCTGGCGGTGCTTTAGCTTTTATTATTTTGGCCATCTACCTGCGCAACAAAGGCAAAAAAGAATTACTCGAAGAACAACAGTATTATCAACAGGAACAAATTGTTCAGCAAACCGTAAGTCCTCCAAAATCTTCAAATCCGGAAATGATTCGTTTACAACTCCAGGCGTATGAACGCTTAACCATTTTGTGTGAACGGATGGGCCTAACGAATTTATTGGGCAGGTTCAGCATCAATGAACTCTCTGCAACACAATTACAATCATCCATCATTCAAACCATTAAACAGGAGTTTGAATATAATGTAAGTCAGCAGTTGTATGTATCAGCCGCTGCATGGGATGGAATTAAAAAATTAAAAGATCAGAATATTTTTATCATCAACCAGCTTGCTGCCATGTTACCGGCCAATGCGAATGGAATGGATTTGAGCAAAAAAATTGTTGAATTATTAGCCCAGGATGAAAATGCATCGCTTCAGCCTATTGTTGCTGCTTTGATTAATAAAGAAGCAAAGTTGTTGATGGGTTAAGATTATAAACCGAACGATGAATGTTTATGGATGAAAAGAAACGAACTACTGATGCAGGCATTGAAGTGAAAACACTTTACACTGCTGCTGATCTGCCTCCTGCCGCAGCATTGGAACAACCCGGTCAGTTTCCCTATACCCGTGGTGTGCAGCCCGATATGTACCGTGGTAAGTTGTGGACCATGCGCCAGTATGCAGGGTTCTCCACTGCAGAAGAAAGTAACAAACGATATCATTATTTATTGAGCCAGGGTGTAATGGGTTTAAGTGTTGCCTTTGATCTTCCAACCCAGATCGGTTACGACAGTGATCATGCATTGAGTGAAGGTGAAGTAGGAAAAGTGGGTGTGGCCATTGACAGTATTGAAGATATTCAAACATTATTCAAAGATATCCGGTTGCAAGATGTTTCCACTTCCATGACCATCAATGCAACAGGATTCATACTTCTCGCCTTTTATGTTGCCTTAGCCAAACAGCAAGGTGCTGATCTTAAAAAAATTACAGGAACCATTCAAAATGATATTTTAAAAGAATATGCAGCAAGGGGAACATATATCTATCCACCTAAACCCAGCATGCGCATCATCACAGATATTTTTGAATGGTGCAGTAAGGATTTGCCTAAGTGGAATACCATTTCAATCAGCGGTTATCATATACGTGAAGCAGGCAGTACGGCCGTGCAGGAAATTGCATTTACATTAGCTAACGGCAAAGCATACGTGAAGGCTGCATTACAAAAAGGATTGGATATAGATGTGTTTGGTAAACGCCTTTCCTTTTTCTTTAATGCACATAATAATTTATTTGAAGAAGCAGCCAAGTTTCGTGCAGCCAGGAGAATGTGGGCAAAGATGATGAAAGAACTGGGTGCTAAAGATGAAAAATCAATGATGCTTCGTTTTCATACACAAACCGGTGGAAGTACGTTAACCGCACAACAACCATTGAATAATATTTCAAGAGTTACCATTCAAACATTAGCAGCAGTATTGGGCGGAACGCAATCATTGCATACCAATGGTTATGATGAAGCATTGAGCTTACCCACAGAAGAAGCCGCAAGAATTGCCTTACGCACCCAACAGATTGTTGCCTTTGAAAGCGGCGTAACGGATACAGTTGATCCATTGGCAGGCAGTTATTTTGTAGAAGCACTCACCGATGAAATTGAACAAAAAGCATGGGAACTCATTGCAGCTATTGATGTAATGGGGGGCAGTGTGAGTGCTATTGAACAGGGATTTATACAGGAAGAAATTGCAAGAAGTGCGTATGAATATCAGCGAAATATAGAAAATGGTTCTAAAATTATTGTGGGTGTTAATAAATTTGAAGTAGATGAAGAGAATACAACTCCGGGTTTTAGAATTGATGACAGCATCAGGGCCATTCAAACCGAAAAACTTAACAGGTTAAAAAATAACAGGGACCCGGGAAAAATAGATCATTGCCTGCAGGAGATCAATGATAGAGCTTCCAGTGGTGAAAACCTGATGCCGGCTGTTATTGAAGCGGTGGAACAAAAATGTTCTTTGGGCGAAATAGCCGATGAGCTGAGGGCTGTTTTTGGAGAGTACAAATGATACAAACCTTATACTTGTTATGATGCAATTAACTGTTACTACGGTGTCATCTACAGATGAATTACAACAGATCCTTGATCTGCAGCAATTATATTTAACCGGACAAACTGATTCTGCTGAAGAAAAAGATCAGGGCTTTCTTACAGTAAAGCATTCATACAATATGTTACAGCAAATACATGAACTCTCTCCAAGTGTAATTGTAAAAGATGGAGACAAAGTGATCGCCTATGCATTAGTGATGACAAAGGATTGCCAACACTTTATTCCTGTGCTGGTTCCCATGTTTGAATCCTTCAACAATATTCAATTTAAAGAACAGCCGCTATCCTCCTATTCGTTTTATGTAATGGGCCAGGTTTGTGTGCATAAAGATTACAGGGGCATGGGTATATTTCAAATGCTCTATCAACATCATCAACTGTTATTCAGCAAACAATTTGATTTTGTGTTAACAGAAATTTCAACCCGTAATGCACGTTCCATCCGTGCACATGAAAAGGTTGGGTTCAAAACCATTTATACATTCAGGGATACAACTGATGAATGGGCAATTGTTCTGTGGGATTGGGTATAGCAGAATAATTGAAACGTTATTTTCAGTACATTCATTTTTCAGCAGCTATTCATAAACAAATACATTCAAAGCATATGAAATGGACATTATTATCAGCATTTATACTTGTGTTTGTAATGCAAACAAAAGCGCAGCAACCTGGTTTTATCACTGATAGTTTGGATAGTTATATTGCAAGGGGAATGAAAGACTGGAATATACCCGGCCTGTCTATCACTATTGTAAAAGATGGTAAAACTGTTTTCATGAAAGGTTACGGAGTGAAAGAAGTGGGCAAGCTTGAGAAAGTAGATGAAAACACATTGTTTATTATCGCTTCCAATTCCAAACTCTTTACAGGCACCTCTTTATCAAAGCTTGACTATGAAAAGAAATTATCATTGGATGATAAAGTCACCAAATATATTCCCTGGTTCAGGTTGTACGATTCAGCTTCAACACAATTAGCTACCATCAGAGATATGCTCTGCCATCGTTTGGGAACAAAAACATTCCAGGGCGATTTTACTTTCTGGAACAGTAATCTATCTAAAGATTCCATCATTTATAAAATGCGTTTTCTAAAGCCTTCAGGAGAATTCAGACAAGACTATGGTTATTGTAATTCAGGTTTTTTGGTAGCAGGTGAAATACTTCACAAAGTAACCGGCATGAGCTGGGAGCAATATGTAAGTGAAAATATTCTGCAACCTGTTGGCATGAGTAATACTTATATGAATACTGCAGGTATGGGCAAGCGAAATAATGTAGCTGTTCCTTATACAAATTCATTCGGCCCGTTAACAAAGCTGCCTTATGATGAAATTGATAACCTCGGCCCGGCAACAAGCATGGTAAGTTGTGTAAATGATCTCAGCAAATGGTTAAAATTTCAGTTAGACAGTGGTAAGGTAGATGGTAAACAAATTATTCCATGGCAGGTCTTACAAAGAACAAGAGATGGAAATATTTTAACCGGATCCAGGAAATCACCTTACTACCCTACTCATTTCCGTGCATATGGTTTGGGCGAATACATGACTGATTATAACAACCGGCAGGTGTACTGGCATACAGGCGGTGCATTTGGTTTTGTAACCAATGTATGTTTTGTACCTGAAGAAAAATTAGGCATCAGTATCCTCACCAACAACGATAATCAAAACTTTTTTGAAGCATTGCGTTACCAGATACTGGATGCA
>Ga0163144_10023652_pt1 | contig 12112 bp, 8 predicted proteins | sample OliLak19BULKMAT1_FD_123175 | JGI IMG/M metagenome (GOLD analysis project Ga0163144, IMG submission 123175) | Freshwater microbial mat bacterial communities from Lake Vanda, McMurdo Dry Valleys, Antarctica - Oligotrophic Lake LV.19.BULKMAT1 | ecosystem: Environmental > Aquatic > Freshwater > Lake...
CAGGTCACCGTGCTCGATCGACGACGGGATGGCCGACGCGGCCAGCTCCGCGGCGAGGTCGCCGACGACTGGGGCCAGGTCCCGGAGACGGCGTCGAGCGGCATCGGTCGCGGGTCGGTCCGCTTCGTCGACGCGATCCCAGACGTCGGCCGTGTCCAGCAACCGTGCCAGCGTCTCGGGAAGGCGACCGGGCCGTTCGTCCGGCACACCCGCCGCGAGCATCGTCTCGACGTGCCGCTCCATGTGTCGCTGGAGGGCGGCGTAGACCGGCAGGATCCCCGTCCACCGGCCAAGGTCGGTGTCGCCGTTCCGGCCATCGGGAGCGACCAGCGTGCGCAGGGTGGGCCCGTGGTCGTCGAGCAACAGCCACCCGCGCTCGGCATCCACGGTCAGCGGCAGGATGGCACCAGGCGCCGCGACGTCCGAGAACACCTTCAGGAGCGGTCCCTCATGGAAGGGGCCCGGGCCGTTGGCCTTGGACCACGCGACGCCCCGGTCGGTCGGGATGCGGATGACCGTGGACCATGGCACGGCGCGCTGCTCCACGTCGCCGATCCGACGTCGCCCGACCTCCGCGAGCCGAGCCTCGGCCCAGGCGAGGTGCCCCGCGAGCCAGTCAGCGTCTGTCCAGCGCGCGACGCCCCCGGCTGCCACGCTCAGCGGGACTTGCCGCCGCCGAAGAGGGTGCCGAAGATGCCGCGGACGATGTCCTGACCAAGCCGCGACGTGACGACCTTGCCGCCGGTCCGCAGGGCCGAGTCGATCGACTTCTGGCGGGCCTTCGCGGCCGCGACGGCGGCCTTATCCTCCGCTCGACGCTGGCGCTCAGCCTCTCGTGCCGCCGTTACCTGGGCGGCCTCCACTTCCCGCTGCTGGCGCTTCAATTCGCGTTCCAGCTGGGCCGGCGTCATCGAGTTCATGCCCGCGGCGGTCGTCGGCTCGACCCCGGCACGCATGGCGGCCTCCTGGGTCGCCGCGATGGAGGCGGCTCGTGCGGCCGCGATCCGCCCGGTGATGCGCTCGTGGGCGCTGTCCCGGTCGACGGTCGCGCCGTACTTGGCCTGGAGCGGGCTCATCGCGATGTGCCCGCGGAATACGACTTCCTCGATCGGCGCCATCAGCGAGTCGGGGGGCAAGAGGCGCGTCGCCGCCAACGGCGTCGGCACGCCACGGGGCGAGAGGACCGTGACCAGCGCCTCCCCGGTCCCGAGCGAGGTCAGGGTCGTCTCGACGTCGTAGAATTCGGTCATCGGGAAGGTCCGCGCGGCCTTGCGCAGGTTGTCGGCGTCCTCCGGCGTGAACGCCCGAAGCGCGTGCTGGACGCGGTTGCCGAGTTGCGCCAACACCGAGGACGGCACGTCCGCCGGGACCTGGGTCACGAAGTAGACGCCGACCCCCTTGGACCGGATCAGCCGGGCCGTGCGCTCGATCTGGTCCATCAAGGCGTCGGACGCGTCGTTGAACAGCAGGTGCGCCTCATCGAAGAAGAAGCACAGCTTGGGCTTGGGCAGGTCGCCGGCCTCCGGTAGCTGCTCGTACAGCTGGGCCAGCATCCAGAGCATGAATGTGGAGAACAGTCGTGGCTGATCCATGATGTCCGACAGCTCGAGGATGGAGATGATCCCCTGGCCATCGGCGTCGGTCCGGAGCAGATCGTCGACGTCGAACTCCGGCTCGCCGAAGAAGACGTCCGCGCCTTCCTGCTCGAGCACGACGATCGAGCGCAGCAGCACGCCGACCGAGGCGCTCGACATCCCGCCGTAGTCGGCCAGGATCGGCTTGCCCTCGTCGCTCGACAGGAACTTCAGGGTCGTGGCCAGGTCCTTCAGGTCGAGCAGCGGCAGGTCGTTGTCGTCGCAGTACTTGAAGACCAGGGCCAGGATGCTGGTCTGGGTCTCGTTGAGGTCCAGCACCTTGCCCAGCAGGAGCGGTCCGAACGAATGGACCGTGGCGCGCACCTGCGACCCGAGCTTGCCCGACAGCGACAGGAACTCGACGGGATGCCCGGCTGGCGCGAACGGCCAGGCCAGGGACGTCGTGCGCTCGATGAGCTTGGGATGGGTCGTCCCACCCGGAGCGGCGAGGCCGGTCAGGTCGCCCTTGATGTCGGCGACGAAGACAGGCACACCCGCCATCGACAGTTGGCCGGCCATGAGCTGCAGTGTCTTGGTCTTGCCGGTGCCCGTGGCCCCGGCGATGAGGCCGTGCCGGTTGAGCATGGACAGGGCCACCTGGACGCGCGCGTCATTGAACAGCTCGCCCTCGTGCATCGCGCTGCCCAGCACGATGGCGGGCTCGTCCAGCGTGTAGCCGGCCGTGATCGCGTCCTGGAACGCCTGGTCCATTGCCTGCCTCCGGTGGGGGTGCCGAACTCGTCCATCGGGTCGTCGGCGGCGAGCTGGAAGCGTATCATCGGCCCTCCGAGCCGCCCGACCCACCGTCACATTGGGAGTCGCACGATGAAGATCGACGAGATCGAGGGCATCGGCCCTGCGCACGCCGCGAAGCTCGCCTCCGCCGGCGTCTCCACCACGGACGACCTGCTCGAGCATGGCGCCAAGCCGTCCGGGCGCACGACCCTCGAGTCGGCGACCGGCATCGACCACGACCTGATCCTGGAATGGGTCAATCATGCCGACCTGATGCGCATCAAGGGCGTCGGCTCCGAGTACTCCGACCTGCTGGAAGCGGCCGGCGTGGACTCGCCGGCGGAGCTCGCACGGCGCAACGCGGCCAACCTCGCGACCACCTTCCAGGAAGTCGACGCCGCCCGACCCAACGTCGTCCGGCGTGTCCCGTCCGAGACGGAGATCCAGGGCTGGATCGATCAGTCGAAGGATCTCCCCAAGGTGGTCGAGCACTGAGCGGGCAGCGGCCCCGAATTGCTGTCTGAGTTCAAGGGATTCCTACTCAAGACCAATGCCCTCGCCCTGGCGGTCGGCGTCATCATCGGGGCCGCCGCGGGGACGGTGGTCACGTCGCTCGTCAACGACATCATCATGCCGCCCATCGGGATCGCCTTGGGCGGCGTGGACTTCGCCGACCTCAGGGTCATCCTCAAGGCAGCCGTCGGCGACGACCCGGCGACCGAGGTGGCCATCCGCTACGGCGCCTTCCTGAACGCGATGCTCTCGTTCGTGATCGTCGCCTTCGTCGTCTTCTGGATCAGCAAGATGTTCCTGAAGGAGGCGCCGGCGGACGAGGTCAAGACCTGCCCGTTCTGCAAGGAAGCGAACGCGCTCGACGCCTCCCGCTGCAAGGCGTGCACCAGCGAGATCTGACCGCGACGCGCGGCGGCGATCGCGCCGCTACTCGAAGTAGCCGGTCACGTCCAGGACCAGGTGCGTTCGCCGGCTCGTCCCGGCCATGTAGACCAGCGCCATCGTCCCCGAGTGCAGCGGTACGGTGACCCCGTTGGCACGGACGTCGCCGACCGGGAAGTTGAGGCTCGAGGTCGACGGCGTGCTGTCCGGCTCCGGCGTGATGGCCGCGTAGCCGGCAGCGGTCTGAGCGACCACCGTCAGGTTCCCGCTCACCGCCTGGGCGCCCGGCGGGATGCCCCAGTGCCCGGCGGCGGTCAGCGTCCGGGGGACGGTGCCGGCGAACCGCCCGGTCAGGCCGGACAGGACCGTGGAGCGGGAGTCCATGAGCCGGCCAGGATCGAGCGGGAAGAAGGCAAGGCCGTCGCCGGCCGCCAGGTAGTACCCGGTCACGTCCAGGATCAGGTCCGTCCTGGATCCTGTCGCGCCCTTGAACACGAGCCAGATCGAGCCGCCCTGCAGCGTGGCCGTCAGGCCGTTGGCCCGGATATCGCCTTTGGGCACGTTGAGGTTGGAGGTCGCCGGCGTCGAGTCGCTCTGGGTCATCACCGACACATAGCCGGCACTCGTCTGGCCGACGACCGTCAGATTGGCGGTCACAGCCACAGCACCGATCGGGATCGCGCCCGCGGCCGCGCCGGCCACCGTCAACTGGCGCGGGACGCCGTTCCGGAAACGTCCCCCGAGCCCGACCCCGATGCCGGCTCGACTGTCGAGGATGCGGACCGGGGTCATCGGGTTGTAGCCCGCGTCCTCCGGACCAGGCAGGAAGTAGCCGGTGACATCGAAGATGACGTGCGCCTTCCTGCCCGCGCCTGCCATGTACACGGCCGATAGCCGGCCGTCCGACGCGAGCGACGCGGTCACGTTGTTCGCTCGCGTGTCGCCCAACGGGAAGTTGAGCGTGGACGAGCCCGGTGTCGCGGTAGCGGTCGTGGTGATGGAGACGTAGCCCGCGGCCGTCTGCCCGGTCACCGTCACGTTGCCGGTCACGGCGATGGCGTCGGTCGGGATCCCGGGAAAGCCGGCGACCGTGAAGCTGCGCGGCTGACCGGCCCTGAAGATGCCGCTCACGCCCAGGGCGGACCGGCTGTCGAGGACCCGGATCGGCGTGATCGGCTCATAGGTGGCACCGCCGGTCTGCAACTGCGAGACGTTCGTGGCCCAGCCGTTGACCAGCGCGTACTGGTTCGCCTGCCACACGGCATTGGGCACCTGCGGATCCTGGGCGACGCCGACGTAATCGCCCCAGCGCGTACCCGGGTAGGTCGCCGTGCCAAGGGCCGTGGGATCCGCGACGCTAAGCGTGCCGGTCGTGGCCGCCACACGCTGGTAGGCCGCGTAGCTCGACGGAAAGTCACCGGCCGTCGCCGACGACTGCGTCCACACCACGTGCAGGTCGCCATTGCCGGCATAGCCGATGCCGCCCATGTACAGGTCCTTGCTGTCCTGGGCCACCAGGAGATCCTGGCGCCGGCTCGGCGGCGACGAGGCGGTGTTGAGCTGGGTGACACGCACGCAGTCCCGCGTCTCGACGGCACCGCCCGCCGGGTCGCAGGGATAGGTGGAGACGAGCGCCAGCCGCCCGTTCTGCCAGATCGCATCGGTCGGCCGGCCGTCGACGGCATCGACGATCGTCAAGGGCGAGCCTGGTTGCGTCGGCTCCGGTGGCGCGCCGAACCCGGGCACGACGCCGGCGGTGGTGAGATCCGTGATCGACGACAGCGTCGTCACGCCACCACCCGCCGGCGAGCCGGTGATCTGAGCGTAGACCAGGGCGTCGGCGATGAGATCACGGCCGATGACATGGACGATCGCCGACGTCGCCGGTGTCTGCAGCGCCGGACGCCATGTCGAGTAGTTGCTCGCGAGCGGAACCGGGCTGAGGAGATAGTCGACGTTGACGTTCCCCGTCCCTTTGAGCTCCGACCAGGCAAGGACGTCCATCTCCGTGCCGATGAACGGCCCCGACACGTCGCAACCGAACGCGCCGCCCCCAAGGACGATCGGAAACAGGTTGGCGCTGACGACGACCTTGTCGGTGGACGTCCCGAGGCCCGGGTAGTCGGGAACCACGTCTGGATACGCGACCGAGACGACACTCCAGCCGCCAGTCGGATCGGCGGTGTCGGAGATGGCGATGTCGATGTACCCGGTGCCGATGCTCGCGTCGGCCGACGCGTAGCAGTCGAAGCTCGTCTCGATCGCGACCCAGCGGTTCTGCAGGCGATCGAAGATGACCCGCGGATCGAAGACCTCGGCGTCGTAGTCGGCGATGGCGGAGAGGCCGAAGAAGGCCTCCATCGCAACCGTGTCGACAGCATTCCCGGCGCGATCCGAGATGCGGAACGTCGTGTTCACGGCCTGGATGATGTGGTCCGGACCGACGGCGATCCACGGGTCGGGCGGCTCGGAGCCGGTGGTGTCCTGCAGGCCCGCGAAGGCGGTGGGCTCGGTCGCGGTGGCATCGCTGTTGGTGGTGGCAAGATCCGGGGAAGGCGGCGCGACCGCGAGCGCCCGGGGACCGACGGAGGTCGGCGCCCCGGTCGATCCGTCCGGAGCCGCGATTCGAAGGAGCGGGCGCTGGGGCCGTGCCCCACGGTCGGTCGCGGCGGGCAGCGACGCGACGTCCACGCGGCGCGGCTCCCGGATCCCGTCCATGTCCGGGCGAGCGGCGTCGCCGACGACCACGCGAGCACCAGGCCGGGATCGCTCCGGTGGAGGATCGGCGGCGACCACCCCGGCGGTCGGCAGGCTCATCGAGACGATGAGGATGGCGACGCTCGCCACGAGCACACGACGACCGGACACGGGGCGGTGGTGGCGGCGGCGCATGATCCCTCCAGCAAGGCCGCGATGCCGGCCCCGAGCTCGGGCCGCGCGATCGTCCGACGATCGTAGTCGACGTCGCCGAGGTTGGTCAGGCCTCCGCGACGGGATACGACCCCAGGGTCCGGGTCATCGTCGTGACCGCCCGGACCTCGACGAGGGCCGCCGCCATCGCGGGGTCGGTCGCGTCGCCGTCCAGGTCGATCCAGAAGACGTACTCCCAGGCCCGCTCACGGCTGGGCCTGGACTCCAGTTTGCGCATGTTGAGGCCGTGATCCGACAGGACCCGCAGGACCGCGAGCAGCGTGCCTGGCTCGTTGCGCACCGCCACAACGATCGTCGTCCGCCGATGGGCCGGCGGATCCACGAGGGCCGGCCCGTCGGCGTCGGGCCGGGCCAGGACCAGGAATCGGGTGCGGTTGTCGGGCAGGTCGCCGATGCCATCGGCCAGGACCTCCAGTCCGAACAGCCCCGCCGCTCTCGGCGACAGGACCGCGGCCGCTCCACGTTCCCGCGCGTCGGCGATGGCCTTGCCGGCACCGGCCGTGTTGTACGTCGAGAGCAGCTGCCACGGCCGGGCGCGCAGGAATGCCTCCGCCTGGCCAAGCGCCTGGATGTGCGAGTAGACGCGCTCGATGTCGTCCAGACGCTGGCCGGGCAGCGCGGCCAGGGCCAGACGCACCGGCACCACGACTTCGCCGCGGATGGCCAGGTCGTACTCGATGAGCAGGTCGTAGTTCTCGCGGACCGTGCCGTGGATGACATTCTCGATGGGCACGACGCCCGCGGCCGCATCCCCGGCCGTGACCGCGTCGAACACTGCCCGGAAGCTCCCGAGCGCAATGCGCGGCATCTCGCCGAATGCGACCAGCACCGCGTCCTCGGCGAACGCGCCGGGCTCGCCGGCATAGGCGATGGTCACCGGCGCGGCGTTGGTCACCGGCGCACCTACTGGTTGAACCAGTCGACCGTGTCGATCTCGCCGGCGACCTCATCGAGTTCCGCGCGCTGCTTGCGGGCCGCTCCGACGCTCACCGGCGCCTTCTTGTGCGCGCGCTTGCCGGTCTCCGCGGCGACTTCGGGGGCACCCCGCCAGTGCGCCTCGGCGAGCATCGCGTTGATGGCCACGAGATAGGCCTCCACCGACGCCGCCAGGACGTTCGGGCCGCGCGCCTCGCCCGTATATTCGCCTTCGCCACGCTCACCGCCGGCGAGCGGCGGCGCGATCCGGACAGTGACGGCGCCGATGGTGTCGGTCCCCTCTCCCAGGGCGTGCAGGTCGTAGCCCAGCAGACGCGGGTGGCCGTCCAGGATCTCCGCCAGGGCCTTGTCGACCGCCCGGTAGAGGGCATCGATGGCCCCGTTGCCATCCGCTGACGCGCGCCAGTGATGGTCGCCGGCGTCCATGATCACGGCGCCGCGCGAACGGGCATTGGAGCCCGATGTCACGGTCCAGCGGGCCAGGGTGACCGTGGACGGGGCGGCGGGCGTCGGTTCCGGCATGACGGACTACCTCGGGGTCGCGGGCGACGCGGACGTCGCGGGGGTCGTGGTGAAGTGTCGCTCATCCCGGCGCCGCAGTTCCGCGCCGGACTTCCAGATCGCGTACTCGAGCGAGTCGGCCAGCGCGGAGGCGGACGCCGCGATGATGTTCGTGTCGGTGCCCATCGTGGACCACGTCCGAGCGCCATCCTGTGAGTCGATGACGACCCGCGTCCGGGCAGCCGTGGCGGCCACGCCATCCAGGATGCGGACCTTGTAGTCGACGAGATGCACGTCGTCGATAGCCGGGTAGAACGCCCGGAGCGCCTTACGGAGCGCGGCATCCAGCGCATTGACCGGCCCGTTCCCATCCGCCGCGGTGTGGAGCGTCTCCCCGTCGACGGCGACCTTGACCGTCGCCTCGGCCAGGAGTTCGCGCCCATCCCGCTGTTCGACCAGGCAGGTGTAGTCGACGACCCGGAATGGCGGCGCGTAGTCGGCGGCATGCCGCCGGATGAGCAGCTCGAACGATGCCTCCGCACCCTCGAACGCGAGCCCGTCCGACTCGAGCTGCTTGATGAGATTCGAGAGCTCGCGGGCATCGATGACACCATCGAGCTCCAGGCCCAGCTGGCGCGCCCGGATCGAGGTGTTCGCCCGGCCACCGAGCTCCGACACGACCAACCGACCGATGTTGCCGACCGACGCCGGCTCGACGTGCTGGTACGACCGCTCGACCTTGGCCACGGCCGCGCCGTGCACGCCACCCTTGTGGGCGAATGCCGACCGCCCGACGTAGGGCTGGTAGTCGTTGGGGGTCTGATTGGCGATCTCCGCGACGCTCCGCGACAGCTCGGTCAGGCCCTCCAGGCGGCCACCACCGGCGGGCACCAGCGCATGCGGCGTCTTGAGCGCGAGGTTCGCCACGATCGACACGATGTTCGCGTTGCCGGCACGCTCGCCGTAGCCGTTGATCGTGCCCTGGACATGGCGGATGCCGGCCGCCACAGCGGCCATCGAGTTCGCGACCGCCAGCTCCGAGTCGTTGTGGGCGTGGATGCCCCAGGTGACGGCCGGGGCGTCGCTGTCGGCGTCCAGCGCACCGCGCACGTCGAGCACGATGCGGGTCAGCTCGTCCGACAGCGTCCCGCCGTTGGTGTCGCACAGGACCAGGGTCCGGGCGCCAGCCTGGCGGGCAGCCCGGAGCGTCGCGAGGGCGTAGTCACGGTCGGCCCGGTAGCCATCGAAGAAGTGCTCGGCGTCGTAGACCGCCTCCCGGCCACGATCGGCCACGAAACCGACCGAGTCGGTGATCATGTCGAGGTTCTCCTGCGGCGTCGCGCCCAGGACCTCCGTGACGTGAAGCAGCCAGGATTTGCCGAAGATGGTCACGACCGGCGTTTCCGCCGCGACCAGCTCGCGCAGGTTGGGGTCGTCGCCGGGCTTGTTGGAGCGATGCCGGGTGGATCCGAAGGCCGCGAGGCGGGCCGTCTGCCAGGTCATCGTCCGGGCGGCCGCGAAGAACTCGATGTCCTTGGGGTTGGAGCCCGGCCAGCCGCCCTCGATGTACGGCATGCCGTACTCGTCGAGCATCCGCGCGACGCGGATCTTGTCGGCCAGGGAGAGCGTGATGTTCTCGCCCTGGGTGCCGTCGCGCAGGGTCGTGTCGTAGACGATGACCGGCTGGTCGGTCGTGGCATCGCCCCTGGCGTCGCTCATGCCGCCGCCTCGTCGCCCGCGCCGAGCTGGTCGATGACAGCCGTGGCGAAGGCCGTCGTGCCGACCACGACCAGGCCGTCCGTGCCGTCACGGGCATCGGCGAGATCGCCCGTCCGCCAGCCGTCATCGATCGCCCGGCTGACCGCCGCCTCGATGGCCGCGGCGGCATCCTCGCGACCCAGGGACATCCGGAGCAGCATCGCCGCGGACAGGATGGTGCCGATCGGGTTGGCCTTGTCCTGGCCGGCGATATCCGGCGCCGAGCCGTGGATCGGCTCGTACAGCCCGAACGTGCCGTGGATCGTCTGCCGCTCGCCGAGCGACGCCGACGGCAGCATCCCGAGCGAGCCCGCCAGCACGGCCGCCTCGTCGGATAGGATGTCGCCGAACAGGTTCTCGGTGACGATGACGTCGAAGTCGGCGGGCCGACGGACCAGGAGCATCGCGCACGAGTCGACGAGCTGGTGCTGGAGCGCGACATCCGGGAAGTCGCGCGCGACCTCGTCGGCCACGGTCCGCCACAGCCGCGATGTGGCCAGGACATTGGCCTTGTCCACGCTCATGACCCGGCCCTGACGGCTGCGCGCGAGCTCGAACGCGAGACGCACGATCCGCGCGACCTCTCGCTCGTGGTACGGCATCGTGTCGAGCGCGCTGCGATCGCCGGGCGCACCGCTCGCCTCCCGTCGCTCACCGAAGTACACGCTGCCGGTCAGCTCGCGGACGATGAGCAGGTCCACGCCGTCCAGGAGCTCCGCGCGCAACGGCGAGGACGCCACGAGGGCCGGATGGACGGTCACCGGGCGCAGGTTGGCGTACAGCCCCAGGCCACCACGCAGCGCGAAGAGGGCCTGTTCGGGACGGATCGGCGCGGTCGGATCGGACCACTTGGGCCCGCCGACGGCCCCCAGCAGGATCGCATCGGCCGCCCGGCAGACCTCGACGTCCTCCGGTCGGATCGCTACCCCGTACGTGTCGATGGCGATGCCACCCGCCAGGATCTCCGTCCACTCGACCGCGAAGCCGAACCGCTCCGCGACGATGTCGACGACGCGCCTGGCGGCATCCACGACCTCCGGCCCGACGCCGTCCCCGGGGATCGTCGTGACGCGGTACGTCGGCCCGTCCGGAAGGAAACCTTCCGTCACGGCAGGCCCTGCTCAGTGCGCGGCGTGACGAACGCGACGTCCACGCCGTTGATCTCCGCCCCGTGGAGCTTGTTGGTCGCCACGAGGTAGGCGTCCAGGGACGCCTCGATGATGTTGGTCGATAGCCCGTGGCCGGACACGACCAGGGCGCCCGGGCCCTCGTCGGACGAGCGGCGACAGCGGACCAGGACCTGGCCCTGGGCGTCCTCGCCGGCGGACACCGCCTTGATCTCATACTCGGTCAGGGTCGGGTGCCAGCCAAGGGTCGGCTGGAGGACCATGTCCACGGCCCGGAAGAGGGCGTTGACCGGACCGTTGCCGGTGGCCTCCGTCGAGCGCTCCTCGCCGTTGACCGTGACCGTGACAGCACCCGTGGCGTTGCCGCCGTGGGACGAGGTCACGCTCCAGCCGATGAGCGCGACGCTGGCCGGCACCTCCGACGAACGCTGCTCGACGAGGGCGATGAGGTCCGCGTCGGTGACTTCCTTTTTCGCATCGGCGAGCTCGATCGCCTGGCGATAGATCGTGTCGAGTGCCTCGCCCTCCAGCTCGAACCCGAGTTCGCGCAGCTTGCCCTGCAGGCCACGGCGACCGGACAGCTTGCCGATCGACAGGTGGCTGCCGGACAGCCCGACCGACTGCGGGGTCATGATCTCGTAGGTCAGCGGATGCTTGATCACGCCGTCCTGGTGGATCCCGCTTTCGTGGGCGAAGGCGTTCCCGCCGACGATCGCCTTGTTGGGCTGGACCGCGAAGCCGGTCAGGTAGCTCACGAGCCGCGACGCCGCCGTGATCTGCTCGGTCGCGATCCCGGAGCCAAGATCCGGGAACTGCGTGGGCCGCGTCCGGAGAGCCATCACGACCTCCTCCAGGGAGGCGTTGCCGGCCCGCTCGCCGAGGCCGTTGATGGTGACTTCGACCTGGCGGGCGCCGGCCTGTACGGCGGCCAGCGTGTTCGCCGTGGCGAGGCCCAGGTCGTTGTGGCAGTGGACGCTGACCGTGGCCCGCTCCCCGACCAGGTCCACGACCCGCTTGACCAGCGCGCCGAACTCGGACGGGATGGCATAGCCGACGGTGTCCGGGATGTTGACGGTGCTCGCGCCCGCGTCGACGACGGCCTCGTAGATCTTGAGCAGGTAGTCGAGGTCCGTGCGCGAAGCGTCCTCCGCGCTGAACTCGATCTCCGCGTCGCGGCCCAGCTGCTGGCGGCCGTGGCGAACCCAGCGGACGGCCTCGGCGAGGGCCTGCTCGCGATCGATTCGGAGCTTGTGCTTGAGGTGGATGTCGCTCGTGGCGATGAACACGTGGAGGTGCGGCTTGTGGGCGACCTTGATGGCCTCGATGGCCCGCTGCGGGTCGCCGTCACGGCAGCGCGCGAGAGCCGCCACGGCGATGTCCTGGGGCGTCTCCAGGGCGATCCGGCGGACCGCCTCGAAGTCGCCGGGTGAGGCGGCCGGGAAGCCGGCCTCGATGACGTCGACCTTGAGGCGGACCAGCTGGCGGGCGACCTCGAGCTTCTCCGCGGCCGTCAGCCCGGCGCCCGGCGCCTGCTCCCCGTCGCGCAGGGTCGTGTCGAAGATGCGGACCGCGCCCGCCGGGACGAACGGCCCCGAC
>Ga0163144_10023653_pt1 | contig 12112 bp, 9 predicted proteins | sample OliLak19BULKMAT1_FD_123175 | JGI IMG/M metagenome (GOLD analysis project Ga0163144, IMG submission 123175) | Freshwater microbial mat bacterial communities from Lake Vanda, McMurdo Dry Valleys, Antarctica - Oligotrophic Lake LV.19.BULKMAT1 | ecosystem: Environmental > Aquatic > Freshwater > Lake...
CTGAGCATGATTAGGAGCAGATTGCGGTCCTTCAACAGCCGCAGCCAAAGTGGCTCTCGCGACAGCGCATCGGGTGCGGCACTGGTTTGCGCAGCGGCGGTGTAGGCGCGACCGCGGGCGATCAATTCCAGCTCGGCTTGATTGACGGCCGGATGCGCAGTTGCCGAGTCACGCAGATACCACCAGCTCAATCCTGCCGAGAGCAAGCCCGCCGGCGCCAGCGCGGCAAAGGCGAGCCGCCAATCAAGCATGCTGATCAGCCATGGTAAGAGCGCAGCGGTGGCCGCTAAACCCATGCTGAGACCGGCGCTGGAAAGGCCATTCGGCAACGCCCATTGGCCAGCAGGAAACCAGCGCTCGATGCCCTTGGCGACGGCCGGAAATATCGGCGCATGCGCAACGCCCACCAAGAATTGCACCAGAATGAGCGCGCCGAGGAGCCATGAAAGTGACGCCAGATTCCGGCTGGGAATCAGGCAGCTGAGCAGAATCAAACCGGTCCAGGCCAGCGCGATGAGCATGAGTGCTCTGCGCGGGCCGATGCGTCCCACCCACAAGCCGCCCGGAAACTGAAACAGCGCGTAGCCGAGCGGGAATGCCGCCATCACCCAGCCCCATTGGATTTCGCTGATCTGCAGTTCGGCCATCATTGTTGGCGCCGCAATCGATAGGTTGCCGCGCAACAGGTAGGACACCAGCCCGGCCCACACCATCACGGCCAGGATCCGCCAGCGAACCTGGGTCGCGCGCGCCGCTTGTGTCTGGGTCATCGCTAGGTCTCGATGTACTGAGGTGGGAACGAGTATGGTGGGAACGAGTGTGGTGCTTCGAAAATGCGTTCAACTCCTTTCCGCGTGCTTCGGTTTAGTCTTTCTGCTTGATCTGCTTAAGTAAGTGAGCAACTTCCGCTTTCCCCCAGCTAAGCTCAGTGGGCGCCGACTTGCTCTCATCGAACAAAGCAAGCGCGCGTTCGGCGTGTTCCAGCGCCTGCTTGGCGTCGCCACCCCAGATCGCAGGGGTTCGGAACAGCCGCATTGCGGCAAAGTAGTGCACGCGTGGGCTGGTCGGGGCGACCGCCAGGGCTTGCTGGAGCATTTCAGCGGATTTGGGTCCGAGCGACATGCCTTTGGCTGGGTTCATCGCGATGGAAAGCCCAAAGCACCCGGTCAGCAGCGCGTCGGATTCAGGCTTGAATGCTGCGTTGCTTCCCGCCGTGGCGGCAAAGCGACCGCACTGCTGCAGGCTTTGGGCGGCTAAATCGCTATCGCCCTGCATGTTCTGCAGGGCCAGAAGGTAGCTTGCCAAGCTGGCGTTGTAGCAGGTCTGAGCGGCCGAAGTGTCTTGCTCGCATGCCTTCACAAGCTCGCCGTGCTGCGCTGAAAGCACCTCGACCTTGCGCTCGCGGAAGGCCTCGGTAAGCACCTGATCGGTGCTGTTTGCGGCGATGAGTGTTACGGCAAGGAGGACGCAAAGATTGGACATGACCAGCTCGTTGATTGGGTATTCGCGAAATGCTGCGCCTGACCCGCACCGATGTGCAGTGAGATCTGTCATCTGCGCCAGATGACATTGCGCATCTGACTTCGCGGATCTGACTTTGCACATCTTGCTCTGCATGTCTTGCTCTGAACATCGGGCTCTGAACATCGGGCTCTGAACATCGGGCTCTGAGCAGCGTGCTCTGCACCTCTGGGGGCGCCATTCAAGGCGCCGCAGAGGTCCGAACCGGGCCCTTGCCGGTGCGGGCAGAATTGTTTCTGACCCGTCTCTTGCATCCACGAACCTAAAACCAGCTGCCGACCGGACGCGATGAATCGCGCCCCTGCAGGACTGCGTTTTTGCTGACGCTTTTAGGCGATCTTTGGAGCGTGGAACGCGCTGCCGTAGGGGCGCGATTTATCGCGTCCGCACAGGGTGAACTGCGCCTGGGTGCTGGTGGATTCTGCGACTGCGCCTGAAGGCTCCGCGCAGAATGACGCTTGGCGGTGTGTCAGTGGGTCGGTACAGCAGGGGCTGCCTGAAGTCCAAGCGCCTGAAGTCCAAGCGCCAGCATGAGGGCGGAAGGTCGGCAGACGGCGTTGAGTCAACGGGTTGAGCGAGCGTGCATGCTGTTCAGTCCCTAGCTTTTGCAGAGTTTGATTACTACCCATGTTTGCTGAGACAAATGTGCGCGCGGTTGTTCGAATTTTCTTTATGGCGACAATTCATCGCAAAAAGTCGATCCGATGCCCGATTTGCCATGAATTGTTTTAGAGATACGAAAATTTGGATTGAATTGGTGTGGCTTCGAGCGACGGTTTCGAGGCGCTACGGGAGATCCACATTTAAGTCAGCTGTACCCGCCGCAAACCCCAAACCAGCACCAGCGCATAAAACCCGGTAGCCACGGTGCAACCGGGGCAATCCAGGTGTCCAGCGTTGGTGCCACATGCACAGCGACATCAAGGCATTGAAATGTGCACGGCTGTGCCAGCTGGTAGTGCCTTCGAGCATACGTAACGCCGATTCATGCAGCAGCTCGGTGGGCGTGAGCGTGGCGGCGCCATTCGCCTGAGCAAGGCGCTGCGCAGCAATCCGCCGCAGCTCGGCATAGGCACAGTCAAGCACGCCCGCAAGCGCGGCCCCGTCGCCGCCGCGCCAGGCGTTAAGCAAAGAGGTCAACGTTGGGATGGCGCGCTGCGAGTCTTGCATGCGTGAAAGTTACCCATCGCTATGTCAACGCCTTGCACAAGCTCATGTCCTCAATCAGACATTGGGCAGCAAAATCAAACGCACGGATTTTTCCACAGGCCAGGCGGTCAATTGCACCGCTACAGGTCGACCCGGCGCCATTCATTGGGTCGCTAAAGTCAGCCCGTAAAGCTTGATGCAGCGCGCTGGAACAACTAATGCGGCGGTAGAAAGGCGCTACCATGCCCAGGCTCAATGCGTTCCGAAACCACCCATCTACTGCTGCCTAAAGCCCATATGCCGACTCTGATTCCACGTTCATGCTCCCTCAGGCTCGCGCAGATCTGGCGCGCCAGTGTCCTGCTCAGTCTGCTGCTGATTCAGGCGCTGGCCTACGCACAGGTCTCGCCCGGTTTGTATTACGACCGCACGCGCAGCGGCCACGGGCTGGATTTGCAGCGTTCCGGTGCGGTGCTGTTCGGCACCTTCTTTACCTACGACGCTCAGGGCGCGCCGACTTGGTACTTTTTGCAGACCAATAATGCTGCGCTGGTGCGCGGCGAGCTGTTGCGGGTAAGCCGGCCGCCCGGTGCGGGGGTCACTTTGGTCAAGCAGGGCGATTTCTCGCTCACCACGGTGACCACTTGTCCTGATGGCGTGCGTAGAGACGAAGCGCGCACGTTTCTCTTGTTCGACTTCGTGTTGCCCGATGGCCCGGCTCAGTTTTGTCTTGAGTCGCTCCTGCCGGCCAGCGAAGTGCCTGTGACCTCCCTCAACGGAGCCCGCTTTCAGCCGGGTGATTCCGGCTGGGGACTGCTCAGTTTCTACTTCCCGGAGGCAAGCGGTGCGGCGCAAACCTTCAAGACCTTGTACTACCACGACCGTACCGGCTTTCCGCGCTGGGCATTGGCCCAAGGACCGGCAGCGAAATTTGCCTTGAACTTGCGCCTGCGCGCGCTGCGTGGAAGCTGTCGCTATTGTCCGGTCGACGCTGCGACGGCGACCGATGTGGGGCCGCTCGACGTGACCATCATCAGCAATCAGAACCTGCCGAGCAACCGAGCGCGTTTGGATGTGCGCGATAGCCAAGGCAGCGTGTTTGCGCGCGATACCGTGTTGACTCTGCTTTCGGACGCCGCCCCGATCGCAGGCACGGCATCCACGCGCGAAGGCTTGGTTGTTGGCGAAGTGCTGGCCGATCGGCAGCAGGTGTTCCGCCGTATTCCCTTCGTCGCCCCACCGTTGGCTGAGCTGCGCTTTCAGCCGCCGAAGGCTCTAGTCCCGCGTACTGAGCCGCTGATGACTGACCGCTTCGGCGACGGCTGCATGCAGGCCGCAGCCTTGGGCGCGCTGAGCAGTATTGTCACCAGTACCAGCGAGGATTGCCTGCAACTGAACATCTGGCGTCCGGCCAATCCAGGGCCGCATCCGGTCATGGTCTGGATCCATGGCGGCGGATTGACCCAGGGCTCGGCGGTTGAGCGCACGGGGTCCGGGCGTTTGACCTATGACGGCAGCCCCTTTTCGCGTCGCGATGTGGTGCTGGTCACCATCAACTACCGTCTGGGACCCTTGGGCTACGCCGCACATCGCGAGTTTCAGGGCGAATCGGGAGCGCACCCCAATCCGGGCAACTACGGCGTGCTTGATCAGATTGCCGCGCTGCGCTGGGTGCGCGACAACATCGCCCAATTCGGCGGCAATCCGGACAACGTGACGATTTTTGGTGAATCGGCTGGCGGGGTCAGTACCTGTGCGCTGATGGCCACTGCCGAAGCGCGCGGATTGTTCGAGCGCGCCGTCATGCAAAGCGGCAACTGCCGACTCGGCTTGCCGACGCGCGAGCTGGCCTTCGAGCAGGGCGATCGACTGCGCGCCAAATACGGCTGCAGCACCGCCAGCGACGTGCGCGCATGCCTGCGTACCCTTCCGGCTTCGCTCGTGATTGAGCGCGCGGAGCCGACCATCAATACCGGATCCCCATCGGGCATCGGTGAGACTTTTGGCCTGATCGTAGACGGGCAGATTCTGAGCGAGCAGGTTGGAGATGCGATTGCCGCTGGCAGGGCGGCGAAAGTGCCGCTGATCATTGGCGTGAACGATGACGAACAGACCACGTTGACCCCGGAAAGCACATTGCCAAGCACGGTGCCCACGTACGAGGCCAGCGTGCGCTCCGCGTTCGGACTTGCACTTGGCAACCGAGTCCTTGCCGCGTATCCGGCCAACGCCTATCCCACGCCACAGGCGGCGTATCAGGATTTGCTGGATGATCTCCGCTTCACGTGCCCCAATCGCCGCGCTGCGGCCGATCACGCATCCGCAGGCAATGCCGTCTATCACTATGTGCTGAGCGAGATCCTTCCCGATCCGCAGCTCAGCCCATTGGAGTCCTTCCACGGCTTAGATGTGGTGCTGCTATTTGGGCCGCGTCCCAGCGCACGCTCGTCTGAAATTATGGTGGCTGAGCAGATGCAGGGTGCCTGGGTACAATTTGCGCGCACCGGCAATCCGGGCGTAGTCCAAGGCAGGCAGTGGCCGCAATACAGCGCAATTGCGCGCACCGCAATGCAGTTCCAGGGCTCCGGCAACACCCAGCCGATTGACGACTATCGCTTCGCATTTTGCGTCTTCTGGGCCACGGTTACGCGGCTATAGAGGCTTGGCTAGGTGCGCGTCAAACTGATGTGGTGTTTCTTGCGGCACCGCATCGGCGCGGGTGAGTCGGGTATCGAGTGAACGCGCCAAATGGGGCGCAACCCAGCACTGGCCATCAGATGCCGTCCAAGGCGCTCTGCGCGTCCTTGATTGAGCGGATACGAACCTTGGAATCAGCAAGCACGCCCAGTTGTTCCCGTTTGCTTTGGACCTGTTTGCTGAGGTAAACATTGAGTTTGCCACCGCCGGGCAAACGCACCACTCCCGCGCCGCTCTTGGCTGCACGTGCGCCTTCAATTTGGAAATAAATCGGGATTTCGACGCTGCCCGCTACGCCGTGCCCGTCGACGCGCTCCGGCTCAAACGACCATTTCTTAACCGCATTCAGCGCCGCTTGCGTGAAATCGTCCACGGGTGCAGCCGCCGAAGCCGGGTTTGCGGAAACCACGCGACCGGTGAATCGTAATTGACCTTCACTCGCCCGACGCCGCTCTTGCCCGACATAAGTTGACTCCGCGGGTACACCGGTGGCCGCTGTTGACGAAAGCCGGGGCCACATAGATATCCTCAATGACCACGTTGATGTGTGCCTTACTAGCATCGACAAAACCTAAGCGGATGGCGATCGAGGCTTCGGAGCGGGCGGCTTCGCCGTTGAGTGTTCCCGGTACAAACTCCACCCTGCGCACGCGATCAAGCAGGGTCGCCTCAATGGCCTCGCCAAGCGTATTGCGATGCCACGTCGCTTGCGTGACGCGCCCGGAGCTGTCGACAGCTACTTTGCCCAAAACAGTTCCGATCCAACGCTCTTCGGCCGCCTGCACGGAGGACATCGGCAGTAGCAGTACCCGCAGCAGTAAGCATCTCAGCATGAGCATTTCCTCGGTCGCGATAGTGGCTGGATGCTGGCGTTGTTTACGTTTCGGCGCAATTGGCTGTACGGCGCGCGACAACATCGCCATCCCGCTTCATCACGCGTTCTTTCAGCATACCGATCCAGAACTGATGGCCAAATTGGCAGGCATGAGCGCAGCCGATGCCGCCCTGATCCGTGCCGAGAAGATTCGTTTTCTGGGTGTGGGCGCTATGTTGGTCGGCGGCATCTGGACCCTGCTTTTATTACGCAAATCGCTGCTGTGCGGAATTCGCAGCGGGATTGCGGCAGCACGCAAGGGCGCCGATGAGACCGTGCCTGAAACCGAACGCGATTTGCCCATGAAGTGGATGTTGATTGCGCTGGCGCTGTTCCCTATTCCGCTGCTGTTTCTATATCAGGCCATCGTGCACGACTACACCGTCAGCGTGGTGATGACCATCATCATGATGGTCGTTGGTTTCCTGTTTGTGTCCGTTTCGGCCGATCTGGCGGGCTTGGTGGGCGCTTCGAACAACCCGGTTTCTGGCATTACGATTGCCACCATTTTGTTTGCTTCCGTGGTGCTGATGTTCCTGCTTGGCGCGGATGCGCCGCTCGGTGCGGTCGCAGCAATCATGATTGGCGCCGTGGTGTGCTGCGCCGCTGCGGTCGGTGGCGATAATCTGCAGGACCTCAAGGCGGGTTATCTGGTGGGCGCCACGCCGTGGAAGCAGCAGCTGATGCTTGGCATTGGTGCCTTGTCATGCGCGCTGGTGATGGCGCCGGTGCTGAATCTTCTCGCCGCCGCCTATGGCATCGGGCCGATTACGTCTGAGCACCCGAACTCTTTGAACGCACCGCAGGCGGCGCTGATGGCGACGGTGGCCAAAGGCATGTTCGGCGGCAAGCTGCCGTGGGACATGATTGCCATCGGCGGCGTGATCGGTGCCTTGATTATTGCGCTGGATTCCTGGCTCAAAGCACGCAACACCACGTTTCGTGTTCCGGTGCTGGCGGCCGCAATCGGCATTTATCTGCCGCTTGAGCTGATGGTGCCGATCTTCCTCGGTGGATTCTTGGCCTTTCTGGTGGAGCGCAAACACCGCGTGCCGGCGCACGATGAAGCTGCGCGAGATCGCATGCACCGTCCAGGCACGCCGTTCGCCGCGGGGCTGATTACCGGCCGGGCCCTGATGGGCATTGCCATCGCGGTGCCAATCGTGATGTCTGGGCGCGCTGACGTCCTGGCGCTGCCACCCGCTTGGCATTTCGGCCAGCTCGCAGGCTTAGCCGTATTGGGCGCCGTAGGCTGGTATCTATACCGGGTTTCGTCGCGCCCTGCGGTAAACGCTTAACTTCGTCGCAGGGGTGGCAAAGCGGGCGCGAATGGGTTGCCAAGGCGGCGCCAATCGTCACGGCCTTAGCTCGTCCAACAATGGCTGTAAATCGCGGCTGCGCGCGATCTAAGCTTAGTCGTTGGGCGTCACTTGGCAAACAGGCCACTGGTGAAGGAAGCAGTTAAAACTACGATAGCGCCAGCCCAAATCTTGCTCGCTAATTCCTGCACTCGCTTGAATTGTTCGTATTGACTGTGGTCGCCGTACTTCCTGAAGAGGACAATGTGCTCGAAAAAGAAGTAAATGGGTACTCCGACGACCCAAATAGCCGCAAGAGCTATTGATCCAATTGGATATTCCGTCCGCATCGTTGCCAGCATGTAGGCAGACGCTACGAAAATAGCAAACATAATGATACCGAATACAAAAATGATGTTGCCCACGCTGCCTCGGTAGATGCTCGGCAAAGCGGGCTCGTCCACAAAAGGCTTAAATCTCGGCTGCGCGCGATTTAAGCTTGGTCGTCGGGCGAATCTGCCCGAGGATTTTTTCAACAATCGCAAACATTACCTCCTTTTTCGAGTTCAACGCTTGGTCCCACGAAGTGAAGACAGCAAACCCTGCCGCCACCCTTGCTTTACCGGGATGCTCAAGAATGCTGGCTTTGTGAATCCGATCCCAACGCGGCATTGGGCCGTTGCAGCAAGATAGTCTAGTTGGGGCGAATAGCCTAGTCCGTAATCGGCTTGAATGCATCGTTAATCGACGCTTCTCCAACGAACACACGACGCTCTCCCAAGGGTCGATTTGCTAATCCGGCGCAGGCCGAATATCTTGATGTTGGCAGAGACAAGCCCGTAACGATGCAAGCCGGCGACATCGCGTTCTGCCGACCTTCCGCCCCTGCGGGACAAAAATCCCAAGCGCGGCCGCTATTCGCTGGCCACCATTGCTGCCCAATAGAACGGGAGCGCCAGCTCGGTGCTTTGCTCACGGCGCCACCAGCGTTCAATTTGGGTAGTTAGGCCGGGGGCGCGGGTGTTGCTTAGCCATTCGCGCTGTGCCTGCGCCAATCCGAGTGCGACATCAGCGCCGCTGCGGCGCTTGCTGTGGAACAGCACCATGACCTGCGAGGTCGCTCGATCCGGCACCGGCCACTGGGTAGCCAGCACCCGACGCGCTCCTGCTTGTTGCCAGGCGCGCGCCAAACTGAGTGCACCAGCGCCGCCGGCGAGCGCGCCGCGCTGACTGGCGCAGCCGCTGAGCACCACCAGTTCGCGCGGGCCACGCAGACTCGCGAAGATCTCGGCGGCACTCAATTGGCCGTCCTCACCGGCGCCAGCACGCAAGGCCAGAAAGCTGTGCTGCTCATCGATACTGTCGCGCACCATATGCGTGGCAAAGTGCAAGTCGACGTCCCTGGGCGCAGCCTTCACCGCCGCTTCCGTGGCCGCGTCGGCAAGTAGTAAAGTGGCTCCGGGCGCATATAGCCGATGTATGGCGCGGGCCTCAATGTTGGCGCCGGGCAGGCGGCGGTCGCTGCCGTCGCGCAGCCCGCTAAAGGCTTCGGATCCGCTCAGTTCGGGGTCGGCAATCGTCCACAATGGGCGCGCTGCGGCGCTGCCTGAGACCGCTGCCGGTCGCTGCTCAAGACTGCCCAAATGTGATAGCACCAAGTCTTCCACCAGATAGCGTGGGCTCGGTCTGGGCGCACTGACCAGTGCAGCGAATGGCAGCTCATGCAACTGCCCGTCGGGTTGCAGCAACAGTCGTTTGGTTGCCGGCGCGAGCAACAAAGCCGGTGCGATCAATAGCTGGTACAGCTGGTGCGAGCGTTCCTGCAACGCGCGCGGATCGGCCGCGCTGCGGGCCGCAATCAGCATCGCGAATGCATCGACCGCTTCACGCAAACCGGCTTCATCCAGCGCAATCGGAAAGCTTTGCAGGGTATCGGCTGTCAGCACCAGCGCTAGGTTCTGATTGTAGTGCGTGACAAAGGCAAGCACGCTCTCGCCGGGTGCCAGCCGCGCCTGTCCATCGCGCAGCAGGGCGCTTGGGTCCATCGGCTGCTGCAAGGCGTGTTCTGGGCCACGATAGCGTTGTAGGAGCGCAAACGCGCGTGGCAATTCCGCGCTGTTTACGGCATCGATGATAGCGCCGCGGTAGATGAAGGCAAACTGCGCCGCCCATTGTGCGCGGGTGTCGGCATAGGCACTCTGGCGCACGCGCTCGGCATCCAGCAGCTGCAAGGCGCGGTCCAGGTAGGCACGCGGGCGCAGCGCTTCACCCTGTCGGCGCGCCACGATGCCCAGAAAATAGGCCGCGACTGCTTCACTGACACTGTCTGGCGCATGCTTCTGGCGCAGTTCCAGGCCTGCCTGAAAGCTTGCTTGCGCAGCAGCAAGTTCGCCCCGAAACCAATGCGCCAAACCCATCCAGCAGAGGATTTGCGAACGCAGCAATGGCTGCTCAGCGGGCAGGGCGTCGCGCAGTGCGGTATTCAATGTGTGCAGCGCCAGCTCGGTTTGCCCGGCATAGATTTGTACCGCGCCTAATGCGTTGTAGATTTCGGCGCGCAGATCTGGGCCATCAGCAGCGGCGTTGGATGTGAGCAATGTTCGCAATTCAGCAGCAGCCTGGCCCAGCTGATTCTGCTCAAAACGCGACTGCGCCAGCACGATCGCCGCGCGCACCCGTTCGCGCTCACTGACCTGTGCTCCGTAAGTCTGCATCCAATCCAGCATATGGTGCTCAGCCAGCAGGAACTGACCGCGGCGCAATTCCACGCGCGCTGCTTCCAGTTCAATCCTGGCCAAGCGGGCTGGCGTCTGCGCGCTGGGATCGAGGCGTAAGCGCTGCAATGCGGCTTCCGCTTCGCCGAGTCTTCGCTGATCAGAGCCGTGTTCGATTGAGTCAAGCTGCGCGTCGAAATCAGTGCGCAATTCAGCGCGGATCGGCCCGACCAGCAGCAGGCACAACACGCCAGCGAACCAAGCCCTCATTGCACGACGAAGACGAAAGGCCCAAGCACTTCCGCAGCGCAATGTGCCGACCACAAGTAAGTGTTGGGTGCCAGTTGCAGGGGCGGGTCGGGCATCCATTGACCGCCGCGTTGACCGGCCACCTTGAGCTGCATTTGCCCCTGAGCATTGCGCAATTCGATCCGGCACAGGGCTTGCGTGGGCGCCGGCCAGGCGAACCGTGTGGGTGCCGCCGCGAGCGTGCTTCCGTTCGCCGGACGCACCTCCGGCAGCTCGCCTCGCAACTGTGCTTCGGGCCCGGGAGGGCGCAGTTGCGATAGCGAAACCAGCCCTAGCCCAAGCAACAGCGTGGCGGCGGCAGCGAACAGCGGTGCGCGCTGACGCCAGCCTGCCGCAGGCCGTCGTTCTTCAGGCTTCACGACGTGCAGATCGCCCGCCAGTTGCGCCGCCAGTGCACATCGAGCGCAGCCGCCTAGCGCCTCCAGTACCAGGGCATTGCGCTGGCCCAGATCCACGCCGCGCATCACTGCGGCGAGTTCATCGCTGCTGGGACAGTCGGCGCCCTGGCGCGGACAATCGCGCGTTGTGGCCCGCCAGACTTCACTCAGCTTCGATGCCTCCATCAAACGTTTCTGCATCACCGCGCTCCCGTCGCCGATCCCGAATCAATATAGCCGATCCCTCCCGTCGAACGGAGCGGCACGCAACAGTGACGCGCGCGGAACCGCGACATTCTCAGCGCGTGTGCAATGCGGTGTTTGCAAGCAATCCTGCGTGCCATGATCGTTGATCTTGCGTGCGATGATCGCTGCCATGAGTGAGCAGAATCCAAAGCAGGCTGCCGCCGAGCTCGACCGTCTGCTGGCCGAGTTCGGGCCGCGCTTGCATGCCATCATTGCCGCGCGCTGCCCACGCAATGCCGGCCTGGACCCGGACGAAGTGGAGCAGGAAGTGCGCATCCGCCTGTGGCGAACCCTGCAATTGCAAGCGCCGATCGCGCATCCTGCCTCGTACCTGTATCGCATCGCGATGAGCGTGATCGTTGACCAGTTGCGCAGCCGCCGCGCCCGCCCGGACCTCGACGGCGAAAGTCTGGAGGAGCAGTCGCTCAGCGCGCACCCAGTTGCGCCAAGCGCGGGCGATGAAGGGCTGGAAAACGCAGTACGCGTGGCCATCGCTGCGCTGCATGAACGTCGTCGCCGACCGGTGCAACTGCATCTACAGGGTTTTGGTTTTGCCGAAGTGGCGCGCCTGCTGGGGCTGAGCGACGCCACCGCGCGCAATCTGATCTACCGCGGCATGGATGATCTGCGCGAGTTGCTGCGCCAAGCAGGCTGGCCCTAAGGCTGGCAGCTCGACCGAGTCATCCAAGCGCGCCGAAACGCCGCCGCGTTTGGGGCGTGCATCGCTGCCGCCGGTTCATGGTGAGAATATTTCCTGCGCCATCCGTCTAACCGTCGACACATTCAATCTGACGGGGTTTCCATGCGCGGCTGGTTCTGCGGTCTTTGCTCTGCGCTGGCATTTCTCGCCAGCGCCCACCTGGCGGCAGACGTGGTGCAGCCGCTGCCCTACGACCTGATTTACGTGCGGGCGCCGTACTTTGGCGC
>Ga0163144_10023656_pt1 | contig 12110 bp, 7 predicted proteins | sample OliLak19BULKMAT1_FD_123175 | JGI IMG/M metagenome (GOLD analysis project Ga0163144, IMG submission 123175) | Freshwater microbial mat bacterial communities from Lake Vanda, McMurdo Dry Valleys, Antarctica - Oligotrophic Lake LV.19.BULKMAT1 | ecosystem: Environmental > Aquatic > Freshwater > Lake...
GATAAAGATTCGGCAATAGTGATTACCAACGACAGCATCAGCTTTAAATACCTGCGTTTATTGCGAGATTTCACCCCAAACACCTCCAATACAATATTCACATACACCTACAAAAGAAAACCGAAAAAGTATTTAGGATTGCATATCAAAAAAAACAGCTTTTTCACATCAGTAGCCGACACCAACGAATCGTTTGAGGCTATATACAAAACAAACACACCAACTACAACACCAGACGAAGAGTCAACCTATGCGACAATCAACCTGAAAACAAATGAAACCAATTACTTCATCATTTTAGTAAATGACAAAAACGAAACAGTGAACACACAAAAAAACCAGACCAAGATCACATACAAAAACCTCAAGCCCGGCAAATACTCTATTAAGATCATTGCAGACGACAACAATGACAACAAATGGGACACCGGCAACTACCGAAAAAAGATAATGCCAGAACGCGTAGTATTATACAAGGACTACCTAGATATTAGAGCCAACTGGGACATTGAAGATGTGGATATCCTGTTCTAAACGCAGGACAAACATATGATAAAACACATTGCTTTGTAAAAAAACAACCCAAACCGTACGAACCTCGCAACCCAAACGAACAAACTAAAAACCAATCTTATTTACCCACAAACCCATTTCATACAGCAGTTACATTCCACATAATAAATATATGTATACAAACTACCCATACCCACCCTTAACCATAAAATAAAGCACAAAAACAATACTGGCTAAATGAGGATAACCAATTTATAACTGTACAACTCAGCCATCCACTTGTTATACAGTTATCCACCGCCTAATATATTATAATAAAACCTTTTAAATAATTATAAACATTATCATTAGTCTGTTGAAAATTAAAGTATGGCCTAGCTTTGAATATCGAATCGGATCAGCTACTTTTGCAATCCTTTTCAGAAATACTTGATTTAATGCTTTCTGAAAATACAAAGAAATCTTATAAAACAGCGATATAGGCAATGAAAAGAACATTTCAACCATCTAGAAAAAAGAGAGTTAACAAGCACGGTTTCATGCATAGAATGTCGACTCCGAATGGCAGGCGCGTGATAACAGCCAGAAGAAAGAGAGGTAGACACAAGTTGACAGTATCGGACGAAAGAAGGGGAAAATAATTTTTCCCTCTATTGAGTACAAGCCTCAGTCTCGTAATGATATTTTATAGGCCAGGTGTACATTTTTTATGAATACTGCTGATAATCCCTCCCTCATTTTTAGTTGCACATTTGCAAAGCAGGAAAGACTGGCGTCAAAAAAAGAGATTGAGGCATTATTTAAGAGTGGGAAAAGTTTATTTTGTTTTCCATTTAAAATTTATTATTTGCTGTCAGATCAGCAGTATTTAGCGAGTAAACAAGTACTGATAACCATACCAAAGCGGTTATTTAAAAAAGCTGTAGATAGAAACAAGCTAAAAAGGTATTTTCGCGAAGCATACCGAAAGCACAAAAACACACTATCACTACCACTAAGCAACAAACAGCTGCACATTGCGTTTCTGTACGTGCATAGCGAGATAGCGACTTCTGGTGAGATCGAAAAAAAAACTATCATCGCACTCGGCAAAATAGCTAGAGAAATAAAACTGTTATAATTAGAGTATCGGCAGTTGCACATCGCACGCATTTCAATATAAGTTTGTTAGTATAAAAAACCATTATTTTAGCATTTATGAATAAGAAGTTCGTTTCCATTACAATATTGACTATCGCAGCAGCGCTGCTTTTTTCGTTTCAGCAAGCCAACGAAAAGTATTTTGAAATAGCTAAAAACATCGACATATTCGCTACGCTTTTCAAAGAGGTGAATACATACTATGTGGACGAGGTGAGCCCTACCAAAATTATAAAAACAGGTATTGATGCGATGCTTGAATCGCTAGATCCTTACACCAATTATATACCTGAAGACGATATTGAGGATTATAGAACAATGACAACAGGCCAATATGGTGGAATTGGGGCTGTAATTGGTAGAAAAGGGACTAAAAATGTAATACTTATGCCCTATGAAGGTTTTCCGGCTCAAACTGGTGGATTGAAAATTGGAGATGAAATACTTTCCATCGATGGCAAGGAAATGAAAGACAAAAACACAAACGACATCAGCAAGCTGCTAAAAGGCCAAGCAGGTACGAAAGTTAAGATAGTGGCTACTAGATTTGGCAAGAAAGAGCCTTTGATGTTTGAGATTACTAGACAAAAAATAAAAATCGATAATATTCCGTATGTGGGAATGGTTAATGATGAGGTTGGCTATTTCCATTTAACAGATTTTACAACCAACGCGTCTAAAGATGTGAGAGATGCAGTAATAAAGCTGAAGGGGATGGGAGCAAAAAAAATTATATTTGATCTGAGAGATAATCCTGGTGGTCTTTTGAATGAAGCTATCAGCATCGCAAACCTGTTTATTCCCAAGGACAAAGAGGTGGTCAGCACTAAAGGTAAAGTATCAGAGTGGAATAAAACCTATTACGCGCAAGCCTCTCCGCTTGATATTGAGATTCCAATGGTGGTGTTAACAAGCGACCGAAGTGCTTCGGCCGCTGAAATCGTATCGGGTGTGATACAAGATTATGATAGGGGTATATTGGTAGGGGAGAAAACATTTGGAAAGGGTTTGGTGCAGGCCACACGACCTTTGTCCTACAATGCACAGCTTAAAGTAACTACAGCAAAATACTATATTCCAAGTGGTAGATGTATTCAAGCCATTGATTACTCAAGGAAGAAAGAGGATGGAAGTGCGACTAAGATTGCGGATTCGTTAAGAAGAGAGTTCAAGACAAAAAATGGCCGTGCTGTGTATGATGGTGCAGGAATTTACCCAGATATAACGGTGGCCAAAACAGAATTCCATCCTATTACGATTAGCTTGATCAATAAAAATCTAATATTTGATTTTGCCACGAAATATGCCTTTGAGCACGACAAAATAAAGCCAGCCAAGGAATATGAGGTAACGGACAAAGATTATGCAGATTTTGTAAAATTTTTAGAAGGCAAAGATTATGATTACAAAACCAAAATAGAGTCAGACTTGGAGATGTTGAAAGAAAATTCAAAAAAAGAAAAATATTTCGATGGAATTAAAGATCAGATAGAGCAATTGGCCATTAAAATAAACCATAACAAGGAGTCGGATTTGCAAAAGTTTAGGCCAGAAATTGCCGAAGTGCTAGAGTCGGAAATTATTTCAAGGTATTACTTGCAAAAGGGGACTATAGAGGCATCGTTTGATAACGATGAAGATATCAAGGAGGCGTTGAAAATTTTTAAGGACGAAACCAAGTATAGAAGCCTGCTTTCAGGTGCGCAGGCCAGCAACAAGTAAAAAGGTGTTGTACTGTCACTCAATGTGGATTCACCAGTTCCAATCAAGTCTTGGTGCATTGATGCGCAGCGTTGTGTGACTTAATAAAGAAACCTGTTAGGTGTCAAATTGTTAGGTCGTACGTTCGATACAATTGCAAACCCAAGCGATAGACTCATGTAACGGTCTGTATGTGAAATCGAAGGCTTTTTTAAATTTTTGGTTGCTGTAATGGAAATCCTGCGAAGAGATGACTATGGTTTCTCTATTTATAAATCTTTTTTGGAGGTAAAATGGGGCAAAAATTCGTAAAATAAAGTATGCCAAAAGTGCAAAGCCTTTAGATAGTTTAATAAAGGGCGGCTTCTTGCCAAACCCCGCTGCAATTTGTGTGAAAAAATCATGATAACTGGTGCTGTGGCCACTTATAATGTAGCGCTCGCCTGCAATATTGGATTTGCGTAATAAACAAATGGCATCAACTACATCGCGCACATCGACCAAATTGGTATACCCAGAAGGGTAGAAAACCATGCCCTGATAAACATTTTTAAATATTTTCGTGCTTGATTTGTTCCAATTGCTCGGACCTAACACTATCGATGGATTTACAATGGCAGCGCATAAGCCCTCTTCTATTCCGCGCCATACTTCAAGTTCGGCTGCATACTTCGATTTTGCGTACATGGAGTTAAAGTCAGACTCAACCCAAAGTGTATTTTCGTCTATTGAGTCAAGTTTGGGGTCGCGCCCGATTGCTGCAATGGAACTTAGGTAAATGAGCTTAGCAATTTTGTGGTCAAGGGCGACATTGACTACGTTTTTTGTGCCTTCAACATTTACTTTAAATAAGCGGTCGATGCCAACATCGCCAAACGACACTACGGCAGCACAGTGGATTATCTGATCTACTCCTTCATACGCCTTTTCAAGCGAAGGTATGTCGAGAATGTCTCCCTCAAAAACATCGATCTGAGAAATTATATTTGAAAGGGGTTGCAAATTGGAAGTTTTCCTGGTTAAAATTCTAATTTTCTCTCCCTCTGCTATTAATTTGTGTGTAATGAAACTGCCGATCAGGCCAGTTGCTCCGGTAATCAATATCATTTTATGTTTGATTTAAGTAAAATATCTAACCACACGACCTGGATGTGATTTTTGCATGGAGTCTCAGCTTAAAAGTGCTTCGCTGTATTTGTTGGTTCGTGCCAAAAATAATATATTAAACAGCAATGTCATTAGTTTAAAGCACAACCAATTCGCTATGAATTTCGAAATGTGCGATTTTTAATTATGACAGGGACGATCGAAATATTATTTCATGATGATAATTTGTGTCGCAACAGCACAGGAATACACTTTGTTTAGATCGTTATTTGATTTGACGCTACCTAGTTCTAAAGTGCTGAAAATTAGGTTAGTACTAGCTTACCTACTTAGTCGCTAAGCGCAAAATAGGAAATGTGCTTTCGTTATCTGGTTGATTTTCAAATTATTAACGTTTCACAACCCCTTGTTTTATTCTATATGTTGCAGCATCTTTACATTATAATTCATATATTTTTTTGTATTTAACAGCTACTGTAATATGTTTGATTTTAAACACTGTCTTTTTCCAGCTTTTGGATTAGTACTTCAACTATTTGCATCTGCGCAGCCCAAGGAGTTGAACCTTGACGACTTGAGCTTCTTTGCAAACCCTACGGCAAACTGGCAAGTGGTAAGAGAAGTAAACATGGATTTGTCAAAGTCGCAAGATTTTTCATTTGTCGCTGGAAAGGGCATTTTGCTCAATAAAGCAGGCAAAGACGCCAAAGACTTGGTAACAAATTTTGAACATGGCGATATGGATTTTGAATTGGAGTTTATGATGGCCAAAAATTCGAACTCAGGCATATACTTAATGGGGAACTATGAAATACAGCTTTCTGATAGTTGGGGCAAGTCAAAAACAACCGGATCTGGTTGTGGTGGCATCTATGAGCAGTGGGTCGAATCGAGACCTGAAGGCCAGCAGGGTTTTTTGGGCATTGCACCCAGTGAAAATGCTTGTAAAGCTCCGGGTTTGTGGCAGAAAATGCGAATAAGTTTTGATGCACCAAGATTTGAAAATGGCAAAAAAACGGCCAATGCCCGTATCAACTATGTGTATTTGAATGATGTTTTGATTCATGAAAATGTAGAACTTTCAGGGCCGACAAGAGGAAGTTTGTCGGTAGAAAAACCCACAGGGGTTTTGCGTTTACAGGGCGACCATGGTCCGGTTGCTTTTAGAAGACTCCAACTGACAAGCTATACCAATGATAAACTGGGCTGGAATGAAGGGCTTAATTATAAGTACTACGAGCAGAGCTTTGGTACACGACTAAATAGCTGGGTTTACAAACCCAAAAAGACAGGCAAAATAGAACTTCTGACGTGGGAACTGGCCGATGTGGCTGACCAGTTTGCGATTGCCTTTGAAGGAAACATTAATGTCAAAGAGGGAGGACAGTATCTGTTTGAGCTCGCATGCAATGGCATGTTGCAGCTCGTGGTAAATGGGGACACAGTTATAAAAGGCGTAGAGATGAATGTTGATAAGAAGGCATTGACGAAGATGGTTGCCTTGAAAGCAGGAGAGAACAAAATAGCAGTTGATTATTGGAAAAACAACCAATGGAATAACCCACTGCTTGGTGTTAATATATCGGGTCAAGGCATTAAACGATCACCGCTTCACTCGTTCAATTCAATGCCGCCACAACCTAGGCTTCCTTTTCTAGCAGTTGCACCAGGAAATGATGTAAAAGTAAGTCGGACATTTATGAACGATAGGAAGGGAAAAAATCATACGCATACCGCAAATATTGGCTTTCCTTCAAAGTTAAACGGTAGCATAGATCTGGAAACAAATTCGTTACTGCAAATTTGGAAGGGGCCTTTTCTTGATATGGCAAATGCATGGGTAGGACGAGGAGGTGATCCAGTCGAGCCCGCAGGAGGCCCAATTATAAAATTCAATCCAGTACCAAGCATTGCAAATTTGCCTACTCTCAGTTCGCTATGGCCCGATTCATTGTCGGCAGACGACAAGAAAAAAATTAAAATGTTAAACTATACATTTGATGAGCAAGGCACACCACATTTCAACTACGCAAAGGGAAATTTGACGATAGAAGAAACATTTGCTCCCGAAGACAACAACAAAATGTTAGGTAGGACGCTCAAAGTAAAATCTGCTGAGGTTTTCACTAATTTGTATTGCTTAGTAGCACAATCCTCATCAATAGTTCTTCAAAAAGACGGTTCGTACATGATAGGCGACAAAGAATATATAATCAAAATAAAATCTATCGATGCCAAACCGATAATTAGAGACATCAACAACAAGAAGGAGCTATTGCTTCCGTTTCAGTTTGCTAACGGTAATTCGCAGGTATCGTATGCATTCATCTGGTAATTTAGGCCTTTGGTAATCAATTATTTCAACAAAAATGGGCTGCAATAGCTAGCAATTTGCAGCAATCACAAAGCAACATAATAATGAAAAATACAGCGATAAAATTTATTTCTATTCACTTTTTCCTGCTGGTTGGCCTTGCAACCACGGCTCAAGTAGTGCCTACAAAGTTTGAAGAGGACGATTTTTACAATATTTCCACAGTGCCATTGCCAGAAGGCGTGGTGCTAGAAGTTGGGGGCCTGGCTACCTTCCCAGATGGAAGGCTTGCTATATCTACGCGCAGAGGCGAAGTTTTTATCATTGCCAATGCCGAAATGAAAAACGACTCTAGGTCGAATGTTACAAAATTTGCAACGGGAATGAACGAAGTGTTGGGCTTGGCATATAAAGACGGTCATCTATATTGTATGCAACGGAGCGAACTCACCAAGCTCATCGATAGCGACAACGATGGTAAAGCTGATATTTATGAAACAGTGGCTACTTGGCCTTTGTCGGGAAATTACCATGAGTATGGCTTTGGCCCTAAGGTTGACCAAGATGGAAATTTTATTGTATCGCTAAATTTGGGCTTTGGCTCTCCTAAGTGGTATGAGGCTACAAGCAACGCTCCATTTAGGGGTTGGCTTTTAAAAATTACGCCAGATGGCAAAATCGAACCATGGTCGGTGGGGCATCGTTCGCCCTGCGGCTTGTTTGTCCACCCCGAGACTGGCGAGTATTTCTACACAGAAAACCAAGGTGATTGGGTAGGCTCGGGTGGTATCACACATTGTGCAAAGGGCGATTTTGTCGGGAATCCGGCTGGCCTTGCTTGGGCAAATGAACCTAATTCGCCCATCAAATTTACGCATGAGGAATTTTGCAAAATTATGCAAATGTGTACAAATGATGCAGCCATGGGGCTGGACAGAGAGGTGAATAGCGTGCCAGATCTAGGTAAGCCCATGTTTGAGTCGACAGGTAAAATTCCAAATTTGAAAACGCAAGCCATCACCTTGCCCCATTCGATTATGGGTCAATCGACCTCAGACATGATCTACATTCCCCAAGGCAATAACTTTGCACCATACTTTGCGGGTCAAATTTTAGTTGGCGATCAATTTGCAAGTAAAATTGTAAGGGTAAATTTTGAGAAAGTAAAAGGCGTGTACCAAGGCGTTGCTTTCGACTTCAGGAAGGATTTTGTGTCTGGCATTCTTCGTTTTGCGTGGGGCAATGAAGGTTCGCTATTTGTGGGTATGACAAATAGGGGTTGGGGCTCCATTGGGAAATTGCCATGGGGTTTGCAAAAGGTAATGTGGACAAAGAAAACACCTTTTGAAATGAAAGATGTAAAGGCCAAACCCGATGGATTTGAAATAGAATTTTTATTGCCGGTAGATAAAAAAACGGCTGCAAACATTAAAAACTATGCGATTACGAGTTTTACTTATAAATACCATTCTCGCTACGGAAGCCCAATCATAAAAGATACAGCTTGCCCCGTGAGAGCTGCGGTAGTTTCAGAAGACGGCATGAAAGTGCGCCTCGTTGTCGATTTGTTGCGTGAAGGATATGTGCATGAAATTAAGGTGAACAATGTGGTTTCTGCCGCTAATGTTAGTCTGCTCCACAATGCGGCTTATTACACGCTAAAGGTAATTCCCGATGGCGAAAAGCTGAAGGTGGCCGCTATTACGTCTGGCACAAATGCGGGGCGCGAAATACCTTTGGCAAACAAAACGAAGGGGTTGCCTCCAGAGATGGGAAATGCCAAATCGATTGAAATGGCAAAGGCTGTTGCGCAATCAGCCAAGCCAAAATCGGCCGCACCAATGGGCAAATCTACGGGCAAGCAGCCAGCATGGTGGGCTACAGTTGACAAAACTATCAACCTAGGCACACGCCCCGGTTTGATGTACGACCAACAGAAAATTACCATAAAGGGTGGTCAAAAAGTAAAATTAATTTTCATTAATAACGATGATATGCAGCACAATGTGGTGATTGTGAAGCCTGGAAAGGCCGATGCCGTAGGGGAGATAGCCACAAATATGGGATTGGAAGGTCCAAAACTATACTACGTGCCAAAATCTGATGATGTGCTATTTCATACCAAGCTAGTGAGCCCGGGCACTTCGGAAAATATTTATTTCGAAGCCCCGAAAACGCCCGGTAATTATCAAATAGTGTGTACTTATCCTGGTCATTATGCTACCATGCAAGCCATATTGGTAGTAACGCCTTAATTTTCTAAGAGCCGCCTATCAACCCCCAAAGAAATTTTCTGCTTTGCAAGCAATTATTTTGTAATTGAGGAGTATTTGTGTCGAATAAAAAGTACATTGTGATGTGGACCGCCAAGGGTAAACATTAGCAATCATGTGGAAAATGAAGAAGCAATTTGCAATCACTTTGCTACACCTAACCATACTTTTTCAGGCTCAGGTATATGCTCAAAAATTGAAATTATTTGTGCCAGCGCAAGCAAACGAATGGCACACTTTTCTAGAAAAATCGGGCAAAAACAGCGACCCATTGAAGGTTTTTGATTTTACTAATGAGGTTCTGCGCGTTTCTGGCGAAGAGTTTGGCTACGTGGTCACAGAGCGAAGTTTTAAGAATTTCAAGCTGACGCTCGATTTCAAATGGGGAGAAAAGAAGTTTCCACCCAGGGCAAATGAGAGGCGAGATGCGGGTATCTTGTATTTCGTGCAAAATGAAAAAGGAGATAAGATTTGGCCACAGTCTATAGAATTTCAAATTCAAGAAGGCGATTGTGGCGACATTTGGCTGGTAGACAACGTGAGTATTACAGCCAACGATACTGCTTTTGCCCCTAGTGCTTACAAAAGAATAGTGAAACTAAAAGAGGCTGAAAAGCCAAAGGGGCAGTGGAACAAAGCAGAAGTAATAGTGAGGGAGGGCACAATCACCCATTTGCTCAATGGCGAAATAGTAAATAAAGCCTCAAATCCGTCTATTTTTGAGGGCAAAATAGTATTGCAGTCAGAAGGATCAGAGATTTTTTATAGAAACGTGGTGGTCGAAATTTTTTGATTTGTGGCGCGTTTAAACCGCCCATTTTATTCGAATTCTGGCACATTAAGCATTGCTGTTTGGTGAGTTTATACGATTATAAGAACTTTGAAATGTTTACAATGCTGGCAATGACGCTCACATTGGAAGGTTCAAACTAAACAATAAGATAATTAATAAGTGCTATTTTGTATATCACAACCGTTTCACATTTCGCCATTTTCGCAGGCTTGATGTGGGCTAGGCCAATGTAAATTGAGTGCGAAAGACAAATATACACTTACCCAACACCAACAACATGAGCTACCAAGCCAATACTACGCGCTACAACGATATGACCTACAACCGATGCGGCAAAAGCGGACTGGTACTGCCGGCCGTTTCGCTCGGTTTGTGGCAAAATTTCGGATTCAAAGACAATTACGATACTGCGGTAAAAATCGTAACCCGGGCATTTGACCTGGGCATCACGCATTTCGATTTGGCAAATAACTACGGGCCGCCACCAGGAAGTGCCGAAATCAATTTTGGTAGAATGCATAAAAGCGAATTGGCAGATTACCGAGATGAAATAATCGTATCTACAAAAGCGGGCTACACCATGTGGGATGGCCCCTATGGCGACTGGGGAAGCAAAAAATACTTAGTAGCGAGCCTCGACCAAAGCTTGAAAAGAATGGGGCTGGAATATGTAGATATTTTTTACCACCACCGATACGACCCCAACACTCCCATGGAAGAAACCATGGCAGCACTCGATTTGATAGTGCGCCAGGGCAAGGCATTGTATATCGGCCTTTCAAACTATGGCCCCGAACAAATGCATGAAGCCATGGGTATTTTGGCACAAATGGGTCAAAAATGCTTGATAAACCAACCCAAATACTCGATGTTTGAGCGCACGCCCGAAAGGGGGTTGTTTGAGACTTTGGGCAGCAACGGCATTGGCTGTATTCCGTTTTCGCCTTTGGCACAAGGCCTGCTCACCAACAAGTATCTTAAAGGTATTCCTGAAGATTCTCGGGCTGCAAAATCGAATGGCTTTTTGGTGCCTGCCCAGATCACAGAAGAAAAGCTGGATAAGATAAAAAAGCTAAACCACTTGGCAGAATCCAGAAACCAGACTTTGGCACAAATGGCACTCGCCTGGGTATTGCGAAACCCAGAAGTAACCACAGTACTCATTGGGGCGAGCTCGGTACTGCAATTGGAAGATTCATTGGGCTGCCTGCAGTACAAAAGTTTCTCTACAGCCGAGCTTTTACAGGTCGATGAAATATTGGGCTGAGCGTTTTGAACGCAAAGCGAACTTTTACCACTACACGCAATAGCTGTACAAATCTTAATACGTACATAATATTGGCTTCATAATTTGTTTACATTTGGTAAATACCTTTGCACCGCTAATGGTCTGACCATCAGCTTCGCCAAACTTAACGAAACCGATTATGAAGTTATTGTTGCGCTATTTTGGTATGCCGAACTGCGAGGCAAGGCATACCACGAAAAACTTGCTTTGTAGCCATGCAGAAGATACAAGTTACAAACCCCCTTTCATAACCAAACAGCCACTAGCCTTCCTCGACAATCGGTTGCGGGTGGTTGTGGTTATATTTTTGTTTCTTTCCCTTTTGATAGTGGAGAAGGGATGGGGGCAGGTGGTAACATTTGATTTTGCAGCTTTAATTGGCAGTGAGGCCACTGCAAACTCTAATTTTAATAATTCTAATCTTAATTCATCAACCATTTCAAGAGGAGCTGGTCTGACAGCTAGTGCCAATGGAGACAGATTTAATGCTACCAATTGGGCATTAACTTCTATTGCAAATGCTATAACAGGAAATGATTATATGGAATTTACTTTGACGCCAAACAGTGGATTTCAGTTCAGTGTTAGTTCAATTGTTTTTCAAATACAGCGTTCTGCAACAGGATTAACAGCTGTTGCCTTAAGAAGTTCAGTAGATGCATACGCAACTAATTTAGATTCTGAAAAAGCAGTAACTGACAATACATCTACTCAAACATTTACATTTACTTTTGTACAGCCAAATTCTTCAACTACTGTTACATATAGATTATACGGATATGCTGAAGCAGGAGCTGGATCTGGAGGTCCGGGTGATGGGACAGGAAATGACATCATAGTAAATGGAACTGTTTCAGCTACAGCCTCTTGCACCCCCCCAACCGTCTCAGCCACAGGCTTTAACACCACCGTATCTGCCAATAGCATGAATATTGCTTGGACAAACCCAGTAAGTGGTGCAGATGGTGTAATTGTAGTGGC
>Ga0163144_10023657_pt1 | contig 12110 bp, 9 predicted proteins | sample OliLak19BULKMAT1_FD_123175 | JGI IMG/M metagenome (GOLD analysis project Ga0163144, IMG submission 123175) | Freshwater microbial mat bacterial communities from Lake Vanda, McMurdo Dry Valleys, Antarctica - Oligotrophic Lake LV.19.BULKMAT1 | ecosystem: Environmental > Aquatic > Freshwater > Lake...
CTTTTGCCGGCAGAGCTCGTGCTGGGTCACCCGGAGTTTCTGCGCGCGTGCCACGGCTGGCGGCCTTTGGGGGGTGAATGGCTGCACTTGTACGCCGCCGACGTAGGCCGCGATCCTGCTGGGCGCTTTTGCGTGTTTTCGGATCGCACTCAGGCGCCTGCCGGGGCCGGTTACGCTCTAGAAAATCGGTTGGTGTTGGGGCGCACCTTGCCTGACCTGTTTCGCTCGTATCGAGTCGAGCGGGTTGCCGGGTTCTTCGCCAAGGTCCGGCGAGCGGTGGAATCTTTGGCGCCCGTCGGCACGCGGGGCCAACCGCGCGTCGTGCTCCTGTCGCCGGGGGCGCGTGACGAAAGCTCCTTCGAGCACGCTTATCTGGCTCGGTACCTGGGTTATGAGCTGGTCGAAGGGCGAGACCTTAGCGTCCGGGGTGGCTTCGTCTACCTGAAGACGCTCTCCGGTTTGCGACGGGTGGACGTGGTGCTGCGCCGGATCGGTGATGCCTGGTCGGATCCTCTAGAGCTGCGGGAGGATTCGCGGAGCGGTGTCTCTGGACTGACCTCGGCCTCACGCGCCGGAAATGTCGGGCTCGCCAACCCGCTGGGCGCCGTGATCGGCGAAACTCCGGCAATCAAGGCCTATCTGCCGGCGCTGTGTCGCCACCTCTTGGGTGAGCAGCTGCTGCTCGAGAGTGTGCCGACACTCTGGTGTGGGGATCCGGAGTCGCTAAAGGAGGTGCTCAGTCGGCCTGACGAGTTCGTGCTCAAGCCCGCCTTCGGTGATCGTCGCGGTGAGCCTTTTTCGCCGGCCAGGATGGCGGAAGAGCCACGGCGGAATTTGATGAAACGCTTGCACGTGCATTCTGGTGACTTCGTCGCCGAGCGCTGGCCGGAGCTGTCGTCCCTGCCGGTGTTGGATCGTGGCGAGCTCTCGACCGGCATCGTCGCGCTTCGGTCGTTTCTGGTGCGGGACGGGCAAGATTACGACGTCATGCCTGGCGGGCTGGCCCGCATCAACGAGGCTCCGGACGGGCTTTTTCTAGCGATCAAGAGCAACGCATTCAGCAAGGACGTATGGATCCCGTCCGAGCCCGGCAGCGCGGAGCCGAAGCTGCCGACGATGCCCGACGCGCGCGTCGAGCTGAAGCGCGGTGGCCTGGATCTGCCAAGCCGCTTGCTCGACGACATTTTCTGGCTCGGCCGCTACGTGGAGCGAGTCGACGCCACGGCCCGGCTGTCCCGTGCCGGATTCGAGCGGATCGGCTCCGAGGCAGGGCCTGACTCGCCGCTCGTGCTCGGCGCCATCGTGGAGACCCTACGGCGGGTGGGCGTTCTGCCGCGAGCCGTCGCGGCAACGCCGGGAATTCAGCCTGTGCAAGAAGCCGCGCTGGCGGAGGAGTTGCTTTACGGATTGCTCATCGATCCTGCAGCCAAGGCAGGACTGCCCTCGATGCTGGGCCGCATTCATGGCCTGACGCTCAGCGTCCGCAGCCGCCTTTCCCGAGATGCCTGGCACGTACTGCGGCGCTTGACGGGGACGCTCTCGGCGCTGAATGGCGCGCGCATCACCAGCCCAGGTATGGCCATCGAAGCGCTCGATCAGCTGATCTTCGCCTTGGCGGCCGTGAGCGGCACGACGCTCGACAACATGGTGCGCGGCCACGCTTGGACCTTCCTGGATTTGGGTCGGCGCGTGGAGCGGGCGGGCTACATGCTTATGCTGTTGCAGTCGTTTCTGGTTCCTGGCGCGACGCACCTGCACATGGAGGCCCTATTGGAGGTGGGCGACAGCCTACTGACTTACCGCGCGCGCTATCTGTCGAGCCTGCAAGCCGCCCCGGTCGTCGATCTGTTGCTCACGGATTGCACTAATCCGCGTTCGGTCGCGTTTCAGGTGGAGCTTGCCAAAGAACATCTGCGGCGGCTGCCGGGACGGGTGGGGGTAGTTCGGAGCCTGGCCGAGCGCCGCGCCATCAGCTTGGAGAGCAGCCTGCTCGCGGTGGACGTGGAGCACGCTTGCGCCGGCGACGGTGCCGGGCTTCGTCAGCTGCTCGAGGAGTCTCTCGTCAATCTTTGGCAGCTCTCGGACGACATCAGCGTCAGCTTCTTCTCCCACCTTTCGAAGGAGCGAGCGCTGTCTCCTCCTCACTGGGTGAACGAAGATTTGGAAGCCACATGAGGCGCTATCGCGTGTCGCACACCACGCGCTACGTCTACGAGAGCCCCGTGTTGCACGCGACGCACACGCTGCACCTCGAGCCGCGCAGCCTCCCACACCAGCGCGTTCTGGAGAGCCGCATTACCATCACTCCCTCGGAAGCCGCGCTGCAAGGCGGGCGAGACTACTTTGGCAATGGTCGGCACTTCGTCGAGATCCTCACTCCTCACGACGTGCTCGAAGTGAAGAGCGAGAGCCGCATCGAGGTGGCTCCGCCGCAGCTGGAGCTCACGCCAGCCACACGCCTGAGCTGGGAAAAGGTGCGGGAGCAACTCGAGCGCGACCGGGGGCTGCTCGCGGCGCGCGAGTTCTGCTTCGATTCACCGCTGGTTCGTAGTCACCGCCGCCTGGCCGAGTACGCCGCGCCGACCTTCACGCCCGGGCGCCCATTCGTCGACGCAATTGGCGAGCTTTCCGAGCGAATCTTCAGCGAGTTCAAGTATGAGCCGGAGGCAACCGACGTGAGCACGCCGCTGGCTCAAGTGCTCCGCGAACGGCGCGGGGTTTGCCAGGACTTCGCGCAGCTGGCGGTAGGCTGCTTGCGCTCACTCGGGCTCGCCGGGCGCTATGTGTCGGGCTACCTCGAAACGGAGCCGCCGAAGGGCCGTCCCAAGCTGGTAGGCGCCGACGCTTCTCACGCGTGGGCTTCCGCCTTTCTGCCAACTCTGGGTTGGGTGGACTTCGACCCGACCAACGCCATATTTCCCGGCGAGCGTCACCTCACGCTGGCCTGGGGCCGAGACTTCAGCGACGTGAGCCCGCTCTGCGGCATCGTCCTTGGTGGCGGCGACCACTCCCTTGCTGTCGCCGTGGACGTTACCCACGAAGAGTGAGCGCTACTGACCGCCCGTGGCTGGCGCAGCGTAGCCGGCTCCACGGTTGGCAGAGAAAGCGGCTTCGTCTGGCAGCTGAATGCCTGGATCGCCGATGTAGCCATCCACGCCCATCTCTAGTCAGAAGCGGCTCCCAGCGCGGACCCGAAGCCTGCGAGCTCGATGGCCGTCGCCGGCCAAGCATCGAAGCCGGAGGTCAGCGAGCTTCGCTTCGGGATGATCGCGCTTACGGATTGCTCGATATCCCGCTTCCTCGGCCGCGTGAGCGGCACACCGTGCTGGACGACCAACAGTTCTATGAGCTGAGGGAGCGGCTGATGGGCTTTCTGGAAGGCCAAGCCGACCACTCCGCGAGCTCTTTGTCCAAGGCAACGGCGCGATCGCCAATGCTGAAGCTCCCCGTGCCGCCGGCTCCGCTCATCTCTCCTACCTAGGCCGGCGCTTCCCGTGGTAACCGGCCTCTCGCTTGGTCGGTTTGGACTCGCTTTCTCCCGGACGCGGTCGCAGCTTCGGTACGTGGCACAAGGTGCTGCTGACTGCGTTCATTCTGAATGCGCTGTGGCTCGGGCGAGGGGTCATCGATCCCGGCTTCCGCAATCTGGACGTCGCAGGGATTGTCTACAACGCGCGGCTGCTCTTGCTGGGCAAGCTGCCGTACCTCGCTTCAACAGAGGTGAAGCCGCCGGGCGCTTTTCTGCTCGTGGCGCCGGCCTTGGCCGCGTTCGGGCTGCGGGGCGTTTGGATGCTGGCCGTAGTCTGGGGCACCTTGACGTCGCTTGCGACGGGTGCGCTCGCAAAGGCCTGCTACGGGGAGAAGTGGGGCCAGCGCGTGACCGTGCTGCACGCAGCAGCCTCTGTCGTCGCTAACGACGCGGACATCAACTACTCGTTCTGGATGGCGCTGCCCTTCACGTTGGCGGCAGCCAGCGCCGCGCGGGCGACGCGGGCTCGGACCGAGTGGCTTTACGCGGCGTGCTGGATTTGCGCTGGGGCGCTGGGGCTATTGGCTGTTTCGATTAAACCGTCGGCCTGGCCGCTTTTGCTGCTCTTCGCCGTACTTTGGCTGCGCGAGCTGTGGCGCAGCGACTTCGTGCGAGCCTTGGCCTTACCCGCGTGGGGCTTGAGCGGCGCGCTGCTTTCCGCGCTCGGCCTAGCACTCCCGTACTTGGTTCAGGGTCAGCTCTCCGTGTTGGTTGAGGGCCTTGCCCACGCTCGTAACTTTGGTCAGGAGTACGTGGGGATCGTGGCGCGGGGCAGCGGCGGCTACCTGAACGCGGTGATGGTAGGTATCCAATGCTTGCCAGATCAGATGCCTGCGATGCTGGGCGCGGCGCTGCTTGGCTGCCTGCCGGGGCGGCTTTCGGTACGGGCCTCGCCGACGGCCCTCGTCCCCTGGGTCTTCCTAGTCTGCTCGCTGCTGGGGGTGAGCATGACTCTGCGCTTCTTCACCCACGACAACGCTCAGCTCTGGCCCGCGTTGGCGGTTCTGGCGCTGCGCCCGAACGGTTTGCTGGGCAGGCTGTTTGACGCGCTCGAGGCCCGAGAATTTCCACGGCTTTTGCGCCGGCTTCCGCTGCTGCTCGGCTTGATCGCCGCGCTGCCGGGGCTCTGGCAGCGCTTCTGGCTGCACTGGTACTTCGTGAACAACGATCACAATGTGGCCGGTATCTGCCGGCGCTTCGCGCCTCAGATAGGGAAGACTGACACGGTGCTGGCTTGGGGTTGGCACGCGTGGAGCGTCTACGAACATTGTCATCGACTGGCTCCGGGACCCGTCTACAAGACGATTGGCACGGTCACCACCTTGAACACCAACACCTGCAACCGTGGCTACGGTCGCCTGAAGCTTCGAGAAGGGGAGGTGACGAAGCGCTTCATGAGCGACCTCGAGCGGCGCCCTCCGGCACTCATCCTTTGGTCGACTTACCACTACGACATGGGCGGTGACCCCCTCGACGACTGGTCGGAGTTGTCCACATTTTTGGAGCAGCGGTACACCATGGTACGCGTCGAAAAACAGCTCATCGCGTACCTTCGGAACGATCGCATGAAGGCCGCTGAGGGTCTGTAGTCGGAGTCTGCGGGGCGAACGCTTGCCGCGCAGGGCACCGCCCTCGCTAGGAGAAGGCGGAAACAGGCCGCGAAAAACCGGCTTTTCCGTGCTCTGGGCTGATTTCGCTGCTCATTCCTACGCTTCGTCGTGGTACGCCCGGCGGCGCATGAGCGGCCATTCCAAATGGGCAACGATCAAGCGGACCAAGGGTAAGACCGACGCAGCGCGCGGCAAGATTTTCACCAAGCTGATTCGTGAGGTGGTGACGGCGGCGCGCATTGGCGGCGGTGATTTGGACTCGAACCCAAGGTTGCGCAAAGCGGTGGCGGATTGTCGAGCGCAACAGATGCCGGCCGACAATATCAAGCGCGCTGTTCAGCGCGGCACGGGCGAAATCGAGGGCGCCGCCTACGACGAGGTGCTCTACGAGGGGACGGGCCCCGCCGGCACTTTGTTCTTGGTGGAAGGGATGACTGACAACCGCAACCGCTCTGCGGCGGAGCTGCGCAAGATCTTCGAAAAGCACAACGGCAACATGGGCGGCTCCGGCACCGCCGCTTGGGCCTTCGATAGGCTCGGTGTCATTACGCTCGAGAAGGGGCTGGTCACCGAGGATCAGCTGATGGAAGCCGCGCTAGAGGCGGGCGCAGAGGATTACCGTGACGAAGGCGACGTGTGGGCGGTTTACACGCCGGCCCAAGACGTAGACAAGATATCCGCCGCCCTAGAAGCCGCCAAGCTACCGATTCAATCGACCAAGGCGGCTTTCATGCCTAAGAACAAGAAAACGGTAACGGAGCGGGACGCCGAGGTCTGTTTGAACCTGGTCGAGTCGCTAGACGACCACGATGACGTACAGAACGTCTTCAGCGACTTCGACATCTCCGACGAAGAACTATCCAAATTCGCCGGCTGACGTCGACATTCGGCCGCTGCCAAGCCCAGGACGCGCGCGGCGAACCTCACCCGCAGCAACACCGCGTCACTGCATCGAGGGCCAGCGGAACTGTACCAATGAGAAATAGGTGAAGACTCCGTGAGCGATGATTACGGGTGGGATGCGTCGCTTGATGGAAGCGATGAAGGTCCAGACGATGCCGCAGCCGAGCGCGGCTGTCACGAGCAGGGGGTTCCAGCCTGCCGAAGGATCACGGAGAGTGTAGAGCGTAGGCGCCGCAGCCACCGCGTACAGGATAGCGGCTAGCGGCCACGCGCGGCGACTGCCGAAACGCTCGCTCAGTTCGTCCAGCACCATGGAGCGCCAGACCAGCTCTTCACACGTCACGATCGCCAGCAGCACAGTAGTAAAGACGATGGAACGCTGGACGACGTCAGGATCGCCGATCTGCGCATAAATCTGAAATAGCCAACCGAGCCGCGTGCTACCTGCGGGGGCCAAGAGCGCACGCGCAGCCCAAGAGGCAAATAGCAGCAGCGCCCCGGTCACGAACCCGAGCGAAAAATCGCCCCAGCGCGGCGTAAGCACGTCCGCCAGGGTGCCCTCGTCCCACAGCTTGTAGAGGGAGAGGCCAGCCAAAAAGGCGTACGGCACACCGATGCCGGCCCAGAACCAGGGCGTGCCGGCCATGCTCGGCTGAAATGCAAACGCCGTGGCTCCCGTCACGAGCGCCACAGTCAACAAAGTTCGCTTCATCTAGACCACTTCTTTATTTTCGAGCTCGCGGAGCCGAGCGACCACGAAGTCCAAAATGCGGTCGGCCGCTTCGCGCTTCTGCAGCGGACCGAACGGCTCCGCCTCACGCACCCCCACCAAGTTACCGGAAATGTAGTCTTTACCGATCGAAGCGTCCGGATGATTGGCGACCACCAGATCCACGCGCTTCTTGATCAGCTTGCCACGCGCAGCGTGGATCAGGCGCTCGCCGTTCTCCGTCTCCAGCGCGAAGCCGACCAGCACCGGCAGCTCGGCCTTACGAGCCGCGCCAATTACCGCCAACAGGTCGTCGGTCGGTAGTAGTTCCAAGGCGATGCTCTCGGCCCCGCGTTTCAGCTTGCTGGCGTGGGTCGCCGCCGGCCGGTAGTCAGCGACAGCGGCGGTCATGATCAGCGCGTCGGCGCCGCTCAGGTCGGGGCGCAGGGCTTGCCAGATGGCTCCCCGCATCGCTAACGCACTGCGTACGTCGATGCGGCTCACCCCGGTGGGCGTAGCCAGTGCTACCGGTCCCGCCACCAGCGTGACCCTGGCGCCGTAGGCCGCCGCGCGCTCTGCGATCGCGAAGCCCATCTTCCCCGAAGAGCGGTTGCTGATGAACCGGACCGGATCGATGTCCTCGGCAGTCGGCCCGGCACTCACCACGATGTGACGGCCGTGCAAAGTGTTGGGCGAAAGCTGAGCCACCACGAACGCCACGATGGCATCCGGCTCCGCAAGTCGCCCCACCCCGACGTCTCCCGATGCGACCTCGCCCTCGGCCGGACCAATGAAGCTCACCCGGCGATCGGCGAGCAGCGTCTGCACGTTGCGCTGGGTTGCGGGGTGCGACCACATGCTAGGGTGCATGGCGGGCGCAACCAGCACCGGGCAGCTGGCGCACAGGGCCGTGGCAGTCAGCAGGTCGTCTGCGCGACCCTGCGCAAGCCGCGCCAAGAGGTCGGCCGTGGCTGGGACGATGAGCAGCAAGTCGGTGCGGCTGGCGAGCTCCACGTGCAGCTCGCCAGCCACAGCGGGGTCGAACAGGCTGCCGTGGGTCGGCTTGCCCGTGAGGCCGGAAAACGTCGCCGCACCCACGAACTCGGCGCCGCTGCGGGTGAGCACGACCTCGACGTCTGCCCCCTCGTGCTGGAGCTGCCGAAGCACGAGTACGGCCTTGTAAGCCGCCACGCTGCCCGTGACGGCGAGAGTGACGCGCTTGCCGGATAGGCGACCACTGCTTGGTGGCTCGGAGCTCGCGCCGGACTTCCGGACTGCCCCAGACCTAGGCGCTGCGGCAGACGGGGGACGACGCGGCTCGTTCATCGGCGAAGCGTGCTTCTATCATGAGAAGGAGGTTGCCTCGATGCGCGTGCCGGCGAGACCCAAGGGTTCCCGAGCTCGAAGAAGCGCCAGGGCTTTTGGGCCCATTCTTCGGCATAATCCACCCCGACACGAGCCGACCGCCCGAGCTTGCCGCGCGAAAGCTGGCCGTCGGTCAGAAACAGCTTCCCGCGTGTCAGGTCGACTCCATAGTGGCGCTGGTCGATGCCTAGGGCCTGACACAGCTTGCCCGGGCCGTTGCTGAGGCCCACAGCGGCTACCGGGAGCCCGCGCGCTGCGGCCATCAGCTCGGTGCCCGCGAGCGGCTGGATGGCCCGGATCAGCACCGCGTGGGGCGCGCCCTCACGCGTCGTGACGAGGTTAAAGTGCCAATGCAGTCCGTACACCAAAAAGACGTACGCGAAGCCCGGCGGGCCGAACATGACCTCCGTGCGCTTCGTGCGTCGCCCGGCCCACGAGTGCGCGGCTCGATCTTCAGGACCCCGATAGGCCTCGGTCTCGACGATGCGCCCGGCTATCACCCCCGCAGAAGTCACGTGCACCAGCAACTTCCCGATCGAGTCCCGAGCCACGCTAAGCACCGGCCGTGCGTAGAACGAGCGTGGAAGCGGCTTTAGCGCTTCGAAACGCTTGATTGGCTTAGAACCCGAGCGCAAGCCCGATCTGAAATACGCCGAGGCTGAGCAGGTACGCAAGGCCGGTCATGTAAGCGAACATGAAGGCCGGCCACTTGTAGCCTTTCGTTTCTCGCTTAACTACCGCGAGCGTGCTCATGCATTGGCAAGAAATGGCGAAAAACACCATTAGCGACAATCCCACCAACGGACGGTAAGCCGGCTTGCCATCCGCCCGCGTCTCGGCTCGCAGCTTGTCGCGAAGCGGGGCGTCGTCGTCGCCGGGGTCGCCGATGCCGTACACGAGCCCGAGTGTGGCCACGAAAACCTCGCGCGCTGCGAACGCTCCGATCAGTCCGACGCCGATTTTCCAGTCGAAGCCAAGCGGCGCCAGCACCGGCTCGATGGCGTGACCTAGCCTGCCGCCGTAGCTCTGCTCGATAGGGCTAGGCGCGAGCTTGGGCCGGGCGCCCGCCGTCGCAACGGCGGCGCCCGGGGCGAGCGTGGCGGACGGCTCCACTCGCGGGAAGGACAACAGTACCCAGAGCGCTACCGTGCAGGCCAGGATCACGGTGCCAGCCTCTTTCAGAAACACCGCGGAGCGCTCCCACATCATGCGGAGCGTGCCTCGCAGGCTGGGCAGTCGGTAGGGCGGCAGCTCCAAAATTAGTGGTATTCTCCGGCCCTTCACTACAGTTCTGCCCAGCACGCCGGCTGCCAGCAGCGTAATGGCGGTCGCGAACAGGTACATCGCCACCATCAGCGAACCTTGCACGGGGAGAATCCCGAACACAGCCGTTGGCGGAAACAGCGCCCCGATAATCAACGTGTAGACCGGCAGGCGCGCTGAGCAGGTCATCAGCGGGATGACCAGCATCGTGAGCAGGCGGTCCCGCTGCCGCTCCATGGTGCGGGTGGCCAGGATAGCTGGCACGGCGCAGGCAAAGCCGCTCAGCATGGGCACGAACGCTCGACCATGCAGGCCGAGTGACTTCATAACGCGATCCATCAAGTAGGCAACGCGCGCCATGTAGCCCGAGTCTTCCAGAAGTCCGATGAAGAAGAAAAGTAAGAGGATCTGCGGCAGAAACACCAGAACGTTTCCGACGCCGCTGACGAGGCCCTGTGTGACGAAGTCGCGGAACAAGCCCGCTGGAAGCGTGGACGTGATGAGGCCGTTCAGTGCGGCGAAGGCGTCCTCTATCAGTGAGATTGCTGGATCCGCCCATGAAAAGAGCGTTTGAAACACGACCAGCATCAGCAGCAGAAACAGGAAGAACCCCCAAACCGGATGCAGCAGCACGCGGTCCACGCGCTCGGAAACTTTGCGTTTGGCCGGATGCCGATCGAGTCGCCGGTACAGCGTAGGCAGTCTTTGATCGATGAAAGCGTAGCGCGCAGCGATGATTTCCTGATCCAGGTCGCGTCCGGAGCTTCGTCTCAACCGCGCAGTGGCACTTCGAAGTGCGGGGTCGATGTCGGCGAGCTCATCGTCATCGTCAATGCTCGTCAGTGCCCACAGCGCTAAGGCGCGGTTGCGTCCGGGGCTCGAGCAGAGCTCTGCCGGGAGCGAGCGAACCAGCTCCGCCGCGTCTTTTTGCAGCGGCTCTGGGTAGACCACCTCCGCGTGAGCTTTCGGTTTGTCGGCCACGCCACGTTCGATGGCCGCCAGCAAGGCTGAAATACCGGTGCCGCGTCGCGCGCTGACCGCAACACACGGCACTCCCAGCAGCCGCTCCATCTCCTCCGGATTGGGTGGATTGTCGGCTACTTCGTCGATCATGTTCAACGCGACGACCAGTGGCAGCTCGAGCTCCGCCAGCTGCAAAGCCAGGTAAAGGTTGCGCCCGAGCTGGTTGGCATCGGCGACGAACACGCACAAATCCGGCTTCGGGTGCTGACCCTGGCCGAGCACTGCCCAGAGTGCGATCTGTTCCTCCGCCGAGCGAGCGCTGAGCGAGTAGGTACCTGGCAGATCCACGATCTCGACGTCAGCCTGGCCCAAAAGCCTAGAGCTTCCGCTGCGCCGCTCTACCGTCACACCGGGGTAGTTACCGATCCGAGCGTTTTGGCCGGTGAGGCGATTGAAGAGGCTGGTTTTTCCGGTGTTGGGGTTGCCGACCAGCAGCACGAGCGGTCGGTGCTTGAGCGACTCCTCCGATGAAGAGCTGACGCCTCCTATCGCTGCCGACTCGGGGCGGGGATCGACTTCGCGGCTAGCCACGGCTCTTGCTCGCGCTCAAACGCCGAGATCCGGCTCCAACTTGGCGGGGTTGGCGTCAGCGAACCGCGCTTTTGAGTGGGCCGCGCTCTCGACCTCGATCGAGCTCGCTTCCGCCTTGCGTATTGAAAGGCTGGCTCCTCGTACCAGAAGCTCCACCGGATCCCCGAGCGGCGCGACTCGCAAAAGCTCGACACGAGTACCAGGCACCAGTCCAAGCTCCATGAGCCTTCGCCGAAACGAACCCTCGCCCGTGATACGCGCGATTTGAACCACCTGACCGAGCTGAGTTTCCGAGAGAAGCATGGGCGAAAGGCGAAGTCCTTAGGTTAGCCTACTGAAAACGAAATTCAAATTCATATGTGTTTCCCAGGGCTTTTTCGCTCGCGCCGCGCTCTATCGCGATGGCGCTGGCGCTGGCGCTGGCGCTGCGCGTCGCTGGGCTTCTCGGACGCTTCGGCCGAGCGCCAGGGAGTCGGTGCTTTCGGGCAGCACTCGCAGCACGCTGGTGAGCGCCTCCAGCATCTCGCGCGCGCTGCGGAAGCGCCGCGCAGGATCCTTTTCCAGCGCTCTATGCACGGCGCTGGCCAGCGCCATCGGCAAGTTTTGGCGCTTGAAGCTCAAGAGCGGCACCTTTGCGTCGCGAATTTGCGCAACCACATCGACGTCGCTGCCGGCGTTGAAGAGCCGAGCGCCTGTGAGCGCCTCCCACATCACGATGCCCACGCTGAACAGGTCGGTCGCTGGGCTCGGCGCTTCGCCGGCGATCAGCTCCGGCGCCAAATAGGAGAGCTTGCCCTTGATGATGTTCGGACGCGTCATGCGCCCGCGATCCATGGCGCGCGCCAAACCGAAGTCCGCCAACTTTACGATGCCGCTCGCGTCCAGCAGGATGTTTGGAGGTGTTACGTCGCGGTGCAGGATGGGCGAGGCGTTGCCGTCAGTTCCTCGGTGTGAGTGCGCCGCCTCCAGGCCGCGTAACATTTCGATACCGATCGCCGTAACCAGCGGCCAAGGCGTCTCGCGCTTTGCACGTTCGAAGTGGCTTTTTACCCACTGCCCTAGGTGCATGCCGTTGACGAGCTCGGTCACCAGGAAAAAGTGCCCGACCTCATCCTGACCGAAGTCGAATACTCGAACGATGTTCGAATGGTTCAGCAGCGCGCCCACCCGCGCCTCC
>Ga0163144_10023661_pt1 | contig 12108 bp, 8 predicted proteins | sample OliLak19BULKMAT1_FD_123175 | JGI IMG/M metagenome (GOLD analysis project Ga0163144, IMG submission 123175) | Freshwater microbial mat bacterial communities from Lake Vanda, McMurdo Dry Valleys, Antarctica - Oligotrophic Lake LV.19.BULKMAT1 | ecosystem: Environmental > Aquatic > Freshwater > Lake...
AGCTCGACGATGTTCTTGTTCTCCTTGAGCTTGGTGAAATAGGCGACGTTCACCGCGTTGTTCTTGTCCTTCATCTTCGCCATGGTGGCGGCGGACTTCTTCTGCATGAACTCGTCCATCTTCGGCCCAATCTTCTCGAGTTCGTAGGGCGACTCCTTGCCGGCGGCGGCGTTGAGCAGGCCTTTCACGAAGGTGTCGAGCTCGGCCTTGCTGAGCTCGAGGTCGGAGAGGCCGACGCGCTTGCCGACGAACCAGCCGAACTCCTCGATGAGCTGGACGTCGGTGAATTGCGGCGCGGCGGCGGCCGGAGCCGGAGCGGCGGGCGTGGCCGCCGGAGCGGGCTTGGGATCCTGGGCGCGCGCAACGGCGAGGCCGAGCGCAAGCAGGCAGAACGTGGCAATGGACTTCAATTTCATGCGTGGTTTGGGACGTGGCTAAAGTAACGGCGCGGCTGGGTTTGTGCCGTCTTTCCGAGGGAAAAGGGAGAGTGAAAGTGAAAGTGAGAATCGAAAGCGAGTGCCTTTTTGACCTTCCCTCTCGCATTCACTTTCACTTTCACTCTCCCTTTCTGATGAATCCCGACCAATTTTGGACCAGCCATGATGGCCAAATCCTCACGGTGAAGAACAAGGACGAGCGTTCCGTGACGCTCACGCTCGCCTTCTGGCCGCGGCATCCGGCGGAATTCGATTTTCTCAAGGCCAACCTCGCCGCCCTCAAGTTCACCGAGCGCAGCTCCTGGGCCCGCGTCGGCATCGAGATGCTCATCCACGGCCAGCCGCATGTGGAAGGCAACCGGCTCGAACTGGAGGCGGACGCGTTCATCTTCGACGCCAGCTTCCCCAACGCCACCTACTGGAAGAAGCTGATGCGCGTGGGTTCGCCGGTCGGCCGGCTTTTCTACGCGCCGACGGCGGCGAAACTTTCCACGGGCGAGATCTGGGACGCGTTGAAGGAAAACCGGCTGAAGCTGCCCAACACGATCAGCATCGATTCGCTCGGCCGCGTGTTCCTCACGCCGCACCAGGTCAGCTACACCCTCAGCCAGCGGCTGGTCCGGGCGGATTTCGAGCGTGTCATCGCGGGTTCGGCGGGCCGCGGTTATCTCGACCGCGTCCAGATCCGCCACGAGGCCGCGCCGCTCACGATCGCGCCTCGCTCCGGCCTCCTCACGAGCTGCTCGATGTATCTGAAAGAGCACTTCGTCGTGCTCAACCAAGGCGCGGGCAACTTCGGCATCCACACCAGCGCCGTGCTGCTCGATCCGATCAAGACCTTCGGCACGAACATCATGCTCGAAATCTACAACACGGGCGATCAGCCGGTCGTGAACCCCGTGGTGTCGGTCGAGGTGTTCCGCGCGCCTGAAGCGAGCGATCCCGAGTTCAAGACCCTGGCCAAGCGCCGCACGCGGCTGCTCGCGACCGCGACCGAGCTCTACCATTGCCTCGACGAGAATCCGGCGCGCGAGAACGGCGAGGCCAGGCCGCGGACCAAGATCACCGTCAAGGGCCAGAGTGCCACGATGGAAAACCACGCCTTCTTCCTGAAGGCGGGCGATGACGTGAAAAAAGCGCTCGGTGCGCCCGGCGGCCCCTGCGGCCACCGCTCCATCATCCAGGCGCTCGATGCCGCGCCGGAAAACGCCGACACGCTCGTCCTCGATTATTTTCCGGCGCTGCTCGAGCAGATCGAGCTGGTGACGCGGATCGGCGGCGACGTGAAGCTGAAGCGGATCATCTTCCGCAAGGCCTCGCGCACGCACGGCTACTTTCTCTCGAGCAACGCGCACGGGCGGCTCGACACGTTTTTCGCCATCGGCGTGCAGGTTTACTGGTATGACGAGCTGACGAAGGATCTCTACCTGCACACCTACAAGAAGGAGCACGGCTTCTTCGTCCGCGAAGAGATCGCGCGCAAATTCCAGGAATCGACCATCCTCGCGTTCTACGGCTCGGCCTTCGGTCTCGAGAAGGCGGATACGGAGCGCATCTCGTCGCTCGTCGACAAGCTCACCTCCTTCATCGGCCACAACCTCGGCGTGCTCACGGGGGGCGGCGGCGGCGTGATGCGGCTCGCCACCGATCAGGCGCGGAGCAAGGGCGCGCTGACCGGCGCGTGCTTCCTGGAACTCGAGGCGCAGCCGCCGGAGCTCGGCGTGGACTTCTTCAACACGTTCCAGGAGTCGTCGCGGCACTTCCGGCAAAAATGGTTCGAGGCGGCGGATTTTTGCATCTTCAACGTCGGCGGCGTCGGCACGCTCGAGGAAGTCGGCATCGAGATGTGCAATCTCAAGCTCGGGATCCGGCCGCGCGTGCCGTATGTGTTTTTCAACGCCACGTTCTGGACCGACCTGCGCAAGCAGCTCCGCACGATGATCGCGACCAAGCGCGCGCCCGCGTGGATGGCGGACTACATTCTGTTCACCGACGATCCGGACGAGGTCGTGGCCTTCTATCGGAAGAAACTGCAGGTGCTTTGATTCCGAATCCACCGGCGGTTGTATTTGGTTTATTTTCTGCCGTAACTCGGCTTTACGCGGTCCGGATTTCGCGCATACTCCCGCGCCATGAAATCTGTCGTCCGGATCGATCCCGAGATCATGAGCGGCGCCCCGTGTTTTCGCGGCACCCGCGTGCCGGTGCAGGTGCTCTTGGATTACATCGAAGGGGGCGACTCCCTCGACGATTTTATCGACGGATTTCCAACGGTGACGCGCGATCAGGCGGTCGCATTTTTGGAGCAGGCGAAGGAACTGGCGATCGCGGCCGCCCAGTGAAAATTCCGCTCGACGAATGTGTTGATCGGAGGCTGGCGCGCGAATTGTTTGGTCACGAGGTGAAGACCGTGCCGCAAGCGGGTTGGGCGGGAATAGCCAATGGGCGCCTCCTTGCGCTCGCAGAACGGGAATTTGACGCATTCCTCACCGTCGATCAAAACCTGATCAACCAGCCGCATCTGCCCAACTATGGAATTGCTGAGGTCGTTGTCTCGCCGCGTTCAAATCGACTGCAGGACCTTTTGCCGTTCGTGCCGGCAATTTTGGCGGCATTGCCGGCCGGTAAGCCCGGCCTTGCCACGCACGTTCGGCTCTGAGTGTTTTCGCGCGTGGCTGACACTGCCCTTCCCAACTCCGTTCTCGTCGTCGGCTCCGGTGGCCGCGAGCATGCGCTCGTTCGCGCGCTGCTGCAATCGCCGGCGAAACCTACCGTGATGTGCGCGCCGGGCAACGCCGGGATCGCCGAGGAGGTGACGTGCGTGCCGGTGGCCGCGGACGACATCGCGAGCCTCGTGAAGCTCGCCCAGCGCGAGCGGATCGAGTTCGTGGTCGTCGGTCCCGAAGTGCCGCTCGCGCTTGGGTTGTCCGACCAACTCATCGCGGCGGGCATCCCGGTTTATGGGCCGAAGGCCGACGGCGCGCAGCTCGAGGCCTCGAAGATTTTCACGAAACGCCTTCTCTTGAAACACCGCATACCCACGGCGGCCGCCGGCGTATTCGAAGCGGTGGCGCCCGCCCTCGCGTATCTCCGCACCCGCCCGATCCCGATCGTGATCAAAGCCGACGGACTGGCGGCCGGTAAGGGCGTGGTCGTGGCCCAGTCGCTCGGCGAGGCGGAGGCGGCGGTGCGCGATATGCTGGAAGGCGGAAAATTCGGAGCGAGCGGCCGGCAACTGCTGATCGAGGACTGCCTGTTCGGCGAGGAAACGTCGATTCTCGTCGTCGTCTCGGGGCGCGATTACATCACGCTGCCGACGTCGCAGGATCATAAGCGCGTCGGCGACGGCGACACCGGCCCGAACACCGGTGGCATGGGCACGTATTCGCCGGCGGAAGTCGTGACGCCCGCGCTGCTCGAGCGGATCGATCGCGAGATTGTGCGGCCGTCGGTCAACGCGATCGCGGACGAAGGCATCGATTTTCGCGGCACGCTTTTCATCGGCATCATGCTGACTCCGGACGGCCCGAGCGTGATCGAATACAACGCGCGCTTCGGCGATCCGGAGACGCAGGTGGTGCTGCCGCGCATCGAAAACGACCTGCTCGCGCTACTCTGGGCGGCGGCGCGCGGCGAATTGGCCGGCATGAAGCTCACCGTGAAACCGGAACACGCGATCTGCGTCGTGATCGCGGCGCAGGGTTATCCGGCCAAGTTTCCCAAAGGCGATCCGCTGACGCTGCCGGCCGCGTTGCCGGCCGGAGTCTCCATCCTGCATGCGGGCACGGCGCGCAATTCCGCCGGACAAGTCGTCATGAATGGCGGGCGCGTGCTCGGGGTGACGGCGGTGGCGCCGACGTTGCGCGAGGCGGCGGCGAACGCCTACGCGGTCTGCGATCAGATTGTCTGCGTGAGCAAATATTACCGGCGCGATATCGGGGCGCGGCAGTTGAACCGCCGCCCGTCATGAGCCGTCGCTGGCTCGGGGTGATCGCCGTGGGGATCAGCGCCGTCGCCGGCGCGGCGCCAATCCAGCACGATCTCGGACAGGGGCTCGCCTATGTGCGGGTGCGGGAGCTGCCGGCGGATTTGCCGGCGCGGCCCACGGGCCGCGTGGCGCCCTGTGTGATCGACGTGCGCTTTATGGCGGCAACGCCGGAAGGCGCGGAGGCGTTCATGGCGTGGGCGCGTTTTCGCAGCACGCCGCGCACACCGGTCTTCATCCTGGCGAACGGCGAGACCTCGGCGCCACTGCGCGCGGTGCTGGCCACGCATCCGCGCGGCACGGGCATCGTGGTGGTGGGCGTGCCGGCGGCGGAATTCCGGCCGGATGTCGTGGTGAAGAGCACCGCCGAGATCGAGCGGCGGGCCTACGATGCATGGGGGGAAGGCGTGGCGCTGGCGAAACTGCTCGCCGACAATCCCGACAAGGTGCGCAACGACGAGGCGAGTTTGTCGACGAATCGGCTGGCCGAAGCGGTCGCCGATGCCGCCGGCGAGGCGCTCGCCGGCGGCCGGCCGCCGCCGCCGATCGATTCCACGCTGCAACGCGCGATGCACCTCCATCGGGCGCTGGTGGCGTTGAAGAAGATCTGAGAGCTAGCCCGGATTTTTCACACTTTTCGCGAAAAGATTTTTTGCCACAGAGGACACGGAACCCAGCCACAGAGGCCACAGAGCAAGACAGCGTGATTGGCTCTGTATTACACCATTCGTGATTCTTGTTGCGCGAGGAAGAATTTCATTGCTCTCCTCGATCCCAAACCAACCACGGATTACACGGATGGCACGGATAAATCCCAGTCGTTCGCTGTTTTGGATTTTATCCGTGTTCATCCGCGTCATCTGTGGTTAAACGGGCTCGTGGCTTTGGTTGCGGCGGCGCTGCTCTGTGCCCTCTGTGTCTGGGCTCCGTGTTCTCTGTGGCTCATGCCTTGGTTTGATTCAGGTGTGAATTTTTCGGGCGAGGGGCATCCCGCCGCCGGGGTTGCCGGGATCGGCGTCGAGACGACGCCGCGACGAGAGGTAAGCACTGGAATCCAGCTTTGCATTTCAGGCAAAAGCATGTCCTTTCCCACCCCGTGTCCGCTTCTGGCACCATCGTCACCGTTTGCACCGCGAACATCTGTCGCAGCCCCATGGCGGCGGCACTTCTGCAGCATGCCCTGGCGGCGCAGCCCGAGCCGCTGCGCTCGATCAAGGTGATCTCCGCCGGCGTGGCCGCGCGCAATGGCGAGGCGGTCTCGGAAAACTCCGTGCTCGCGTTGAAAAAGGTGGGGCTGGATATCGCGGCGCACCGCAGCCAGCCGCTGACGCAGCGGATTCTCGACGAGGCGCTGGCCGTGATCTGCATGACCGAATCGCACCGGGCGCTGATCCAGTTGCAGGCCGAGCCGGTGCCGCGGAATATTTTTCTCATGCGCGAATTCCTGCCCGGCGAGGTCGAGCGCGAGATCGGCGATCCGTTTGGCGGGCCGCTGCGGATTTACGAGGTGACGCGCGACGAAATGGTCGAGGCGATCCCGACGCTGGTGGCGCACCTTAAGACACTCATCGGCGACCGGTCCGCGACCTGATTTCGGATTTCGGATTGCGGATTGCGGATTCTCGGAATCGCCTCGGGGTGGTTGTTTCAATCTGCAATCCGCAATCCGAAATCCGCAATGCTGACCTCCGCGCCGCTCCGCACCCTCGATCCTGAAATTTACTCCGCCATCGCCGCGGAACTCTCGCGCCAGCAAAGCCACATCGAGCTGATTGCGTCGGAGAACTTCACCTATCCGGCGGTGATGGAGGCGCAGGGCAGCGTCCTGACCAACAAATACGCCGAGGGCTATCCCGCGCGGCGCTGGTATGGCGGCTGCGAGCACGTCGACAAGGTCGAGAACCTTGCGATCGAGCGGGCCAAGAAACTCTTCGGCGCGGAGCACGCCAACGTGCAGCCGCACTCCGGTTCGCAGGCGAATTTCGCCGTCTATACCGCGGTGCTGCAGCCGGGCGACAAGGTGCTCGGCATGAACCTGAGCCACGGCGGCCATCTCACGCACGGCAACCCGGCGAATTTCTCCGGCAAGCTCTATCAGTTTGTCCAATACGGCGTGCGCGAGGACAACGGTCTGATCGACTACGAGGAGCTGGCCGCGATCGCGCAGCGCGAGAAGCCGAAGATGATCACGGTGGGCGCGAGCGCCTACTCGCGCGTAATCGATTTCGCCCGGATGGGGGAGATCGCGCGGAGCGTGGGGGCGTTGGTCTTCGCGGACATCGCGCACATCGCGGGATTGGTCGCGGCGGGCATCCACCCCTCGCCGGTGCCGCACGCGGATTTCGTCACGACGACCACGCACAAGACCCTGCGCGGCCCGCGCGGCGGTCTGATCCTCTGCCGCGCCGCGCACGCGAAGGCGATCGACGCGGCGATGTTTCCCGGCGGCCAGGGCGGCCCGCTGATGCACGTGATCGCGGCCAAGGCCGTGTGCTTCGGCGAGTGCCTGAAGCCGGAATTCAAGACCTACTCGGAACAGGTCGTGAAGAACGCGCGCGCGCTGGCGGCGGCGATGACGCAGCGCGGCTACAAGATCGTCTCCGGCGGCACGGACAATCACCTGATGCTCGTCGACCTGCGCCCGAAGTTTCCCGAGCTCACGGCGAAGAAGGCGCAGGAGACCCTCGATCTCGCCCACATCACCTGCAACAAGAACACGGTGCCGTTCGAGACGCGCAGCCCGTTCCAGGCCTCGGGCATCCGGCTCGGCACCCCGGCGGTGACCACGCGCGGCTTCGTCGAGTCGGACATGGATGAAATCGCGAGCTGCATCGACACGGTGCTAGCGGCCACGGGCACGCCGGACGAAGCGGCGACCCTCGCTGCCGTGAAGACGCGCGTGGCGGCGCTGACCGGGCGGTATCCGCTGCCCTACCGGCTGTAAGGGAGCGCGACGGTCCCGGGGGGCGGGCCCGGTTTCGGCGGCCGGCTTTTCATTGCCGGACCGCGGCTGCCGGGCATGCTCGGGCATTCCAGCATGAACGCGCCTTTTTCGCGGTCCGTGGTTTCGCACCGTCTGATCGTCGGCACGGTGCTGCTGCTCGGCGTAGTGTTTGCCTTGGTATCGTATCGGACGGGCCGTGATGCGGAACGCGAGCGGGCCGAGGCGGAGTTCCGGCACCGGGCGAACCTGCGCCATGTGATCGCCCGCGAGATCCTCAGCCGTTTCGAGGATACGCTCTTCGGGCTGGCGACCTTGTTCACCCTCGATACGAGCGTCTCGCGCTTCGAGTTCGCCCTGGCCACCAATCGGCTCGCCGGCCGGATCACCGGCGCGCAGGCGATCGAGTGGGTCCCCTTGGTGACGCACGAACAGCGCGCGGCGAACGAGGCGTTGCTCAAGCGCATCGACCCGACCGGCCAGCGCGGCCTCGTCGAGTTCGAGGCCGACGGCCGGACCCGCGCGGCGGCGGAGCGGCCGTATTATTATCCGATCACGTTCGTGCAGCCGCTGGCGGGAAACGAGGCCGCGCTCGGCTTCGATCTGGCGACAGGCCCGACCCGCGGCGCGCTGGAGGCCGCGCGGGCTTCGCGCGCGATGCGCGTATCGCCGCAAATCCGGTTGGTGCAGGAGCGCGCGGATCAGATGGGCGTGGTGATGATCTGGCCGGTGTTTCAGGCCCGGCGGAGTCCGCAGGGCGCGTTCGTCGCGGAAGATCGGACCACGGATCCGTTCATCGGCTTCCTGCAATGCGTCTTCCGGGTGCACGATCTGTTCGAAACCGTGCACAGCCGCCAGCCCGACACGATGCTCGACATGCTGTTCTACGACGCGTCGGAGACGGATCCGGCCCGCCGGTCGCTTTATCACCGGTCGGCGGACGACCGGGCGCCGCGCACCGCGGTCGCGGAGGCGGAATTTCGCCGCGAAGTGCACCACGAGTTTCGCCTGCCGGCCGGCGGGCGCGACTGGCGCGTCCTCTTCCGGCCCCACGCCGCCTGGATGGAGAGCCAGCGCACCTCGATGCCGCTGCTGCGTTCGGGCAGCCTGCTGTTGCTGTCGGGGCTGGTGGCCCTCCTCATCCATTCGAGCGGCCGGCGGACGGAAACCATCCGGCGGGAAGTCGCCGAGCGCACGGCCGAGCTGGCGGAGAGCCGCCGGCACTTCGCCAGCATGCTCCACGCGTTGCCGGGCATGGCGTATCGCTGCAGCTATGACGAGCACCTCACCGTGCTGTTTCTCAGCGAGGGCGCGCGGGCGCTCACGGGCTGGACGGCGGAGGAATTCACCCGGGGCGCGGCGCACTTTCGCGATTGCATTCATCCCGACGATCTCGAGCGCGTGCGCGAAGCGACGCGCACGGCGCTGCAGGAACAGACCGACGTGGAGGTGGAATACCGCGTGCGCACGAAGTCCGGCGACGAGAGGTGGGTGTTGTCGCGCGGCCACGGGATTTACGGCGCGGACGGACGGCTCGACATTTTCGAGGGGCTCGCGATCGACATCACGGCGCAAAAGCAAGCGGAGGCGGCCCGGCTCGCGCTCGAGCGCAAGCTGCTCGAAGGGCAAAAACTGGAGAGCCTGGGGCTGCTCGCCGGTGGCATTGCCCACGATTTCAACAACCTCCTCAGCACCGTCATGGGCAATGCCAGTCTGGCGCGGTTCTCGCTGCCCGCGGGCGGCGAGGCCGAGGCCCAGCTCGGGGCGATCGAGACGGCGGCGTTGCGGGCGGCGGAGCTCTGCCGCCAGATGCTCGCCTATGCGGGCAAGGGGCGCTTCGTGATCGAGGCCGCTGATCTCACGGTCCTCACCGAGGATTTGCTGCCGCTGCTCAGAATCTCAATCGCGCATCAGGCGGCGTTGAAGCTCGAACTCGCGCGCAACCTCCCGGCCGTGATGGCCGACGCGACGCAGCTCCGGCAGATCGTGATGAACCTGGTGCTCAACGCGGCCGATGCGATCGCGGCGGCGAAGGTGCCGGACGGCGGCGGCGAGATCGTGCTGACGACCGGCGTCATGCACGCGGATTCGATACTGCTCAGCAAATGTGTCGCGGGCGCGGCGCTGCCGCGCGGCGACTATGTTTTTCTCGAGGTGCGCGATACGGGCGCGGGGATGACGCCCGAGGTGATCGCGAAGATCTTCGATCCGTTCTTCACCACCAAGTTTGCCGGCCGGGGGCTTGGCCTCGCCGCGGTGCTCGGCATCGTGCGCGGCCACCACGGCGCGCTCGAGGTGGAGAGCACGCCCGGAGTCGGCTCACGTTTTCGGCTGCTGCTGCCGCCGGCCCGCCAGGCCGTGGCGGCCGTCACGGCGACCGGGGCGCCGGGGGCGGCCGGCTGGCGGCAGGCCGGACGGGTGCTGGTGATCGAGGACGAGGAAGCTGTTCGATTCGTGCTGGCCCGGATGCTCACCTCGTTCGGACTGACGCCGACCGAGGCGGCGGACGGCACGGCGGGCGTCGCGGCGTTTCGCGCCAGTCCCGCGGAGTTTGACATGGTGCTGCTGGATTTGCTGATGCCCGGGATGAACGGCGAGCAGACCCTGGCGGCATTGCGCGCGTTGCGGCCCGACGTGCGCGTGCTCCTGATCAGCGGCTACAGCGAGGGCGATATTCTCGGCCGCCTGGGCGGCGAGGGACGGCTGGCGTTTCTGGCCAAGCCCTTCAGCCGCGAAGCGATCGAACGGAAGCTGCGCGAACTCTTGAGTTGAGCGCGCGGCGAATTCCGCTCAAGCCCAGCGGGAATGGGCCGAGTCTTTCCCCCGGGCTGCCTTGCCCGCATCGATGCCGCAAACCGCCCCACGCCGGGACCATGACCCCGTGATGCTGCGGCGGAAAATTTTTGGAGTGGCCGTCGTCGTGCTGGGTCTGGCCGGCAGCGTGATCGCGTGCCTGCTCGCGCGCCGCCTGGAAGACGCGCGGCTCCGGGGCGAGTTCGAGCAACGCGCCCACCGCGCGGCGCAACTCGTGGCCGACGGCCTGCACCGTCACCAGGACACGCTCTACGCGCTGCGGACGTTTTTTCATTATACGCCGGAGGTGACGCGGGAGTCGTTTGCCGGCGTCGCGCGCGAGTTGATTGAGCGGCAGACCGGCGTGCGCGCGCTGGAATGGATCGCGCGGGTGCCGGGAGCGGAACGGGCGCGTTTCGAGGCGCGACAACGCGCGGAGGGGGTGGCGGATTTCGCGTTTCGCGAACGGGTGAGCGGCAACACGCTGCGGCCCGCGCCCGTCCGGCCGGAGTATTTCCCGGTGGTCTTCATCGAGCCGCTGGCGGGCAACGAGCCGGCGCTGGGTTTCGATCTGCAGTCGGGCGTCACCTGGCCGACGATGGAGCGGATCGCGGAGACGGATGAGCTCGCGGCGTCGGGCCGGCTGCCATTGCTGTCGGTCAGCGGCGTGGACGACTGGGGCTATCTGATGGAGCTGCCGGTCTACCGGCCGCCGGAGGCGGGGGGAGCGACCGGGTCGCGGCGCGCGCGGCTGCGCGGCTACGTGATGGGGATCTTTCACATCGCGCAGACGATCGAGTCGTTCTTTGCCCACCAGGCGGAGGACATGCTTGAGATTCTCTTCATCGATCGTTCGGCGTCCCGCCGGGAGCAGCAGTTTCTCCACTACCGATCGCGCGATGGCCAGGCCCGGACGGCGGCGGCGGCTCCGACCGTGGAGGCCATCCGGTCCGGCCTGCATCTGCGGGTGCCGATCGATCATGCGGGGCGGCACTGGGAGCTGTGGTTTCGCCCGCGCGCGGGCTGGGTGGCGGAGCGCGCGCAAGTGCGGAGCTGGCTGGTGCTGGCGCTGGGCGTGGCGGTGACGGGTTTCGCCGGCGCCTATGTATTCGGAGCCCTGAGACGCGAACATCTGGTGGGGCAGCAGGTGGCGGAGCGCACCGCGGAGCTGCGCGCGGCGCAGGCGGAGCTGGAGCAGGACAACCAGCGGCGCCGCGAGGCCGAGCGGCAGTTGAGCAATCTGATCAGCCAGCTTCCCGGGGCGGCGTTTCGCTGCCGTTTCGACGCGAGGATGAGCGCCCTGTTCGCGAGCGACGGGATGCTGCCGCTGACCGGATACACCGCGGACGAATTCGTGAGCGGCCGGGTGCACATCGGCGACATCACAGACGCGGCCGATCGGCCCGGGGCGCGGAAGGCGATTGCGGCCGGCCTGCGCCAGCGGGGGGTGTTCGAGTTCGAGGCGCGCGTCCGCGCCCGGGATGGCACCCCGCGCTGGGTCCTCGTGCGCGGCCGGCCGGTCTTCGCCGAGGATGGGGCGCTGCGCTTTCTCGAGGGACTGGCGACGGATGTCACCGCGCTGAAGGCGGCTGAGGCCGAGAAGCTGGCGATCGAGCGCAAGCTGCTGGAGACGCAGCGGCTCGAAAGCCTGGGGGTCCTCGCCGGCGGCATCGCGCATGATTTCAACAACCTGCTCACCGCGATGCTCGGCAACGCGACGCTGGCGCGCGACCTCCTGCGCGAGGGTGATCGCGTGGGCGAGCACCTTGGCCACATTGAGCAGGCGGCGCGCCGCGCCGCCGATCTCTGCCAGCAGATGCTGGCCTATGCGGGCAAGAAGGAGCTGCGTCCCCGGCCGGTGGATCTGTGCGAGCTCGTCCGCTCCACCACGACGCTCCTGCGCGTTTCCATCCGGCGGAACACCCGGCTCGAGCTGCAGCTCGATGAGCGAC
>Ga0163144_10023663_pt1 | contig 12107 bp, 11 predicted proteins | sample OliLak19BULKMAT1_FD_123175 | JGI IMG/M metagenome (GOLD analysis project Ga0163144, IMG submission 123175) | Freshwater microbial mat bacterial communities from Lake Vanda, McMurdo Dry Valleys, Antarctica - Oligotrophic Lake LV.19.BULKMAT1 | ecosystem: Environmental > Aquatic > Freshwater >...
GTTCTTGATTTTTACCCGGCCAAGTCGGGCAAGCCGACGCCGGTCGTGTTCTACATCCACGGCGGCGGCTGGCGCGCCGGCGACAAGAAAACCAATCCCAAGGCGTTTCTCGACAAGGGCATCTCCGTTGTCGCCATCAATTACCGTTACACGCAGAACGGCGTCGAAGATAAGGTTTCGCCGCCCGTCAAAGCACCGCTGGAAGACGCCGCCCGCGCCCTGCAATTCGTGCGCTCCAAGGCGTCCGAGTGGAACCTCGACAAGAAGCGCATCGGCGCTACCGGCGGCTCGGCCGGCGCCTGCTCGTCGCTTTGGCTGGCCTTCCACGACGACATGGCCGACCCCAAGAGCGACGATCCCATCGCCCGCGAATCGACCCGGCTTTACTGCGCCGCCGTCAATGGCGCGCAAGTGTCGCTCGATCCGAAGGAACTGCGCGAGTGGATGCCGAACTACGGCTACGGCGCCCACGCCTTCGGTCTGCCCAACTTCCAAAGCCTGTTCGACAATCGCGAGAAAGTCCTGAAGTGGATCAAGGAATATTCGCCGATCGAACACGTCTCCAAGGATGACCCGCCCATCGCCCTGTTCTACGGCGGCGAAAAGCCCGTCCTCGGCGCTTCGCCCAAAGACCCGACCCACTCCGGCATCATGGGACTTGTCCTCGAAGAACGCCTCAAAGCGGCGAACGTGGACGTGGTGCTCGTCCACCCGGGCCGCACCCATCCGATGTATCGGAATTCCACGGAGTATCTGATTGATCGGCTGACGAAGTGATCAGACCCGCTGCTCGGGAAACTACGCTGGCGATTGCGTTTCGATAAAATGCATACGGAGGTGTCTAATGATCCAAACAATCGAGGCAGTTGTCGATACGGCCGGTCGGGTTCGGTTACTGGGCGAGGTCCATATCGATGGTCCGCGTCGCGCGCTGTTGACCGTCCTGGAAGAACCAGCCGCCGTTCCTGGAGAGGCCGCGCTGCTTGCGGAGGCAGCCCTTGCGGCGGACTGGTCCGGACCGGAGGAGGATGCCGCGTGGTCACACTTGCAGTTGGCGAAATAGTCTTGGTTCCATTTCCGTTTTCGGATCTTTCGCAGTCGAAAGTGCGTCCAGCGGTTTGCTTGGCGGATGCGGGCCGCGGGGATTGGATTCTTTCCCAGATAACGAGCAGCCCGTATGCTGATCCGAACGCCGTGCCGCTGGACGCCAGCGATTTCGCGTCGGGCGGACTGCTGGTGGCTAGTTTCGCTCGGCCTGGAAAGTTGTTTACGCTCCACGCTGGGTTAGTGGTTCGTTCGGTTGGCGTGCTTAATCCCAACGCGTTCGAGCGAGTCCTTCTTGCTGTAGTTACACTGTTCCAACCTACAGCACCTTGCTGAGTCCGATTAGACTTCCGGACAAACCAAGAAACAGTGCTATCTGTTAATTCCGCGGCCCAAGCAAATGAAAGCATTTGCTTGGGCCGCGTTTCGATTCCACTTACGACCCCGCGAAGAACCCACGGCGCACCTGCGGTCCACGCAAGATGAAGAACGAGAGAGGTTGAAACGACGTCAGGTCCGGGTGGGTGAGGACGTAGGTCACGTTGTCCATGTTCACCGTTTCCCAGAGATGCAGGCCGACGAGGATGTCGCCTTTCTGGATGCCGGCGCGGGAGGCGGCGCTTTCGGGTTGGACGGAGGTGACTTCCAAACCGCCGTGCAAGGCTTTGTTGACACCCTTGACCGAATCGGCCGACGAGGGGACCAGTTGCAGGCCGAGACGGTTCCAGGCCAGGTCCGAACCGGACACCGGGCGCACGAGCCGATCCGGCGTGGAAAGGACCAACTCGGTTTTGTACTCCTCGTCCTTGCGGCTGATGCGAACCGGGATGGCGTCCGAGGCGTGGCGGTCCAAAAGAGCGCGCTCGACATCGTAGGTGCAAAAAACGCGCACGTCGCCGAGATGAGCGATGGTGTCGCCGCTCTTGATGCCGGCCTTGGCGGCGGGGCTGCCGGCTTCGACATAATCGACGACGACGCTGCGTTTGCAAGCTTCGTCGGTGCATTCCACGCGGTCGCGGACAACCAGCCCGTCGTAGTTCGTGCCTCGGCGTTTGTTGCGAAACATCTCGCTGACGGTGCGCACCATGTGGTCGGCGGGGATCGCGAAGCCGATGTTCTGGGCGCCGGCGCGGATCGCGACATTCACGCCGATCAACTCGCCATGGATGTTGACGAGCGGGCCGCCCGAGTTGCCGGGGTTGATGCTGGCGTCGGTCTGAATCAGCGACTTGTACGACATCTCCTTGTTGAGGCTGACATCGCGTTTCAAGGCGCTGACGACCCCGACGCTGATCGTGTGCTCGTAGCCGAAGGCGTTGCCGATGGCGATGACCGTCTCGCCGAGCATCAAGTCGGTGGCGGTGCCGATCGGCATGACGGGCAGCGGGCTGCGCGGATCGATCTTGATGAGGGCGAGATCCATCTCCGGCGACTTGGCGACGACGGAGGCGTGATACGTCGTGCCATCGGCGAGGCGAATGCGCAACAAACTCACGTCCTCGATGACGTGCGTGTTGGTGACAATGTAGCCGCGCGGGTCGATGATGATCCCCGTGCCCATGCCGTTGACGCGATTGCCGCCGGATGTCGAACTGTAATAGTCCGACCCATGCACCTGGCGTTCGGTGTGGATGTTGACGACGGCGGCTTTCACCCGCTCGACGGCGCTCACGATCACGCTCTTGCGCATCCCGACTTTCAGGGACGCGTCGAGCGACTTGATCTCTGCGGCCTTCGTCTTGGGCGACGTCACGAAGAGAGGCGGGCGTTCGACGGATTCCTGAGCGGATAGGGCGGGCGAAAGTAAGGCAATTGTGGGTACGATCCCAAGGGCGAACCTCTTCAGGCGGTGCAAGATCATGGGTGTCCTCGGCGGCTGCGGGTTGACGCGCGGGTGGATGGGCTGAGAACGCCTTGCCCGTGCTCCCCTTCGGGCGGCGGCGTTCTCCATAGTCATTCGGCTTTGCGAAAATGGGGGCTAAAGACGCGGCGATTCGAGTTTAAGAAATACGCGCGTTTACCCGAGCGCGTGCGCCAGATAGTCATATCGTTCGCGTCCGAACGGCCTTGGAACCTGGGCGGACCTTGTCGATTAAACGGCTTGGAGCGCGCTATTGTCCCGTCGCAAACAACGATTATACTTGTAATTCCCCTGGCAACGATTGTGCCAACCAACGGAGCAAAGTATGTTGCAGGTCGCAGCCCTAATCATGACCTTGGCGCTCTTTGGGGTCGGCGTAAAGGCGATCTTCAATCAGGGCTATTATTTGTTCGGTGGCCGCGAGTCGTTCGGCTGGGGAGCGCGGATCGCGGGGCTTGTGCTGTGGGCGCCGGCAATACTCACGACCGTCTTGTATGTCGTAAGGCTCAAGACCCGCTTCATCGAAAACGAGGTATGGGTATACGTTGCCTCGATCACGGCATCCCTGGTGGGATTCGTCATCAGCTACACGATCGCCGAGATGACATACGTGCCCTATTGGATGTTGTCGCGCCGCGAGGAAGAGCGCAACCAGGCGGCGGAAGAGGACGAAGAAGATCTGTCCGAGCGCGCGAAAAGGAAGCGGCAGGAAAAGCTGGAAAAGAAGCTGGCCAAGGCGCGGGAATTGGATGAAAAACTGCGGCGGGAACGTGAGGAAGAAGAAGAACGCCTCAAAGAACGGCAGGAACGCGCGAAAATGCGGAAGGCGCCGCCGCCCATGCCCAGGGATGACGACGACCGGGGGCGAAGGCGACGGTGACCGTCCGATTATTCGTCCACGTCTTCATCGCGATAGGGCCGACCCAGAATCGCACGAATCGCCAGGCCAGTCACTTGCTGTTTGTTTTCATCGCCCCATGCGACTCAAAGCGAGCAATTTCCTCTTTCAACTGATTAATCAATCGCTTAAGCGACTGCATGCTAATTTCACGCACATGCGGGTCGCCGCCTCCTTGACGATTGTTCGCTTCGCATCGCTCCTCGAGCAATCGTAGCTTTTTACGAGTCACTTCCAGTTCGCGCTGACTTTGCAAGCTCATAGGATGACCTCCACCATGCCTTTGCCCACGAAAAGCCGATCCGTGGCGAAGAATTTGTCAACGAGGACGTCGAAATCCGCTTGGTCCACAAGGTTTATTTCCAGAAAAGGCAGACCACCGAGCAATTCCCCCTCAGCCGCCTTGTCGCGGGGAAAACCAGCCTCGATCAAAAGAACGCAATCGACATCGGTTGGCTCAAAAACCTCTGTAGTGAAACTCCCGTTGATGACCAGCCGCACGACTCCAGCGCGACGCGCCAGGACAACAAGCCAACGCACGGATTCCATCTGTATGCAACGCAACTCGGATTCGCTCCCGAAACGCTCTCCAATTTCGTCGAGAGTTGCCCGGATGAATACCGGGTGGCAGGTAACCATATTCATTGAATGGGGGTAACATGGTTAGGCCTGCCATGCTCACAAAAGGCCGCGTCGAAGTTTAGAGTTTTCTAGTTTCCCGCGAGTCATTTGTCCGTGTCGAAATCTCATGCAACGCTTGCGCCCCGTGGGACAGGCGAGCCGCCTGTCCCACGGGACGAATGATCGTTCTCTTTACTCCTTGCGTCCCGGCGCCGCCGACGCCCCGGCGCGGACCTGTTGATTGATGAACACGCCTCGTTCGTTGGAGACGACGATATCGGGCAAGCCGTCGCCGTCGATGTCGACCACGACGAACTGGGTGCCGATGCCGGAATCGTCATCGATCACTTCAGGGGCGAAGGTGGTTTTTCCGGTAGCGTCCTTGGAGGCGCGGAACCAGAAAACGAACGCGGGTTCCGCCGAGGCTGGATCCCCCGCGGCGCCGTGAGCCCACCAGCGTCGGCCGGTCACGAAGTCGTTCAGCCCGTCGCCGTCGATGTCCACGTCGATCAATGCGTGGGTCTGCGACACGGGGATTTTCGCCATTTCATCCCAGACGACGATGGGGCCGCGGAACGGGGTCGGCTTTTCGGTGATGTGGATTTGGACCAGATTCGTCTTGGCGCCGCGGGCGACAGCGAGGCCGATATCGCGATAGGAGCCGCGCAAGACGGCGGAAGCTTCCTTGGAGGCCAGGAGCGTCTTGAGCACTTCCGCGGGGTTTATCCTGCCGGACACGGGCAACGTGAAGACGTGCGCTTTGCCGGCGTCCGTGTTCATCTCGCGATGCTGAAGTTCCGCTCCCTTGGCGGCGAAGACCATGGAGTTGGCCTCTTTGCGAACCGTGGCACAAAGCGTGGCGGCGGGTTTGAAGGCCGGCAGCGATACTTTTTGCGTGGCCCGGAACTTGTTGACAGCATCCAGGATCGCCTTTTCGTCGGCTTCCAGACGATGATTCTTCGGATTCTTGACGAGCGCTTCGCCGGTGAGAAGAGGTTCTTGCTGAAACGCCGCGCCGCCCTTGCCGGGTGTTTGCTTGTGCAGCCAAAGGCCGAAGCCGTGGGCGCTGGTGGAGATCACGTCGGCGAGTTTGTTGCCGGTGATGTCTTTGGCATACATATCCGCCGCGGCGGCGCCGAGCTTCGCGGGATGGAATTTCCAGGGCGCGTCGCTGAGTTTTTCCGGCTGCTCCCACCAACCTTCGGTGGAGAGGACGTCGTTGCGGCCGTCGCCGTTGACATCGCCATGTCCCAACCCGTGCGAGAAGCGGCGCGTGCCCGGAATTTCCTTGCCCTTGGAGCTGGGGCCGCTGACGGAGTGCTTTTCCCAAAGCTGGGTCGGATCCTTGCCGGGCGTGAAATAGCACATCTCGCCCATGTTATCTTTGCCGGCCGGGTTCCAACCCATCAGGAGGACTTTTTTGCCGGTCTTGAAGAGATCGACGTAGATGGGAGTTTCGTTGCAGGCGCTGGTGGCGCAGATGTGTTCCTTCCATTTCCCGCCGGCCTTGCCTGGATTCTCATACCAAGGGCATTGCTTGCCGGGAAAGGGAATGACGACGACGTCGGGATAGCCGTCGCCGCTATAGTCGTCGGCGAAGCAGCCGAACGATTCGGAATAGCCGTGGGGATCGAACGGTTTGTCGCGGCGGACGACGTGCATTTTCCAATCGGGGGCTTCGTACCAAACATCGCCGGTGAAGATGTCGAGCTTGCCGTCCTTATTGAAGTCGGCGACGGCGACGCCCTCGGAACGGAAGACGGAATCGACGGTGGTCCGCTTCCAGCTAATGTTGGAAGAGGCGGGCTGAGATTTCTGGGCGAAGGCGCAGGTGCCGCTCAGAGTTATCCAGGCCGCCAACACCCACAAAGAATGACGCATGGGGAAGTGTCCTTGGGAAAAGGGTAACGGGCACGCAGCGAGGATTCCGAATCAACCTATGTGCGTCCCTCGCGTGATTATCGGGGCAGGGGCGCTCTTTCGCAAGTGTCCGCCTTTGCAAGATGGAAAGGAAGCCGGTCGTGGAACAGAGCGACGGGACCGGAGCCGATCAGCCTTTGAGCAATTCTTCCCAGGAATGAACGTCCAGGATGCGGTCCGTGAGCGCTTCCAACCGGGCAAGATCCTGGATCGAGCGAATTTGATTTTCAATGTCGTCCGAGGGCGGTCCGAAACGCCTACGGCCCAGCCGGAGCAAGATGTTTTGCAGACCTATCTCCATTCCCTTCTCCAGGCATTCTTCGGAAACGGTCTTGTTCATGGCTTTCACCTTCGCACGCAGCACGAATTCCAAAACAACATGTGTGAATAGCGGAGGCGATCAGCCGTTGAGCAATGCTTCCCAGGAATGAACGTCCAAGATGCGGTCAGTGAGCGCTTCCAGCCGGGCAATATCCTGGATCGCGTGAATTTGATTTTCGCTGTCGTCCGAGGGCGGTCCGAAACGCCTGCGGCCCAGCCGGAGCAAGGTGTTTTGCAGACCTTTCTCCATTCCCTCCTCGATTCCCCTCTCCCTACCCTTCTCCAGCCCCTCTTCAAAAACGGTTTTGTTCATGGCTCTCACCTTCGTGTAGGGTTCACCCAGGAGCAATCGTTCGTATTCCTGTTTCTGGCGCTCATCCAACGGCAGGTAAGCTTGTACGCACTCGGCCAACAGGAACTTCTCTTGGTCTGAAAGCTGCGCCTCGGTCAAGCGCCGCAATGCCTCCGCCCCGAGCCAAGCCACTTTGTCGCGCGGAATCCGCATCAAGGCCGCCAAGGCAATGCCCAGCCAGTTGTCGCCTTGGACATATTGTACCCCATCGAGGCCCGGCAATCCCACATACAGATAATGGAACGTCAGCGTCTGGAATTCCCAGAAGCGCTCCTCGCAGAGGTCCGAGCCAATCCCGTCCAGGCCGACCTTGAGATACACCACGATGGGAAGCACCGGCAAGCCGGACTTCTCGCGCAGGTGAATGTAGTAGCGCGGCAACCTTCGCTTGATGCTCGTCGTGCGATCCGGTGCTTCGATCTCGATATGCACCAGGGCCAGCCAGCGGTCCGGGTCGTCAGGTTGCATGCCGGGGACGTTCTCACGCGTCTTCAACCGGGCGACCAAGTCGAGTTGATGGCGGGTTCCTTCCGGCGGATCGGGCAATAGCTCCGTTTCAACCCACTCCAAAGTATCCAGGTCGAAGCGCGCGGCCCAGTCGGCAAAGAACAGCCGCATGAAATCGGCGAAGAAGGTTTGGATCAGAGTTTTGAAACGCTGGTCGTGGTCCATCGTGGGGAATTTTGATATTAAAGCGGTAGTAAAAAAATTACGGAGTCCTGGGAGACAACCGCACCACAACCCGAAAGCCGAAGTCGCTGCCGCGACCGTCCGGCGAGAAGTTGTCGCGCCGGGCCGAGCGGCAGAACCTGGCGCCGAAGTACCAAGACCCGCCGCGCAACACACGGCTTGTTCCTGTGGACGGCCCGCCAGGATCCTTGCCCGGGCTTTCGCGGTAAAAGTCCTTGCCGTGCCAATCCTTGCACCATTCCCAGACGTTGCCGTGCATATCGTATAGGCCCCAGGCGTTGGCCTTATAAGCGCCGACCGTGGTGGTCTGTTTGAGGTACGGCCCCTTGGCGGCGCCGCCGTAGGGATAGTCGCCGTGGAAATTTGCCTGCGCGGAACTCAGCGAATCGCCGAACGCGAAGACGGTGGTCGTCCCCGCCCGGCAGGCGTATTCCCATTCCGCCTCGGTCGGCAAATCGTAAACCTGGCCCGCGTCCTTCCCCATCTCCGTCAGCTTGCGGCAGAAGTCCATGGCCTCGTTCCAGGAAACCGTTTCCACGGGGAAATCGTCCGTGTTCTCGCCCACCTTTCCCGCGTTGAAGTAACTGGGATTGCCGCCCTTGACCCGGCGATACTGCTCCTGCGTCACCTCGAACGCCCCCATATAGAACCCTTGCGTGATCTCCACCTCGTGTTGCAATTCGTTGTCCAGGCGATCTTTCTCCCCCGCCGGCGAGCCCATCTGAAAACGGCCCGGCTCAATCCAGACCAGCTTCATCTTGAGCGAATTGGTGATGACCTTGGCCGGCGGCTCGACCTTGGGCTTGGCCGGTTCCTTTTTGGGTGGATCCTTCTTGGGTTCCTCCTCGACCTTCTAGGGCGGTTCCTCGATCTTGATTGGAGGCGAGACAACCTTCTTGGGCGGGTCGTCTACCGGCTTGGGTGACGCCTCAATTTTCTTGTGAGGTTCCTCGATTCTGGGCGGCAATTCCACGATGACCTTGGCCGGTTCCGAGGGGCCGCGATTCAGAAAGGAAAACAGCAGCGCCGTCAGACCAATGCCAAACATACTGGCGCAAGCCGCCACCCATGCCCAGCGGCGTGGCGGCGTTTCCGTGGCCGGCCCCATTGTCGGCCTTGCCCGCGGCGGAGCGGATTGCGGACGACGCTTCGCGGCAACCATAGGCGGAGGCGCCGTTGCCATCACGGCATCCCGGCGTACCGCCGGGACCGACGCGCAATAACCCGCCAGCGCCTGCGCCACCTGCGCCGGCGTCTCAAACCGGTCCTCCCGCTTCTTCGCCAACAACTTCTGGAGCACCGCCTCCAACCCGGCCGGCACTTCCGGGCGTTGTTGCCGGACGTCCGGCGCCGGCAGCGTGCGATGCTGAGCCACCTTTTGCCCCGGTGATCCCCCGAAAAACAGGGGTTGCGCCGTCAGCAGGTAATAAAGCGTGCAGCCCAGGCTGTACAAATCCGCGCGAATATCGACGGTATGCGTATCCGTCGTCTGCTCCGGCGCCATGAAGTCCGGCGTCCCCATCGACGCCCCGACTTTCGTCAAACGCAGGATTGTCTTGCCGTCGTCTTCCGGCGGCCGCAGGATCGCCAGGCCCAAATCCAGAATTTTCACCACGTCATAAGTGCGCGCATCCTTCGGGTCGCCCTTGATCCGGGAATACGCGGCCACCAAATTATTGGGCTTGATGTCGCGGTGGACGCCGCCGCGTTCTTGGATGTGTTGCAAGCCCAGCGCCGTCTGGCGGATAAAGTCGCAGGCCAGGGGGATCGGCAAAGGCCCCTCCTCGTGTACCAGGCGCGCGAGGTCGATGCCATCGACGAACTCCATCGCGAAGAAATGGCGGTCGTCCCAGCGGCCCGCGTCCAGGGCGCGGACGATGTTGGGATGATCCACCTTGGTCGCCACCTGGATCTCGCGCTCGAAACGCTGGGCCGCCTGGGGAAAGCGCATCGCCTCGGGCCGAATCGTCTTGATGGCGACCAGGCGATCCATCACGCGATGGCGCGCCTTGTACACTTTGCCCATGCCGCCCTCGCCCAACGGTTCTAGGAGGACATAGTCTTTCAGGATCAGATCGCTCGCTTTTGCGTGCAGGAGAATCTGGGCCTGGTAGGTGGTCAAGAGGCCGCGCTGCGCCAGCCGCTGAATCAAAGCGTGTGGCTCGGCAATCTGCGCGCCCAAGCGTTCGGCTTCCGCCAGGGCCGCCGCGGGCAAGAGGCGTTCCTGACGCAAGACATCCAACAGTTGGCGAGCGGTGGCGAGAGTCATGGGGCGCGTCCTTTTTAGCGACGTTCGAGAAATACCTTTGCGATGCGCACACGGGCGAGGGGGGACGCTAAGCCGCAAGCGGCACTCCAGCTGATGTTGGCCGAGGCGGGTTGGGATTTCTGGGCGAAGGCGCAAGTGCCGCTCAGAGTTATCCAGGCCGCCAACACTCACGGAGAATAACGCATGGGGACGTGTCCTTGGAAAAAGGGTAACGGGCACGCCGCGCGAATTCCGAATCAACTTGTGTGCGTCCCCCGCGTGATTATCGGGGCGGGCGCGTCGAATCGCAAGTGTCTGCTTTGGGAGTGTCCTCTTTCCACAAGACAGGCAATCTGGGTTCGGGGGAGAAATCGCGTGCGGCCCGCTTTCGTTACAAACCGCCCCCCTTCTTGGGGAAATCAAGAGCGCATCGGCACATTTTTTTGCCCTGTCGAGAGCGAAAGAATACAATCCTTATGGGGATCGTCCGGAAAACAGAACCGTAGAAAGTTTGGCCCGGGATGGCCTTTACCTGGCACGGCGTCTTTGCAGGGTTGCCACTCATGAACAAACCGCTTATGGAAGTCGTGCTGCCCCGGCTGGCACGCCCCCTTTATCACCAACTCGAACGCTTCCAATCCGGCAAGCTGGACGAATCCCAGTTCACCGAGATTTTCGAGTCGATCTTGCGCCGCCACCATCGTTGGCTGGCGCGTCAGGGTGTGCCGGCCGCCCGGGCCGCGGTCGCCATCCATGCCGCCGTCCTCGTCCTCAGCCTGCCCGGTATGCGCGCCGAGGCGCAGGAAGAAGGCGTGCCCCTGGAGATTGTCGAGTACCGCGCTCTCAAAGAAGCCGCCATCGACGTCGCCTCCAGCTACAATCTCCCCTGGCAAAAAGTTGCCCATGTGCTTTCCGTACGCGTTGCCCGCTACGGCGATTGATCGCCTCGCTCTTCCAATCCGCGCGACCGGACTTTTTGCAAGGTTGTGCCCCACCTCGCCCCGTTCTTGCTCTGGCGTATCGCGCCGCCGCGGGTAAAATGGCGAGATTCATTCTCTCGGCCCGAGATCGGCCATGCGCGTCAAACTCTCCGTCACCAAAGGCCCCCACCAAGGCCTTGAATTCGAATTCGCCAAACACGACACTTTTCTCGTGGGCCGCTCCCGCCACGCCCACTTTGAACTACCTACCAAGGACCGCTATTTTTCCCGCATCCATTTCATGATCGAGGTCAATCCGCCCCAGTGCCGCTTGCTCGATATGGGCAGCCACAACGGCACCTACGTCAACGGCCAAAAAAGCCTCGTCGTCGACCTCAACGACGGCGACCAAATCCGCGCGGGGCATACGATCCTCCAGCTTTCCTTGGCGCGCGAGCCGGATGAGGCGGCGCCGGCCTCTGCCCCGCCCGCCGAAGCGCCGCGCAAAGGAACCCCGATCGCGCTGCCCGTCGAATTGCCGCCGGATCTCGTGCCCGGTTTCTTCCTGGAGCGCAAGCTCGGCAAAGGCAACATGGGCGTCGTGTACTACGCCCGGCGTCTTGCCGACGAGACGCATGTCGCCCTAAAAGTCATCCGCCCCGCCAGCCCCGGCCGCGCCGATCAAGTCGAAGCGTTCCTCGTCGACGCCCGCGCTCTCATGGACCTCAATCATCCCCGCATCGTGCCCTTTTTGGAAATGGGCGAAACGCGCGGCGCCCTCTATTTCGTCACCGAGCATGTGCCCGGCACCGACGCGGCGACGCTCTTGCGCGACATCGGCCCTCTCGACGTCCGCCGCGCCGTCCGCATCATCGCTCAAGTGCTGCAAGCCATCGAGTATGGCCACAACAAACAGATTCTCCATCGCGACATCAAGCCGAGCAATATCCTGGTCAGCGGCGGCGAAGATCGGGAAACCGTGAAACTCGCGGACTACGGATTGGCGCGTATCTATCAATCGTCCCCATTGAGCGGCCTGGCGATCACCCGCGATATCGTCGCCAGTGCTCCCTTTATGCCGCCTGAACTCATAACGAATTATCGCGCCCCGACCGCGTTCACGGATCAATACGCCGCCGCCGCCACGCTCTACACGCTTCTCACCGGACAGCCGGTCTACGATTTCCCCAGCGAAACGCACTTGCAGTTTTCGCTGCTATTGCAACAACAAC
>Ga0163144_10023664_pt1 | contig 12107 bp, 6 predicted proteins | sample OliLak19BULKMAT1_FD_123175 | JGI IMG/M metagenome (GOLD analysis project Ga0163144, IMG submission 123175) | Freshwater microbial mat bacterial communities from Lake Vanda, McMurdo Dry Valleys, Antarctica - Oligotrophic Lake LV.19.BULKMAT1 | ecosystem: Environmental > Aquatic > Freshwater > Lake...
AGCCCTAGTAGCACTCCCCAGCACTCTGTTGCCCAAGCTCAACTAGTGGGAACAAAGACGGCGAGTGGGCATCTCCGATGGCCCTCGTTGTTTCAGCAGTTTTGAGGGGTTATCCTTAGCCTTATCAATGTGCAAAGATCTAAGAAGAACCAGATCTTCGCGACGCCGCCAACGATCTCGACATGAGAACAATGAATCAATGAATCAAATGAATCACCATCACCATGCATCAATGAATCATCATCGGCATGCATACAATTTTGAATTCAGAGCAACAGTTGTAGCAGGGAGTACAGTACCACTACAATACAAGCTAGCTAGGAGCAAACAATGAACTAAGAGTCGAGTCGAGTGCCAACGTACAATACAAATCAGTAGAGGCTCTCGCAAAGTCATAAACTCGCAACGGACGTACGGCATCCATTCAAGTCATAATTTCAGTAGCAACCACGATTTTTTTTAATACAATAATTCACAACATTACTACAGAAGATGATGCATGTACCGATGATAGACACATTTTGTTGTGGCATTTTGGGACTGATCATGGCAGTCTTTGCTTATGGTCATCTCAATTATCCAGGTATGTTCCATTTCATCAGCACCTTTGTTGTGGGTGGTGGATCTCTCTTTCTATGTATATATTTCTTTAGATTTTTTTTTGCCTAATTCCATTTTTATTTGCATCTATACAGAGAAAGCTTTGGAACTGCTCTTTGGATATCTAGCAACAGCAGGAGACGATGAAGCTGCAGTACAAATCCACTGTATGGCACTCTTGGGAGGGTGTTATACCTGTTTATCCATTACGCTGATATGCTTGGGGATATTTCAACCAAGTTCCAATGCACGAAAATTCGCTCTCGTTTCCTTTGCCATCATGCAGGGCATGGCCATTCGTGCTCAATTTCGGCTTCCAAGCACCATGGATAAAAAGGGAGGAGGCGGAAATGAGACCCAGGCCGAGGAAGAAGAAAGCGAAGAAGGAGTATCCATGAAAGAAATAGCAGTACCTCTGCTTCACACGGTCCTCCTGAGCATTGCACTTGTGGGGGCTACGCTGAGTCGAACCGACGCTCATCGAGCGCGAATTGTTCGCAATCGAAAAAAAGCGGAATTATACCTCAAACAAGCCAAGAAAGTGGCGTTCAAGAAACAGGAATGAATGCAAAGAAGTCCATGCAAAAAGATAAGGACTGTTTTCCTCCTGTTGGACAAAAAAGAAGTGTCAAGCAGCCATGCTCCAGATTGCACGGATTTGCAATACAAAATCAGGAAGGATCTTGAAACCCAGATCCTTCTCATCTCAATCCACTTTCACTCTGTGCAATTCACAGCGGCAATGTGTGAAATCCAGTTCGTTGTGTCACGGGGAAAGTCTACTATACACGGCCCCTAAGGTCATCGCTTTGGTAGAGTATTTGCTGGAAGTTAGATCATTCATCTTTAGTATGAAACACATGCGGGCGGAATGCAGTCAAAATAGACTAGCTAGCCAGTTGTACAGTATCAGTTGTACATTTTACTCAAAAACCTTTAATGACGTTGTAGATACAAGTTGCTGACTAGCTATCGATAAATCGCCCTAGTCCTGAGATCACTGCCACAAGTATTCAAATTGCTAGGTAGCTAGTTAAGTAGTAGACTGATCGTGCATAGTGTTCGCTATTGCGCGTTTTGCCCTCAGTCACGAAGACAAGTGAGTCCCGAAGGTACAAGTTTGGAGCGAATAGCTCCTGCGGGAATGAAATCCAGACGTGGATCTCAAGAAGCAAACAATTGAATCAATGAAGACCCACCAAACTCCTCACAAAAAGACAATAAGAAAGTTTAAGTTGACACTTGACTTGACTATCGTCCATCATTTGATTGTATAAACAAAAAATAGAGAAAATAGAGCACGCTGCTAATAGAGAGAGAAAATCAAGATCCAACATGCCGGCCAAAGCAGCAAAAACGACGACAAGTCCTGCAACCAAGACAAAACTGCGGACAGCGGGAGACGTTATTTCGCGGCTACGATGGTCCGAGGAAGAAGACTGCACGGCCATCTTGATGGGATATGACGACCGCATCAATGGACCCATGGAGAAATGCATTGCCGATTATAAATCCATAGACGATGGTGGTGACATCCCACAACACCGCATCCAATACTTTCGCCGAGCTGAGGTCAACAACGGCGCGAGGATGAATATGAGTAGAGCCATCCTGTGGGACCGCGAGGGACGCGTCGATCGAATCTTTGGATCTGGATTGGGATCGGATGTTCCAGCCTCCAAGCATACAACTCAGCTAGCCTTTGATGCAATTGCCAACATGAAACGCATTGCTGAGGAAAAGGAGATTCTGAGACAAGAAAAGGAGAAGCGACGGGCTCGAAGGATGAAGAAAGTTGGATTGAACCAAGCCAGCATGACTAGGGATGGCACTTCTAGCACTATCGCAACAAGCAATAACACATCCAAAAATCCCCAATCCCTTCACAGATGTCAATGGACAAGCGCATCGTCATTTTACTTTGACAGAGAAACCTCTCAATGGGTTCAAGACAAAGCCGATAAAACAAATGCAACTGCCAACGGCAAGAGCGAGACTTCGCACCAGCTCCGACTGGTGACGTGGAACGTCTTGTTTGACTTGTTTGAAGATGCTATCTTGTTTCAAGAGGATACTCCAGAAAAACGATGGGATCTTCTCATCAAACTTTTGGGAGATACGAATGCCGATCTCATTGCGTTGCAAGAAGTCACACCGCAGTTTGTCGATCAAATTTGTGGCTCGGCGTGAGTACAGAATCAATACTCTGTTTCAGCCACACCCGATCATTGCGGAATTGTTGACCCACATGGCAATATCCTTCTGTGGAAACGAAACGTTCTGGCGGAGGCAGCTTCGCCCCACAATGGCTTGAGTGTACTCGAAGACGGCGAACGAAAGAGATCCACCATTGCTGCTCTACGATGCATTTCTAACCCGGATATGGTCCTATTCTGTGCTGCTGTGCATCTACCATGTGACGCCACTGGAGAAGGCTCGGAGCCCACTTCTAGAGCAATCGCACGGAGACGGGAACTCAATACTGTTGTAGCCAAACTCCAAGTCCTAGAGCAGCAACAGGCGAAAATGCAGCCGGGAAATACCATTGTACCAATCATATTAGGCGACTTCAATGCGGACGACAAGAGCCAAGAACTTGAAAACGGTGGTTTTATCAATCCCTTGGGCTTAACTAACAACAACACAGAAGGCGTATTCCTGGACGCCTGGTGCCAAGCAGACCAAGGTCAACTTGGCATGACAATCAATCCAGAGGCCAACGAGCGGGCCCGCCGTTCCAGGAGGGGACCCCGTAGAATCGATCGAATTCTTATTGGAAGAGACACCTTGCGTGTCGCAGGAGGAGAATTGATCGGGACCGGACTAGAAGGGGCGTTATCCCCTTCCGACCACTACGGCCTTTCAGTGACCTTCGAGGCAGAAATACAACGGAAAGCTTCGACATCGGCGTGCAACGGTGGAATGCGGCGCCGGGGTGCTTGGGCTTCCACAGCAATGCCGACGACTGACACGTTGCTTGCTCTTACGCTCGAAGACTCCCGCTTAGACAATACAATGCTCTTCGACCCCAATTCCAGTCTTCCTGTGCCGCATATCACTCTTCTCAACGGGTTCGCGGAACTGTTGTCGGCGGAAAGCTGCCATCTTGCTGTACAGGCTGTGACCGACGCAGTCGCACAAACCCTCCAGGCTACTACAAGCTGCGATCTCCTGTTTGGAAACGACTGCCTGTCAATTTTTGAACACAGAGATTCGGCCACGCTTGTGTGCAAGCCCAAATCGACTTGTGATTGGCTGCAAACGTTATACAGCAACCTGCGAGCATCGTTTCGCTTTTGTGATGGCCAGGAATCTCGCTTTGTTGATGGCTGGAATCCGCATGGTAAGTTCGCCCTGCAATTTGATCGGTGCTGGAATGCTCCTTATGCATCCTACTCACCTCAATCTCCACTCTTTTTAAAATTAGTTACTCTTCAAAACTTTGCCACGGCCGATGCTGCTCGACAGCAGGCCAACCAAATTGAGATCCAAGAAAGCCAATCCATCCGTGCTCAGGCAGTGGTGATATACCAGCGAGACCCAGTAGACAGAAAATTCTATGCTCTTGCGACTGTGCCCTTGGAAAAAAGACAGCAAGACGTACTTTCAGCCTCGCCAAAGAGTTTCCTGTTAGACTCAGGGGCTTCACTATCTTCTTACTTTGAGAAAAGCGCAACCGCATTCCTATCGACTATAGAACGAGTTTGCCAAGCAACGATCGAGGGCATGTCGGAAGGAAAACTTAGCGCAACACTTCGACGGTATGGGTCATGCCGCTTTCATTCATCGCTGCCGGGTATCTCAGATGTTGATGCTGTCGTTGAGTTGGCTCCCTGCCGCTGCTATGAGCGATCCACCTCAAGTATAAGCATCAGCGCCTTCTTGGAGCTTGTCTCTGTGCAGTTGAAAAAAATCCACGAGTCCGCAAAAATTCGTGTTCGAGTAGCTGGTACCAATGGAGTTGCAATGCAGTTCCTGACTGTTAAACTTTGTGCTCAGGCACCGTCAGTGGACTTGATGGTGTGCCTTCTCAACGCTGAGAGAGAGGCCATGGACAGTTCCGGCGCAGCAGCCGTTGAGAGTCTCGAAGATGGCAGGCTTGTATTGGATGCCCTCCATCAGATTTCCGTTGTTGAAATGTTTGAAAAAGTGCTGCGTCTCGTCAAGATTTGGGCATACAGACGGCAAGTCTACGGAGCCCCGCTTGGTTACCTTGGCGGTGGAGGCTGGGCCATTCTAGTTGCTCGAGCAATTCTTAAAGGGGTCTCGAGCGGGGAACTTTGTTTGGCGGATCGAAATGACTCTAATGCAGCAGTCGAGGTCGCGGTGACTAGAGCATTGGAGTACTTTTTCGCTGAAACGGTTCGATCATGGAGCAATTGTCTTTTCGCAATCGAAGACAACTCTTCTTTTGACAGCGCAGGCAAAATCAAGGAAAAAAATATTTCAAGAGGAACCATTGCTGTTTTGGCCCCCGCTAGTGGGAACGACTTCGCACGAAATGTGACTCGATCAACGACAGAAGTAATGTTCCATGAGCTGAACCGGGCCGTCTCGATCGCGAAGGGTCGACCTGCCAGCGGGCTGGTTGATATCTTCCTCCCGGTCCAAGAGAACGAAGTCTGCAAAGAAGAAGGTTCAGTTTTGTTTCTTGAAATCCAGGTGAACAAGTTGGGGATTCGGCGCTTGCCGGAAGTAAAAGCTTGGGCTTCGTGTCAAACGCTGGCGACCCTTGTTGCTGTGGAAAACGAGCTCGCGCCCGAGGCAGTCCGCCCGTTTTCTAGGCACTTTCGTACCAAGGGAAAATTGTTGTTCATTGTGACGTTGGATAAGTCAGCTGACGACATGGATTGTTTTATAAGGAAAAGAAGAGAGGACCTCAACCGCAACGCCCGAAGCTTTTTCCAGGAATCCCAAGCGCCGCCAGTACGGATGCGGTGTTTGAAACCTGAGCTATTTCGCGATGCTTACGGGCGAAGTTAGCGCTAAAGAAGCGATAATAACGCAAAAACTAGAGATTCTGTGGCGTTTAGACACGCCGCCAATACAGGGAGCTTTTATTGTAGCCGCTGTGAATTATTCGTCCAAACTCTTTGTCAACGCAATTACCACGCCTCCTTGCTGTTTGTCCGTCCGAATATTGTCATTTCCCCCACGATTGTGATTGTTAAACATTACGGATTCGTCCGCGTACCGCACCGAAAGTTGGCATGGACAGGAATCGTCAAGGTTGCGGAGAACGTATTCTTTCAACGCCGGTCGCACCCCCATTGCTGTCTTGGCTTTTTGCTTGGAATCGTCCTTCTTTTGAGAGAGTCTGTGCTGTTGTTGCTTGTGAATTGCCTCGAGAATCTGAGATCGCCCTTCCTTGTCAATGAAACCGATTTCGTGGCCAGGTTTATGACGGAGTATCGAGTCAACTAGCTCATACTGCTCAGGGAACTTGTGAAGCAACGATGTAGCCCGGGCAGTCACAACTTCCGCATCGCTCAGAGCACTACACGCGACGTCGCAGGCTGATATAGCCGGCAAAGAAACAAAACTGGATGATCCCTCGTGCTGATTAGCATCACTGCAACAAGTGAATGTAGATCTTGTAGCATCTTTAGAGAGCAACGCAAGCGCTAGTTCTGTTTTCTCTCTTAACCGCTGGAAAGTTCGTTTGACAAGGCCGCCGATTCTATGAAGTCCTGCTTCTTTCGCTGCCCCCATGATTGTGAAATACGAAACCGACAAATTGACAGCCATACACTGGTTCAGCAGAATAGCTGGGTGCATATTTTCCATAAAATCCAAACTCATTTCCACTGTACTGGTGACATCAAACAACAATCTCTGGTCACAAGCCGGCACGGGAGTTGCCTGCAATATGTCAAACATATTTGTGTTAGTCACAAACCCAAGGTCTCGACGGCATCGAGGTATCTCAATGCATTCAACCAAGCACAAATCTAGAAACTTACTTCTTCCCATGTGGCGGACCAGAACTCTCTTGTGTCATTCAACATTTGGATCGCTTCATGAGCCTTGTCCATCTTGATGGCGACCGATTCGGTCCTGCCGAGCACTAGATCCCCAATAGTCGCCCCACCGCTGTTTGCACTGCCGCGAGTGTCATTGTAATCATCCAGAGGATTTCTGCATGGGCATACGGAGGCAATTATAGAAGCGTGAGAAAGAAAGTAGATCTCCACAAAGGTTTTCTACGCAGCATCTCTGTCTTCAACTAATTAAACATATCTTCGATACGAAATGCTGTTTTCCATTGACTTGACTTACCCAGGGTTTCCGTACCAATTAATGAAATCTTGAAAAATGGCTCCTGGATTTGCCGCCTTGAATGCATTCATGTCGCTCAGAAGCTTCGGTTTTTGGAGCCGATATGACAGCTCCAGGCGCCTATGAAGTCCATGTTTGCTTGTTCTGGATGGCTCGTAGTGCCTAGTCAGCATGTCGTATCGCTCAGCAATAACGTCATCGGTAAGGGGATAGGGCCTTTGCAAGTAAGGTGCGTGCAATTCCGCTCCGGTTTGCACTAGACGCGAACCGGGTACCCAGCATCGAGCACCTTTGCGCGCCTGCTGCTGGTGCGATTGTCGGTGTTCTTCCATGCTGCGTTGAGCAGCTGCAGCGATTGCCGCGGCCTCGTCGCCACCGGGGAAACATGCTACGCTTAAACCTGAAAACTCAGACTCCGAAGGCTCCTCGGTACTCTCAGGTGCAATATTACGATTGGCTTCTTCTATCTTCTTTTTCAACTCTGCCTCCCTTTGGCGAGTGCCAGTGTCATACCCCGCATTCAGGTCCCTGTCTGCTAGTTTGCGACGTTTATCCTGTTGGTGTTCTTGCTGCTGCTGTTGGTGGAGCTTTTGTTGTCGGCGATTCTCGTCGGCAGTTGCCAATTCGATGCATAGATTAACGACCTGGTGTAGCAAACACGGACCAAAGACGATAATGTTAATAAAACACAACGGTACCCAACAAATTGAAAATCGGCCAAGCGAACAGTGTGCGACAAACCTGTAGTTTTTGACCAATCAAACAGTGGTGATCGCCAGGAAATTGTACAGCCAGCTGCTCCACATCATTGGATCTCCGGGGTGACGACGGCGCAGGTGGCCCGTGCCAGTAAGCAGCCCGTTCTGCTTTGACCCCCAAGGCGTTGAGACACTTATTTCGCTCTTTCATTTCCAATGCCGATGGATCCAACCCTGGCACGTGATTCATGTGGGGCAACAGAATTCCATGCTCCCATCTCATTCGTACTTCATGACAGAACGCCGTCCAAAGCATTGCCATGGAACACGGCGAACGAATTCTTGCCATATGGACGAAAAGAATGCTCACCAGCCGTCCCATGGGTGCGGACTTGAACAGAGGGGCAAACACATTATTTTTAGTGGGCGTTGACGACGAGGGAACAGCTCGCGCATTATGCTCGACGGGGCGATGTTCGCTGGCCGACGACGCTCCCACCAAAGCAGCATTGTGTTTGTCCAGAGGAGACGTTGGCGGCGTGGGGAAATCGGAGCCATTGTCGGGTTTCAAAATATACCGCACCAATATCTCGGCATCGCGCACATTCATTTTGTCTTCTAAAGCCGTGTCCCAATCCATCGCCTCCACCAGGGCTTTGGTCACGGGGCCCACGTCTGCCTTTTGCGCAAGACACGACGCTACGACGTTGCCGGCATTATTGTCCCATTGTTCCAAGACGGAATCATCGGTAATGTGCTTTAATAAAGTTTCGTCCGGTAGTGTCGACGTTCGGATCAATGCCGCCAAGATACACTGCTGTGTCGCTGCCAGAGATGCCACTTGTGTTTCATTATCCCACCAATTCTGCACCTGAAAATGCGATGGTTGCAGGGGATCTAAAATGGTGCGCTCCACCGATTCTTCCATTTCAATCCAGTCTTCCGCGGACATGGTATGCTTGGACCGAATGCGAAGGGGGAAACTGAGTAGTGGTTGTCGCGGTATTGCGTCATTGTTGTTGGAAACACCATTCATATTCGGATGAGTCTTGATTGCACCCTTGCTTTGGACGTTGGTCGAAGGAGCCTCCTCATTGGCAGTCGTACCCGTGACCTTGTTGGTGGTGTTGTGGCTGGGACTTCCATTCCAGGTGACAGTGGCATGAATCGCCGCCACCGGATCATCGACGGGTCCCCATCTTGGTTCGGTAGCAGTGGCACCGGCTGCTTGATCCAAGAGGGCCACGGCCAAGGATCGGCATTGATCTTGGTATTTTTCATACCGCATATAATACATACGCATCCGATCCCCATTGGCTTCGGCGAGCAGTTCCTCATCGTCGTCGTCGCTGTCCTCCCCCGTCAGATCAATGATTTGGCGTGGAAGCGTTCCAGTCATTAAGGAATGATTATTGCCATTGGCAGTGCCGTTGTTGGGAGAATTACTATTATTGTTGTCAATGGAAATGATTTTTGGTTTGGTCGTCTTTTTCGACGGTTTTTGTGGTTGTGGTCGACGGCGCCAGGCGGTGTAGGGATTATTTTCATGTTCATATTGATAATTGTCAGGCTGAAAAAGCATTTGAAAGGTGGAAGCTTTTTCGAGTGGTTGTTTCCACCAACAGAAGACGTGTCGTGCACCATGCAAGACAACGGTATCATCTGGACAGTGCTGCAATAACATGGATCCCCACGTTGACAATCGATGGGATTGTGATGCTGTTTTACTACTGCTGCTGCCACTATCGCCAGGAAGGACACTGCACCAAAAGGTTCCCGTCGTGTTGACCGTCGGCAAGACGGTTCCTGTCAATAGAGGTGGATTGTATTGAGCGTTTTGAACTGCTCGTAAATCATAAAATTGTTGACGCCCCATATGAGGCAAGCCTGGCAAATCAGCACTGAGAATGTCTTCCATCCACGACGGAATGACTTGCAAGTCCCCTGGTCTCGTTGTTCTCTCCTTGTTTCGAAGTGGACGTTTGTCCAACTTTTTTCGTCGTGGTCGAGTCGTTGGACTATTGTTAGTATTGTCATGGTTGGGAGAATAAAGGCCCCAAAATCCAAAGATGGGAATACAGCATTGACAATTGGCGACGGCACAATTGAGGGCCGTTTGCAACCATCCGGACAAAATTTGATACACGACATATTTTGCGGTACTTGCGTCGTGATGACGATGCAAAATGGATTGGGCCAAACATTGCAATTCGCCTTGTGTAAAAATGTCCGAGCTGGAGCTTGAACTTTCCCCAGAAGTTGTGTTTAAATGCAATTGTCGTGGCACCATGGGTGTCAAAGTAATGTGTTGTCCAATGCCAAAGAGAGACGACATGTTTTCAAACCATGCCGGTGACATGGTGGCGACCGAAGCACGACGCAAGGCATGTGGCAATTCGGACAAAAAGTCTTCCTGAGAAGAGGACGACGAAGGAAGACTGTTGGAATCCCCACCGTCATGATTGGGATGTTCTTGGTCGCCCTCCAACGAAAGGGAAGAAGGATCTGCTGCAGCAGATGACGATGACGACGATGACGATGGTGCATCCCACAAGGCCAATTGCAATTCCACAGTAAAGGAAATCAATCGACCACCGTGAGGAGTTGTCATGGAGACATTCCAGGTGAGTGTATCCGACCTCAGTAGGAGTGTGGGTGGAAGACTTGGCGGAGGAGCCGTGTTGTTTGTATTGGCTGCCGCAGTGCTAAAGGCCGTAGTGGTGGTGCTCATGGTGGAAGTGGAGTGTTGACTGGCGACGCTGCAATCTCCCGATGGCACTCCGTAATAATTGGGGCTGCTATTATTCGATGCAGCAGCAGTCGTACCACATGTCGTAGTCGTTCTGCTGCCCAGCAAACTATTACTGCCAATGCTGTCCATGCCATGGACATGATGGTGGTGATGATGACTGTTGTGGCTGTTGCTGCTGCTCAAGATGGAAATGTGACGATCATTGCCCTTGTCGACATGCCAACTGCGCAAAAGTGTCTCCACATCACGTGCCAATCGTTCAATGGAGGTACTACACGAATAGTCCGTGTATTCATCGTTATTGGCCATGGGGGACGATGTCGTTGTTGTCGTCGTTGTTGTTCTTGTGGACATGGTGATGGATTATTGATGGACTCGTTGGTGATGGATGGTTCTCACGTTGAGTTCGCAATTGCAACGGAGTGATGGCTTTAAAATTCAAGTTCAACTGAGTTCGGTGCCTCTGTCGTTCCCTACAATTCGTAACAACCTCTCCACATTAATATAGAGTAGACCCAATCTTCTTTACAGCTGTTACTTTCTTTCGTGGTTTGGTGGAGGAGATATGAGTTTTTTTAACGGTGATAGTGGCCAAACTTAACAGAGGAATAGAGTGTCATTGTCGGTGATCCCAGGACGCTGGTGTATTGACTGCAATCTAATTGGTGATTTCAAAATATTCCGGGAGATCGCGGGAAGTTCGTGATGGAATGGAAAAGACGCACACTTGACTACCCTTTTATCGTTTAAAACACAGTGCCCAGAAAAACGCCACGTGCATCTTAATTGCCTCACGAAGAAGATTGGTTCCCACCAAATTACCATCATCGATCATTGATTCTGCAATAGTAAAGTTGTCTCATCATTCATGCAGTCGTCAACTGATGAATTGTTACCGTATCTCCCTCATATCTCATTATTTACTTGGGAGTAATTACTTCAGTATTAGCTATATTGTTACAGAGTGTCAGTGTTGTATAGTATTGTTACAGAGTGGCAGTTTTGTATAATAATAATATATGAAGAGGTCATGTCAGAAGTCAGCCATCAGAATAATGCGAATCAGGATATCCCTCTACTAGTAGAAGGCCAAGTCCTTCACTGCCACAGTGAAGACTCGTATCGAGCCGCACTCCATGCAGCGGGGGATCGACTCGTGGTCGTTGATTGCTTTGCTTCGTGGTGTGGGCCCTGTATTCAAATGGCCCCGATTTTTGAACGATTCGCGGGGGAATTTCCCGATGTCGTTTTTATTAAAATGGATATGGACCAAGTACCTTCGCTGAAGAGTGAACTGTCGGTGTGGGCCTTGCCCACCTTTGTCTTTTTCAAGCACGGAAAAAAGGTGGGATCGTTCATGGGAGCCAATACGACACTGTTACGTCGAGGGCTTGAAAATGATGGCCAGGTATCCATGTGCAGTAGCTTCAATTGTGTCATTCAATGATTAGAATTGTAGGTGACTGCGCTGTATAATTATGAAAATGGAACTGGGGATTGATTCAACAAAAATACATCCAATATCATTTTTTGCTCTGGGGACAGCCCAGAGCGCTCCAGAATGAGCCAAACATGGACGTGCACAGGTTGTAATGAACCCTTCTAGTTAGTGAGCTCAACACAAAACTTCCTTGACAACCAGGGAACACTACTAGTCATACAGCCAGCCAGGACAATAGCTGCAATCAGTATCATCCATAATCATAACGAAATAATGAAATCAATTTGTACAGCAAACAATGCCCCTCTTTCGTTGACTAAAGGCGCAGTTTGGCAAC
>Ga0163144_10023665_pt1 | contig 12107 bp, 10 predicted proteins | sample OliLak19BULKMAT1_FD_123175 | JGI IMG/M metagenome (GOLD analysis project Ga0163144, IMG submission 123175) | Freshwater microbial mat bacterial communities from Lake Vanda, McMurdo Dry Valleys, Antarctica - Oligotrophic Lake LV.19.BULKMAT1 | ecosystem: Environmental > Aquatic > Freshwater >...
CGCTGCCGGTCCAGCCGGCCCCGCAGCCCGCGGAGCAACCGGCCGCGCCCGTCGCGAACGAGGTCGTTCGTTACGCGAGCATGGAGGTCGCCGATCAGGGCACGTTGAGCGTGCGCAACACGATCCGGGCGCGGCGCGCCGCGGACTTCACCTCGGAGCTGGTGGAGACGCTGCCGCCCGGCGCGGAGGTGGCGCGAGTGGCGCGTTACGGCGGCTTCACGCTGGTGGCGTGGGACAGCGAGGCGGGCCCGCGCCAGGGATGGGTCGACGCGGCGCAGGCGACGCGGACACCACGGTGATCCCGACCACGACCACGACGACCACGACGACGGCGCCGGCCGTCGCGGTGAAGCCTCAGCAGACGTTGCCGACCCCCGTCGCCCCCACTCCGAGGCCGGTCGCAACGGCGCCCAAACCGGCGGCGGTAACGACCCCCAAACCGACGACGACGACCGCGAAGCCGCCCAGCCTGGGGACGCCGAAGCCCGCCCCGGCGACGACCAAGCCCGCAACGTTCAAGCCGCCGAAGCTGGGGAAGTGATCGCGGCCGCGTCCTGAGCAGACGCCCTGAACGCTGCTCGCTCCGAGCATCACACGCCTTGAGCGTTCACGCATTGAGCGTCACACGCCCAGAGCGTTGCACGCATTGAGCCTCAAACGCCCTGAGCGTCGGCGCTCCAGATGACCTTGTGCATCTGCACTTGCACGCGGACCGGCAGCGCGTCTTCGAGCACCCAGGCGACGAGGTCCTTCGTCGCGAGCGAGCCCCACACACACGACGCGAGCAGCGCGACGCCGCGATCGGGGAGCGCGTGCTCGCGGAGGGTGGCGCGCATCCACTCGTAGTCGGCGCGGTGGGCCAGGACGAATTTGATCTCGTCGCGGCGCGTGAGGTGCTGGAGGTTGCTCCAGCGATTGCGGTGCGACTCGCCGGACCCGGGCGCCTTGAGGTCCATGATCTTGTGGACGCGTGGGTCGACGCGCGCGACGTCGGCCTCGCCGCTCGTCTCGATGAGCACCGTCTTGCCCGCGTCGCACAGCTCGGCGAGCAGGGGGATGGCGCCGGGCTGCAGCAGAGGCTCGCCGCCGGTGAGCTCGACGAGCGGCGTCCCGAGCGCGAGGGCCTGCGCGAGGACCTCGGAGCGCGGCAGGCGCTTGCCGCCGTAGAACGCCTGGGGCGTGTCGCACCACACGCAGCGGAGGTTGCACCCGGTGAGGCGCACGAACGTGCACGGCAGCCCGGCGAACGTCGATTCGCCCTGAACGCTGCGGTAAATTTCGTGGACGACGAGCGTGTCTTCTTTCACGACCCGCGGCCCTTACCGCGGCGTGGCCGCGCGCGCCACGGTGGGATCGCCCGCGTCCCCTCCCCTGCTCGTCCCTACTTCTTGAGCTCTGGAACAGCGGCGGGCGGCGGCGTGAGCTCTTTCGTGACGCGGTCGGCGATGCGCTCGACCACGGAGGCCATGGCCACGCTCAGGGCTGCGACCATCTGGTCCGCGGCGTCGCCATCGGCCTCGGGGATCGGCTGGTCGACCGTCAACGTCTCTTCCCAGCGCACCAGGCGAGCGTCCTGCAATCGGACGCTGACCTGGACGCGCGCGATCCGCTTGGGTTTGCGGATCTCCTCGAAGGCGGTGAGCTCTATCTCCAGCGTGGGGGCCGCCCCGCTCACCACGTGACGGAGCCCGCGCTCCTCGAACAGCACCCGGCCAATCCGCCGCCGCAGATACTCCTCGGGCGCCTCGGTCCACCGGCGCTCCGCGTAATAACCGAGCTCGACCGCCGAATCGCGATAGACGATGCGCTCGTCGAGGTACGAGGCGCCGGTGATGTGACCGAGCCTGAGCTCCGGAGCGGCCGTCGCAGGCGTCACACCGGGCCTGGCCACCTCGCCGGGGCGCTCGGGGCTGAAATAACGCGGCACGAGGGGCTCGCTCTTGTCGGTCAGAGCGCAGCCGAGGACGAAGAGCGACGAGAGCCCCGCGAGGACCGGTATCCAGTGCCGGAGAGTGGTAGTCTTGAACTTTGCCGATCTCGGGCCAACGGCTGCGCCACGTGGCAAGGCAGAGGGCAGCACCATGCGCGGACGAGCGCCGATGTTCAGGGAGCCTGGATGATCGTGAGTGCTCATCGATTTGCCTCCACGGCGCGCCCCCGCCCCTTCAGCAGCATGTCTGGATCTTTCTCCAGGGCATTGGCGAGCTTTTGAATGGACTTCGCCGCCTTCTCGACGGCTCCCAGCGTGTCCTCGAGCTGGCCGCCGACCCCGTCGGCGCCGCGCACGGTGTCGCCGAGCGCGTCCGAGGCGCGCGTCACGCTGGCGAGCAGCCCCTTGTCGCCGTCCACGCGGGCGAGCAGGGTATTCATCCGCGTGACGGTCGATTCCAGACCCTTGAGCGCGTTCGAAGCGTCCTTCGAGAGCTTGCCGGTATCGAGCGCGGCGACCTTTTGCTGTGCCTCGGCGAGGACGTGGTTCACGTTGTCGAGCATGGTCACGAGGCGCTCGGGCACCTGCTTGTCCTTCAGGTCGCCGAGGATGATATCCACCTTGCTGAGGATTCCCGCCATCTGCTCGGCGAGCTCGGGCAGGCGCTGGATGACTTTGACCAGCGAGTCCTCGATGTTCTTCATGGTCGACGGGACCGCTGGAATGTAGTTCTCCGGGACCGGGAACGGCAGGAGCGGCTCGGGGTTGTCGAAGGCCGAGAAGAAGTCGAGCTGGAGGAACTTGACCCCGGTGAGGCCCGAGGAGACCAGCTGTACGCGCAGGTCGATGTGCTGCTCCAGCTTCTTGGGCGTGCCGAGCCGTACCGGGCCAATGGCCACGTCGAGGCCGAGGCGCTTCAGCTCCGCGACGCCCAGCTCGCTGACCACCTCGACATGGCGGTGGTCCTCGGCGACATCGATTTTGCCGACGTTTCCAATGGTCACGCCGCGGAACTTGATGGGTGAGCCGACCTCGAGGCCTTGCACCGACTCGTCGAAGTACGAGACGTAACGGAGCACCTCTTTTCGAAGGCTGCGAGCGCCGAGCCACGCCACGGTGGACAGCGTCATCACGAAACCGATGACGACGAAGAGCCCGAGCTTCCAGTGGTTGGTGGGGGCGGACATCATGCCTCCTTTGGCGTGGTGCGATTGAAGAAGTGGTGTACCTGCGGGTCTTTGCTGTGGTCGCGGAGCTCGCGCGGATCGCCGCGGGCGATGATGCTCTTTGTCTTTTTGTCCAGCATGATGCACCTCTTGGCTATCTTGAAGATGCTCTCCAGCTCGTGAGTGACAATCACCACCGTGAGCCCCAGCGCGTCGCTCAGCGTCAAGATCAGCTCGTCGAGCTCCACCGCGCTGACCGGGTCGAGGCCGGCAGAGGGCTCATCGAGGAAGAGCAGAGTCGGTTCGAGCGCCATGGCCCGGGCGATGGCGGCGCGCTTCTTCATGCCGCCGGAGATCTCGGACGGAGCGTGGTCCTCGAAGCCTTGCAATCCGACGAGGCGGAGCTTGGCGCGCACGATCGCGTCGACGGCGTCGGGGGGCAGCTCGGTCCATTCGGTGAGGGCGAGCGCGACGTTCTGTCCGACGGTCATGGAGCCGAAGAGCGCGCCGGACTGGAACATCACGCCGTAAGCCGGTCTGCCGACCTCGAGGCTGGGCGCGCCCACCCCTTCAATGGTAATGGTGCCGCGCTTCGGCGGATCGAGGCCGGTCAGATAACGGAGCAGGGTGGATTTGCCACAACCGCTGCCCCCGAGGATGGCAAAGACCTCACCGTGCTCCACCTCGAACGAGGCGTCTTCGAGGAGATTGTCGCCTCCCCAACCCATGGTCAGGCCTTCGACGGTGATGAGCGGGGTGGTCATGGGTCAGCCGAGCGGGTTCGTCGTGAGTCGAAGGGCGTGGGTCAAGGGTTATGCGTCGGAGGTCGTGAGTCAAAGACCGAGAGCGTGGAAGACCATGGTGAAGGCGGCGTCGATCATGATCAGAGCGAAGAGCGCCGCGACGACCGAGGCGGTGGTGCGCCGGCCGACGCCCTCGGCGCCGCCCGCGGTGGCGAGGCCCTGCTGGCAAGAGATGAGGCCAATGGCAATGGCGAACACTCCGCACTTGATGAGGCCCTGGAAGACGTCCCAGACCTCGAGCGCGCGGCGGGTCTCGTTGAGGTAGCCGGTGACCGTGAGGTCGAGGCTCATGACGCCCACGACGAGCCCGCCGAGGATACCGACGAAGTCGCCGATCAGCGTGAGAATGGGCATCACCAGGAAGAGCCCGAGGATGCGGGGGAACACCAGGAAGCGAAGCGGGCCGAACCCCATGGTGCGAAGAGCGTCGACCTCTTCGGAGACCTTCATGGTGCCCAGCTCGGCGGCGAACGCCGCGCCGGACCGGCCGGAGATGATGATGGCCGTCATGAGCGGGCCCAGCTCGCGCGTGATGGAGAGGCCGACGAGATCGGCCACATAGATGTTGGCGCCGAACTGCTTGAGCTGGACCGCGGATTGAAACCCCATCACGAAACCGATGAGGAAGTTGATCAGCAAGACGATGGGCACCGCGTCGGCTCCGGCGCGGTTCATGATCGCCGGAACCTCGCGCCAGTTCGCCGTCCCGGGCCTGCGGAGGATGCCGCCGAAGGCGAGGAGCATGCTCCCGAGGAAGGCGAGGCCGAGCTGCGCCTCGAGGACGAGCGCGAAGGTGGCATTGCCGATCTGCGAGAGGATGCTCTGCGGTCGCGCTCTCTTCTTTCGGGTCGGCTTGGCGTCGCCCTCGTACAGCGCGAGGATCTTCTCGACGGAGCCGGTAGCGCCGACGATCTCGCACTTGCTGCCAGAGGCGGTGAGGTCCCACTTGGTCTGGACCAGGAGCGCCATGGTGCCGCCGTCGATCGACTCGACCCTGGAGACGTCGATCCGCAGCTCTGCGGGCTTCGTGGGGGTGATGCACGCCCGGATCTCTTGCCAGAGGGAGGCGCCGTCGATGAACGCGAGCTTGCCTTCGAGCTGAATGAGGACGACGCCATCGGCGCCGTCCTGGTGCTCGATGCGAAAGGCCCTCTCGGGGACGGGCTTATGCGAGGCGGTCATTGTGCCCCGCAAGGCGTGTAAGGATTGGCGCGCGTGCGAGACGTGCGAGACGTGCGAGACGTGCGAGACGTGCGAGACGTGCGAGACGTGGAAGACTTGAGGTCTGTCAGGCGCAAAGCCGCTGGTTGCTGCCGACGAGAGTGCATGAAGTCTAGCTTACGGAAGCGACATGGCGCAGGAGAGGCAGGAGAGGCAGGAGAGGCAGGAGAGGCAGGAGAGGCAGGAGAGGCAGGAGAGGCAGGAGCGATTGACGCGTGAAAGGACGCGTCACGTAGCGCATGAACCGACGCACACTTATTGAGGCGTCCGTCCGTTCCGATCCTTCAAGCAACGCCGCAATCTAAGGCCGTACGGCTTCGTGTCAACGGCACGAAAATTGGAGCGTATCTGGCCGGGCTCCGGAGAGAACGATTGGACATCGCTGGTTTTGCGGCCAAGGCTGAAGGCCACATGCGCCGTTCATCCGAGGTCGCCGCCCTGTCGAAGCTTCTCCGTGAGGCCAGTAATGGGCTCGGCGTGGTCGCCATCGTCGGGCCCGGCGGGGTTGGAAAGAGCTATCTCCTGGACGAGGTGCTCCGGCAGGACAAGCCCCGCGATCTCGGGTTCATGCACCTCTCGGTCGACGCCTCCAACCCGCAGACTCGCAGCGACTTCTTCGGTCTGGTCGACGGGCAGCTCGCAGCGCGCTCCCTACCGCCGCCGGCGCGCCCCGATGACGACTACTTTCCTCAGCTTCGCTCGATCGCCGGGGTCTATCGCGACATGGTCGAGAAGGCCACCGCGGAGCTGGGGCGCAGCGGCGCGCCCGACGAGGTGCGCACGGCAGCCCTTTCGCTGCTCCGGACCGCGCATGTCCTGAACGACGCCATCCCCAAGACGCGCCGCATCCTGGATGTCGCCAAGCTCGGCATTGACGAGGAGGCCACGAGGGTGGCGCTCGACTCGGGCTGGGAGCTCGTCACGAAGCTGGGGGCGCTGCGCCATTCGAGCTCGCTCCCGGGGCCAATTCGCGATCTCTTCGGGCTCACCAAGCGGAACCGGGTGCAGCGCGACCTCTTCAACGTCACGGCGGACGCCCTGTGCGGCGATATCACGGCTGCGCTCTCCGGTTATCGCAAGCAGGACTTGCTCAAGATCACACACCCACGGCTGGAGGGCCTGTCACGCCTCCTCATCGTGCTCGACGACTACGAGGCGACCGCCCCGGTGCTCGGGGACTTCCTGGTGTCCGCATTGCTGCCGCGCCTGGCCGCCGCCCCGTTCCCGACGCTGGTGGTCATTGCCTGCCGCGACGATCCGGAGGCGACTCACGTGGGCTTCGGGCAGCACGCGAAGCGCTGGATCAAGGAGCAGATCGTGCTCCGCCCGTTCGATCGAGAGGCGGCGGTGGAGCTCATGAGCGAGGCGAAGATCCCTGCCGAGAAGCACCAGCGGCTCTTCGACTCGACGCACGGATTCCCGTTCTTGCTCTCCCTGGCCATCGAGGAAGCGGCGGCGCCGGACAGCGAGTCGGCATTGATCGCCAAGAAGTTCTTCGACCGGACGACGCGCTGGATGACCGAGCGCGAGCTCGGCTGGTTCGTGGCGCTTTGTTATCTCGACGTGGTGAACGAGGACACCATCTGCGCGGTGCTCGGCGAGGCCGAGGACGCCGCCGCCGTCCAGCGCTGGTTCGAGCACGAGGCCTCCATTCGAGACCCCGTGGCGCCGGTCTTCACCATAAGATCGCTCATCCGGGAGAAGTCATTGCGATACCTCGCGGCGCGCTCCCCTTCCAGGCACCGGGCAATGCTCGAACGCGCCTCTCCCGTCCGCGCGAGCTCGCCGCCGGCATGAGCGGAGCCGTGAAGGCATTGGCGGGCGTGTGAGGATCCGAGAGCAGGAGCCGTCACGCGGAAGCGTCGCGAGAAACATATCGAAAGAGCTCCGCGAGGCGGCCTGTCGCACAAGGGCTCACGCACGTGCGACGACAGAGCCTCAGGAGAGCAGCACCTCGCCCGAAGCGATGGAGTGTGCTGCCCCTGACGCGTCGCGGATCAGCAAGCGGCCGGCGGCGTCGATCCCGGCGGCGGTGCCCCGCGTCTCGGCGACCTCGACGGCGCGGCCAACGAGGAAATCGAGCGCCCGGATCTCGTCGAGCAGCGGCGCCAGGTGGTCGGCTTCGAAGACCTGCACCACGCGGCCGACCTCGGCGATCAGGGCTGCCGCGAGCCTGGAGCGGTCGAGGTCGGTGGCGCCGGCGAGCGCGAGGGACGTCGCGCGCTCGGCGAGCTCGGGCGGGAACGAGCGGGTGCCGACGTTGAGGCCGATGCCGGCGACCAGGCTGGTGAGGCGGTCGCCGCGGAGCTGACCCTCGACGAGGACGCCCGCGAGCTTGTGAGCGCCGGCGAAGACGTCGTTGGGCCACTTGAGGGCGATGGTGGCGGCGTGGGGGAGACGGCGCGCGACGACGCGAGCGACGGCGAGGCCGATGGCCAGCGTGATGGGGGCGATGTCGGCGGGGGCGACGGCGGGGCGGAGGACGATCGAGAGGTAGAGGTTCTCGCCGGGCGGTGAGTGCCAGGAGTGTCCGCCACGTCCGCGGCCTGCGGTCTGCGCATCGGCGATGAACGTGGCGCCGTGGGGCGCACCCGCGGCGGCTGCTCTCCTGGCATCGTCATTCGTCGAAGCGGTCTCGACGACGACGCTGATCGGGCTGCCAAGCGAAGCCCCGAGCCGGCCCAATTCTGCTTCGATTTGCGACGATTCTAGATCCACGTTGCAACGCGCCCGAGGGAGCGCGCCTCTGGCCCAAAGCGAGATTTTGAATCGCGGGACGACCGGCGCTTCGCCCGCGCGCTCCATCGCGTGAATGGCAACTCCACCGCTTTCGGTCCCTCTCTCCCTCTACAAGGCAAGGTCGAGGGCGATGTCGGCGGCGGGGGCGGAGTGGGTGAGGGCGCCCACGCTGATGACGTCGACGCCGGCCTCCGAGAGCTCACGGATGCGTTCGAGGGTGATGCCGCCGGAGGCTTCGAGGATGGGGCGCGTGGGGAGCGTGGCGACGTGGGCGACGGCCTTGCGGACGTCGGCGACGGTGAAGTTGTCGAGCATGATGATGTCGGCGCGGGCGGCGAGGGCCTGGTCGAGCTCGGCGAAGTTGGCGACCTCGACCTCGACGCGCGAGGTGTGGGGGGCGCGGGCCCGGGCGCGCTCGACGGCGGCGGCGATGCCGCCTGCGGCGATGATGTGGTTGTCCTTGATCATCACGGCGCTGCCGAGGTTGTCGCGGTGGTTGTGGGCGCCGCCGGTGCGGACGGCGTAGCGCTCGAGGACGCGGAGGCCGGGGGTGGTCTTGCGGGTGTCGGCGATGCGGGTGCGAGAGCCGGGGGCGAGCGCGCCGGCGTAGGTGCGCGCGGCGGTCGCGATGCCGCTCATGCGCTGCACGAAGTTGAGGGCGACGCGCTCGGCCAGGAGCAGCGAGCGGGCGCGTCCGGCGACGGTCCAGATGGCGGCGCCGGTCTCGACGAAGGTGCCGTCGGGGACGACGACGCTTGTCTCGACGGCGGGGTCGATGCGCTGGAAGACGCGCACGAAGACCTGGCCGCCGCACACCACGAGCGGCTTGCGCGCGACGGCGGTGGCCTTCGCGCGGGCGTCGGGGAGGACACACGCCTCGGTGGTGAGGTCGCCGCCGGAGAGGTCTTCTTCGAGCGCGCGGTCGATGAGCTTGTCGATGAGGGACGGGATCATGAGGAGCTCCAACGCGGACCGGGAGGTGCCCCCGGAAGGAGAGCCGCCGGGCAGCTCGAGGTTGCGCGCGGGCCCCGCGGCGTGGTGGCGATCAGGCTTTTTGAAAGGGCTTTTGCGACGCTCGGGCTACCACTTCATGACGGCGCCGGCCCACGTGTAGCCGCTGCCGAAGGCGGCCATGAGGACGCGGGTGCCGGGCTTGAGGCGACCTTCGGCCCACGACTCGGAGAGGCCGATCGGGATGGTGGCGGCGGTGGTGTTTCCGTAGCGGTCGATGTTGTGGACGATCTTTTCTTGCGGCAGGTTGAGCTTCATCGCGACGTACTGGTTGATGCGCATGTTCGCCTGGTGGGGCACGAACAGGTCGACGTCGTCGATGGTCATGCCGGCTTCACGCATCGCTTCTTCGGCGACCTCGGGCATTTTTTCGGTGGCCCAGCGGAAGACCGATTTGCCGTTCATCTTGGGATAGTGCAGGCCCTGATCGAGCATCTCGTGGGTGATGCGCGGGATGTTGCGGGAGCCCGGCGCGGGGATCCAGAGGTCGTAGGCGCCGGCGCCGTCGGCGTGCAGCTTCATCGAGAGGATGCCGCGCTCGTCGTCGGGGGCGGCGCCGACCAGGGCAGCGCCCGCGCCGTCGCCGAAGAGCACGGCCACGTCGCGGCCGCGGGCGGTGAACTCGAGGCCGGTGGAGTGGACCTCGGAGCCGACGACGAGCACGTTCTTGTACGCGCCCGTCTTCACGAAGGCGTCGGCGACGCTGATCGAATAGAGGAAGCCGCTGCACTGGTTGCGGACGTCGAGCGCGGGCACCCCTGGCAGGCCGAGCTTGTTGGCGAGCAGGCAGCCCGAGCCGGGGAACGTCACGTCGGGGCTCAACGTGGCGAAGATGATCATGTCGACGTCTTTGAGCTCGCGGCCGGCGCGCTCGATCGCCATCTTCGAGGCGGGGATCGCGAGGTCGCTCGCGCCGATGCCGTCTTCCTCGATGAAGCGGCGCTCCTTGATGCCGCTCCGTTGCTGAATCCACTCGTCGCTGGTGGGCATCAGCTTGGCGAGATCGTCATTGGTGACGACCTTGGTGGGGACGTAATGACCTGCACCCAGAATCGCGGATCGCCGCATGGCAGGGGACCTACCGCGGTCGCGCAGGACATCCAAGCGGGAACCACCGACACGTCGCGTCAAAGCACGACCGCGCGCCAGGAAAACGTGCAATAAACCCGGCACCTCGTTCGTCGCGGGGCAGCTGCGTGAAGCCCGCGCGAAACGTGCGATAACTTGCCCCTGTCGGCACGAATTCGGCTGACGCCCGTCTATCGGCTTGTGAGACTCTCCCAGGACGTCCCTGAACAACGGAAAGCGATGCGCCCCCAGGTCGGTCAGGTCATCCACAACAAATACCGCCTGCTCCGCGTCATTGGCGACGGTGGCATGGGGAGCGTTTTCGAGGCGCGGCACGAGGTTCTCGGGACCACCGTCGCCCTGAAATTCCTGCACCCGGAGCTCTCTCGACGCTCCGGCCTGGTGCAGCGTTTCCTCCAGGAGGCGCGCGTCTCCGCGCAAATCCAGAGCCCCCACGTCGTCCGCGTCACCGACGTCGATCAGAACCCGAACGGGCAGGCGTTCATCGTCATGGAGTACCTGGAGGGCAAGACCCTCCAGACGCTCTACGAGGAGCTCTATCACGCACGCCAGCGCCTCTCGTACGCGGACGCGCTCGAGTACGCGATGCAGATGCTCGAGGGGGTCGAGGCGGCGCACAGCGCCGGGGTCGTTCACCGCGATCTCAAGCCCGACAACGTGATCATCACGCGCGGCAAGAAGGGCGAGCCGCTGGTCAAGCTGCTCGACTTCGGCATCGCCAAGCTGAAGGTCACGGGCCAGCTCGACCGCGGGCTCACGCGGCCCGGCATCATCATGGGGACGCCCGAGTACATGGCGCCGGAGCAGGCGTACTCGGCCGACACGGTGGACGCGCGCGCCGACATTTTCTCGCTCGGCGTGATGATCTTCGAGATGCTGGCGGGACGGCGGCCGGTGGGCGGCGACGAGCCGCACCAGATCGCGACCGCGTACCTGACGCGCAACATCGCCAAGCTGCTCGATCTGGCGCCGCACGTCCCCTCGGATCTGGCGGCGGCCGTGCACCGGGCGATGGGACCGAAGCCCGAAGATCGCTTCGACACGCTCGCTGATTTCCGCGCCGCGATCGAGCCGTTCTGGCTGGCGACGCGGCCCGCCGCGACGCCGATGCCGCCGGGCGTGTCGTCGGCGAGCCTGACGCCTGCGCCGGTTTCGCCGGCTGCGAACCTGTCGCTCGTGAACGGACCTGGCGTCGACGGGGCGCGGCGGGTTCCGAAGACGCTGCCGCCCGAGGACGAAGCGCCGGCTGCGCCGGTGATCGGGCTGGCGCCGAGCGGCGGTCAGTCGGTCGAGGTCATCTTCTCGTCGCAGTCGCCGGACGCCGGGAGAGCCAGCGGCGAGGTGTCGTCGGCCCCGCCGACGACGCCCGTGTCGAGGCCGCCCGCGTTCGATCAGGTGGGGTCGACACCGCAGCCCGCGGAGGTCGCCGCCGCGAACGCCGGTGACGCGGCGAAGGTCGCGAACGCCCGCGCGGCGTTTGCAGCGACCGACGCGGCCCCTCCGCTGGAGCTTCCGGGCACGGTGGAGAGCCCGCCGCTCTACGCGATGGGGGGCAGCACCAACCCGGGCGCACCGGGTCCGGGCGCGATGGATGGTCAGGCGCCCACCGTCGATGCGCAGCCGCTCGGGCACGGCGGCGGCACGGCACACATGCCGCAGCAGCCCGATCGGGCGGGCGGCACGGCGATCGGCGGCGCGCCGATCTTCGCCCCGTCGAATGCGTTCGGCTCGCCGAACGGGGGGCAAGGCGGCGGCTACGGCGCACCTGTCGCGGCGATGCCGGCGACGGCGTCGATGGATCCCGCGCCGTACGCGCCGCGCCGGGCGGCGAAGCGCAGCACGGGCGCGTCGCTCGCGCTCATCTTGCTCGCGGCGACGGGTATCTCGGGCGCGGTGGTCGGCGGCGTTTACTACGCGCACCTCCGAGCCAAGGAGCAGGACCGCGTCGACGACACGCCGGTGACCAGCACGCCGCCGCCGGCAACGGTGAGCTCCGAGCCGACGGCACCGAACACGCCGGTGAAGGTGCCGACAGTGACGCCGCCGGTCGTCACCGCGAAGCCCCCCGGACCCAAGCCCACGACCACCTCGACGACCGCGCCGACCGCGGCACCGTCCGGCATTCCGACGGCGTTTCCCACGGCGTTC
>Ga0163144_10023667_pt1 | contig 12106 bp, 11 predicted proteins | sample OliLak19BULKMAT1_FD_123175 | JGI IMG/M metagenome (GOLD analysis project Ga0163144, IMG submission 123175) | Freshwater microbial mat bacterial communities from Lake Vanda, McMurdo Dry Valleys, Antarctica - Oligotrophic Lake LV.19.BULKMAT1 | ecosystem: Environmental > Aquatic > Freshwater >...
TGCTGTCGGTTTCCGGCCGCCGCCGCTTTTGTCGTGGAGCGCTTGCCGGCGGCGTCCTGGCGGCTGTGCTGTCGCCTTGGGGGATGGCTCTGGCCCAGCCGGCGCCGGTCAAGGCCACCCTGACATTGGCCGAGGTCAACCGCATGGACGAGGCCGCTTTCGTGGCGGCCTTCGGCGATACCTATGAATTGTCGCCGTGGGTGGCGAAAGCGGCCTTCACCAAGCGGCCATTCCTGACCGTGACTGCGCTCCATCAGGCCCTGGCCGACGCTTTCCGGACGGCGCCGCGCGAACAGCAGCTGGCCTTCTTCCACAAGCTTTCGGACATCGGCGACAGGACCGTGAAGGCGGAGAACATCACGGCGGCGTCGAAGCTCGAGCAGTCGGTCTCGGGCGTCGACTCGCTGACCGAGGCCGATCACGAACGGCTGAAGAAGCTGAACAAGGCCTATCGCGACAAGTTCAACATGTCCTTCACGATCGCCAACCGCCGCAATACCAAGGACACGATCTTCACGCAGTTCGAGCGTAGGCTCGGCAACGACCTTGCAGCCGAACTTGCCAGCGCGATCCAGGAAGAATTCTTCGTCACGCGCCTGCGCATCGCCGAGCAGGTGTCGGGTGAGGGCGTGCCGCGGGTCTATGGTGATCTCACCGTGCATGCCCTCAACAGCGTCGTCGGCCAGCCGGCAAACGGCATGGTCATCGAGTTGTTCGAGATGTCGGGCGAGAAGGGCCGCAAGGTCGCGCAGGCCACGTCCAACGTCGACGGCCGGGCCGATGTCCTCGTCGGACGGCCGTTGCCGATCGGTCGCTACGAATTGCGTTTTGCGGTGGCTGACTATTTCCGCACGCAGGGCTCAACGCTCGGCAATCCGCCCTTCCTCGACATCGTACCGGTCCGCCTTTACTTCGAGAACCCCGAAGGCAGCTACCATGTACCGATGGTTTGCTCACCCTGGAGTTATGCGGTGTACCGGTGAACGGCATCATCGTCCCGGGCCGCCGCGGTCTCTGGCGCGTCATCGTCGCGTGCGCGGCGGTCGTTGCTGTATCGTTGTCGAGCGGCGAGAGCCATGCCCAGGCAGCGCCTCGCGTCAACGGCGACATCAATACCCACGTACTGGACGCGGTCAGCGGCCAGCCCGCTGCCGGCATGGCGGTCGAGCTGTTCGCAGTCGAAGGCGAGACCTTGCGCAGGATCTCGCAGGAAACGATCAACGCCGAGGGCCGTGCCGACCTGTGGCTCGGCCGGCCACTCGCCGTCGGGCGTTACGAGCTGCGCTTCCAGGTTGCCGACTATTTTCGCAAGCAGGGTGTCCGGACCGGTGATCCGGCGTATCTCGATTACGTGCCGGTTCGCTTCTCGGTCGACACGCCGAACGGGCACTATCAGGTGCCTTTCATCTGCACGCCCTGGTCTTATTCAACCTATCGCGGAAGCTGAGTAGACGGAGAAAGCCATGACCTACAGCGATGTCTCTCTGATGATCGATGGCGCCTGGACGAAAGGCGCCAACGGACGAACCATCCCCGTCATCAATCCGGCGACCGAGGAAGTGATCGGCCACGTGGCGCACGCGGAGAAGGCCGACCTCGACCGTGCGCTCGCCGCCGCCGACAAGGGCTTCAAGATCTGGAAGAAGGTCTCGGCCTACGAGCGCTACAAGATCATGCGCAAGGCCGCCGACCTGATGCGCCAGCGCCTCGACGAGATTTGCGCGATCATGACCATGGAACAGGGCAAGCCGCTCTACGAGGCCAAGGTCGAGACCAGCCTTGCCGCCGACATCATCGACTGGATGGCCGAGGAAGGCCGCCGCACCTATGGCCGCATCGTGCCGGCGCGCGCCGAGAACATCTATCAGCTCGTCACGAAGGAGCCGGTCGGCCCTGTTGCCGCCTTCACGCCGTGGAATTTCCCGATCAACCAGGTGGTGCGCAAGGCGTCGGCCGCGTTGGCCACGGGTTGCTCGATCATCATCAAGGGACCGGAAGACACGCCCGGCTCCTGCGCCCAGCTCATAAAAGCCTTCGTCGATGCCGGCGTGCCGGCGGGCGTGATCCAGCTCGTCTACGGTGTGCCGTCGGAGATTAGCGCGTATCTGATCCCGCATCCGATCATCAAGAAGGTGACGTTCACGGGCTCGACGCCGGTCGGCAAGCAGCTCGCCGCCCTTGCCGGTGCGCACATGAAGCGCGTCACCATGGAACTGGGCGGCCATGCGCCGGCCATCGTGTTCGAGGACGCCGATCTCGAGCAGGCCGTGAACGTGCTGGGTGCCAACAAGTTCAGGAACGCGGGCCAGGTCTGCGTCGCACCTACGCGCTTCCTGGTGCACGAGAAGGTCTATCCCGAGTTCGTCGAGCGCTTTACTGCCTACGCCAAGAACATGAAGGTGGGCAACGGCCTCGACGCCGACACCAAGATGGGCCCGCTGGTGGCTGAGCGCCGGCTCCATGCGATGGACACGTTCGTGTCCGACGCGATCTCGAAGGGCGCCAAGATCCATACGGGTGGCCAGAGGAAGGGCAACAAGGGCTATTTCTACGAGCCCACCGTCATGACCGACGTGCCGCTCAGCGCCAAGATCATGAACGACGAGCCGTTCGGCCCTCTGGCGCCAATCACGCCGTTCAAGGACTTCGACAGCGTGATGAAGGAAGCGAACCGCCTCGACTGGGGCCTCGCCGCCTACGCCTACACCAAGAACACCAAGACGATGGCCCAGGTTGGTGCGGCGTTCGAAAGCGGCATGGTGTCGATCAATCACCACGGCCTCGCCCTGCCGGAAGTGCCGTTCGGTGGCATGAAGGACTCGGGCTACGGCTCGGAAGGTGGTCTCGAGGCGCTGGAGGCCTATCTCAACACCAAGTTCATCAGCCAGCTCGGTATGTAACGGGTACGGCCCTCCGCCGCGATGCGGAGGAGGGCTGTCCTTCCTGCGAAACTTGTCGCCTCTCGGAACGAGGGGCCATCGGCTTCTCGCCTTTTTCCTGTGCGGACCTATACACGGTGCCGTGTTCAAGGAGAGCAAGACGATGAAGCGCAGAAATGTCCTGGCCATTCTCGGCAGCGTGCCGGCTGCAGCGGCCTTCAGTGCCCCGATACGCGCGCAGGAGGCCTATCCCGCCAGGGCGGTGAAAATCCTCGTGCCGTTCGGGCCGGGCGGTTCGACCGACATCATCTCGCGACTGGTCGGCAAGCAGCTCGAGACCGTGACCGGCAAGCCGTTCGTGGTCGAGAACAAGCCGGGCGCCACCGGCATGATCGGCACGACCCAGGTCAAGAACGCTGCCCCCGACGGCTATACGCTGCTGCTCGGTTCGACCAGCACGCTCGCGGCCAACCCCAGCCTCTACAAGCAGATGACCTACGACCCCTCCGATTTCACGACGGTCGCGGTCAACGGCGCCGTCGGCAACTTCATGCTGGTGAACAAGGACGGTCCCTACAAGACGGTCAAGGAGTTCGTGGCCTTCGCGAAGGCGAGCAAGGAGCCGCTGTTCTCGGGTTACGGCAACGCCTCCTCGCGCGTGCCGTCGGCGCTGTTCGAGGTGACGAGCGGCGTCAAGTTCGAGGAGGTCGCCTATCGCGACGCCGTGGCCTCCATCCAGGATCTCGCCGCCGGCCGCGTCCACGCCGTCTTCCCCGATCAGGTTGTGGGCGAGAGCTATGTCCGCTCCGGCTTCGTGCGCGCGCTGGCCGTCACCTCGGCCGAGCGCTCGGCGCTGTTCCCCGACGTCGAGGCCATCGCCGAGACCTATCCCGGCTTCAACATCATCGCCTTCTCGTGCTTCTCGGTGCGCAAGGAAACGCCGGTTGAGATCAAGCAGCGCCTCAATCGCCTGGTGATGGACGCGCTGTACGAGCCCACGGTGCTGGAGCGGGTGAAGCAGCTCGGCTTCTTGCCGCCGCCCCGCGACTGGGACATCGCCAAGTGCGATGCATTCGTTGTGCGAGAACGGGAGGATTGGACCAAATACATCAAGCTCGCCAAGATCGAGGCGCAATGAACGGCTGAGGCTGGTCTTTCGCGCGACTGTTAAGCGTTTGTGACGGCCGATGGTCTACCCTTCAGGGAGCAATGCGGTAAGCTCACAGCCGCATGATGGGGATGGCAAGGCGTTCGGTACTCGGGGGGCTGCTGGCGGCGGGCGCGGGAGCCGGCGCACGCGCGGACGAATGGCCGGCGCGGTCGGTGACTTGGTTCGTGCCGTTCCCGGCCGGCGGCGGGTCTGACATGTTCGCCCGGCCGATCGCCGCTCGCGCCACCGACCGGCTCGGCCAGACGATGGTGATCGACAACAGGAGCGGCGCCGGCGGCACGCTGGGCACGGCCATCGCGGCCCGCGCGCCGGCCGACGGCTACTCCCTGCTGGTCGGCGACACCGGCCTCACCTACGCGCCCACGATCTATTCGAAGGCGGGATTCGATTTCGGCCGCGACTTCGCCCCCATCAGCGCGTTCGGCCGCGTGCCGTATGTGCTGGTGATCAATCCGGCCCGCCTCGATGTTCCGACCCTCGCGGCGTTCCTCGAGGCTGCAAGGAAGAAGCCCGGCGAGATCGACATCGGATCGGCTGGCCTCGGGACCGTGACGCATCTCGCCATCGGCCTGTTCGAGGGGCGTGCGGGCGTGCGGCTCAATCATGTGCCATATCGCGGCGGTGCGCCGATGCTGCAGGACCTGCTGGCCGGGCAGATCGCCGCCGCCTTTGTCCTGGTGAGCGCCGTCGCGGGTTACGTGAAGTCTGGCAAGCTGCGCGCGCTGGCGGTGGCCAGCCGCCGTCGCGAGGCGTTGATCCCCGAGGTCCCTACGGCACACGAGGCGGGTCTTGCCGATTTCCGCATGACAACCTGGTTCGGCCTGTTTGCGCCGGCGCGTACGCCGGCCGCGATCCTCGACCGGCTGCATGGCGCTGTGCAGGAAGCGATCGTCGATGAAGGCGTGAAGCGCCTGTGGCGGGAGCAGGGCGCCAAGGTCGAACCCGAGAGTCGCGCCGACTTCGCCCGCTTCGTCGCGCGCGACACCGAGCGCTGGAGCCGCATCGCCAAGGCCGCCAATGTGCAGATGGAGTAGCCGATGAAAACCCCTCGGAATATCCCTCGCCGGGCCGCCTTGGGTGGCCTGCTCGCGGCAAGTGCCGCCGCGCCGTTGCTCGCCGCCGACTGGCGGCCGACGCGGTCGATGAATTGGATCGTGCCGTTTCCGCCCGGCGGGTCGAACGACACGTTTGCGCGCCCCGTGGCGGCCTATGTCGGGCAACGGTTCAGCCAACCCATCGTGGTCGAGAACCGGGGCGGCGCCGGGGGCACGCTGGGCGGCTCGATCGTGTCGAGGGCGCGGCCCGACGGCTGCACCTTGCTGGTCGGCAACACCAGCCTCACCTTCGCGCCGGTCGTCTATGCCGAGTCGGGTTTCGATCTGCTGCGCGATTTCTCGCCGGTTTGCGCCATCGCAAGCGTTCCAGTCGGCCTGGTCGTCAATCCCGCCAAGCTCGACGTCAAGGATCTGGCGGGTTTTCTGGCGGCGGCGCGCAAGTCCCCTGAGGTCATCAACGTCGGCTCTTCGGGACTGGGAACGATGGCGCATCTCGCGATCTAGCTCCTGCAGCGGCGCACCGGCATCAAGCTCACCCATGTGCCCTACCGAGGCGGCGGCCCCGCGCTGCAGGATCTGCTCTCGGGCCAGCTCGACGCCACCTTCCAGCCGTTCAGCACCGTGTCGGCCTACGTGCAGTCCGGCCGGCTGCGGGCATTGGCGATCGCCACCCGCCGACGGGAACCGCTGCTGCCCAACGTGCCGACCTTCGCCGAAGCCGGCGTGCCGGATTTCAACGTCAGCACCTGGTACGGCCTGTTCGCACCCAAGGCCACGCCGGACGAGCCGCTCGATGCGCTGCACGCCGCCGTCCAGGCAGCGCTGGGCGAGGGCGACGTCAAGCGCATCTGGCAGGAGCAGGGCGCGCGAGTCGACCTCGAGAGCCGCAAGGCCTTCGCCGAGTTCGTGGCGCGCGAAGTCGAACGCTGGACCGCCGTCGCGACGACGACCGGTCTTCCGATGGAGTAGGGGCGGCTAGGTCTCGGCGCCGCCGTTGACCTGGATCATCTGGCCGTTGATATAGGCGCCATTCTCGGAGATCAGCAGCCGCGCCGTGGCCGCGACCTCGACGGGCGTTCCCATGCGGCCGAGCGGCACCTTGGCCACCGTCTGCTGGCGGTGATGCGACGAGGCATCGTCTCCCTCGACGTCGGCGGCGATGGGGCCGGGCGAGATGGCGTTGGTCGTCACGCCCTTGGGTCCAAACTCCTTGGCCAGCGACTTGGTGAGACCCCACACGCCGTGCTTGGCGACCGATACCGGCGCTCGGCCGGCGTAGCCGTGGATGGCGTTCATGCCGGTGAAGTTGACGATGCGGCCCCAGCCCTTCTTCAGCATGCCGGGCAGGCAGGCGCGGGAAAGCCAGACCGCGGCATTCATGTCGACGTCGATCACGCGCTGCCACTCGGCATCGGTCATCTCGAGGAACGGCTTGCCCGGCCGAAGGGCGGCGTTGTTCACCAGGACATCCACGGCGCCGAAAGCCTTGATCGCTTCGGCGGCAATGCGCCTGCATTCGTCGGGCTTGCCGACATCGCCCATGACGACGAGCGTCTTCACGCCGAACGACGCTGCTTCCTTGGCGACGCTTTCGCAGGCGGCGCGATCGCTCGAGCCGTTGATCGCGACGTTGAAGCCGTCTTCCGCCAGGCCCAGCACACAGGCACGGCCGATGTTCTTGCCGGCTCCCGTGACGAGTGCGGCCTTGCCGTTGGCTGCCATCAGACGACACCGCCGGCGCGCAGTTCCTTGATCTTCTTCAGGCTCATGCCCAGGCTCTTGAGCACCGCGTTGGTGTGCTGGCCGAGATCGGGCGTGGGCTTCAGCCTCTTGGGCTGTGGCGACCCCGTGAGGTTGATCGGATTGCCGACCACCTTGATCTCGCCGAGCTTGGGATGTTTTACGCCGCGTGCGATGCCGAGATGCTTTACCTGCGGCTCGGCGAAGGTCATGTCGATCGAGTTGATCGGTCCGCACGGCACGCCCGCCTTGTTGAGCGCCGCGATCCAGTGCGCCGACGTGTTGGTCCGCGTGACCTCGCTGATGCGCTCGTTCAGCACCTTGCGGTTCTCCGAGCGCGCCGCCGGCGTCGCGTGCTCGGGATGGTCGAGCAACTGGCTGCCGCCCATTGCCTGTGCGAAGCGCTTCCACATGCTCTGTCCGGCGGCGGCGATGTTGATGTAGCCGTCGCTGGTCGCGAACACGCCGGTCGGGATCGAGGTCGGATGGTCGTTGCCCGCCTGCTTGGGCACCTCGCCCTTCATCAGCCAGCGTGCGGCCTGGAAGTCGAGCATGAAGATCTGCGCTTCGATCAGCGAGGTGTGGACCCACTGGCCCTTCTTGGTGCGTTCGCGATTGTAGAGGGCGAGCGTGATCGCCTGGGCCAACAGAAGACCCGCCGTGAGATCGCAAATGGGAATGCCGACGCGCATCGGCCCGCGGCCGGGCTCGCCGGTGATCGACATCAGCCCGCCCATGCCCTGCGCGATCTGGTCGACACCGGGCCGCGCCGCATCGGGGCCGTCCTGGCCGAAGCCCGCGATCGAGCCGTAGATGATCTTCGGGTTCACCTTCTTGACCGATTTGTAGTCGACCTTGAGACGGTACTTCACGTCGGAGCGATAGTTCTCGACGATCACGTCGGCCTTCTTCGCGAGCTTCATGAAGATCGCGTGGCCTTCCTTGCTCTTGAGGTTGAGCGTGATCGCCTGCTTGTTGCGATGCAGGTTCTGGAAGTCGAAACCGTGGCGCGCGCCGCCCATCGAATCGGTCGTCGTGCCGGGTTCGGGCGGCTGTTCGATCTTGATCACCTGTGCGCCCCAATCGGCGAGCTGGCGCACCGCGGTCGGGCCGGCGCGATGGGCGGTGAGGTCGAGGACCTTGATATGGGAGAGGGGAAGCTTGGCCATGGTGTGCGTTCCTTTAGCTTGTCATCCCGACCGGAGCGAAGCGGAGTGGAGGGATCTTTTTTGAGACATGAAAGGCCCCTCGGCTTCGCTCGGGGCGCCGGCACTTATTTTCCCTTGAAGACGGGCCGGCGCTTTTCCATGAAGGCGCGGCGGCCTTCCTTGAAGTCGTCGCTGTCGAAGCAGGCCTCCGCCATCTTCTCGAGCTTCGCGTGGTCCTGCTTGGATTCGGGCTTGGCGATCTCGCGGGCCGCGGCCTTGGCGAGCGCGATGGTGAGCGGCGCGTTCTGGGCGATGGCGCCGGTGATGCCGTCGACCAGGACGTCGAACTCGCCGTCGGCCGCGACGCCGTGCACCAGGCCCATGTCATGGGCCTCCTTCGACGAATACTGCTTGGCGGTGAACAGGAACTCCAAGGCGCGCGGCAGGCCCACGATGCGCGAAAAGCGTTCGATGCGCAGGAAACCGTAGCCGAGCCCGAGCTTGGCCGCCGGCACGCCGAAGCGGGCACCCTCGTTGCAGTAGCGGAGGTCACAGCAGGCCGCGAGGTTCATGCCGCCGCCGATGCAGTAGCCGGTGATCTTGGCGATGGTGGGCTTGGAGAAATTGTAGAGCGACTCGTAGCCTTCCTTGGAGATGGCGTCGTAGCGGACCTGGGCCTCGGCGTTGGCGCGCTCGCTCTCGAACTTCGAGATGTCGGCGCCGGAGACGAAGGCCTTGCCGCCGGCACCGCTCACCACCAGGCAGCGGATCTCGGGGTCGGCATCGAAATCCTTCAGGATCCCCACGAAGCTGTCCCACATGTCGAGGGACACGGCATTGAGCTTGGCCGGGTTGTTGAAGACGAGATGTCCGACCGCGCCGTCGCGCCGTCCGAAGAGCTTCTGTTCCTGCATGCCGCCTGATCCTCCGATGGGGCCGGGAATATAGCGCGCGTCGGCTGATTTGAATAAGGTAAGCGCGTCAGGGAGGAAACGTGGCCTCGGTAGAACTGAAAGGCCTTACAAAGCACTATGGATCTGCCGTAGCGGTCGACGACGTGTCGCTGCGCGTGGAGCATGGCCAGCTCGTCTGCCTTCTGGGGCCGTCGGGCTGCGGCAAGACCACGACGCTGCGGCTGATCGCGGGCTTCATCGAGCCCTCGGCAGGCGAAATCATGGTCGGCGACAAGAAGCTGTCCTCGCCGGCGCGCACCGTGCCGCCGGAAGGCCGCAACATGTCGATGATCTTCCAGAGCTATGCGCTGTGGCCGCATATGACGGTGGCCGAGAACGTTTCCTACGGCCTCAGGATCCGCAAGCTCGACAAGCCCACGATCGACGCCAAGCTGAAGGCGATCCTCACCACCGCCCGGCTGGAAGCGCTGGCCGGGCGCTATCCCGGCGAGCTGTCGGGTGGCCAACAGCAGCGCGTGTCGCTGGCCCGCGCGTTGGTGGTCGAGCCCGAGACGCTGTTGCTCGACGAGCCGCTCAGCAACCTCGATGCCAACCTGCGCGAGGAGATGCGTTTCGAGATCCGCCGCCTGCACGACCGCTACCGCTACACCACGGTCTACGTCACCCACGACCAGTCCGAGGCCATGACCACCGCCGACCTGATCGCGGTGATGAACCATGGCAAGGTCGAGCAGCTCGGCACGCCCGAGGAGATCTATAACCGCCCGCGCTCGGAGTTCGTTGCCCGCTTCATCGGCGGCGCCAACATTTTGCGCGGCACTGCGCTCGACGCGAACCGCATTTCTATCGGCGGCACTCCCGTGCGCACGACGGGACGTCCGCTGCAGTCCGGCAAGCCGGTGGCGGTGTCGGTGCGCCAGCACGAGATCGGCATCACCCTTGAAGCGCCTGGATCGCAGACGGAGAATCAGCTGCGTGCCACCGTGGCGCGGCAGGTCTTCCTCGGTTCGGCGCGCGACTATACCGTCCAGCTCGACGACAAGACCGAGCTGCGCGTGACGGCACCACCCGGCAACAACATCGCGCCGGGCCAGGCTGTGTGGCTGCATCTGCCGGCGGAGCAATGCCGGGCATTGGCGGAGGACTAGCGCATGACCAGGAAGCTCACGCCCCCGAAACTCACGCGACGTCATGTGATCGTGGCCTCGGCCGCGGCGACGGCAGGTTCGTTCGTGACGCCGGTGCGCGGCGCGCCGCCCGAGGCACAGAAGGTGACGCCGGCGCTGATCGAAGGAGCCAAAAAGGAGGGCAAGCTCGCCTGGTACACTTCTGTCGACCTGCCCGTGGCGGAGAAGATCGCCAAGGCCTTCGAAGCTGCTTATCCGGGCATTTCCGTGAAGGTCGAGCGCTCCGGCGCGGAGCGCATCTTCCAGCGCATCGGCCAGGAGTATCAAAGCAAGATCTACAATTGCGACGTCGTGAACAGCTCCGACGCCGCCCACCTGATCGTCTGGAAGCGCGCCAGCATGCTGGCGCCGTTCGTGCCCGAGGACGTGGCGCAGCACTTTCCCGCCGCGCACAAGGACCCCGACGGCATGTACGCCTCGTGGCGGATCACGCTCTCGCCGATCGCCTACAACACCAAGCTGGTGAAGCCGGAGGATGCTCCCAAGGGTTTTGTCGACCTGCTCGATCCCAGATGGATGGGTAAGATCGTCAAGGCGCATCCCGGCTACTCCGGCACCATCATGACGGCGACGCAGCAGCTGAGCCGCGATCTCGGCTGGGAGTATTTCGAGAGACTGGCCAAACAGAAGATCATGCAGGTCCAGTCGGCCGCCGATCCACCGAAGAAGCTGGCGCTGGGCGAACGCGCCGTGATGGCCGATGGCACCGAGTATGTCGTCACCCTGCTCAAGGAGCGCGGCGAGCCGATCGCCGAGGTCTACGCGGTCGAGGGCACGCCGCTGGTCACCGGGCCGTCGGCGATCATGGCCCGCGCGGCCAACCCCAATGCGGCGCGGCTGTTCACGGCCTGGTCGATGACCGCCGAGGCGCAGCAGATGAATGTCGACGTCGGCGCCCTGCGCTCGGCTCATCCGCTGGTCAAGGACCGGGTGGACCAACGCAAGCTCGCCGACATCAAGACGCTGCGCGAGGATGCCGCCGCCGTGGCCGACCAGGCCGAGGCGATCAAGACCCGCTACACCCAGATATTCAAGGTCTAGACCATGCGCCGCAGAACGCTTCTTGCTTCCACCGCTCTTCTTCCGTTCGGCGCCCGTGTCCTCTCGGCGGCACCGCCGCCCGAAGCGATCACCCCGCCGCTGATCGAGGCCGCCAAGAAGGAAGGCAAGGTCAGCTACTACACGGCGATGGATCTTTCCGTCGCCGAGCCGGTGGCCCGGGCCTTCGAGGCCAAGTATCCCGGCATCAAGGTGGCCGTCGAGCGCACCGGCAGCGAGCGGCTGTTCAACCGCATCGCCCAGGAGGCGGGGAGCAAGATCTACAAGGTCGACGTCGCCAACAGCGCCGACGCTGCCCACTTCCTGCCGTGGAAGCGGCAGGGCTGGCTGCAGCCGTTCCTCACCGTGGAGATGGCCGAGAACATCCCGGCCGAGCAGCGCGACCCCGACGGCACCTACGTCAACCAGCGCACGCACCTGAGCGCCATCGCCTACAACACCACCTTGGTGAAGCCCGAGGACGCGCCCAAGGGTTTCATGGACCTGCTCGATCCCAAGTACGCCGGCAAGATGGTCAAGGGTCATCCCGGCTACTCCGGCACCGTCATGACGGCCACCCAGCAACTCGCGCGCGAGCTGGGCTGGGAGTATTTCGAGAAGCTCGGCAAGCAGCGGGTGCTGCAAGTTCAGTCGGCGACCGAGCCGCCCAAGAAGATCGAGGCCGGCGAGCGCGCCATCGCCGTCGATGGCAGCGACTACCTATTCTGGATGGCCAAGGAACGCGGTTCGCCGATCGAGGTCGTGCACGCGGTCGAAGGCACGCCGCTGATCAGCAACCCGATGGCGGTGTTCAAGTCCGCGCCCAATCCCAATGCCGCCCGTCTTCTCGCGGCCTGGATCATGTCGGCCGAGGGCCAGCAGTTCATCGTCGACTTGAGCGGCCAGTACCCGGCCAACAAACTGATCAAGGCCAAGGCCGGCCGGCCGGCGCTGGCCTCGATAAAGACCTTCAA
>Ga0163144_10023668_pt1 | contig 12105 bp, 11 predicted proteins | sample OliLak19BULKMAT1_FD_123175 | JGI IMG/M metagenome (GOLD analysis project Ga0163144, IMG submission 123175) | Freshwater microbial mat bacterial communities from Lake Vanda, McMurdo Dry Valleys, Antarctica - Oligotrophic Lake LV.19.BULKMAT1 | ecosystem: Environmental > Aquatic > Freshwater >...
GATAATGAATGTTCGAGTGAATGCGGCGATCGTGGAAATGAGTTCCTTGAATTTCGTTAATCACGCCCATCTCAACAAAAGATTTACGTGAATACCAATAAACTTGGCAATTGGCATTTCTGAAAAAACTGTTATTAGAAAGCTTGTCAAAGTTTGCAATTAGATAATCATTGGGAGTGAGCATTTTCACCACACTCAATTTTGTTTCTAAATATTCACCCACTGACTTGAAATGGTTTTCTGGAAATTTATCGCTCAAGTTTGTGAATACTACAACCTTAGGATGAAAATTTTCGATGCTTCTCATTTGAATAGCAGAAACTTCAACTACAACAAAATCAATTTCATCTCGATTTGGTAGCATACAATATTCTATAAATGGACTTTCGCTTGTTCCGCCAACGAATACATTTTTGCCATCAAGCTTAAGTGCAAATCCGATCATGTGAGCAACTGTGGTACGTCCATAACTTCCACAGACCGCCACAATTGGTTTTTTACACAAACGAGAAGCCAGCGCGAAATCACTATAAACTTCTTTGCCTTTAGACTTTGCTAATTGAATTTGCGGAATATTTGGATTTACCGAAGATGAGTAAACAATAATATCTGCTTCTAAAAAATCCTCATCTTTATGTTCACCAAATGTCATTAGGGGATTTGGTTCAATTCTTTTTAATTTTTTTACGGCCTTATTTAAATCAAAAATTGGCTTTACATCAGTAACACGAATTTCACAGCCTAATTTATTAAAAAAATTAATGAGAGAAAATCCAGTACGCCCAATACCAACAATAAGAACTTTCTTATTTCTATAACGTTCCATATTAATCTCCTATCTTATTTTTAATGTCGAAAGCGATAGAATCGCTAAAATAATACTAATAATCCAAAAACGTACAATCACTTTTGGTTCCGGCCAACCCAATAATTCAAAGTGGTGGTGAATCGGTGCCATTTTAAAAACTCTTTTCTTTCTAGTTTTAAATGAAACAACTTGAATAATTACTGATAATGCTTCCACGACAAAAATTCCACCTATGATCACAAACAAAATTTCACTTTTTGTCAATACGGCCATCGTTCCCAAAGCTCCACCAAGAGAAAGCGAGCCCACGTCTCCCATAAACACTTGAGCTGGATATGAATTATACCAAAGAAAGCCCACACCTGCTCCAATGAGAGCAAGCGCCATGACTGATAATTCTCCCACACCGTCGATGTATGGGATCAACAGGTAATTGGAAATTTCTCTATGTCCAGAGGCATAACACAAAATTGCAAATGTTGCTGAACTTGTCATGATCGGACCAATCGCCAAACCATCAAGTCCGTCAGTAAGATTAACTGCATTACTTGAACCAACAATCACTAAACTTACAAAAAGTGGATAGAGATATGGCCCCAAATCTAATTGATAGCTTTTTAAAAAGGGGATATAAACTTTTGTATCAACAATATTATATTTTACGATAATTATACCGACAGTAAGACTGGTAATAAATTGCCAAAACAATTTTCCCCTTGCCGATACACCATCAGTATTCTTTTTTAATACTTTTAAATAATCATCCAGAAACCCCAGACAAAAATATGAAAAAGTTACCAACAAGGTTAATAAAAACGGAATTGAAGAAAAATTTCCACAAACTAAAACAGAAATTAAAACGGCGCCTAAAATAAAAAAACCACCCATTGTTGGTGTGCCTTTTTTCTTAAAATGTTCTTGTGGTCCATCATCTCTAATCACTTGGCCAAATTGTTTTTTGCGCATAAATGCGATGAAAAATTTTCCCAAAACAATGGAAGCAATCGTGGCAATTAAAAAAGAAAGAAATGATCTAAGTGTTATATATCTGAAGACATTTAAGGCAAACACTGAATTATGCAGTGGGTAAAGAAAGTGATAGAGCATGCTTATTTCCTAGGCAAATAATCAAGTTATATCTAACAATGTCTCTAGTTGTAAAGAACGACTTGCCTTAAGAAAGATATGTTGGAATGGAGCTGCAATTTTACTCCAATTTTTTTCTAATTCGGCCTTGGTCGTGACAGTGGTGCAGATATCACCATAGCCCTTTTGGTAATACGCGCTGAAACGTCCCACAAAAATCACATTTCTTACTCCCTGGGCCTTAAGAAGAGAGCCAATTTTGCCATGATATTCTTCCGCGTAATTACCCAGCTCATTCATGTCACCCAAAATGAAAAGTGCCTCATTGTAATCTAAGTTAGAGTTTTTCAGAAAATCCCAATAACCCTGGAGTGAAGCCTGCATGGAATCTAAGTTTGCATTGTAAGCATCCATGAAAATTTTTTTATTATTTCTTTCGATGAACATGGAACGATTACCACGAGGTCGAAAACTTTTTACAGCTTCTTGAAGTTGCGACCCCTTGTCAGGATAAATATGCATCGCCATCAAAAAGCACACAGCTAGATTATAAAAATTATGTGAGCCGATAACATGATCATTTTCTAATTCATAATTCACTTTATCAAATGTGATACTAATTTTATTTTTTTCGATCACAGCTTTTATTTTACTATCTGGTGAATTGAATTTCATCAAATGGTTTGGCCAATCCAAGCTTTTTAAATATTCATCCGCACCATTTACAACAAAAAATCCGGATTCAGGTGAATTTCTTTTCACTTCATAAAACAGAGTCGCTTTCTCTTTAAAAATTTCAGCGATTGAACCTAAATGCTCAATGTGTGCAGTCCCAATATTGGTAATGATCCCAGCGTTAGGTAGGGCAATATCGCATAAGATCTTTATTTCTCCTGCGTGATTCATACCCATTTCAATAATCGCAAAATCATGTTCGGCACCGACTCTAAAAACAGTAACCGGGACACCAATATGATTATTTAAATTTCCCTGTGTTGCCATTACATTATTAGAATTTATTGAAGACATAAAATGCATTAACATTTCTTTATGTGTAGTTTTTCCGTTTGATCCAGTAATTCCAATAACACGCCTTCCAGGTTTTGACTTATACCAATCTTCAATATGCAGCCGGGCCAATTCTTGCAAATATTTAACGGTATTCTCGACCCAAATAATGGTCACACTTTCTTTATCAACCTTCGAAATCTTTTCCTGATTATAGTTATTGTCCTCACAAATAATCGTTTTACAACCTTTGGCCAAAAGATCAGTTAAAAAATCTAACGGCTTAAATTTAACTCCTTCAATTGCAGCAAACAAATCAAAAAAATCTGCACTTCTGGAGTCGATACTTAAACGATAGCGATCTTTCGCTAAACCACCCTCTATATTTAAAAAGCTTTTTGGCATCATTAACATATCTGCGATTATCATTTTTCACTCCTGACAAAATCTTCCACCACCGTAAAATCGCTATAAGAATGTTTAACGCCTTTAATTTCTTGATAATCTTCGTGTCCCTTACCAGCAATAATCACCACAATATTTTCATTTTGTTTCTTAAGAGCGCAGACAATCGCTTTCGTGCGATCTGGTTCTACAGTGAAATTGTTTTGATTTATAATTCCAATTTTAATTTGATTTATTATTTCAAAAGGATCTTCATTGCGAGGATTATCAGATGTCACAATCACTTCATCAGAAAAATTGGCGGCAATTTCACCCATAATTGGTCTTTTTTTATTATCTCGATTTCCGCCACAACCAAAAACCGTAATTATTTTCTTTCCAGGAAATGTTTTCTTGGCCGCAATAATAACTTTTTCTAAAGCATCCGGAGTATGAGCATAATCAATTATCACTGCAGCATTTTTGTTATACAGAACACTAAATCTCCCCAGTGGGCCCTCTAGTTTGTTTAAATCTATTTTTTCAACCTTAATTCCCACCGCAAGACAAAGATTCAGCGCCAACTCTAAATTTCTGCGACCAAACAGAGTATTCATTTTTTTTGGAATATTCTGAAAGCCAAGTTCCGCAAGGCTTTTTGACATGGCCATCTGGTTTATATGCATTTTAATTTTTTCACACAACTCTGTCTCTTCCGTTGGCACAAATATTTTTGCTTGTTCTTTTAAGTAGCTATGTATTTTACATTTGGCCTTAAAATATTCTTCCATTGAATGATGATAATCTAAGTGATCTTGAGAAAAGCTACTCCATCCGCCAGCATCAATTTTTACTTTATAAATTCTGTCTTGAATAAGCGCATGTGAGCTTAATTCAAAAAACAAAACCTTTATCTTATCTTTAAGTTCAAAAATAATTTTTCGAAAATCTATAAATGACGGTGTTGTCATTCCAAAATCTTTGATGCATTTATTTCCAAGGTACACGCCCAAAGTTCCAATCGAGGCAGCATCAACACCACATAAATCGGCAATTTGTCTCGCCAGAGTAACCGTACTGGTTTTTCCGTTGGTGCCAGTAACACCAACCAATTTAACATCTGGCATTGGATATAATATATCCAATATTTTTTTTTGCATTCCGAGAAAATCATCCTCTGACAAAACAACAACTTTTCTATCCTTGACTTCATGGGCAATAGCTCTTGTTACAAAAACAATTAAAGCCTTTGATTTACTAAGCCTGTCTTTAAAAATGCTTTCTGCTTCATCCGCTGAATTTAAAGTATAAAAGACCGCCGTTTCTTCGTTTGCATTTTGCAAATTATTTGTAAGATCTTGAATCGGTTTGTTAAAACCAAAAGGTTTGAACAAGTTCAGAAGTTCATTATTCATACTTTGGGACGTTATAATTAAGTGTCATGCGTGCGGTGTCTTCGAATTTCACACCCGAGAGAATGGATTGATCTGTTACGATTCCCATACCTCTATGCTCTAGAATAATATTTAATTTTTCGGCCAACTTAGAGGCTGCAGACTTATCAAGACCAATAAAATTTGGAATAGTTCCGTCACCCATATATCTAACAGACGACTCACGCATTGTAATATTATCTAAAACTTTTTCTTCGGTATTAGTCGCCACATTATCTCTGGAAATGTGATCAAATTCTTTATTTCTTAATAGAATATATTCCGCGATTTTTTTAAAAATAGGTGCGGCAACATCGTTTCCATAATAAACTGGGCCAAAAACTCCGTCTATGTAAGCATAGATAACAAATTTATTTTTTACATTAATCGGAAAACCTGCAAAGCCAGGTGAGTATCCAGAGTATCCACCATTTTTATTTGGTCTTTGTGCAGTACTTGTTTTGCCTGCAATAGAAAAATTGGGAATGATGGCATATGTTCCAGTTCCCTTCTCGACTGCATTAACCAGCATTTTAGTTAGCTCTTGTGAGGTTTTTTCAGACATAACTCTAATTGGTTTTTTGGGTTTGTCTGTTTTAATAATAGTCGGGCGAAAATATTGACCTCCATTACTAATCGCGGCATATGCCGCCAAGAGTTGAACGCCTGTAACCGCAATACCTTGGCCAAAACTAATATTACTTAAAGAAATTGGAGAAACATTTTCTTTATTGGGGAAAATTCCACGCGATTCACCAGGGATTTCTATTCCCGTTTTTTCCCCAAAATTTAATGACTCTAGAGTTTTTTTAAGTTTAGGAAAAGTTAAGTCAAAGGCGATCTTAGTCGTTCCAATGTTTGAACTATAACGAATAATCTCATCAACAGAAAGCCATTCAAATTTTTTCTTGGCCTCAGCTTCACTAATATAGTGGTCACCAACTAGATATTTTCCTTGTTCGCAATAATAATTTGTTTCAGGAGTCGCTAATTTATTCTCTAGAGCAGAGGCCACAGTAAATATTTTAAAGACGGAACCTGGCTCAATTGGATCTGTTACATACGATAATTTTCTGGAAATATTATCTGCCGCCTTCACGTCTGTTAAATCATAAGTTGGATAATTAGCGATTGCCAAAATTTCTCCTGACTCAGAATCAATCACTCCAACTCCACCAGAAATTCCATTATATTGAACAACTGCATCTTTTAAGGCCTTTTCAGAAATTGCTTGCAAATCTTTATCAATTGTTAAATAAATATCGTGATTCACTTCATCTTTTTCAGTGGTTTCAAATTTAATTGCTCTGCCTTTTGCGTCTTTTAGATATTTAATAATTTTGGGCTTTCCACGCAATTGACTATCAAACAAATACTCCAGACCCGAGAGCCCCTTGTTATCAATCCCCACAAACCCTAGCGTCTGTGACAGCAATTCCTTGTTGGGATAAACTCGCTTTGGAACAGCTTCGATATAGATTCCATTTATTTTCTTAATTTCTTCGACTTGTGAAAGTTTTAAAGATATTTTTCTAGCAATCCAGGTATATTTTGTACGACCCTTCAATTTTGAATAAAGATCCCAGAACTTCAATTCAGGTGCAGCGCGATTTATAGCACGAACAGCTTCTTTTAAATCTTTTATATTTTTTGGCAGAGCAAATAAACTATAGGTCTCAACATTAATGGCCAAAGGATTTCCATTTCGATCAAAAATATTCCCTCGATTTGGATAAACCTCAGCGACTCTTACGGTCTGACTGCGGGAATAGCTCAATAATCTTTTTTGATTTATAACTTGAACATAGAAAGCCTTGATCGCAACCGTCAAAAAGAGGAAACAAAAACAAAAAAAACTGAAAATAATTTTGGCCCGAAACGTTTTATTCATTTTATGGTATTACTAAAACCTGTTGTTGAGTTGGTAGATTAAAATCATGTTTTTTTGCCATTCGCCTTAAACTATCAGATGACAACAGTTTCGCATGCTTCGCCTTTAAATCTTTATTTTCGACAACAGAACGATCGATCTCTTTATTTGTGTCGTTAATCGAATAATCTACCTCTAGCGTTTTCATTCGACATAGAACAATCAGAATCGCTAAAAATGTTATAGTAACAAGAATGGGGTAACCTTGAGAATTTTCAAAATTTTTCCTTGCTGTGGCGGCCAATTTTGATTTTAAAAATTTACTAATAAGCTTCATGCTATTTAATCCTTTTTAATATTCTCATTTTAGCACTTCTAGATCTAAAATTGGATTTTATTTCTATTTCACTGGGTAAAATCGGTTTTTTTGTTAGAACTTCAAAACTTTCATTTTCAATAATTTTTTTAAATCGATGTTTCACAATTCGATCTTCGAGAGAATGAAAACTAATAACTGCAGCCACTCCGTTTATCTCAAGCATTTGAGGGATTTGCTCAACCAATTTCTCTAAAACACCGAGTTCATCATTAACTTTTATCCTAAGAGCTTGGAAAGTTCTGGTTGCAGGGTGAGTACCTGAGTGTCTTTGTCTGGCGGGATAAACATGAAAGACAATATTTTCTAATTCTTTTGTTGTCGAAATTCTTTTTTCAATGCGAGCTTCTATTATTTTTTCTGCAATTTTTCTACTATATCTCTCTTCACCATACTCATAAATTATATTCGCTAAATCTTCGTGGTCTAATTCATTTACTAAAATTTCTGCCGTAATGGGATTGTTTAGTGTATCCATTCTCATGTCTAGCGGGCCATCAAAACGAAATGAAAAACCTCTTTCTGAAGAATCAAATTGGTGACTTGACACCCCTAAGTCTGCAATCAAACCAAAAAATCCATTAAAGTCCTTTGGCATATTTTTTTTAAAACTCTCGAAAAAGTCTGCAAAGTTTGACTCGATTAAAATAACTCTTGAACCAAAACCATTTTCTTCGATGATTTTTTTCGCGTTATTCAATGCCTGCTGATCTTGATCACAAGCTACTAAAATTGCAGATGGATGGGCGCGTAATATGGCAAAAGCATGTCCACCAGCACCAAAGGTGAGATCGCAGAAATACTTCTTATCATTTTTTGATAACGTTTGAAATAATTCAAGATAGTTATCCTTCATTACTGAATAATGTTCGCCGTAGTTTTCCATACTTATATAATACCCTTTTTTGACACTTTAATGTAAAAAACATAGAGTTTTAAATCATGAATATGCCAAACTTTTCCTTAGAGCCATTGAGTAATTATTTTGAGGTTTACCACGCAAGAAAAACCTACTCGAGATCTTTTTTAAAAAATCGACTTATTGAGGCCCAACAAGATTTAGTTGAACAAATCAAAAAACTTATTCAAAATCCACTTGATCCAGAACTTGCTTCATTACTTTTAACTACCGTCGGCTCCAGCACTTCTATCGCTAGCTCTATTATCAATTACATTCGTGCGCATTTTACATTAAATTTCGAAATGACCGACATACATTCAAACGAACACAAAAGCATTATTCAAAAAGTCGCCAAAGGCCTTCCGATTACGAACAAATCTTATGAAGACATTTTTAAACATATTGTTTTAGAAAGAGAATTTGCACATTCAAATAAAAACTATAAAACAAAACTTAAACTTGAATCAATCAATTCTACCATTGTCTTGGTTCCTGGAGCGCTTAACGAGCTTTTTAAAGGCGCATCTTTTGAAAGGGCCACGAAAAAACTTTTCTCAGTAAATCACATTAAGTATTTTGTCGCAAAAACTTCCGGAAATAAATCATCGACTTATAACTCACAAGTTTTATCTCGAAAATTTAAATCCTATATTAAAAAGAATCCTAAAGAAAAATTATGGGTTATTGCTTTTTCGAAGGGTGGTAATGATCTTCTGCATTTTTTAAAAAATGATGCGACCTTTGCCAAAAAACATCTTACAGGTGTTTCTACTATCGCTAGTCCCATTTTAGGAACTAGCCACTTTAACAAAAAAACTACCGCTTTCTATTACAAAATTTACAAAAAAATTGAAAAAATTTTTCCTATGTATATTCATGGCGAGTTTTTTAATCACCTAAAAGAAGATTATCGCAAACAATGGTTTATGAAGAACCATGAGAAACTTCCTAAAAATATATTCTACAGCGCTTTGGCGCTAGAGTCTGACTGGTACGACTCACATATTTATATGATTATCGCCAAGGCCTTTCTTTCTACATCGCAAAAAAATGATGGGTTAGTAGAAGTAAAAAATGCTCAATTTCCGGATTACTTTAATGCGCTAAACCTAGGAAGTGTTAAAGGCCATCACCTAGTCAGCACCAATTCTAGTTCATTTAATCAAGAGGCACTCATCGAGTCCCATATTATTTTCTTAAACTATCTTGGGTTAATTAATTAAGGCCGGCCTTAAGACTCACCAGAACTAATTTAGTCACGGCTTTTAGAGTATCAAAGACGCCTTGCCCTTTAAAGGCCACAGAAGAAAATTCAGGCAGAGACCATTTATTTAAATTGCGACGCAGCTCTTCAATTGAAACAATATTTACCAGATCTCTTTTATTCCATTGAAAAACGATAGGAATATCTTCGACCTTGTAGCCTAGCTCTGACAAATTTTCTTCTAAACTTTTTAAACTCTCTAAATTCGCTTCCATTCTTTCCACTTGTGAGTCGGCCACGAAAATAATGCCATCGACACCTCTTAAAATAAGCTTACGGCTGGCCTCATAGAAAACTTGTCCTGGAACAGTATACAAATGAAAACGTGTCTTAAATCCCCTAATATCGCCTAAATCAAGTGGTAAGAAATCGAAAAATAAAGTTCTTTCGTTTTCTGCATTAAGCGCAACCATCTTCCCTTTAAACTCAGGAGAAGTTTTTTGATAAATGAATTGTATATTTGTGGTTTTTCCACCAAGTCCTGGTCCATAGTACACAATTTTACAATTTATTTCTTTTGTTTGATAATTAATAAACGACATTACAAGTTCTCCAGCGAAGCAAAAAGACGATCTACTTCCTCATCTTTTAAATTATCAAACAAAAACTTCGAACTGCCTTTTCTTTGCTCTACATTTATTTCTAACTGCTCCAAGTTCCGGGCCAAATTTCTAGCTTCCATTTTCATTAAACTTGGATTGAGCTCGAACTTAAAAATCACTGTTAAATAATATTGATTCTTATTTAAACAGACTGGAATAATATAAAAACCCTTCTCACCAGACTCGCTAGAAAAACGAAACAAATCTGATTCATCTTTATCTAAAAATTTACAAAGAGCGCTGGCCGCTTGAGAAAGACCTGTCACCAAAGCTCCCACTTCGTGAGATATTTTTGCGTCATGAGATTTTTTATAAATAATATGTCCGTCTTCTCTTAACAAAAGAAAAGAATGATCTTTTAAATTTTTTGTCACTTTCGTATCAAAAAAGGTTTTTAAACTCTGCTGCATTTACAAGTGCCTTCTATTTTCTAGTGCTTTAGAAATAGTTAAACTATCTAGATATTCTAAGCTACCACCCATGGGAATTCCAAATCCTATTCTTAGAATTTGTGTTTCTTCTGGCAACATTTCTTTAATCAGGGCACAGGTGGCATCTCCTTCCACAGAAGAATTCACCGCCAAAATAATTTCTTTAATTTGATATTTTTTTACTCGCGCTAATAATTGATCCAGCTCTAGCTCATTTGGACCAATACCCAAAAGTGGATTCAAAACTCCACCCATCACGTGATAAATACCACTAAAGGTTCCACTTTTTTCAATCGCCAAACAGTCATTTAAATTTTCTACGACACACAATACTTCTGATTCACAGCGAGTTTCATCGCTACAAACCACACAAAGTTTTTCGTCACAATACATGCCACACTCAATACATTTTCCCAGCGTCTGTAGATTTTCAAAGGCTTTCGCTAACTCCGAAATCTCATTTGCATGCCATCTGGTCATGACTAAAGTCTGACGAAGCGCGGTTTTCTCACCGACACCCGGTAATCTCGACAACGCCTTAACTACTGCTTGTATTTTCCTTGGCAATTCCATTTAGAAAAGACCTGGAATATTTAAACCGCCCGTCACTTTTGACATCGCGCTTGAAACCATCGTTTGTGATTCTTTTACCGCTTGATTAACTGCCGTCTTGATTAAATCTTCAAAACTTGTCACATCACTTGCGTCCATACATTCAGGATTGATGCTAATTTTTAAAACTTCTTGCTTGCCGTTGATTTTGATTTTAATCATTCCGCCGCCAGAAGAAGTTTCTAATTCACGCGTTTCTAATTCTTTTTGTAGAACCGCGATCTTAGATTGCATTTGTTGTGCTTGTTTTAATAAATTGTTCATGTTTTTCATATTTACCTCTTATTTAAAATGACTTTATCAACCTTGGCGTTAAACAATTCTTGCGCTTGTTTAATAAAAGGATTTTCTAATATCTTTATTTCATCCAGCTTACTCATCTCTTGTCTTTCAATCTCTTGAATCATTGCTTTAGATTTAAAATCTTCCTGCTGAACATGAGTTAACTTAAGTGTGACTTTATCTTCAGAAAATTCAAAATATTCAGTTAACCATGGAACCAGTTTTTTATTTGCAGCTGAATCCTGTAGGTAATCAAAAAAAACTTTTTCTGAATCCGCAAAACCGACTTCTAATTGCAAACTTGAACCTTCAATTGAAAGATCTCCCACTAAATTTCCCTGTTCCAAATTTGATGTCATGGTAGGGGATTTTGTTCTTAAGAAATCTAAAAATCCATCCCAAGTATAATCTTTTTTAACTGGTCCTATGGGACCGGCCACAGGCGCTGGAGTCACTGCAAGAGCAGGAGCAGGAGCGACTTCAATTGCGGCAGCTTGAACTGGCTGCACATTATTTTGTGTCACTACAAATTGTTTGCCTTTTAAATAAGTCCCACGCAAAGAAACTTTAAGCAATAAAACTTCCGTTGCATACAGCGGGTCAATGGTTTGATAAATCCAAGACGAATCTTTTGCAATGGTTTCATAAATCCAGATTTTTTCAGGTGAAACATTTTTTTTAATCAGATCATAATAAATTTCAAGCACACCATTTAAAATATTTTGGCAGTCAATATTCTCATTAATTAATTGATGATAAATTTTTGAAACAACTGCTGTGTTGCCTTTTTCAATCGCCTCAACCAGATTATTTAAATCACTTAATTTTGCCACGCCTAAGGCATCTGCAAAAACTTTCTCATCAATTTTTTGACCGGCACTAAAACTTATCACTAAATCCATTAGTGAAAGTGTATCGCGCGCCGAACCTTTTCCTAATTTACAAAGCTGGGTAATTAAAACATCCGAGCTGAAAGAAATTTTTTCGGCGGCCGCAATTTTTTTCACATGATCAACTAAAACATCTAGCGCCATTGGACGCAAATCAA
>Ga0163144_10023670_pt1 | contig 12105 bp, 6 predicted proteins | sample OliLak19BULKMAT1_FD_123175 | JGI IMG/M metagenome (GOLD analysis project Ga0163144, IMG submission 123175) | Freshwater microbial mat bacterial communities from Lake Vanda, McMurdo Dry Valleys, Antarctica - Oligotrophic Lake LV.19.BULKMAT1 | ecosystem: Environmental > Aquatic > Freshwater > Lake...
CACTTGTCAATGATAGAAAAAACCATGCAGTAACTATTTCTTTTCGATCTACCGAAGACAATCAGATTGGCTATAACTGGAGTAAACACCCAGCTAAAAATCTTTCTAGTAATTCTTGATTTTTATAAGAATAATTACTCTTAAAAGAATGGACGAGCTATCGGTCTCCAAATGCACGGATTTACACAACGGCTCTTGCAAATCGTGGGAGGATACATAGGAGAAGCTTATTGACCCATAAATAAAATTGGTTCTGGAGTTAATGGTGTGCAAATGTAAGAGTGAGAATTCATGAGCAATATATAACTCACTGATTTTCAGAGCGGGAAACGAGGCTCGAATCTCTTTTAGCTTTGAAATTAATGCCGCTAAGTCGGGGTCACCATTGGTACCACTAAAACCCATCTCTTTATGATCTTGAATGGGTTGAGTTGTTTGGTTCAATAAAGTAGACGAGCACTTGTCCCAAAAAAAAAATCGTCTCAGCGGCAAAACGACTATTGATAAGACGCAAAGAATGACGACCAGTTTCACCATTTACTCTATACTGACAACCTTGCTATCACCAAAGCCAACTTGTTGTTGATGACAACTTGCGCAAGAAACAGTATTGTCTTTAGAAAGGTTTTTATCGTAAAATAAAACTCGGCCAAGAGCCGCTCCTGAATTGGTGATGAGGTTAGTACCTGAATTGTTTCTGGTGATGTAAAGCAGTTAGACTTGGGCTGCGTAAACAATTGGGTTATTCGGATCAATTTTATCACCGAAAATAGCGATAATAGCCGCGTATTTATTTGCTGACGAGACCGTATCACTCGCAGACGTCACTTAAAAAAACGTGGCTATCAAATAAAGCATCAAGTTTTTAAACTTCAGGTAAATCTGTATGATCAAGAATCTATTTGCCTTACGCCTGATTAGACGGCATTTATTGTACAATCCTTTTGCAAAAATTCTAAAAAAGAAAAAAAGGTATATGGCTAATACTTACGGCACTGCTTAGCGAGTATTCGAACCGCTGTCATCGAATTGATTGGTTTTCAGAGCTTTGCCTATGATGCCCCAGCGAAACCCTGCGCTTGATAGAGGTCTTTCATCAGAATGACAGCCAATTATTCATCTTGTAATTTTTAAAGATCTACTCTTTGCGCACACGTTTACCCGCCCTAAAGAAAACCTTTGTACGCGATACGGTCTCGCCCTCGATCGAAGTAAGACGATTTAGGTTTTTAGATCTGTATTATGATTTTAATGATTCGGTTTTGTTCCGCCAACAATCTTATTAAATTCAACTTCCTTCGTCCTTAATATCTTTTTGGCTGTCTCTTTAGCGGTTTGGGCATCCATGAGTTTTTCATCCTTGTACTTGTTTGCATAGCGGATGGCCTTCTCGATCAATGGAATTGTAGCCTTCTTGCGATAGGCTTCCCGAAATACTTCTACATCAAAGTCGACCGGAAAATGTCGTTTACCCATATCAAACAACTGATCTATATTTGTGATGTTCGTGCGGTTCAATTCATCCAGCAAGGCATAAGCTTGCTCCTCTTTTGCGTCATCAATAGCCTTTACTATCTGATCGAAAGTGATTCCTGATTTGTGTATTGTAGCAATTATTTCGCGCGCATTCTCATTCAATGGTTTATTAACCTTGCCAATTTTAGTCCTAATTCTTTGAGGAATAAACGCTGGCAATTGCTCCGTAGCTACAGCCTCAGCGATAATGCCTGGTAAAAAAAACTTATATACGATCGCGCCAGACACTACCAACAAAAAGGTAGCGATTATGATAACATATAGGAATCTCTTCACACCTAGGAATTAAGCTACGTTTTTCATATCAACTTTATTGAGGATAGCTCCCAAAAACGATTCCTTTAAGCTCCTAATAAATTCAATGGATTCGCGATCAGGGTTACCCAATGAAGAGTCCGCAGAAAATACTGTCAATACTTTATCGGTAAAGGAAAGTAACTCTTTTGAATCTGAAAACTGATTAAGCGAGGCACCTTCCATAATTATATAATCGTAGTGGTTGCGCAGTTGCCCGATCATTCCAGTAAAGTCTTTTCCAGCTAATATTTCAGAAGGTGAGTCGGAGCCGACACTGCTTCCTATTACGTCAATATTGGCATCGCTGGTACGAGAAATAATATTCTTGCTTCCCTGCTCGCCATTACCAGCTTCTCCTGATTTGTTAGTTAAAAGCTTCATTTGCCCGTCTTGTTGAAGCATCTTTTGAAAAGTAGCAGGCGCAATTAACATTTTGCTGAGGGAATTGTTTCTAAAGTTGGTATCGATAATTAAAGTTCGTTTATTCAAAAGACTTAATGAGTAAGCGAGAGACAGTATAATAAAGGATTTTCCTTCGCCTGGTTTTGTACTTGTTACTAATATGACTTTTGCACCAGAGTTTTCAATCTCAAATCTAATCTTCCTCAAAAACTGCTTGAAATTCTCAGTAGCGGCATCACTTGAATTACTTTTGAAAAGCGACTTAAGATCCAAGCCTTTCGTTTCAATATTATTAATCCAGCCTACCAGTTTCAAATCGCAATGAGCTTGAAACTTCGCAGGGGTTTTCAGTTTCTGATCAATCAACTCAATACCCAGAATCACAAATACACATAACGCCAAACTTGCCATGTATGCCATACCTACGATTAACACCCTTTTTGATGATTCGGGTGATCCATTGGGTTGCCCACGTTGTGATATTTTAATTGAACTTTGAGAGAGAAGAGATTTATTCCTCTCTGTATTATACTTTTCTACTGCCTTTAAATACTCATCGCTCGCGCGCTCCAATTCTTTCTCTAATGATTCAACAGTAGATTTCTTAGATGCAGATGAAAATACACTCCCACGAAGATTATTTATTGTTACCTCCAATGAACCAAGGCTGTTTTGAGCAATTTGCAATTCCAGCTCCATTTGACTCTTCTTTGCCAGTAAAACATCCCTGGACAGCTTTGTACTAGCTTGTGCCGGATCTGAAATGACCATCTTGTTCATTTCCTTTTGCAGCTCCAATCTCAGATTATTGATAGTTTCTTCTAGCTGCTTGTCATTCGAGCCATTGCTTACATAAATTTGATTGAGTTCATTTATTTTGGAACGTATTTGAATAATTTTCTCCCCTGTGTCACGATTATCGTTAACAGTTACCCCCCCCATTCCGCGTAATTGCTTTTCTATATTCAATAGTTGCAATTGCTTGGAAATAATTTCATCCGCTTTCTCTTGCTTTAACAACTCGTAGCTTACCACCTGCGAAGATTTGAGTTCCGTAAACTCTTGGCCTGTTATATTATTGCTGGCTTTAAAGTGATCTAAAAAAGATGTTTTATCTTCAACAATTTCTTTTTTTTCGCTGACGATATCAGCAAAAAATTTAACGGATTCAGTTGAGTTGTTGGATTTGAGTGAGCTGTCAAACCGAATGAATTCTTCGCACAATTTATTCACAACAAAAGCTGATAATTGAGGGTTTTCTGATACGAAACTCACCTCTACAAAATCTGTAGACCCAGTTCGCTTGATGCTAAGATTCTTTTTGATCATCCAACCATTGTATCCAAAACGCTCCATCCACTCAATCAAGTTTTTTTCCTTTTCGTCAAAAGAGGACAGAAGTTCCAGCTTTTCTAACTTACTTCTAAATGCAACCACCAAGGAGTCGGCTTGGATTTGTGGTAAGGCTGCTTCATTTCCTCTGCCTTTATCAAATTTCCTAAAAGGAGAAGGGTTGGAAAGGTCATGGATCATAAGGTGATAGGACAGTAGGCTGAGCACTTGCTCTGAATTCATCTTTTGAATCATGTTGTCAAATTTGACTCCTGCGGCCCATAAATCAACACGCTCTTCAGTTATTTGAATGCCCTCATTCGTAGTATAACTTGTACTCAACAAAGTAGACGATCGGTATTTCTTTTCAGCGTTAAAAGAAAACAGATAGGCGAGCGCGGCCGCCACTAGAGGAATGATAATCAGCATCCACTTTCGTCCAATCAAAAGTCTAAAAATTGCGGTCAATTCCATATATAACTAATTGATCGTTAAGTAAAAGGCAAATTTAAGCCTTAAACCTGATATTACTACGCTTTTTTTACCTGCTCGAAGTGAACTTCTAGGTTGCATAAAAACTCAACTTTCATCTTTAGAAGACTTACAATTAGCTATTGATGTTGAGGTAAAAATAAACAACCTTTGAGTGCAATTCGCTATCTTCAAATTAAAGGAATAACTCGTTGGAAGAACCAAAAAATAGATACATTAACTCATTAGACGGATTGAGAGCACTGGGTATCAGCTTGGTAATACTTTATCATTTTCTAAGACTTCGAGGCTACCATTCATCGGTAGTTGGGTTCGCTTGGATCTCCATTCAAATGTTCTTTGTTCAATCTGGATACCTAATCACTAATATTTTGGTAAACAATAAATCACTTCCCTTAAAGAAGTTTTTATCAGGGTTTTACCGAAATCGAATCCTTCGTATTTTTCCCGTTTATCTGCTCTATGTTTTATTACTCACAACCTTATTTATACTCGTAGGGTCGCCTTTTGATTTCTTAAAGCGATTGCCTTTTCTGATTACCCATACTTATAACTTCACTCGGTTTGTTTCTGAAATTGATTTCAATCCACTTTACGTTCATTTGTGGTCACTCGCAGTCGAAGAACAATTTTACTTAGTATGGCCTTTTTTCATTTATTTCTTAACACTGCCACAGATCAAAAAATTAATCTTATTCCTATTGGTGTTGTCACCGGCCGTTAGACTTTTGCTCGGTAATTACCTAGCCGAACACACTTCTTATGACGAAGTAAGAATTGGGGAGATTGTGTACGGATTTACACTCTCACACTTTGATTCTTTTGCCATTGGCGGAGCAATTGCTGTTTTTGATTTAAGGTATCTAAAGAAGCGAATACATTTATTTGTCATAGGTTTTTTATTGGTACTCACACTAGTCGTAATAACAAATCAACTTGGTTTTTTAAGAAATGGGATTAATTCCCATTGGACAAGTCTAGGACTTCCGATTGGTGAACTTCATCATTATCAACACGTATGGTCATATACACTAGTCAATTTATTATTTGCCTTATTAACGCTTATGATAATTGATCATCAATATAACGGGTTCTTCAATTGGCCACCAATTGTATTCATAGGAAAATTTGCTTATGGAACCTATATCTTTCACTTTTTTATCATTGCGGTGATTGTAAGAGTAATTCCTAATGGATGGAATCCAATTCTATTTGCCCTTTGCTATCTTTTTTCAAACTTGGCTGGCTATTTGAGTTATACTTTTTTTGAGAAAAGATTTCTACAATATAAGTATCGTAACCCCGATGGTTTGACAACCGAAAAAGTGTAGTCACTTTGAACGAAAAAAAATGGTCACTTTGCGAGGAATCTCCATTAAGGAACAAGTAGATATAGTCTTATTTCCACACCCGATCGATTGGTACCCGAAGGTATCAATTTAGGTTGTTTAATTAATTTGCGATTCGCACCCAGGGAAACAAGGTAATCCATAATATTACCTATCTGGTCAGGGTGAAGTCGATAACACGTTAGTTCAATTGACTTTAACTTATTAAAGTCATAAGCCAATATCATTTTTTTCATTTGAGCTTGCATTTGATTGGAAAGTATCACTGAATTCAAAGGCGATGATACATACTGAAACCCATCTGGTTCATCCGGAGCTTTTAACTGATTTAATAATTTTTTTGTTTCATTGACGATTCTATTTACTGAATCGATTAGTAATTTCTTCTTTACCAAGGATACTTTACTCGTATAAATATCTGAAAAATTTGATGCCTGATTGCTGGAGAAGTAACAAACGGTGTCGCCATAGATTGAAAAATAGGCATCAAATTTCTCGCTATTAATTTTATTGCCTAAATTCTTAGGGCGTGTCCACAGTTTCCAATTATTATATAGTCTCTCAGCTACAAAAATATCGGCATCGCCATATCCTTGATGGCCATTACTTGCAAAATACAATCGCTTGCCGTCTTCTGATAAAAAGGGAGAAATCTCATATCCCCCTGTATTGATCGAGTTCCCTAAATTGACTGGTTCGCCCCACCGATCCAACGAATCCTTTAGCGAGACATATAAATCTTCCTTGCCATGTGAATCAGGTCTTTCCATGGATATTAGCAAAATAGAAAAGGAAGAATGCATGTAAAACCCTACCAAGTTAAGTTGCTGTACACCCGGTATAGCAATTACCTCGGGACTTATCCATTGACCATTTACGTTTTTTGAAAAAGCAATACCGGCCTTTGTAGTGTAGGAGTTCAGCAAGTAGACCACTTGGTTGTCCTTTCTGATTCCAATCACAGAGTTATTAAATTTATTGTTCCATTTCCTAAGCTCGTTGGTACAGCTGGAGAATCTACCATTGGCATCTCTTAGGGCGGTCCAAATATCCATTCCGCCTCCTACACCGCCCCTGTTTCGTTTATCGAAGGCACGAACAAAATACAGCGCCTTTCCATCTTGTGACAACAAGGCACCTACTTCTTCATTTTCGGAATTGATTGAAGAGCCCAGCGGTACAGGGTCTGAAAATTGAATCTCTTGAGCATGCGTCAACAGTGTTGAAAACACCAACCAAAGTCCAATCCACTTCTTCATTACCAGAATTTAGGTTGTGACTTTGACCGATTAGAAATACTTAATCCCAACACAATTTCTTGCGCGTTAACATTAAAATTACTCAGCGAGGAAAGGTATTGGTCATAACTATAATGCAAATTCAATTTAGAACTTAACGATAGCCCAACCAACAATGACAGTTGAGAGTTGTGATTGTAAGCACCCCCGATATACAATAGTTCCTTATAACGCGCCCTTAGATTCCCTGCCCATGCCAAATCATATCCCTCTTGCAAAGAAACAGTGATGCCTGAATTTAGGTTGATTGTTTGACCAATTCTAAAGTTACCGCTAGTGTACAATTGAAATCTCCTTACATCGGCAAAATTCAAAATGCCATCGTTTGTTAGCTTGTCCTTTACAAGGTTACTAGAAGACAAGCCAAAATAAAAACCTTTTGAATAAAGTAATAATCCGAAATCTGCGGTATAAGAACTTTGATTTCCATTATTCGCATTTATCAATCGATTATAAAATTGGTCTGAATCAGGATCTCTTACCGTGAAGCCAGTGAAATCGATACGCTGATTAAGATATCCAAGCCGGGTTCCAAACGAGAGGTTAAACTGACTAGACAAGGGCAAGTGAAAAGCATATTGGTAGTGAATGCCGAATGAGCGATACGGGCCTACATTTCTACTAGAGATTATCCCTCCCATTCCATGCTTTCTTCTAAGTCCTTTCTGAGATGCGATTTGGGAATAAGAAGAGGAACTTAAACGGAGTGCGTTGTTTTTACTGGTGGTCTGTTTCGAATTATTAAGAGAAGTAAACAAACTAGCATAAAAATTATTATTACGAATATTGAAACTATTCCATCCCTGGTAAACCGATAATTTTAAATCCACAAAATCATCTATGCCAGTAAAGCCAGAGTTGCTAGCAGCTAAGTTAGAATAATACTGACTACTGGTAAAATCCTGCGCAGATACCTCTACGCTCAGAAACCCGATCATCAATATAGCCATTGCAACATATATTACTAAGGATCTCATTCTAATATCGTAACAATTCCCTGATACCTTCGCTTACCGCCATTCAAATCAATTGTATAAAAATAAGAGCTAGCTGGTAATTGCTTCCCTCCCATTTTTCCGTCCCATCGACAATCGTTGGTTTTGCAATCAAAAACTATATTTCCGTTTTTATCGAAAACAAAAATGGCCACTTGTGAATACGCCTGAAGATTAACAAAATCCAATTCATCATTGATTCCATCGTTATTTGGCGTAAAGGAGTTTACTAAGCTCAGTTCTGGCAATGTTTCTGTGATTCGAATTACCCGACCCAACGTATTGCTTAAGCTAGTAATTGAATCACTTACCACAAAAGAGACTTTTCGTTCGAGTGCATTTGCCGAAACATTCGTACTAAACAAAATACTATTGATTGCTTTTTCGTAGTTAGATTTAGAATCCTTACCCACCAACGATAACTGCCCTTGAGTTTGGTCAAAAGTGCTGGTTATTTTGGAACTGACAGTCGGATCAACTGATAGAACATCACCAGCGCTCATGTTTTCAGAAATAGTGATCTTGGCTCCCGTCAAAGAACTGTTATCGACATCACTAATAATCAATTGTTGGCTCACTTTTCTGGGTGGGTCTCCTGGGCTGTAGTCAAGAGGTATTGGTTCAATGTTGCTGAGGACAGGTGGGTCATTGGCTGCAGTAATTATAATTAGAACTTGTGCGTCAGCTATCGCATCGAATAATCCGTTGAACGCAGTCCATTTAAAATTATCCGTTCCAAAATAGTCTTTGTTAGGACTATACTTCAAGTCATCCAATTTGCCTTCAATAACTTTTATTTTATCTCCAATTACCAAAGTAGTCGATCCGGAAGTTAATTTTCCGTTTACAGGTAGAACTTTGACTTTTACTTCCCGTATAGAGTCACCCGGAGAGCTAACATAATTATTTCCAAATGAACTATAACTGAACGTAATCAAGTTGTCCTCAGAGGTAGCTACGGAAAAGTTTTTAAGGGTGGGGGCAGCATTGGAATTGATTGTTAATGTACCGGATACATAATTGAAGGTATAGTTATCATCGCTCCCGCCCGATACAATAATAGGATGGCTTCCAATTGGCGAGACACCATTGGCAGATGTGCTAGCAACCGGCAGAATATCAATTAAGCTAACATTATCACCATTCAGAAAACTAGAGTAACTTATTGTGAGGGTTGGATTGGCTGCACCAAAGGCGCGCGAAATGTTGTTTGCGGTTGCCGTCAGCGCGGCTTTTGTAACGGTCAATGTTCCGTTCTGCAAAACCAAGGCATAATTATCCGATACCCCCCCTGTTAAAGAAATAGGGTAACTGCCAACATTGCTTGTGATTCCAGCTGACGCGGCTATAATTGGAGGTGTGATAGTCAAAAGATTATCTCCATTTACAAAACCTGTATAGCTAATCGTGAAAGAGGGGTTTGCACTTCCATATATCCTATTCTTATCGTCTGCTATGGCCGTCAATGTAGCTTTCGTGATAGTTAAAGATCCTGAGATATAATTGAAATCATAATTAGTAGCCACTCCACTTGTTAGATTGATAGCGTAAGTACCAACAGGTGATGTAGAATTTCCAGTGGTATTAGCAACAGGTAAGGTCGAAATTACTGCTGTTGATTCGCCATTCAAAAATCCTGAATAAGAAATAGTAAGTGCAGGTGTTGATTGCCCGTATATTTGGGTTTTATCGTCAGCAATTGCTGTCAGAAACGCTTTGGTGATTGTCAAGTTACCTGATAGAAAATTGAAAGAATAATTAGCAGCAGCGCCTCCACTCAATGTGATCGGATAGTTACCTGCGTTGCTAAGTGCCGTTGCATTTGGTCCTGTGATGGTAGGTTGGGTAATAGAGGAAATATTGTCTCCGTTAACAAATCCAGAATAGGTAATAGAATTCGATGGGTTTGTTTGTCCATACACCCTCGTGTTATCATCCGCCTTGGCAGTCAAGGCAGCCTTATTTACAGTCAAGGCCCCGTTTTGTAAGATTATGCTGTAGTTAGAAGAACTTCCACCTATCAACGAAATTAAATATGATCCAACACCCGAGGCTGTAACAACGGTTGTTGAAATCGATGGCTCTATAATGGATGGCGCATTGTCACCATTCAAAAATCCAGTATAACTTATAGTTAAGGTTGGATTAACTTGCCCATAAGTTTTAGATTTATCATCGGCTCTGGCCACTAAAGGTGAAGGAGTGACGTTGAGCGATCCTGGCTGAAGAACAAAGGTATAGTTGGTGGAAGTACCCCCCAATAATGTGATGGGATATGAACCGACATTACTTGCAGTTGTTGAGGTAGTAGAAGCCGATGGTGGTGTGATAGCTGATTCATTGTCACCATTAACAAATCCAGAATACGAAATTGTAAAAAATGGGTTCGCTAATCCGTATGATCTTGATTTATCATCTGCTTTTGCTGCCAGATTTGCCTTTGTAATAGAGAGCGTTCCATTGACAAAGCTAAAGGTGTAATTATTATCTGAACCACCTGAAGCGACAATGGGGAAAGAAGTTCCTGCGTTACTAATTACTACCGCACCGCTTGTAGCCGTTGGTGGAGTATCTAATACAGCGGGAGTATCCCCATTTACAAATCCCGAATAGTTAATCGTAGAAGTGGGATTTACTTGTCCGTATGCACGCGAAGCATTGGATGGAGTGGCGGTAAGCACACCTTTGTTAACAGTGATCTGAACATTCACAGAAATCGTATTGTAAGTAACAACGTCAGTAGGAGTAAAAGTGGTAGATAAAATTTGATTGACACCCGAGTTCAACACGGTGTTTAATGGAGGTGAATAAAAGAACGTTCCAGGCACATTAGCCGAGGCATTCAACTGGGTAGCTGAAAGAGGTGACCCATAAGTGATCGGTGAAGGATTGCTCCAAGTAACAATGGGATTGTCTTTTAAGTTAACGGTAATCAAAACTTGAGTTCCGTTCACAACATTGTAGTTAACTAAATCTGTTGGCGTAAAGCTCACAGATAAAACTTGATTTGCTCCAGCTGCTAACGCTGTACCAGATGGCGGTGTGTACACAAATGTGCCCGGCACGCCTGCAGTTGCATTTAGTTGTGCCGCACTTAGGGCAACACCCAACTTAATTGGCGATGGAGGCAGCCAAATAATAATCGGTGTAGCTTTGTTCACTGTAATCAAACGTTGAAAGCCAACAATAGAATTGTAGTTACTAGCATCTGTGGGGACAAAGTTGACAGATAACACTTGACTAGCCCCGGCATTAATAATCATTCCGCTGGACGGTGTGTATGTAAATGAGCCCGGGACGTTCGCGGTAGCATTCAATTGGGTGGCACTTAAAAGCGTCCCATAAATGATAGCTGAAGGCATTGGCCAAGTGATCACCGGATTTGCCCTGTTTACTGTCAGCAAAACAGAAGCAGAAGTAGAATTATAATTCACAGCATCAGTTGGTGTGAAGTTTACAGAAAGAGTTTGGTTCGCTGCGGTAGTTAGAACAGTACCGCTTGTTGGAGTATAAACAAATGAACCAGGCACAGAAGTGCTGGCATTGAGCTGTGTAGCACTCAATACTGTACCATAAGTAATCGCTAAAGGTGTTGGCCACGTAATCACAGGAATTGCTTTGTTCACCGTTATTAAAACGGTTGTTCCACCTACGGTATTAAAATTGGACGCATCGGTCGGGGTAAAATTGACGGACAGTATTTGATTCGAGCCTGAGTTTAAAATGGTACCTAAGACCGGTGTGTATACAAATGTTCCTGTAGTAGTCGCACTTGCGTTCAATTGAGTCGCACTTAGTGCAGTGCCATAGCTTATCGCAGCCGGATTACTCCACGTTACTGTTGGAGTAACTTTGGTAACGCTCAAAGTACCACTCTGTAAAACAAATGAATAGTTTGTCGCTGATCCTCCAGCGTTCGTGATATTATAGACACCAGCGTTAGAAGAAATTATTGCGGTGGTACTTGATGTTGGAATCGTAATAGATCCAACATTATCTCCATTTAAAAAGCCTGTATAGGTTATCGTGAAGGTCGGATTTGCCGTTCCATATGGTCTAGACTTATCATCCGCTTTTGCAGTCAAAACCGCTTTTGTAATTACAAGTGTCCCATTTTGAAGAAACAAATTATAGTTGTTAGCAGTGCCCCCTATGAGTGTTATTGCATATGAACCCACATTGTTCAATGTGGTAGCTAGCGTTGAAATAGAGGGTACAGTTATTGATATCGCATTATCTCCATTTAAAAGACCAGAATAGGTTATGGACAGAGTAGGGTTCGTAGAACCATACAACCTTGTCTTGTCATCGGCTGTGGCGGTGAGCGTTGCTTTGGTGACAGAAAGATTTCCGTTCACCAATGCCAAGTTGTAATTGGTCGATGCCCCGCCCAACAACGTGACC
>Ga0163144_10023672_pt1 | contig 12104 bp, 10 predicted proteins | sample OliLak19BULKMAT1_FD_123175 | JGI IMG/M metagenome (GOLD analysis project Ga0163144, IMG submission 123175) | Freshwater microbial mat bacterial communities from Lake Vanda, McMurdo Dry Valleys, Antarctica - Oligotrophic Lake LV.19.BULKMAT1 | ecosystem: Environmental > Aquatic > Freshwater >...
ACGGTAGTTTGCCTGTGTTTTGAAGGCCCAAACCATTCCTTCAAAAGCATGACTTATTGAGATTGTGTGTTTTTTAAGCATAGTTTAGTATTTAGTATGTAGTATTTAGTATGTAGTATATAGTATAGAATTGCTCAGTTTCCTAAATACCAAATACCATATACTGAATACTCAAGAAATTATACTCTTTTCAACTTCCCACCTAAACCAGATATTTTGTCTACGATATTTTCATATCCTCTTTCAAGAATGCTCGCGTTAGTTACTACAGACTCCCCAGTAGCAATAAGTGCGGCGATAAGTAGAGTTGCACCTGCGCGAAGATCTGCAATCTTAATTGCGGCAGAATGTAGAGGAGCTCCCCCTGTAATCTGGATTTTTTGTTTCAAAACTTTAGAGTCATCGGTATTAAAGTGGTAGATTGCTTCTTTGTCGTTGACCGAATTTTCTACATACTCAATCCTTGCGCCGAGCTTCAGTAATTCATCGACATAAGAGAACCGATTTTCAAATACTGTTTCATGAACTGTAGAAACGCCGCTGGATTGAGTCATCAAAACTGCCCAGTTAGGTTGCCAGTCTGTCATAAAGCCTGGATGAGGCTCCGTTGTAATGCAGATTGGTTTTAATGTCCCAACGTATTCATACAGTATGGAGTCGCTTTTGATCTCAACCTTCACTCCTGCCTTAATCATGAGCTCATTGAAAGTGAGTAACTGATCAGGATTTAAGTTATGAATCTCAACAGAACCTTTTGTTGCAACCGCTAAGGTCGCAAATGTTACGGCTTCATTCCTGTCGCTAAAAATTCTGAAGGGTTTTGTTTGCTGTAAGGATTTCACACCTTGAATTGCTATCGTGGTTCCGTCCTTAGTTATCTTTGCTCCTGACTCGTTAAGAAAAAGAATCAACTCATCAATTTCTGGTTCAAGAGCGGAGTTTTCAATTTTTATCTCATTTTCCCCTAACGCTCCTAACATTATCAGAAGCTCTGTACCGGTGTGAGTTGGCTTGGAGAATTTGTACGATCCTTTTGGTGACTGTGTAAGTTTAGCGTCGTAATAACCATCTTCAGACTGATACTCGGTCTTTACTCCCAAGGCCTCCATTCCCGATATGATCCTGTCAATTGGGCGCATTCCGATTCGACAACCTCCGGGATTTGGAATTCTACATTCTTTAAATTTATGAAGTAGAGGAGCAAAAAGCAAGAAGGACGCTCTGAGCTTAGATGCGTGCAATAGATCTGGCTTACTACTTCTTAGTGTGCTGGGGTCGATCGTGACTCTGTTTCCGGTTTGCTCAACAGTAGCTCCAAGCTTCTTTATGAGATGTAGCAACTCATGTACGTCGTTTATTTTTGGGACGTTAGTAAGCGTGACCTTAGACTCAAAAAGAAGAGATGCAATAACGGTCTTAAGTGCAAGGTTCTTTGCACCCGAAAGCACAACCTCTCCTTTGAGCACATTTCCTCCTTGAACTATATATGCGTCTTCCATATTAAATCGCGAATCGTATATCGCTAAACGTATATCTCAAGATTTATACCTTGCGATACACGCTACAAGCTACACGAACTACTCTATAATTCTAACTTCCTCAACTAAATCTACTCCGTGAACTTCCTTTACCTTCGATCTAACTAAATCGAGTAGTTTTTTTAAATCCTCGGCCTTACCGTCGCCTTCGTTAATAATAAAGTTAGCATGTTTTTCCGAAACAACAAAGTTACCTACTCTTGTACCCTTTAATCCTGCCTTATCAATGAGCTCACCAGCGGACCTTCCGTCTACATTTTGGAACATGCATCCGCTTGACGCAACTCCAAACGGCTGTGTCTCTTTACGATAGGCTAGTGCTTCGGCCGCTCGTTGCTTAAGTACAACCCGATCCCCTTTGGTCAGTCTAAAAACTGCCTCAACTAATATTTCCTTGCTCTTTTGAAGCTCGCTAAAATCATACGCAAAGTTGAAGTAATTTCGACCTACATTCTTTTCGTTCCCTTCCTTATCTAGAAGAGTGGCAGAAACTAATCGATCGCCGAAGTACATTAATGGTTTGGTCCATTTGGAGTTCATGTGTAGGGCGCCACCAACGCTTCCGGGTAGTCCCTGGTGATACTCGAATCCCTCAAGCCCCTTTTCAACTGTTTTTTGAATTAGCATCGAGACAGGTAGTCCAGAGGAAACCATAACATCCGCCGTACTGTCGGTTTCTGATACGACCTCAAAATTAAAGTACTGATTGCGAATCACTAATTTATCGACGGTGCTTGTAGCAAAAACCGTATTGGAGCCTCCCCCGATTACCATTACCTCTAAACCCTGCTTGTAGCCATGCTTAACAGCCTCAATGAGCTCTTCGCGAGTTTTTACTGACACAAAATGCTTGGCCGTAGTTGATACCTTGATAGTAGTAAAGGGTTTGAGATCGATGTTTTGCTGGTACATGGTTCTTAAAGCGTTAATCGTTAATCGTTACTTGTTAATAGGAGAGCACCATACTGAATACTGAATACTGAATACTGAATACTGAATACTGAATAACGATTAACCAATATCAAATATCGTATATCAAATATCGTATATCGTATATCGTATATCGTATATCGTATATCTACGAAAGTACTCTTATTATATCAGAATGGAGCTTGTAAACGTCCCCCGCACCTAAGGTCATGATCACGGTTGGAGTCTTTTTCGAGCTCAGTTTAGCCATAAGCTCCTCTTTGCCAGAAACAGATTCTATAGCCTCAAATCCACGCTCCGTAGCCTTAGTGACCAGATCTTCGTGGGTCACAGTAAAGGAGTCTTTATTCTCCCTTGCTGAGGCAAAAATAGGCATAATGTAGGCATGCTCAGCCTGGGAAAAGGCACTGCTAAACTCTTCAAGCAACGCCTGTGTCCTTGAGTAGGTATGAGGCTGGAAAATAACAACTGGTTTCGTGCCATACCTCTCAAACGATGCCTTAATAATCGCCTTAATCTCGACAGGATGATGCGCGTAGTCGTCAACGACCGTCAAGCCGTCCTTGCTGTAAACGACCTCAAACCTACGCTTTGCCCCTTTAAACTCCTTAACTGCGTTCTTTATCTGAAACTCCTCAAACCCTAAACTCTGCAAAACCAAATAAGCGCCTGCCGCGTTGGCAATGTTATGGTCGCCGTACAAAGAAATCTTTATGTCCTTAATTACTTTCTCTCCCCGAATCAGATCGAATGAAGATCCGGAAGTATCAACCTCATGGTTAATTATTCTCATCGTGGCATCCTCACTAAAACCGTACGAATGAAACTGAACGCCAGCTTTTTTAGCCGTATCAACTGCGTAGTTATCGTCAGCACAGACAATGCAGTACTCACTCTGCTTAAAAAACTTCTCGTATGCCCTTACTACATCTTCGATTGAGTCAAACACATCTGGATGATCAAAGTCAATATTTGTACATAGGGTTAAGGAAGGGTGCAGAAAATGAAACTTTGGAGTTTTGTCAGTAGGCGGATTTACACCGTACTCATCTGCTTCAAGTACTAAGTAATCCTTAGACTGAAAGTCACCAGCCGGATACTCATCAAACGATGAACTACCGACAATGTAGCTGGGATTAGCCCCTAACTTTATCAACGCGTAGCTTAACAGTGCGGACGCAGTTGTCTTTCCATGAGCACCGCAGACCGCAATAGTTTTTTTAAACAGCTTAGAAAGTTGATTTAAAAATTCTGCCTGTGATACGATGGTCACTCCTTCGTTCTTAAGTTTTTTAATTATTGAGTTAGAGTCTCCGCTATGTGCGGCACTATAAATTGCTAGGTCGAAGTTGGAGCCTGATGGGATTTTATCTTCGGAGGTGTAGATGGTGATGTTTTGCTTATGTAGTTCCTCATCTGTAATAAACTCTTCCTCAGTGTCATACCCAACAACGTCCTTGCCCATTTTCTTAAGAATTGAGGCAATCTGCGCCATCGCCACACCCTTAACGCCTAGAATAAATACGGTTTTGAAGCTTTCCAGATTCGCCATGTACTTTATTGTATACGTAAGCTCTTTACTCAACAACTCCAACATCTTTACTAGTAGCGATCTTATTTTTTGCCTTCATGGGGTAATCGGGGGATGAGCTTTTTTAAGCAGCTTTTAGTTTACTCATGGAACGTCCCCCTAAATTTATGCGCACATCTTGAGGCTTCTGACCTATCATAACATGCAAAGAGCCATTGTTATGAAACCTACCATCCACTACCCAACTCGCAATCCTAGATCCTAAAAGTCTGGATGCACTATAGTCATCGTCAAAATATCTACCAAAAACGAGCTTGCTAAATTGTGATCCCAGCACATATGCCTGAAGTGTTTGACCGTCTCTGTTCTGGTGTTTAAAATGCCCTCTGAGCGCTTCTTCTGTGGAACTTGGATTTGGAGGCTCGCTTATAGCCTCTATTTGGTACCACCCACTAGGGCGGTGTTCGCTAATCACCGATCCGCCTACTTCGGTAGCCGTGCAGGTCAATGCGGGAAATCGGGTACCTAACCTGATTAGACCACTAGCGTCATTGTACATTTCAGGAAGATAGATCATTATTCCGGGTTGTATAATTCCTCTTAATCCAATAATCGGGGTAACTATCTCTTCTTCTGTCCAGTCACACTCAGGAATATTTACTTCAGGAAGAAAGGCTCTGCAAATCCGGGTAATTGCTTCTGGATTGTTCGGTCGAAGTCTATACTCTGCGAGAAGCTGCTCATCGATCGGACCCGCACTCCCGTCTCCTCTCCCTCCGCCACCTTGGCGATCTTCTGGATTTCGTCCCAGTGAATTACCGACAGACTCTTTATTACCCATATTTATGGACTAAGTAACTCATACTATGAGTCATATTGAACTCAGAATTTCTCGCTACCATCATTCGAATGATGGTAGCATGCCCTTACTTTAATTATTTAAATAATTAAAGTATTTGTTTTGGTTGAAGTGCTATAAAACTGAAGTGTTCCGGGAAGTTTTGTGAAGATCAGATTTCTTACCAACAAACACTTCACGACATTAAACACGCACCGCTAGAGTAGGCTTGGCCCCTCCACACCCCGGGGGTGTGAAGGGGAATCACTTGTTATTACGAGCGAAGCCGAGTCAGACTCGGCGGAGCCAGGTACCGTACGGTAACCTGGCGAAGCGAAGTAATCTCGCTGATCTAAAAGATTGCCACGTCGCTACGCCGAGTCTGACTCGGCTTCGCTCCTAGCAATGACATAGACTATCTAGTATTAACGACGAAGGTGAACTGTTCGGGGAAGTGTTGCGCGCCTCGAGAGTTTCTGTAAGAAAAAAAACGTTCGGAGTCACATTTGGTGCAGAATGGAAAGAAATCTATCTGGTCTTTTTTTAGACCAGACTCTATAAGCTGCTCTACATTTTCCTTAACTAGATCCATTGGATAGCAACAGGATCCGATGGATGGACCTATGGCGACGCGGAGATCTTGGAACTTGGAACCTAGAACATGGAACTTCTTAATCATTTTAGCTACAAGTCTTTGTTCAGTGCCTTTGCGACCGTTGTGTGAAATTCCAACAATGTTTTTTTTGTTGTCGGAATAGATAATAGGAGCGCAGTCCGCGGTTATTACTGTCAAAACCAAGCCCACATCTTTTGTAATTAATCCGTCGCAGTTTTTGACGTCGATAATTGTTTCGGAATCATTACTGGCCACCACCACTACGTTATCGCCGTGTGCCTGCTCCGGATCAACGATGTTTTTATACTTTATTCCTTGAAGCTCAACATATTTCTGTATATTTTTTAAGTCACGTCCGTTTCCTGACATTCTGGTCCCAAATCCGTGCACGATGTTTTTTGAGAACAAAGAAGAACTGAAGGTCTTGGAGTTTGGCTGATAACTAATCACAAAATTTGTTAGGGGTTTCTAAGGTTTAGAGCTGTTTTTACTGCGGCAAACTCATCCCATGGATCTTCTTTTCCGTTTCTGCCTAAACTTTTTTCATGAGCCTTCCCTGTGCAAACGACGATGTCGCCTTTATTAGCTAACGCCACTGCTTTATTGATAGCCCTTTGTCTATTATCAATTAACATTAGTGTTCCGTTCTTAATTTTTGAATCAGAGTTTTTGATTCCAGAAACAATTGACTTTGTAATAGTCTCTACATTCTCAGTTCTATAGTCCTCCTCAGTAATAATACTGACATCTGAATACTGAGAACTTTCAGAACCCATCATCGGTCGCTTTTGTGCATCCCTTAGACCAGCTGATCCAAAAACATGGATTAGCCGACCTTTTCGACCGTCAGCCCTAACTTTAAGATCAGAAAGAATTTGTTTTAATGAGTTGGGGGTGTGTGCGTAATCAATAACAATCATGAACTTTTCATCATACGTCACTTCGTACCTACCTTTGGGAAGTTCGTACGACTTAAGAGCCTTTAAAATCGACTGTTTGGCTATTCCCAGCTCAGCACAAACAGAGTATGCTGCCAGATAGTTATAGTTGTTGTACTGCGGAATTTCAAGCTTCAATGTTTTGCTCAGATCAAGCTGAAAGTCTGCCCTATTCTTAAGTCCGTAGCTTTTGATAGAGGTTTTACTGTCAGTTCGTTTCAGTTCCGCTTGTATAAGATCGTAACTACTGTCATCGCGGTTCAGTATGCTTGACTTCGACTGTCTAAATAGCCTGCTTTTTGTTCTAAGGTACCTCTCAAATGTTCTGTGATAGTCAAGATGCTCGTGTGTAATATTTGTGAGGACCCCCAGCTCGTAATGTACTCCGAAATTCCTGTTCTGGTCTATGGCATGTGAGGTTGTCTCCAAGACAAAGTACTCATCCTTATTCTTAGCCGATTCGTTTAGTAGTTTCTGAACTAACATAGCGTCAGGAGTTGTAACATGCAGGCCCGTCTCATACTCAGTTTCTCCGACTTTCGCATACACAGTTGAGATCATCGAAACTTTTTTACCTGCGGACTTAAGAATGTGGTAGATGCAGTGAACCGTCGTTGTTTTTCCGTCTGTACCTGTGACACCGATCACCTTCAACTTAGTACTGGGAAAGCCGTAGTATAGAGTAGCGAAAACCGCTCCAAAAAGATGATAAATATTTATCAGAGGCTGGATATTTCGCTTTAATCTTTCGAACATAAGATATGACTTTAGATTAATTTGTCGGGCTAATGTTGTAATAGTATAACAGCTCTTTTGCTATCTCGAAAAACAAAGGAGCGGCCGTCTCGGATCCATAGATGGAACTTTTTGGCTCTTTCAGCACCACGAGAGCAATAAACTTTGGTTTTTCTGCAGGTGCAAAACCAATAAATGACGCAATGGTTTTGGAGGTATCGTATCTACCGCCAAGTGCGATCTGCGAGGTTCCGGTTTTCCCTCCAATGCTATAACCTTCCGGTTTTATCCACTTATACTCTCCGTTCTCAACGGTGGACACGAGCATTTTTTTCATTATTTCGGAGGTTTTTTCGCTATAAATCTTCTTGTCTAACTTTGGCCGAACAACCTGAGAAGAAGAGTCGGTCTTAATGGCCTTAACGATATACGGACGCATTAAATTTCCGCCGTTGATTACTGATGAAAAGGCTCTAATCATCTGAATTGGAGTGACCACAATCCCCTGTCCGAATGTTGCCGTTGCGTAGTCAATGTCGGTCCAGAAATCACGCAGATAGCCCGCGCTTTCTCCCTGAAGATCAACTCCTGTCACTTTACCAAAACCTAGGTAATCGACGTACTTGAGTAGATTTTTTTTACCCAACTTGGAGCCGATGTGTACCATTCCAACGTTGGAAGACTTTTCTAAAATTCTTGTCATGGTAATTTTGCCCTCGTACTTATTGTTCCATGTTCTTATTGTGTACTCCCCTATTGTTACCGGCCCCTTTTCATCAAATCTAGAGTCTGGCTTAATTACTCCTTCCTCAATTCCTGCAGCTGTGATTAGCGGTTTAAAGGTTGACCCCGGCTCGTACAGAGAAGATATGGACTGGTTGTTAAATACTGTGTCATTTGAGTCATAGTAGGTGTTTGGATTGTAATCTGGGAGACAGGTGAGTGCTAAAATTTCAAGAGTATACGGTTCCGCAATTATCACGCAACCCTCCTTTGCCTGATAACTTTCAATACCGCTTTTAAGCTTGGCCTTTGCGATTGCCTGAACACTTCTGTCTATGGTTAAGACAAGGTCTCTGCCATTTTCTGAGTCAATTTTGTCCTGGTCTCCTATTAAAATTGGTCTACCGATTAGATCTCGTTCAGTTTTCAAAAAACCAAGTAGTCCAGCCAAATCTTGTTCATAAAAACCCTCAACGCCAAAGTATCCTACAGGCTCTCCCTCCTTTCCTTTCCCGACGAATCCAAGCAGATGTGCAGATAACGAAGCCTCAGGATAATAACGCTGGGACTGCTCCTCAAATCCAACTCCTTTTAAGCCGAGTTCTTCGATAGATTTTTTTGTCCTCTGACTTACCCCCTCTGCCAACTTTAACCAGTCCAGATCGGGATTAAGTTTCGCCTCGATGCTCGCTTCATCTACCTGTAGTTCCTTCGCAATTTTTTCTACAACGGTCGACTTATCCTTTATTTTCTTAGGCTCAGCAAACACTAAGTAAGCTTTTCTGTTTAGAGCCAGAGGCTGTTCGTTACGATCTAAAATCAGACCTCTGTCGGGATAGATCTGCCTGTACTTAAGATATGAATTGAGACTGGTTGAGGAAGGAAGAACCTGTATGAAAAATAATTTGATGATTATCGCAATAAAAACAAATAGAAAGAAGAGGAACACAACTCTTATCTTTGGCATATTAGTTACGCTTCGCGACTCCTAGAGGGTGAAGGTAATAAGGCTTTGCCTTTGCGGTAAAAGCGAGCTCGGCGGCGGCAGACGCAGCATACTGTAGTGAATTTACACTGTACATAGACTCCTCGAGATCGCTGTTTTCTAGCTTTAGTTGATGAGTCTTAGACTCAAAGTTTTGAATTTCCTGACTTTGCTTCATGCTCATAACAAAAGCAAATATATTTGCAGCAATCAAGAACGTGAACAGTACTCCAACTATGGTTTTTAATTTATTAATTTTCATATTTCGACATTGCTCAATATGATCCTGAGTTAATCGAATGGATCATATTTTTGATTTATTTTTCTAACCCTTCGGCAGGCTCAGGGTTCTCGCTACGCTCGAACAACAACTCTCATAAGTGCCGACCTCTCAAATGATTTAGCCATCTTCTTCCTAACCTTCCAGTCCTTGGTAATAAACTCTTTGTTGGTCCTAATCAATCTCTTTACCTGTCTATCTTCACCTGAGTGAAATGTGATAATGACGAGTACTCCTCCGGACTTGAGTAATGACATTGCTCCAGAAAAACCTTTCTGAAGATTTTCCAGTTCGTCATTCACTAACATTCGTAGAGCCTGAAAGATTCGACTATAGACACGTGAGTCGTTATTTGGTGCAACCGTATCGATTGCCACACGCAGGTCTCCAACCGTCTTAATTTTGCGCTTACTTCTTTGTATTATTATTGCTCTGGCAATTTTTTGTGATAATGGCTCCTCACCATATCGTGCCAAAACCATGTATATCTCTTCTTCGTTTGCAGAGTTAAGAAAGTCGGCCGCGTCCTCCTTTGTTTGATCAATTAACCTCATGTCCAGTGGTTCATCGCTGTTTTTGTAAGAGAGTCCAATTCCGTTTTCCTTCAGCTGTCCGTATGAGATCCCCAGATCAAACAAAACTCCATCCAGAGGGTAAAAGTTCAGTTTTTTGGCTATAGCTTCGATGTCTGCAAAGTTTCCGTGAGCGACAACTGCGCTCGTACCTTCCAGCTGTTGCGAAGCCTTTTTAATCTGTTGTTCGTCGTAATCAAGTCCTAGTACCTCTCCTCCAAGCTCTCGAATTTTGTTAAGGTGCCCTAACTGTCCCATTGTCGCGTCGATATATCTCTTCCCTTTGCTTACCTGCAGTGCCTCGACAACCTCGCTTAGCATTACTGGTGTGTGATTCATGTTCATTTATCGTGTATCGTGTATCGTGTATTTTCCAATAAATTATGATTACTCACCACTGACGGCCGATTTCTTCTTCCATGCTTCTTCGTCCCATATCTCAAAATGATCACCAACTCCAATTATCGTTACCTTCTTGTTCAAGCCTGCAAACTCTAGTAAATTCTTCGCAATAACAAACCTTCCCTGCTCGTCTATCTCCAAACTACTTGCTGACGAGAAAACAAATCTCCGTTTATCTAAGTTCTCTTGCTCTAGCAACGATACTTGTAATAGCTCGTTGGCTCGGTCTTCCCAGTCACCTTTATCAAAACCAGCAAGACATTTGTCGAATCCTTTTGTTACAATAAAACTGTTTCCTTTTAATAGTTCCCTGATTTTTTTTGGTAGAACAATTCTTCCAAGACCGGTGAAGGAAACTTGAAATTCACCAATAAAAACCATATACAACCATTTTGAACCATTTTAGGCAAGTTGTCAAGCGAATATACATATGAATCGGCTCTTCACAGGCACCAAAAACTTGTTTTTAAGTAAGCAGAGAACAATCATCTCATCTACGCTAATTGTGGCAACCACAATTATCATTTCACGACTGTTTGGTTTCTTGCGATATCGCGTTCTAGCGGGCTATTTTGGTAAGGAAGAGCTCGACATCTTTTTTGCAGCCTTTAGAATTCCGGACATAGTGTTTGAACTACTTATTACCGGCGCCCTAACTACCTCATTCGTGCCTATTTTTATCAGATATCAGAAGAACAAAGAGGATCTTGATATCAACATTTCCTCGATAATAAACATAACCACAGGTATTCTGTTTTTTCTTATTATCGTGCTGTTCTTTACGGCCGACTGGATCATTCCCTTTATAACCCCAGGCTTCACAGGTGAAAAGATACAAAGCGTAATTTTCTACTCAAAAATCCTACTTCTGGGTCAGCTACCGTTTCTGGTCCTGAGCAATGTTCTGACAGGACTTGGCCAAGCAAACAAGACCTTTATCATCTCATCTCTAGCACCTGTGGTATACAACGTTGTCATCATTCTGGTCACCGTAACGTTCTCCTCTCAACATCACCTTCTTGCACCAGTTATGGGAGTCGTTGTTGGAGCGAGCCTAATGTTTCTTATGCAGATTCCGCTGTTTTATTCTTCGCAGTTTACCTACCGCGCAGTACTAAAGTTTACTAAAGGTCTCAAGGATTTTTATCGACTTGTAGTTCCTAGACTAATCACCGTATCGGTTGCGCAGATTGAGGCAACAATCGACCTTACCATCACGACTTTGCTCGCTCCAGGGTCCTACACAATTTTTTACTTAGCACAGCATCTGCAGTTACTTCCTGTCTCAATAATTGGAATCTCGTTTGGTCAGGCCTCCCTTCCGTATCTGTCCGAGGTCTACCAAGAAAAGCGCCATGACGAATTCAGACGCATTATCACCGAGTCGATACTAAGTATTTTATTTTTAACACTGCCGATTGCAGCCTTTTTTATCTTTGCGAGAACTCCGCTGGTCCGACTTTTCTTCGGAGGAGATAAGTTCGACTGGGCAGCAACGGTGCAAACCGCCTTTACTCTGTCTTACTTTGCGCTCGCTATACCGACACACTCTCTTTATTACTTTATCACCAGGTGCTTTTACGCATTTCTCGACAGCAAAACGCCTTTCTACGCGAGTCTTTTTTCGATAACCCTAAACGTAGTTCTTAGTTTGGTCTTCATCTTTGGTTTTCACTTTCCGGTCTGGTCTCTGGGTCTAGCGTTCTCCATCTCAATATCTACAAATGTTTGGATACTGCTTTACAAACTAAGTAAAAAAATTCAAGGATTTGATAATCGTATTTTAGTAATAGAGCTTTCGAAGATACTGTTGGTGACCTTTTTAGCATCCTTCTTCTCCTACTGGTTAATGAAGATTCTTGATGGACTAATTCTGGATACCACTAGAACAAAAAACGTTGTGTTTCTGCTTATGTTTGTCGGGGTTGCCTTTACTTCTTTGTACTTTTTCTTAGCATGGAGTTTTGGAATCAAGGAGTCCGCTATGCTAATGAAGTTCATGCAGAAAGCTAGGCA
>Ga0163144_10023674_pt1 | contig 12103 bp, 10 predicted proteins | sample OliLak19BULKMAT1_FD_123175 | JGI IMG/M metagenome (GOLD analysis project Ga0163144, IMG submission 123175) | Freshwater microbial mat bacterial communities from Lake Vanda, McMurdo Dry Valleys, Antarctica - Oligotrophic Lake LV.19.BULKMAT1 | ecosystem: Environmental > Aquatic > Freshwater >...
GCGGTCCAGGCGCGTGAGCTCGGATTCGACGTAGCCGAGGCGCGCCTCGAGCTGGCGCTTTCCGTACCAGTGGCCGAAGGACACGATCACGAGCACGAAAGCCATGAGGCCGCCCAGCACGGACGCCTGCAGCATCAGCTGCCGCTGCCTGGCCTTGGCGAGGATCTCCGCTGGGACGAGGTTGACCTTGATCATCGCGCTCTTATTCCCAATCCCTATTTTGCCGGAGCGCGAGCCCGGCCGCGACGCCGAACGAGGGCGCGATCGACTCGGGGACGGCGTCTCCGCCCTTGGCGAACGTGAAGGGGCTCAGCACGGACACGGGCACCTTCAGCTCCTGAGCGAGGTGCTTGTCGAGATTCTTGAGGCGGGCCGAGCCGCCCGCGAGCATGATGCGTCCGATCGAACGGTCCGGTCCCTGCGAGAGATAGAAGTCGACGGAGCGATGGACCTCCGCGACGAGGTCGCGCGCGACCTGGCCTACCGCCTGCGAAACGCCCAGGCCGTCGCGGTCGCCGTCCGCCAGCGCCTTTTCCTTTTCCGCGGGATCGACGAACACGCCGCGCGAGTGCTTGAGCTCCTCGGCCTTCGCGGCGTCGCACTGGAAGGCCTTCATGATCGCCTTCGTCATCGTGTTTCCCGAGATGAACATGTCGCGCACGACGCGCGTGACGCCGTTCTCCACGATGGAGAGGTTCGTCACCATATGCCCGATATTGAGGTAGAGCGTGGCGCCGGGGCCTTCCTTCACGTCGCGGATCTTCTCATGGACGTTCTCGAGCGCGAAGCTGTCCACGTCGATGATCGCGGGCGTGAGCCCCGCGCCCTGCAGGATCTCGAGGCGCTGCACGACGAGCTCGCGCTTGGCCGCGACGAGGACGGTCTCCATCTTCTTCTGGCCGTCCTCGACGATCTCGCTGAGGATGTGGAACCCGAGCTGCACTTCGTTGATGTCGAAAGGGATGAACGGCTCGGCCTCGGTGGCCAGGGTCGACTGGAGCTCCATCTTCGTGAGCCGCGGGAATTTCACGTAGCGCACGATGACGGCGTTGCCCGACAGGGAGGTCGACGCGTCCTTGACCTTGACGCCCTTCTCGATGAAAAAGCCCTTGAGCGCGTTGATCACGGCGCTCTTCTTGTCGTCGGGACCCGCGTCCACTTTCGCGCCGAGAGGCAGGTGGCCCCAGGCCTTGAGCTGGTACGCGCCGGCCTCGAGTGAAAAGAGGACGACCTTGATCGAGTAGGATCCGACATCGATGCCGACGACGTCCTTGGGGCCCAGGAACATCTCCGCGAGCCCTTTCAGGGCTCCGAGCTTCTCCTTGACCGCCTCGAGCTTTGGCATTTATCTCCTTTTCAGACTTCGCCAACCGAACATTAAAAAAGCGCCGACGCCCCCCCGTATACCCCGGGAGGTCGGACTCGGCGCGTTTTTTGTGCGGCACGGATTTATAACAGGTTTGTCCAGTATTGTCAAGGCCTCGTCATATAAAGGCTACGTTGGCGTGACGGCGCCTAACGACTTTGAAGTATAATCTCGATATGAAGTCCCTGCTGTTCGACTTTGGGGGGACCCTCGACGCCGATGGAACCACCTGGCTCGAGCGTTTCCATCCCATTTATAAGGAAGCCGGTCTCGATATACCAAAAGACCGCTTCGATCGAGCCTTCTACGACTCGGACGACAATCTGCATACGCGCCATGCATTGAAAGGGTTGGACTTGGCTGAAACCGTGCGTCTTCAAGTGGAAGATGTGATCAAGTCGATCGCTCCCGACAAGACCGCGTTGATCGATCCGATCGCCGCAAGGTTCACCGGCGACTGCCGGAAGCAGTTTAAGCGGTTAACGCCGATGCTCGAACGCCTCGCGAAGCGCTATCGGCTGGGCATCGTGTCCAACTTTTATGGAAATCTGGACGGAATCCTTTTGGCCGAAGGCCTAAGGCCGCTCTTTAGCGTCGTCGCGGATTCCGGGGTGTTGGGAGTCACGAAGCCGGACGCGGGCATTTTCCTGCACGCTGCAGGCGGTTGTTCGGCGAAGCCGGAAGACTGCGTCATGGTCGGGGACTCGATCAAGCGCGATATGGCCGGCGCCGCAGGCGTCGGAATGAAAACAGCGCTGATATCAGCGGCGGCGCAGCCGCCAAAAGCAGGCCAGCATTGGACGCTGCGTTCCGTGTCGGAGCTCGAGGCGGCGCTCGGATGAAGGCCGCGATCATCGCCGCCGGGGAAGGATCGCGGCTCGCTTCGAAGGGCGCGATCAAGCCGATGGTCATCGTAGCGGCGAAGCCGCTCATCCATTGGGTGGTCGGCGGATTGCGCTCGGCGGGGTGTAAAGAAATCGTTGTTTTGACGAATTCTCGCGGGGGCGCCGTCGGTCCATATTTGACGGCCGCGTTCCCCGATGTGAAGTTCGACTTCGTGACGGCGGATACGGCCTCGTCGTTCGAGTCGTTCCGGCTCGTTTGTAAACGGCTTGGAACGGCAACGAATGGAGAATTCGTGGTCAGCACCGTCGATGCGTTGATCAAGACGGATGATGTTAATCTCTTCATCAGCGAATGCCGGCGTTCGAAGGCTTACGCCGGCTTGGCGTTGACGACGTTTGTCGACGACGAAAAGCCGTTATGGTCGGACGTGGACGCAAACGGCCGCGTTACCGCGCTCGGGGATAGCGCAAAACTCAAGAACGCCGCAACTTGCGGCCTCTACTACATGACGTCAGGGGCCGCGACGGCGATTCCCGAGGCAAAACATTATTTGCGACTTAGAGATTTTTGGCAGGCGCTCGTCGCTTCAGGCGAGCTCGTGCGCGGCGTGATGCTTTCCAAATCCCTCGACGTCGATCGACCCGAAGATCTCTCCGCAGCCGAAACATTCCTAACCGTGGAGACCCACAGATGAAGGCTCTTGGCATCCTGCGCGAAATCCAAAACTCCCCCGGACGAGAGTCCGACGACGCACTTGTCCTAAAAGCGGTCATGGATCAATTATCCATCCTCAAAACCGAAGTCACCGTCATGACGCCCGAGGACTTCGACAACGCGGACGTTCGCGGCTACGACCTGATCGTTCCCATGTGTGAAACGTACCCGCGTTTGATGCGGCTGAAGAAAATCGAAGCGGAGACGGGCGTCGTGACCGTTAACCCCGCCGACTCTGTGCTCGGATGCTACCGCACGCGCATGCTTGAATCGTTCGCCAACACGCCCGGCCTTTCCTATCCGTCGACCGCGGTCCGAAGAACGACGCCGGACGCGAACCGCAAGGCCCCCTCGTTCGAGGCCGACGGCGGCTGGTGGCTCAAGCGCGGCGACGTCCACAATACGTGCGCCTATGACGTGGTCTTCGCGAAGGATTGGGACGAGGCCGAGAAGATCCGCCGCGAGTTCGAGAGCCGCGAGATCAAGGACCTCGCGATCCAGCGCCACACCGACGGCGACCTGATCAAGTTCTACGGCGTCGGACCCGGACAGTGGTTTACCTGGTTCTACCACGATCCCTCGACGGCGCGCCGCCTGCCTTTCGAGCTCGAGGACCTGGCCGCGCAGGCGGAGCTCGCGGCGAAGGCCGTGAAAGTGGAGGTCTTCGGCGGCGACGCGATCGTGACCCCCGAAGGCACGATCTTCATCATCGACATCAACAGCTGGCCGAGCTTCGCGCGCGTGCGCGCCGAAGCCGCGGTCCAGATCGCCCGGCGCCTGCGCCTTCGCCTGCGCCAGGTCGCCGGCAGGAAAGGATAAAAGACATGACCCCCCAGACGCTGACCGACGCGCCGTATTTCGCCGGGCCCAAGTCGAAAGCTCTCTTTCAGGAGGAGCAAGAGTATATCGCGCCCGGGCTCCAGACCATCGCGCTGTACGCGCAGCTCGCGATCGACGGCGGCAGCGGGGCGTCCCTGCGCGACGTCGACGGAAAGGAATATCTGGATCTGGTCGCCGGCATCGGCGTGGCGTCCCTCGGCTACGGCCATCCCGACTGGGCCAAGGCCGTCGGCGAGCAGGCCGCGAAGACGGCGGTCGGCTCCTTCACGTCGCCGCATCGCGTCAGCTTTCTGCGCACGCTCGCGTCGGTGACTCCGAAGGGGCTCAAGCGGTGCCAGCTCTATTCATCGGGCGCGGAAGCCGTCGAGGCGGCGCTGCGGCTCGCGAAGTCGAAGACGGGAAAATTCGAAGTGATCGGCTTCTGGGGCGGCTTCCACGGCAAGACCCAGGGCGTGATGGGATTGCTGAATGACGGGTTCAAAAATGGATACGGGGCTACCGCGCCGGGCCTTCATTTGTCTCCCTATCCCGATAGTCGAAAATGTCCGTTCGGCGCGACAGCGCCGCATGACTGCGGCGCTCATTCGTTGGAGTTCCTACGCGAGAAGATCAAGCGCGAGACGACGGGGGCCGTCGCGGCGATCATCCTCGAGCCCGTGCAGGGAACGAACGGCAACGTGATCCCGCCCGCGGGCTTCTTCAAGGGCGTGCAGAGCATCGCGAAGGAGATCGGCGCGGTGTTCATCAGCGACGAGATGATCACGGGCTTCGGCCGCACGGGAAAGATGTTCGGGTGCGATCATGAAGGGGTGATCCCGGACATGATGACGATCGGGAAGGGTTTTGGCGGCGGGTTTCCCGTTTCAGGCGTGGTCACCACGGAAGAAATCTCCACGGCGAAGCCGTGGTCCAATCCGTCGGGGTCGTCTTCGAGCTACGGCGGTAATCCGTTGGCGTCAGCCGCCTGCGACACGACTCTCAAAATTATTCTGCGTGATAAATTGGTGGAAAACGCCGCGACCGTTGGCGCGGCGATGCTCCAGCGCCTCACCAAGATCCAGGAAAGCCAGCCTATGATCGGTTCTCTCCGTGGAAGGGGTTTGATGATCGGAGTGGACTTGATCAATCCGTTGGATAAAAAACCCCTCGACAAGGCCGTCTGTCGCGAGATTTTTGAAGAGGGGTTAAAACGAGGGGTTTTGACGATGGCGTACAATCCCTCGCTCAGGATCAACCCGCCGCTCGTGATCACCGAGAAGCAGGCGTTGGATGGATTGGATCTCATGGGCGAAGCGATGTCGGTCGTCGCGAAGAGGCGCTCACTCTGAAGAAGATCCGCTCCGTCGCACTCGTCGGTTTTGGGGCCATCGCGGAAGGCGCCCATCTGTCGGCTTTGCGCTCGGTCGGCGTCGTCGTGGATGCGGTCTGTGAGCCCTCGCCATTGCGCCGCGAAGCGGCGAAAAAGTCGTTGCCGTCGGCGCGCGTCTACGAGACGCTCGATTCGTTGCTGTCGGCGGAGAGATCGTTGGACGCACTCATCGTTTGCTCTCCGCCAAGTTATCACGGCAACGGAATTTTGTCCGGCATTCGCGCGGGCATCCACGTCCTCTGCGAGAAGCCCCTGACGCTGGATCCTGAAATCTTCGCCCTAATTCAGACCGAGTCCGTCGCCCGCAACGTTTGTGTGTTTAGTATCAACAACTGGGCTTATTCACCCCAATGGTCGCGCCTCCTCGAAGTCGCGGCCTCCGGCCGCCTCGGCGCGATACGGCACGTGGATATTCGCGTGCTTCGCACGCGGCCGTCGGTTTCGGCTTCGCCGAACGACTGGCGGAAAGACCCGGCCATTTCAGGCGGCGGCATTTTCGTGGATCACGGCTGGCACAATCTCTATTTGATGCGCCGGCTGCTGGGCAGCGAAGTTTCTATTGTCGACGTCGTCCTTCATCCGCGCGGCTCGGTGGACGACGTTGCGACCGCGCTTTTCACGGCGCCTAGCGCGTCCGGCACGATGCATCTCTCATGGCGCGCCGGCGAGCGCTCGAACTCCGCCTTTATCGCCGGCGAAAAGGGCACGGCCGAGCTGCGCGACGACTCGTTGATCATCCGGTCCGACGGAAACGAAGAGACTACGCGTTTCGCGGAAAAATTATCCGGCGGCTCCGCCCATCCCGAATGGCTCGCCGCCATGTGGCCGGCGTTCGAGGCCGAGTGCGCGGGCACGCGCCGCGGAGACAACCTTCTCGAAGCGGAGTTTTGCCTGGCGTCGATCCGCTCCGCCTATGCCGAGGCGTCGCTTGCTTAATACCCCGAACATCTTCACCCGCGCGGTCCTCTGGGTCCCCCATCCGAAGCTGCTATGGCAGCGCGCCGGCGGCATGCTCGTCATCGAGCGCCAGCTGTTCACGCTGTCGCGCGCGGGCTTCAAGTCCGTGTTCATCGCGGCGTCCGAGCCGGAAGCCGCCGCGCTCGCGGAGCTGCGCATGCCGCCCGGGCTCGCGGTCAGCTGGGTCTCGAAGAACCAGGAGGCGCTCAAGTCCTGCGAGCCTCCTTATCTCGGGGTCTCCGCCGATCACCTTATCCGCGTGGACACGCTCTCGCACATCGCCCGCCAGTCGTTCTCGACCTCGGTCAGCTACGAGGACGACTCGAACCTGGGCGTGGTGCAGATCGTGCTCGACCGCGAGGATTTCATGTCGCGCGTGAAGCAGCCGCTGCCCGAGGGCTCCTGCAAGCGCCTCGAAGCGCCGCTGTCGCAGGGTCCGATCGTCGACTGGCTCATGGCCGCCGGCCCGAAGCCGCAGGACGGCTTCATGGCGAGGCACTTCGACCGCCACCTCTCGCTTGCCGCGAGCCGCGCGCTGCTCGACACGGCGGTCACCCCGAACCAGATGACCGTGCTCAGCACGACCCTGGGCCTCATCGGCGCCTCTTTCTTCCTCGGCGACACGCGCCTCGCCTACGTGACGGGGGCGCTCCTCGTGTGGCTGCACTCGGTGCTCGACGGCTGCGACGGCGAGCTCGCGCGCGTGCGCTTCCAGGAAAGCTCCTTCGGGTCCGATCTCGACTTCTGGGGCGACAACCTCGTCCACCTCGCGCTGTTCACGGCGCTCGGCGTGGGCTTCTGGCTGTCGGGCAACGGCGTCCATACCTTGGCTCTGGCCGGGATCGCCGACATGGGCGTCCTCGCTTCGGCGTGGACCGCCTGGCAGCACCGCCGCGCCCACCGGGGCGACGCCCGCGTCGTCGATCAGCCCGAAGGCGACGGGCTCGAATCAAAGCTGTCCCGGCTCGAGAACACGCTCGCGCAGCGCGACTTCATCTATCTGCTCGTGCTTCTCGCTTTCGTCGACCGCGTGTACGAGTTCCTCTGGGCCGCCTCGATCGGCGGCGTGCTGTACTTCGCAATCATGCTGTATCTCAGGAGAGTCAATCAAAATGAACAAGCTCGACAGCCGTATCCGGCCGCCTAAAGGCAAGCTCGGCGTCCTCCTCCCCGGAATGGGAGCCGTGACCAGCACCTTCATCGCGGGCGTGGAGCTCGTGAAGAAGGGCTTGGGCACGCCGGTCGGCTCCGTCACGCAGATGCAGGCGATCCGCCTCGGCAAGCGCTATGAGAACCGCTCGCCCCTGATCAAGGACTTCGTGCCGCTGGCCTCCCTCGAGCAGCTCGTGTTCGGCGGCTGGGACTTCTTCACGGACGACATGTTCGTCGCGGCGACCAAGTGCGGCGTGCTGGACGCCGCCATGCTCGCCCCCATCAAGAAGGAGCTGCAGGCGATCAAGCCGATGCCGGCGGTCTACGACGAGAACTATATTAAGAACATTCGGGCTGCAAGCCCGAAAGCGGGCAAGACCAAGATGGCTCTGGCCGAGCAGGTGATGGCCGACATCGAGTCGTTCAAGAAGAAGAACGGCTGCGACCGCGTCGTCATGCTCTGGTGCGGGTCCACCGAACGCCTCCCGGCGCCGTCGAAGTGCCACGAGGATATCGAGGCGTTCGAGCAGGGCCTCCGGGACAACGACCCGTCCATTCCTCCTTCGATGATCTACGCCTACGCCGCGATCAAGCTCGGCATGGCCTACGGCAACGGCGCGCCGAACCTGTCCGCGGACATCCCCGCGCTCGTCGAGCTCGCCGAGCAGACGGGCTCGCCCGTCTGCGGCAAGGACTTCAAGACCGGCCAGACGCTCATGAAGACGACGATCGCGCCGATGCTCAAGGCGCGCATGCTCGCGCTCACGGGCTGGTACTCGACGAACATCCTCGGAAACCGCGACGGCGAGGTGCTCGACGATCCGGGCTCCTTCAAGACGAAGGAGCTGAGCAAGATGTCCGTGCTCGACACCATCCTCGAGCCCGAGCTCTACCCGGAGCTCTACGGCAAGTTCCACCATAAGGTCCGCATCGACTATTACCCTCCCCGCGGCGACGCGAAGGAAGGCTGGGACAACATCGACATCCGCGGCTGGATGGACATGCCGATGCAGATCAAGATCAACTTCCTGTGCCGCGACTCGATCCTGGCGGCGCCGATCGTGCTCGATCTCGTCCTGTTCCTCGATTTGGCCAAGCGCGCGGACCTGAAGGGCATCCAGGAATGGCTCTCGTTCTTCTTCAAGAGCCCGCAATGCCGCGAGGACCTCAAGCCCGAGCACGACCTGTTCATCCAGCACCTGAAGCTCAAGAACACGCTGCGCGTGCTGATGGGCGAGGAAGTCCTCGACCACTCGGGCCTCGACTACTACGATCCGTCGAAGACGGCGTCGGCCGCTCCCGCGCCGAAGCCCGCTCCCAAAAAGGCGAAGAAAGCCTTGGCCAAGGCGTAAAGCCGGGCGCTCGGCAGCCGGGCGGAGGGAAACCTCCGCCCGGCTCTCTCTTCTTAAGGGCGCTTAGCCCGGAGCTCGAGCGCGATCTGGCGCAGGCGCGTCTCGCGGTGGAGCTCGTCGAGCTCCGTATCACGCATCGCGAGGAGCCGGTCGAGCTCCGCGACGTCGGCTCGGGTCAGCTTGCGTCCGGGCTTCAGGCGAGCCGGCAGCCGGCGGTGGACCCACCGCGTCGAGCGGCGCGGCGCGATCTCCTCCGCCGGCCTCTCCTTCGAGTAGAGGTAGAGGGCGAAGGACTTGCGCGAGAGGGCGCGCTTGGCGCGCGGGAGCGCGACGCGCGACACCCCGTGCCAGGATTTTTCGTGCGTGTTGAACACGACGCAGCGGTTGAACAGCGGCGCCACGGTCTTGACCGGGTTGCGCTCCCGGGGCAGGCGGGGATCCGTGTGCAGCTCGAGCATGCCCCCCCAGGCCGGCTTCCAGACGGGATTGAGGTAGAGCAGGAGGTTCACGCGCCGATGAAGGCTCGACTGCCGCTGAAAGTTGAAATCGACGTGCGGCGCCAGCTCCATGTCGTGGAGGTTCTCGTGCGTGCCCCCGCCGACGTAGTCGGGATCGTGGATCAGGCCGGGTATCCCGACCACCTCCGACACGAACGCCAGGAAGGCCGGCGAGCGCAGCGTCGCGTCGAGCTTGCGGTAGGCCGGGGATAGGGCCGCGACGTCCTCGCGCGTCGCCTTTCCGGGGCTGCCCGAGGCGTCGCGAAAGCGCTCGGCGTCATACGCGGGGAACTCGGCGAGCAGGCGCGCGCAAAATTCCGGCTTCAAGAAGCCGTCGATGACGGCGTGCTTGAAGGGCGTGGCGGCCTGAAAAGCCTCGGCCAGCCGCTGCCTGGCTCGCAAAACCGCGGGATTGAGCACGTTTTGATTGTAATACAAATCGCCTCGTTCCGCAATTCAATTAAATGCTTAATTTTGTTGCATTTTTTTAAGTCGCGAGGACGCCTAAAGAGGCTCCGTTTTTAGTAATATGTCGCGTCCGGTGAAAACCTTCCTCATGAGCGTTATCGCCGCGGTCGCGCTGTCGTCGTCGGCTCTGGGACAGACGGAGTCCTCCGGGACTCTGCCGTCGCCCTCGATTTCGACAGCGCCCGCTGTTTCGGTCTCCTCCCAGGCGCTCCCCGGGCTGGCGACGGACTACGCCGCCGCCCCCGCGACCACGACGGCGACCGCCGAGGCCGGAGTCGTCCCGCGTCCCTGGGTCATCGGCGAGATCAAGGCCGACGGGCTCAAGAACACGAAGCTCTCGACGGTCCGCGGTGCGATCAAAGGCCGCAAAGGCGACCTCTACGACCGCCCGGATCTCGACAAGGACATCCAATCGCTGCTCGGCCTCGGCCTGTTCGAGCGCGTCGGCGCCGAGTTGACCCTGCTCGACAAGAAGGTTCCCGAGCACTTCCGCAAGGCCGCCGGCTCCGACCGCCTGGTTCAGCTCAGCTTCGTCGTCAAGGAAAAGCCCGTCATCAAGAAGATCAAGTTCGAGGGCAACAAGAAGCTGTCGCGCGGCGTTCTCACGGACCTCTTGACCTTGAAGAACAAGGACCCTTACGACCGCACGAAGATGGACGAGGACAAGGACAAGGTGGTCGCGAAGTACCATGAGAAGGGCTTCCTCGACGCGTCGGTCGAGTATGAGGTCAAGGCCGACACGGCCGCCTCGAACGTCGAGATCGTCTACACGGTCGCCGAAGGGCCGAAATCGCGCATCGAGCTCGTCGAGCTCGGGGGAGCCCTGGCGTTCAAGCGCAAGGTGCTGCTGAAGCTCATGAAGAATTCGCGCAAGAAGGTCTATTTCGCCAAGGACCTACCCGACGACCTGAAGAAGCTCGAGGCGCACTACAAGAACAACGGCTTTCTCGACGTCGCCGTCTCGAGCCCGCTCGTCACTCTGAGCCCGGACAACACGCGCATCAACATCGCGATCGGCGTGACCGAGGGCCGCTCCTATCGCTTCGGCGAGACGTCGTTCTCCGGCAACCTGATCTATACCTCCTCGGAGGTCGCCAAAGTCGTCGAATACCGCAAGAACAAGGTCTTCAGCCAGGAGAAGTTCGAGGAGACGATCCGCGGCATCCAGGAGCTCTACTCCGACCGCGGCCGCCTGCGCACGCGCATCAATCCGGTGAAGACGCTGAATCCGCAGACGGACCGGATGGACGTGCTCTTCGAGATCGTCGAAGGCCCGATCTCCTACGTCGGGCACGTGGACGTCGAGGGCAACAAGGCGACGAAGACCTTCGTGCTGCGCCGCGAGATCGTCATCAAGCCCGGCGACGTCTTTCGCTCCTCGCGCGTGCGCCGCTCGATCGAGAAAATCCGCAACCTGGGCTTCATCGACGACGTGGACCTCGACCTGCAGCCGACGCCGTCCGACAATGACAAGGTCGACCTGACGTTCGACGTGTCCGAGGGCAAGCCCGGCATCCTGACGGCGGGCGCGGCCTACTCGTCGGTCGACGGCCTGATCGGGACTTTGTCCCTCCAGCACCTTAATTTGTTCGGACGCGCGCAGAAGGCCTCCGTCAACTGGTCGTTCGGTAAGCGCGTGCAGGACTACTCGGTGAGCTGGACGACGCCCTGGCTCGGCGAGCATCCGACGAGCCTCGGCTTCGACGTCTACAACACGCGCCGCATCAACCCGTTCAACACGTCCCTGTCCGCCTACGTCGAGCGGCGCACGGGCGGCTCCATCCGCCTCGGGCCCAGGTTCGAGGAGGACAAGTACCAGCTGAACCTGACCTACGGCCTCGCGAAGATCTCGATCCAGAACGTGCAGGATGAGTTCAAGGGCCAGCTGTCGGAGGGCACCAGCATCCAGTCGTCCATGAGCTCGGAGTTCTCGCGCGATACGCGCGACAGCATCTGGGACCCCGCGAAGGGCACGCGCCACGGGATCGGCCTCCAGCTGTCGGGCGGACCCTTCCAGGGCGACATCCACTTCCTGAAGCCCAGCATCACGAACCAGGCGCATTACACGCTTTTCACCGTCGAGGATTGGCCGTTCGTGATCTCGGCTTATCACCGCGGCGGCTACGTCACGCAGTTCGGAAAGACGACCCAGGTTCCCGTGCAGGACCGCTTCTTCATCGGCGGACAGGATTCGCTGCGCGGCTACTCGCCCTCGGGCGAAGCGGGCTACCCGCAAGGCGGCAAGGTCTACAGCGTGGCCAACATCGAGTTCGGCTTCCCTCTCGCGCGCGAGCGCAAGAAGACGATCGTCAAATTCGTCGTGTTCGCCGACGCGGGCGGCTCCTGGGACCGCGCGAAGGAGTTCTCGGGGCGCATCGGCTCGGGCGAGCGCGACATCAAGACCGACGTCGGCTTCGGGCTCCGCTTCGTGACGCCCGCCTTCCCGATCCGCCTCGATTACGGCTACGGACTCAACCATCGCACCGGCGAGCGCCTGTATCAAATCAACTTCGGCCTAGGACCTCTCTTCTAAATGAAACGA
>Ga0163144_10023676_pt1 | contig 12102 bp, 12 predicted proteins | sample OliLak19BULKMAT1_FD_123175 | JGI IMG/M metagenome (GOLD analysis project Ga0163144, IMG submission 123175) | Freshwater microbial mat bacterial communities from Lake Vanda, McMurdo Dry Valleys, Antarctica - Oligotrophic Lake LV.19.BULKMAT1 | ecosystem: Environmental > Aquatic > Freshwater >...
CAAAAACAAAAACACGGTCGGGATAAAAGGCCTGAGTGCCCCATTCGTTCAGTCGATCAATAGCTTGGAATCCAAGCTTGCGCCCTGCCCCTTGGTAAGCTCGGGACGCATCCCAATAACGGTCGCAAAGTACAATTTTTCCTTCGGCAATTGCGGGAGCAATCACTTTAGCTACATGTTCGGCACGGGCTGCAGCAAAGAGCAAAGCCTCGCAGCGAGCGTCCATAGGGGGAATGTTTGGGTCGAGCAGCATCTCACGAATTTTTTGGCCCAATGGAGTTCCACCGGGTTCCCAAGTCACTAAAACTTGGTGGCCATGGGCTTCAAGGATACCTTTTAAGGCCCTGATTTGAGTTGTTTTTCCGGTGCCCTCGCCGCCTTCAAAAACAAGAAAGGCTCCAGACGGTTTTCGTCCGGAGCCTTGGATTTGATTCTTCTGATGGACCATGGCTTTGATTTAGGCCCAGATAGCCGATCGATCAAGCCTTCAAATCGAGATTTCAGCCTCGATTTGGCGAACTATACCTTAACGAGCTCCTGCCAACTCTTCATCGATGATGGCTTTGAACTGACCGAAAGGAAGGGCTCCTGAGATCTTTTTGCCATTGATGAAGAATGTGGGAGTTGAGTTCACGCCTACTTGCTCAGAAGCCTTTATGTCGGCATCCAAAGTGGCTTGAGTTTCTTTACCCTCGAAGCATTTGTCGAAAGCAGCCATATCTAAAGAAAGATCTTTAGCCCATTTTTTGTAGCTCTCTGTGCTCAATGCCGACTGGTTCTCGAACATTAAGTCATGCATTTCCCAGAACTTGCCTTGGTTGTGAGCACACATCGAGGCAATCGCTGAAGGAGCGGCTTCAGGGTGAAAGCTCAAGGGGAAGTGCCGGAAAACAATTTTAACTTTGTCCGCGTATTCAGTTCTAATTTGTTTCACAACTTCATGTCCGCGAGCACAGAAAGGACACTGAAAATCACTGAATTCGTAAATTACGACTTTCGCGTCTTTTCCACCGGTGAAGGGCTCGTTACCAGTTGCAGGAATTTTAGTGCGGGGTTTTTCAAGCTTAAAGCTCACGTTAGCTTTTGAGCGCAAGTCAGCGAAAAAGTTCTGTTGAGCAGACTGCATTTCTTGTTCTTGAAGGAAGCCTTTAACTTCATCTTCAGACACTTTACGCATTTGGCCTGTGCGAGGATCTTGGATCCCTTTTTCAAGCTTGTTGTCTTTGATGAATTTCTTAACAGCTTCTGGCGAGATGTCGAGGTTCTGAGCCACTTGTGCCATGAGCTCTTGAGGAGAGCTGAGACCTTTTGACTTAGCTTCTTCTTCAAGAAGTTTCATGACAAGAATCTGTTCAGCAGATTTTTTGTAGGACTCGATGATCTCATCGGAAAATTGTTTCACTTGAGCGTCGACGCGATCTTTCACGTCGCCGGCAGTGATTTTCCCACCTTTGAATTCCATGATGACAACATCATCCGCAAGAGGACGAACCAATTGCTCTGCGTTTCGAGCGGGACCTGCTCCTTGGCTACACGCTGCCAATACCAATAAACCTAACGATGATGCAAAAAACGAATTTTTGAAGCTCACAATGCTCTCCTTTTAGCCATAAATATACTTAGGCCCACTCTAACGGAAAGCGCCTGACTTTGTGCTGAATGGGGACAAAAACTGAGAGCTTTTGAGTGCATTGCGTTAGGCGGACTCTCTTTGTGGGGAAGAATTAGTTGTTTTCTTCTTTTTTGAGAAACTGTTCAATGAATTGAGTGTGAACATCTTTGAAGTCATAAACGCGTGTGTAAGCCAAAATATCCCCCACTCGAATGCCGCTTCTAAGAACAAATACAAAGTAACTTTCAAACAGAAGGGCTGTAACCGAGATGAAACCAAGAAATCCCCAGATGAATCCTGTTTTAAAAACAGCTGTGCTTAAGAGGGCAAAAGGAAGATTGCGCACGAGGCCATTATAAGTGCGAGGTTTCTCGCCCTTGTGAACGTCGATGGTGTGTAGGCCCAAGAGCCACTTTCCTGGCGATTGTCCGCGGCCGAGTCCATCAACCCAAATCCAATAAGCGGCAGCACCTAAAATAACCAAAGCTGGAAAGGTCCAGTTCAATACGGCAAGAAAGGGAAGTGGACAAATAAAGTCGATGATTTTCGCCCAAAAACGATTCTCGGCATTTCCTCTTTTTCGGCTTGTGACAAGAGGCTCCTTGGCAAGGTGTGGGTAGCGCACTTGAGGGGTCAACTGATTTGGATTCGGTACCACGCGCTTATAGTAGAGCCTAATCCAGGAACTCGCAAGAATGGGAGCTGCAGGTATGAAGATATTTAAAAAATTTATTTATTCAAATATCTACAAAATTATAGTCTTAGTGCATTCTCATAGACTCTAAAATGTCGAAGTTTAATATCTCCCTACTTCTTGATCGCTTGGAAGAGTGGCACAACTGGGCTTCTGACACAAAAGTTGTTTGGTTTCCATTTGAGCAGCTGAGAGTTCCTAAGGATCAAACGCTCAGTTGGGGCAAACGCTTAATAATGACTTTTTGCTTTGCATCTTTAACTACATTGCTGGTGATGCTTAAGATTTTTCTAGTGGAAGGCAAACTCGACCTACAGGTTGTATGTAGAATTCTTCTTCAAATTCATCTTTTATTTTTTGTTTGGTTTAATACGGCGACCGCATTTTTTTGGAATAGAAGAGCGCGCCGACTCCAGCGTATCAACTGCAAAATTTAAAAGACAAGATTTAAAAGTTTAGCCCTGATAAGAATCATCAATGGTGTGCATGAGGATTTGCGGAGCACGTGTGTCAGTAGTGAATTCGTCATCGTCACCCAGACCCACATCAATGGGGCAGATCTCAATGTTGCGTAGGGACGGGAGTGCTGGAAGACGGAGAACACTGTTTTCGTCGAGGCGGCATGATTTATCGCCTACTTTGATTTCTAAAGGGCGGCCTGCGCAGTGATGGATCACGAGCTGTTTGTCGGCGGCCAATTCATAATTGTAATCATGGAGAAGGAGTCGGGCGTCGGACAAAAAGTTTCTCCCTTTTAACAAAGGGATGTGGTTGGAGGACTGAAGCAGAGAGTCGAAGACTTTTTTGAGTTCGAGGGGGCGAAGTACTGTACGGAGTGTTTGCCCTCGAAGTTTTCGTTCTTTTTGAGCTTGGAGAGCCCAGAGGATAAATCCAAGAAGAAGGCTCAAGAGTCCTACCGCGACGAGCACATAGGCCGCTTGTCGAGATTTGACGACGGTGGTGGAGCCTAGAATGCCAAGACTCAAACCTGTAAAAAAAAGTCCTTCGGCTAAGAAGAAAAATCGCCATGCACTGATGTTGCCCATTCAATCGAATCCTCTACTTCTGAATCAAATCATAAGCCAAACTTTGTCGATAAGCACGCCATGCAGGGAGAAGTCCTACAAAAGGCGAAGCCAAAATAAGAGCCAACCAAACTTTGATCTCTTCAGGCCTAAGGGCGTTGAGAGGAATCGATACAGCAAACTCTCTTTCGATCCACGGAGCGATGCCCCATTGAGCCAAAATAGCCAAAAGTAATCCCAGAGCTGATCCCACAACAGTGAGAAGAACGCATTCAAAAACAAGAAGCAAGAGTATGTGACGGGGCCGAGCCCCCACAACTCTCAGGAGTGCGAGCTCGCGTTTGCGTTCTTGCAGAGAAGCAAACAATGAAAGCAAGATACCCATGAACGCGAGAACTAAAACTACAATTGCAATCACACTGAGGGCATCTTCAAGATAAGAAAGCTGACGCCAGAGTTCGCTGAGGGTGACTCCAGGGATAATGGCAGTCAGAGCCTCATCCGAGTATTGCGCGATTTCCCTTTGCAAATGAAGAACAGCAATGCGCGATTGAGTTCCTATATAGAAAGCGGTGAGCTGTGTGGGCTCTAATGTAGAATTGTGGATAATTTCCATTCCTTGTAGGGAAATATAAAGAGATTTGTCGATCGGAGTTCCTGTTTTAGCAAGAATGCCTGTAACGATGAAAGGGTTCTCTTTATGATCGAGGGCTCCAGAAACTCTTGAATCACCGAGACCATGAGAAAGGATCACCCGTTCTCCCATTTTTAGATTTTGTTCAGAGGCTACATCGTTTCCTAAGACCACTTCGTTTGTTTTTGAAAAGGATTGCCCTTCTTTAAACTCGATTCGATGGTCCTGTCGGAATTGATAATGCTTAAAAAAGTTTTCATCGGTGGCGATCACTCGATGTCCTCGGAATGAATCACCTAGAGAAATCGGAATGGTCCACGCTACAGCGGGGTGTGAAGTAAAATGCTTATAGGTGTCCATTCGGATGTTGTTGGCGGGTTGGCCCAAATGAAAAACTGTATAGAGCAGCAATTCGACTGAGCCGCCGCGTGCCCCAACGATAAGGTCGGTTTTGCTAATTGTATTAGAAAAACTATCTTGCAGTCCTCGCCCTAGCCGCTCGACTCCTAAAACGAGAGCACAACTCAAAGCCATCGAAGAGAGAGCCAGCCAACTGCTCATCTTGCGGTTGCGCAACGATTTGTAAGCCAAACGAAATAGGAGCTTCATGCGTTAAGCTCCACTTGTTTTGTAAAGAGCTTTTGGATCTGTTCGTCGTGACTCACAAATAGCAATGCCGTTCCCTGTGCTTCGCAGAGTTCGAAAAGAATTTCTAAAAATGCGTTTCTATTTTTTGTGTCGAGCGCGGAGGTGGGCTCGTCTGCCAAAAGAATTTTGGGATTGTGAATCAAGGCGCGAGCCGCCGCCACTCTTTGTTGTTGACCCACGCTCAGTTCAGTTACGGGTCGATCTTGAAATTCTTTCATCCCGATTCGTGAGAGCAGATGAAGTGCTTTGGATCTCTCATCTTTTCCCTGAAACTGGGCAGGAAGTAGAACGTTTTCTAACACACTCAAATAAGGTATCAGGTTTAAACTTTGATAGATGTTGCCCATGGTTTCAAATCGCAATTTGTCTGCATGGGATGCGGAAAGTGACTTGAGTTCTTGTTCGCAGAAACGAATGGAGCCTTCGTAGCTGTTGAGGAGTCCGGCAATAATATGCAGGAGGGTGCTTTTCCCCGATCCACTTTCTCCAAAGACTAAAACTTTTTCACCAGGAGAGACTGAAAAATCAGGGATCTGTATGGCTCTCTGGGCCGAAGCATACACATACTTCAAATTTTTAGTTTCGATCAGGAGTTTTGGGATGTCATTCAAAGCTCAGCTCACCTTGCCCCTTTTTAAACTTGTGAGAGGTTTGTTTTGTTTCGGAAATGTAGCTGATGTTTAATTCTTTGAGTCCCTTGAAAAGTTTCGCGAAGTTCATTTTGACCTTGTGTCCATTTAGGGGTTTTTCACAATGAATTTTAGCATCCACATCCCAATCGGAATGATTTTCATTTTCATATTCGATATCGATTTTTAGTTCCAAAAGTTTGCAGGTTTCTTCAAGGCCGAGGAGGGATAAAAGATTTTTTTGCAGATCAGCTTTGAAGGTAGCTATCTTTTGCTTTTCGGAATCTGTTTTGGGTTTGTGCTCGAAACCTACAGTATCAGCGCCAGAAACTTCCATTTCAATTTCTAAATGGTTTGCACTTTCAAGCGCAATGCTGAGTTTGGCTGAACCGTGAGAATGCGCATGGAGAGCGTGTTTCTGAGAATCCGCAATTGCGAATGAACTCAGTAAAAACAAGGCGGCGATGACAACGTGATATTTCATGATTGATCCTTAATGGGTTTCTATTGTGCTTTAGGGGTCTTTGAAGGACGTGCAGATCCCGAGGGTTTCGAAGGAGCTGCAGGAACTCCACTACCTCCAAAAATCACCTGATTCACAAGGGAGTCTCCTCCACTCGACAAATCATAATCTTCAAGGCTAGTGCCTGTGAGTTCATAAGAAGCTTCGCCAAAGGCTGTTTTCTTCTCCTCAATGAGCTTAAGCTTGCCGCTCACCCAGACAGGTCCCCAAGACATTTTAGCCTTTTTCCCTTTTTGCATCTTTACGTGCACAGTTTGATTGGGAGTCGGAGGTGGAACGTGAATGCACCCTGGATAAGCAGGAGTTAATAGAAATTCACTGACCTCACGAGCTTCAGAGAAGTCGAGAGGAACAATGAATCCAGGGATTCGGACCGTTTTTCCATTAAGAGCTTTGACCGTAGAACTAGCTTTCCCTGTTTTGAAATCAAGGCCACTGAGCTGTTCCCAAGAGATTTTATCCCCCTTGTCGGTAGCAGAGAGACTATGTCCAGCTGCTAACAATATGACGATTCCTAAACAACGAGATAAAACCTTCTTCATAGTCCTCGAGAGTTTAGAGCGTGTCCGCATTCGAGGCAAGCGGCCCCACCCTCAATCGTGTTTCGAAGTGTCTCAAAAGCTTTGTTAAGCAGGGTGATTGTTGGAATCAACAAACACGAGCTTGGGCTTGTGTTTCTGACACGCGTCGTCGGCAACTTGGATGTAGCTCGCAATGATCACAAGGTCTCCCGAGTGGACTAGGCGTGCTGCAGCTCCGTTGAGGCAGATTTCCCCTTCCTTCCCAGGGATTACATAGGTAGCAAAGCGTTGCCCATTGTTGCAATTGTAGATCTCCACTTTTTCGAACTCAAGCATGTCCGCCGCTTCCATAAGTTTAGTGTCTATGGTGATGGAGCCTTCATAATTCAAGTTGGCATCGGTCACGGTCGCACGGTGAATTTTTGATTTAAGCAAGGTTCGTTGAAACATCTGCAATTTCCTCCTCTCGCCCTGCGGGCGAGCCTAGTGTTTTTTTGTTGAGCACGAGAGCTTCCTTGAGGCCCAAGTGTACGAGTTCGGGAATGTGATTGTCGAAGATTTTTTCTTTTTCAAAAAGTCGAGAGAAGCCACCTGTTCCAATCACCATGGCGTTTTTTCCATAAAAGCCTTCTTCACGAATGCGTTTTATAATGCCTTGAACTTGTGTGAGGGTCCCCCAGTAGAGTCCCGACTGAATACTTTCAACGGTCGAACGACCAATCGTATTTTCAATGGCGCGAATTTCTACTTTGGGCAGCTGAGCTGTTTGGGTTTCAAGTGATTCCATTGAAAGGCGCAAGCCAGGGATAATCACTCCGCCCAAATAATCTCTTTCTTCATTGATGGCACAAAATGTGGTCGCGGTGCCGAAATCGATGATGATCAAGTTCTTCTTCGGGAACATGTGAGTAGCACCAATCGCGTTCGCGATGCGATCTGCTCCCACTTCCAGAGGGTTGCGATACTTGATTTTTAAGCCAGTTCTAACGCCTGCTCTTAGAATGAAAGGAGAGATCGAAAAGTATTTCATGCAGGCCGATCCGACGCTATGAATTAGGTCAGGAACTACCGAGCACAGGGCGATCTGCTCGACATCTGACGGGTTCACCTTGTTCTCGGCCAATACTTGGCGAAGGAAAAGTCCAATTTCGTCGGAGCTGTTGCCATGCTTGCTACTTTTACGAAACTGCATTTTGAGCTGGCCCTTATCAAATAGCCCTCCGTAGATTTGGCTGTTGCCGATATCAAGAGTGAGTATCATAAGGTTTTCCTTTCATGAGTAACGGTGAGAGCACGATTGTCGATCAATCGCACATTCTCAAGATGAACGGCTGCATATCTCCGCTCTTCGAGCTCCTCCAAGTATTCCACTTCCACAGGAATTTTCTCCAGTTTTTGGCGAAGCTCTGTGAGTGGTGTTTCGGTGTGAGCAAAGGCTTGAGCAAAAAGCTGTGCCTTTTTAAGTCCGTCGACGCTCAATCGTTGGTTGCGTGAACTCAAGGCCAATCCCATTTCATCACGCACAATCGGACAAGCAACAATTTCTGTAGGGATAAAGAAGGCTTTAACCAATCCTCGAACAAGCTGAAGCTGCTGATAATCTTTTTCTCCGAAATAGGCACGAGTGCATCGGCTGATTAGAAGCAGCTTCGCTACAACACTCAACATTCCTTCGAAATGTCCCTTGCGGGATTTCCCGCAAAGTAGAGGGCTAAGTTCGGATTCAACAATTTTGTATCGGTAGTTGTCTGGATAAAGCTCTTCATAATGAGGCGTCCAAAGCACATCGGCACCTGCTTCTTCGAGCAATAGCGCATCTTTAGAAACTTTGCGCGGATATTTTTCCAGATCTTCAGGGTTGTTGAACTGAGTAGGATTTACAAAAATTGAGACATGAACAGAGTCACATTCTCGTTTGGCTTGACGAACAAGCTCAAGGTGTCCTTCGTGAAGGGCGCCCATGGTGGGAACAAAACCCGTGGTTTTATGTTGTTCTTCCAAGACCAAGGCTTGATAGTCGCTCAATGACTCGAAGATTTTCATGGAAAAATTCATAAATAAACCTCTTTTTCAGAAGGAAAAGTTTTCTCCTTAACTTCTTGGTCATATTGTTTAAGAGCTTCGAGAGTGACTTTATGAAGTTCTGAGTAGGTCTTTAAAAATTTAGGTTTGAAATCGGGCTGTGCTCCCAACATGTCATTGAGCACAAGAACCTGTCCATCGACATAGCGTCCAGCACCAATACCAATAGTCGGGATTCCAATTTCTTCAGAAATCATTTTTCCCAGCGATTCAGGCACACATTCCAAAACAAGTGAAAAACATCCTAATTTTTCGAGTGTCTTAGCATCGTTCAATATGCGTTGAGCTTCGGTTTCAAGACGCCCTTGGACTTTGTGGCCTCCCAACTGGTGAACCGATTGAGGAGTGAGTCCTAAATGGCCCATGACAGGAATGCCAGAATCTACGAGATGCTCAACAACATCCTCATGACCCTTTACACCTTCGAGTTTCACGGCATGAGCTCCAGCTCGAAGAAGCGACGCCGCTACTTCAAGGGCCTTTGTGGTGCCTTCTCGAAAACTCATAAAAGGCATATCTCCAATGATGGGTTTGCTTTTGACCGTGCGGGCTACGGCGGCTGTGTGAGCCATCATCATTTCGGGAGTGGCATGAATCGTGGAATCAAAACCATGCAACACCATGGCCACACTGTCCCCCACTAAAACCATATCAATAGGGCTTGCTTCGACAATGCGACCAAAACTCGCATCGTAGCAAGTCACCATGCTGATTTTGCGTTGTTCTTTTTTAAAGTTTCTAAATTCATGGAGTGATTTCATAGAGACCCTCTTGTTTAGCGATGTCTTTGTAAACCTGATGGAGCATGGGTGAAGCGTTTTCTAAAACTTCTAAATGACGTTTTAGAGTGTGGGTGTCTTTGCGGGCAATGGGTCCCGAAATGATTTCATTGTTTTTCTGGGAATTGGCTGGGCTCAGCGATTCTTCCAAATTTTTCAAAAGTGCTTTCAAAAAAGGAAGCAATGACTCAGCAGGAAGTTGAAAGTTTTCCTGAAGTTGTTTGAGAGAAGTGTTTTGAATGTATTGAGGAAGATTGCCCAAGCTCACACAAAGAGCATGGTAAAGCGCATCCTTAGGTCGAGCCATTTCAAACACGGGATTTTTAAAGTCGGGAAAAATAGCTCGAAAAGCAGATTCAGTTTGAGGGTCCACATTGAACGGAATGCTTTCAAACTCTTCTTGGCCTAGCACTCGTTCGCTGAATGAATAGAGGGGATGAAATCCGAAGGCCCCCGGCGCTTGCACACTGCCCGAGAAATGCACGAGAGGTATTTCTGAATCAAATGTGCGGATCTGCTCAACAAGAGCTGGAATTGAAGGGTCGGACACGGCAAGCAGAATAGCTTTGCAATGAGTTTTGATTTCTAGGAGCTGGTTTCTATCAATAGGAGACGATCGCCCGAAGAGGCGGAAAGGGATTTTGCGGCTTTCGAGGTAGGCTGCTAAGGCTCGCCCCACTCTACCGAATCCCACCAGCGCATAGGAATGCGCATAAGAATACACTTCTGTGTCCGTTTTTATGTTCACTGGGTACCTGTCTTTACTGGATCAAGTCCTTAAGACAGATCTTAGACCTAGAGGCGCATCAATTCAAGGGACTCTTTGCAGATCTCAGAAACCGATTTTTTCTCTCTAACGAGACGACCAAAGTCGCGCTCGCTAAGTTCAGATGCGTGACAGCCTTCGATTCCAGAATAACGATCACTTAGGCTCATACGGTGAAGTCCAGCACGAAGAACTTGAAGCGATGTTTCAGCTTGCACACGATTGAGTGTGGCATTTTGCAAACGAGTTTTGGTTTGCAGGAGTTCAGAAAACCCAATGCGTCCCTCGAGGTAGAGGCTTTTCTGAGCTTCGTAAACATAGGACTGTTTATTCTCAGACACACGAGCATGATTGAGAGCGTCGGAGGCCAAAGAAACTTGTTGGAGGGCAACCGCCACGAGTCGTTCGATTTCAAAGCGAAGCTCTTCCTGACGAAGTTTTACTTCTTCAATTTTCGCACTCGAAAGTTTAATCTTAGGGAAGTGGTGCACACCAATATCGAAAGATCCATTCACTCGAAGTTGATCGAAAGAAAGGTCCACACCATTGGGGCTACCATTCCCGCCATACATCGCAGCTCCACTTGCAGTGAGACTTTGAATGAATCCGAAAATCGCAGCCCAGCGGCCTAGATCGGCTGCTTTTGCAATTTGTTCAAGCTGAGCTTTCTCGGGAGCTTTTTCGTAGACGGTCTCGAAGGCTTGTTTGAATTCCATATCTTCAAGTCTTGAAGGAGGAAGTTTCACAAGTTCGATTTGAAGATCGCGTTTTTGACCGAGGGCGAGTCCTTTTTTCACATTGCCAAATTGATCTGCCAACATGGAATCTACTTTGGAAAGTTCATAACGTGATTGGTGTGACTGAGCTGTGGCTTGAGCGACATCTACTTCGCTCCCGTAGCCATTTTGAAGAGCTTGTTCGGCAAGGAACTCAAGCTCTTCTGAGTCGTCGACTTGGTCCACCAGGAAATTGCGCAATTCCAAGTCTGAAGTGAGACCGAAATAGAGGTTGAGTGAAGCGTTGTACTGGTTGAGCTTGAGAGAAAGGTAGGCTGTTTCTTCAGCTTTCACCAAAGCCTTTTGCTGAAAGTTTTGAAACCACAAAGTAGGAATCAAAAAGTTCAACAAGAAATCAGCACTCGAAAAGGCTAATCCATAAACTCCATAGGTAAGAAAGTTCACACCCAAGCGGAGTGTTGGAAGAAGCGCACTGCGAGCTTGATCCAGCTGAACACGCGATTGTTGAACTCGGCTCGCTCCATAAAGGAGTTCGAAGTTTTCATCCAACAACTGAACACGCAGGGTGTCCGGATTAAGGATAAAGGGCTCGGTTATTTCTTTCTCTGGAGTGTTCGGAGTCTCAGGTGCTTTAGAACCTTTGGCAAATGCTGGCTGAGGCAACGCTAGCATCAAGAAAAACAATAGAATGAAACGGTCTTTTCTAAGCTTCATTTAAGCAGTTGATTAATTCCCTTCGCCGCACTAAGTCAATATCCAAATGAAAGCTTTAAAAATTGCCAAAATGAACGCCTCCCCAAGTGCTTCTTGTCTGTTGTTTTTAGGAGCTTTGATGTTGGGATTAAGCGCTTGTGATGGGGCTTCATCTAAGGGACCCACTTTCTCTCTTTCTGAACAAGAAGTAAAAAAAGATCCGTCTGACACCGGTAAGAAACCAGGTCTCGGTGAGCAAGAAAAGAATGAAGATTCTATCTGGCCTAGCCAGATCTTGGCTTCCACGGTTATTCGTTGTGAGTATCTTCGTGAAGCTGAAGTGACTACAAATAAAATGACTAGCTTTTCAGCTGCTGCCAGCCCCTCGGCAGGAGCCCGTTTGAACTTCTTCCGTGATACTCAAACAGATCGCATGCTTAGTGAAATTCGTTCTTTAGTCTCTACTTCTAAACAATCGCTTGTTTATACGGCTAGCCGCCGCGTGGGGTCTCGTTCGGGTCTTCAGCATGATGAAGATTCTATCTTCACGAGCCGAATGGAGAATATCGTTCGCAGTGCGGATGCCCAGTTCTGGTCCAAACTTCCTCAGAAGCGTTTGTCGACTTTGCGCTGGTCCAACCAATTGCCAGCATGGGTAGATCGCCAAGAGCTTCAGAGTGTTGTGGCTGCTGATGGCAAAAGTTACGTGTTGATGCCCGAAAAAGATTCTGGAAATGAGTACAAGCTCTACTCTCCGGA
>Ga0163144_10023677_pt1 | contig 12101 bp, 9 predicted proteins | sample OliLak19BULKMAT1_FD_123175 | JGI IMG/M metagenome (GOLD analysis project Ga0163144, IMG submission 123175) | Freshwater microbial mat bacterial communities from Lake Vanda, McMurdo Dry Valleys, Antarctica - Oligotrophic Lake LV.19.BULKMAT1 | ecosystem: Environmental > Aquatic > Freshwater > Lake...
ACGACGGGCGCTGCACCGGCATGGGACGCTGCTCTCTGCTAAGGCAACGTGCAGTCAGGCTGAGCCCGCGCCGCTGAAGGAGAGTGCATGAGCGTCACCCCTGCCGCGGAACCGGAATGTACACAGGTTGAGAAACCCAGTGTTGAGCTCATCATCCGGTCACGCACGCGCGCCATCACGGACGCGTTCTCGGTCCGGCGGCTGCTGCCGTCTGGCGCGCGGCGGATGGTTGGACCGTTCATCTACTTTGATCACATGGGTCCGGTAGTCTTTCCGCCAGGCGCGGGCATTGACGTGAAGCCGCATCCGCACATTGGCCTGGCCACCGTCACTTACCTTTTTGAAGGGGAGATTCTTCACCGGGACAGCCTTGGCTCCCAGCAGCCCATCCGTCCGGGTGACGTGAACTGGATGATTGCGGGACGCGGGATTGTTCATTCGGAGCGCACTGCGCCTGAGCGCCGGCGTGACGGCGCAGCGCTGCACGGCCTCCAGCTCTGGGTGGCCCTTCCCGCGGAACAGGAGGACGCCGCGCCGGATTTCCATCACCATCCCGCCGCCACGTTGCCCCAGCTTGAGGTGGGCGGCGTCCAGCTCCGTGTGCTGGCTGGCTCAGCGTTTGGTGTGACCTCCCCGGTGCGGACGTTGTCACCGCTGTTCTACGTGGATGCCGCCATGCCTGCCGGTAGTAGTATGACACTTGAACCGGAGTATGAACAACGCGCCGCGTACGTTGTCACCGGAGCCATCCAATGTGCCGGCAACGCGCAGGCGGGATACGGTGAGATGCTGGTGTTTGAACCGGGTGTTCCCGTGGAACTTCGGACGGGTCAGCCCACGCGCCTGGTGCTGCTGGGCGGGGCGCCCTTGGGAACGCGGCACATCACCTGGAACTTTGTCTCAACCTCCAAGGAGCGGATTGAACAGGCGGCGCAGGCTTGGAAGGAGCGCCGTTTTCCCACTGTGCCGGGGGATGAAACCGAGTTTGTCCTGCTGCCCTGACGCGCGCGTCACAACACGCGCAATGACCCGCGCACCACGCCGTAGCCACCGTCCGTGGCCAGGCCTTTGAAGACCTCGGCCGGGCTGCTCTTGCCCGCCATCAGCGCGCGGTACGCTTTCACAATCCGCTCCACATCCGCCGGCGTCTCACGGACCAGCTCCACGCGGAACCGTCCCACGCCCAGCCTCATGGCGCCGGGAACCGCGGATGCCGCGCTCTGCGCCTTGGCGTGGAAAATGGTATTACGGCAGCCAATGTCCGCTTCCACCGGGTTCTCCAGCCCAACGCGGTCCTTCAATGACACCACGTGGGATTCACAGGGGCGGCCGCAGTCCCGGTGGTCTTTTCCGTTGCTGAGGAGCGCGGCAAACAGGCAGTGCTCCATGTGAAAGAGCGGCATGGGGTGATGCACCACCAGCTCTGCAAAGCGGCCCACGCTGGTGGCCAGCAGGGCGTTGAGCTGCGTGCCGTCCAGGTCAAAGGACGGCGTGAACGCGTCCAGGTTGCGCTTGAGCACCTCATCCGCAGAGAGGCGGTTGGTGATGTTCAACGAGAAATCCCCAATCCGCAGCGGCCGATTTCCCGACGTGGGAGCCACCGCACCTTCCTGCAGCATGCCCAGCCCACGCACCAGGTACGCGTCCGGGTTCAACGTTGCCAGGAACCGGTCAATCTTCTCTTCACCCGGCTTGCGGATCCGCGGCGGGGCCACGCCAATGAACGGCACATTGCGCGCACGCAGCGCCTCCATGGCCTTGCTCATCCCCGTCAGCGCCAGGAAGTCCAGGTAGATGCCGTCCGCACCGGCGTCATGCGCGGCAATGGCCTGCTCCAGCGTGCGGCAGAGGATGAACAGCCCCGGCGGTGGCGGCGTCTTCCCCTGCATGGTGACGGAGTCCAGCAGCTTCTGCGCTGTCATCTCCGTGGTGGCGTGTTGCCGTGACGCCGAGGAAATCAGCGCATCCGCCAACATCCGCCGCACGCGGTTGAGCGCGGACATGGGCACCATGGCGTTGGGGGGCAGCTCCACGTGCAGCTCACGCAATGCGTAAGGCGTCTCACCCAGCCGTCCCAGCTTCTCTCTGAGCAGCGCCACGTCCAGTGGTTTGCCCGCGGACTCCAGTACCGGATTCTCTGACGTCACACGCGCTTCCAGACCGCGCCGCGTGCTGCGCGCTTCCAGGGTGAAGGGCACGCCAATGGCACCGCGGATGGTGATGTCAATCTGTTCGCGGTGGGGATTGCGCTCCACGGATTCCAGGATCTTCACGTCCAGGTTGTTGAGTCCGTTGAGGAAGAACCGGCGTCCGGGTTCCAGTCCACGCAGCTCCGTGTCCGGCCCCAGCCACACCATGACGTCATGACCGGCGTCCACGCGGGGGACGGATTCACCATCACAGAGAATTTCCCAGATGCGCCCGCCACGCTCACCGGCGCCGGCCCTGCCACCTTCAAGCATCACGCCGTCACCGCGGGCCAGCGGCTCCAGCGTTGTCAAACGCACGTACCAGCGCCCACGCACCTGCTGCAGGGATTCCACGTTGCCGGCGGAGAGCCCGCGGTGTTCACAGGTCCGCCCGTCCACCAGCACCTGGTGGTTCACGCCGTCCAGAAACCCCGCACCGGACCCGCGCGAGTACGTCATCAGCGCTTCCCGCTTCATCCCCGCGCCGTCACCGCCGTCCACCGCGGTCCGGTAGAGCCGCGTCACCGCCGCCACGTAGTCCGGCGCTTTCAGACGTCCCTCAATTTTCAAAGAAGAAATCCCAATCTCCGCCATGCGCGGCACCAGATGGGAGGACTCCAGGTCCGTGGGGGACAACAGGTGTGCGCGGTCTCCCAGGTCCATCACTTTCCCGTCCACAACCAGGTCATACGGAAGCCGGCACGCCTGGGCGCAGGCACCGCGGTTGGCACTGCGCCCGCCAATGGCCTCACTGGTAAGGCACTGGCCGGAATATGAAATACACAAAGCACCGTGGACAAACACCTCCAGCTCCGTGGAGGTGGCTTCCTTGATGCGCGCAATGTCATCCAGTGAAAGCTCACGGGCCAGCACCACGCGGCGGGCGCCAAGCTCCGCGGCAAGCTGGACACTGGCGGCGTCCGTGCAGGTCATCTGCGTGGAGGCATGTACGGGGAGCTCCGGCGCCACTTCCCGGCACAGCCGCGCGGTGCCCAGGTCCTGCACAATGACGGCGTCAACGCCGGCCTCAGCGCATGCCCGCACGGTTTCTTCCAGCGCGGGCAGCTCATGCTCAAAGATCAGCGTGTTGAGCGCCACGTAACCCTTCACGCCGCTGGCGTGCAGCGTGTCCAGGACCTTACGAAGCCCGGCAATGTCAAAGTTGGTGGCGCGGGCGCGCGCGTTGAATGACTGGAGGCCAAAATAGACGGCATCCGCACCCGCCAGCACTGCGGCGCGCATGGCGGCTTCATCTCCGGCGGGGGCAAGCACTTCAGGACGCATGCCAGGGCTCATAACGCAGCGTTGCGGGACGCGGTACCAGCGCAGACCCTGCTATGTCTGCGCCATGGAAATCCCCAACGAGCTGCAGTCCCTGAGGACTGAGATTGACCGCCTGGACCGTGAGCTGGTGGAGCTGTTGGCGCGCCGCCGTGACGTTGTCAAACGGGTGGCGGACGTGAAGCGGCGTTGGGCACTGCCCGTCACGGATCCGGCGCGCGAGCAGTCCATGCGCCGCCAGCTCCTGGAGCACGCCGCGGACCGGGGTGTGCCCGCGGCGCTGATCACCAACGTCCTTGACGCCGTGCTGCTGGACAGCCGCGCGCTGGTTGCCAGAACCGGTTGAGGGGGCAGCATGCTGTGGGCGTTGATCATCTCGCTTGCCGTGCCAGAAGCCTCACTCCGCGTGGCGGGCAGGGATGCGGCCGGCTGCATCCGCTCCTTGGAGCTGGATGGCACACCGGTGGACGGCGCCGCGCCCGGGTTGTGTGTCCGCCACGCGCTGCTGGCCACGTTGGATGCGGAGCAGCAGGTGGTGCTGCTTGTGGAAGTGGAAGAGCGCCTGCGCGTGTTTGTCTACCGTGTGTCCGGACGTCACCTGGTCCCGCGTTTTCTCGGGTCCGGTTTTACGTCGCTGCGGATCCGCCACGCCTCCGCACATGGTGATGGCTTGCGGATTGTGGCGCAGGATGCGCGGGGCATGGACGTTGCGCTGCAATGCCGGTTCCGCGGCTTTCCGCTGGTGTGCCTGAATGGGGAGGAAACACCATGACCCACGCGCTGTGTCTGTTGGCAATGCTGACGGCGGTGACCCCGGCGCGGGACCTGGGCTCCGTGGTGAATGGCAAGAAGGCCGCCAGCCTGCCCGCGGAGGCGCGGCGTAACCTGGCAGAGCACGGATTCTCCGTTGTGGAGGGGCGCGAGGATCACTTCTTTGCCCTCTATGACCACAACGCGTACCAGGGGATCCCCAGCTTCATCACGTTGGATTCAGTGTTACATATCTTTCATGTGCGGTTTGACGGTCTGGTTGCGGACATGGAGGTTGCCAACGCGCTACCGGCCCTCAAGTCCTTTGCACAGGCTCAGGTTGCTGCCGCCCTGGCCCAGATGGCCACCCATCCCGCGGACGCCCGGTGGAAGAAGCTGGCGCTCTTCCATGCGGTTCCATTGGCCATGCTGGACGGGAAAGCCGCCGTGGCGCCGGCCCTTGCGGAGGACGTGCGCGCGGAGCTGGACACGTTGCGCAGCGCAAGCGGCCTGGTGACATCACGCGTCTGTCCGCGCGGGTTGGATGGGACGCGGTTCAAGCCGCGTGGGCACTACACAAAGTATGACCTGCACGGGTACTTCCGCGCGGTCACTTTCTACAGTGAATGTGCATTACCATTGGATGATGACGCCGGACTGCGCGCCGCGTTGGACATTGTCCGCCTGGTGGATGCACCTTCAGCCGCGTTGCTTCAGCAGGTCACCAGCATCATGGAAGAGCTGGCCGGTTCGGCGGATGACCCGGGGTTTCTGCAGCTTCGCGCGCTGGATTCGTCAACCGGGGACATGGCCGTGCTTGCCGCCAAGGTGCGTCAGCTTCCCGCCGGCAGCGTGACGGATCAGCGAACTCCTCGGGAAGCACCGGTGCGGACGTTCCGGTTGCTGGGTGGTGCGGCCACGGCGGACTCGGTGCTCTTTTCCCGGGTGACAGATTCAGGAGCGCGCCCGTTTCCGTCATCATTGGACGTGCTGGGTGGGCTGGGGAGCAAGGAAGCCAACGCGCTCAACAACGCCGTTGTGCCGCCGTTGGATCTGCAGCGCAAGGATCTCTACACGCGTTGGTTGGCGGTGTTGCGGATGGTGGTCACGCCGCCGGAAGGCGAGGTGCCGCAGTTCATGCAGGGCCCGCTGTGGTGGCGTCACACCATGGTGACGGCGGCGGGCTCCTGGGCGGAGCTGCGGCATGATTCGCTGCTCTATGTGAAGCAGCCGTTGGTGATGATGCAGGGTGGGCACTCAGATGAACTCCCAGCGTCACAGGCCGGTGGCTACGTGGAACCGCGGCCGGACATCTACCGTGCGCTGTTGGAGCTGGTGCAGGGTCTGGAAGGACGTGTGCCTGCTGCGCGTGCAGAGCCGTTGCAGCAATTGCGCGGCATGCTGGCATTTCTGGTTGAGGTGTCTGAGCTGGAGCTGGCGGGCAGGCCCTTCCCCAAAGTGGTGGATCAGCGGCTGCGCCAGATTGGGACCGAGCTGGAAGCGCTCACGCGGGGCCACGCAGACCGTCTGCCGGACCAGGCGCTGATTGTGGATGTCCATACTTTGGCGGATGGGCGCGGCGTGCGTGTGCTGCACGCCGGTGTGGGCCGGGTGGATGAACTCTGGGTGGTGGTGCCGCGCGGCAGGCAATGGGTGCTCACGCGGGGCGGAGTTTTTTCGTATTACGAATTTGTTGGCGACGTGGGCCAGCGCCTGGATGACCATGATTGGGGCACCATGCTGCAGGAGGGCAGGGCGCCACCGCGTCCGGCCTGGGCCATGCCGGTCAGCCGCCCCCGGACCAGGAATTGACGCCGGTGGCCATGAGAATCTCCCCGCTCTGCGCTACAGGGCTACGCTGTCTGACCGGAGCACACCGTGGCGTCGCAGCATTTCAATGAGAACCAGGACCGCACCCTCTCCAGTGAGCGGGCGGGTGGACCGCGCGGGGCGCAGACAGCGTCACGGTTCACGGTGGTTCATCCTGCGGAGCTGCGCGCAACCTATGAGCCGGGCCCGGTGCCCTGTGCGGTGGGGCGCAATCCGGATGGTTTGCCGGCGTGGCGCCTGGTGCATCCCACCATCAGCCGCACCCACGTGAGGCTGGGTTGGGATTCCGCCACGGGAACCCACGTGGTGGCGGACCAGGAGAGCCACAACGGAACCTGGCTTGACGGCGTGCGTGTCACCGGACGGCCGCAGGCAATCCACCACGGCAGCGTGCTGCGTCTGGGGGATGTGCTGCTGACCTATGAGCGCACATTGGTGCACTCAGATGAAGACGCTGCGCACGTCTCACGCGAGGCCGTACCGGGGGATGCCGCGGGAATCCGCGCGCTGCGCAACGCGCTGGCCCGCGCCGCGGTGGACCCTGCGCCCGTCCTCATTCTGGGTGAGACCGGCACAGGGAAAGAGCGGCTGGCGTCAGAGGTGCACCGCCTCAGTGGACGCAAGGGTGAGCTGATCACGGTGAATTGCGCCGCGCTCAGCCCCACGCTGGTGGAGAGCGAACTGTTTGGCCACCTCAAAGGGTCTTACACCGGCGCCACGGAACCGGCTCAGGGGTTCTTCCGCGCGGCGGACCGCGGCACGCTCTTTCTTGATGAGATTGGCGATCTTCCGCTGGACCTCCAACCCAAGTTGCTGCGCGCCATTCAGGAAGGTGAGGTCACTCCGGTGGGCGCCACACGCAGCGTGAAAGTTGACGTGCGCGTGGTGGCAGCAACCCACCGTGACGTTGCCGCGCTGGTGGATGCCGGCACGTTCCGCCGTGATCTCCAGGCACGCCTGGCATTGTGGGAGCTGCGTGTCCCGCCGTTGTGTGAACGCAGGGTTGACCTGTTTCTCTGGATTGGCCTGTTGCACACGCAGTGGCAGCAGCGGCGCAGCAAAGCGGGCCCGGTGACGCCACTGACCTTTGATGTGGAGGCCGCGGAGCGGCTCCTGTTGTCCCCCTGGCGTGAGAATCTGCGTGGCCTCACGCGCCTCATCCATGAACTGGCGGACGGCGTCATGCCGGTGACGTCAGCGCGCCTTCCCGCGTGGCTGAAGGACCCATCCAAGGTTGTGGAGGCGGTGCCGGCTGACGTTGCTGGTGCGCGTATGGAGAAGGTTCCGGCGCCCAGCAAGGAGGAACTTGTTGCCGCGCTGGCGTTGCACGGCAGCGTACGCGCCGTAGCCAGACACTTTGGCCGTGACCGCAAGCAGGTCTACCGCTGGATGAAGACCTTTGGCCTCAAGGACGCAGGCGGGGAAGAAGGATAGGAAGAGAGAAGAGTATAACCTTTATTCGTTGGAGAACGCTTGGTGGCAAGAGAGCCGGACCGCAGCGGGAAACCAGAGACCGCCAGCAGCGCCGAGGACGCGACGGCCACCGGCGTTGGCGGCGCGGCGCGTTTGGACCCTGCGCCCGCAGCGCGCCAGGTGGGGCGGTACGTGTTGCGGCAGCATCTGGGCGCGGGCGGCATGGGTGCCGTGTACAAGGCGTATGATCCGCAACTGGACCGGGTTCTCGCCGTCAAGCTGCTGCATTCTGAGCCTGCCGACGCTGATCAGCTGGAGCGCCAGTCCACCCGGTTCATGCGTGAAGCGCAGGCCATGGCCAAGCTGTCCCACCACAATGTGGTGGTGGTTCATGACGTGGGTCTTGCGGACGGCCAGGTGTTCATTGCCATGGAATACGTGGACGGCATGACGCTGCGGGATTGGCTTGCGCACGTGCCGCGGGACTGGCGCCAGGTGGTGGACGTGTTCATCCAGGCAGGCCGGGGCTTGGAGGCCGCACACCACAAAGGTCTGGTCCACCGTGACTTCAAACCCAGCAACGTGCTGGTGGGCAGGGATGGCCGGGTGCGCGTGGCGGACTTTGGGCTGGCGCGCGTGATGCTTGGAAAGGACGTGTGGGCGTCCCGCTCTGAGAGCCTGGTTCCCTTGTCACCGTTGGCGCTGGACAGTCCGGTCACCGCGGAAGGCGCGGTGATTGGTACACCCGCGTACATGGCGCCCGAGCAGTTCCTGGGCGAGGCCGTGGAAGCGCGCACGGATCAATACAGCTTCTGCCTTGCTCTTCATGAAGCGCTGTTTGCTGAGCGCCCCCGGCTGATCAATCCGCTCTCCGGCGCGGTGTTGGAAGCACGCATCAAAGGCCCGGACTTCCCGCGTCTGAGCACTCCCGCGCCGCCATGGCTCCGTGACGTCATTGCCCGCGGTCTGGGAGCCCGTCCGCAGGACCGCCACCCGTCCATGGATGGTTTGCTTGCGGCGCTTGCAACACCGCCGCGCAACGGAAGTGTGGGCGTGATTGCCGTTGTCACCGCGCTGCTGGCAACCGGCGCGGTGGGGATGGTTGCCCTGTTCAGCGCCGCGCCGCGCTCCGTAGAACCTGTGGTGGCTCCCCTGATTGCTCCAGTGGTGACGCCGCCAGCGCCTCCTCCCGTGGTGAAGGAAGTTGTTGAGCCTGCCGTCGTCACGCCCGCGCGTGCACCAACAAAGGCGCCTGGCCGGCTCACTCTTCAGAGCAAGCCCTGGGCAGCTGTGACCATTGACGGCAAGGCAACCGGCAAGTTCACGCCGTTGGCGGATTACGTGCTGAGCGCGGGGAGCCACACCGTGACGTTGGAGAACCAGCAGCTCAAACGGAGAGTCACGTTCACGGTGAAGATTCTCTCCAACAAGACCACAACGGAGAGCCGTGAGCTGGAATGATCCGCAACACGGTTCATGCGGATACAGCAAGCCCAAGTTCCTTGCGCAGCAGAGCGCCGGTCTCCAGGACGCTCTTCTGCTCCGTTGGGCTGAGCCCCAGATAGCCGCAGGCTTCCACAAGTTCATTGGGTGAGAAGGGCTTCATGAGCGGAATGAACCAGCTCAACAGCACAACCACGCCGCGTCCCGCAGCGCTTTCAATGATGACGGCGGACTTGGCGCGTTCCAGTCCAAGATCGGTGACCTGCTTGCGCTGCATGGCAGAAGGACGTCCGCTGCCGGTGAACACCATGGAGCACATGGTGGGGTACCGGTTGGCGTGCTCACGCAGCATTGCGGCATAGGCGGCCCACTCTGCAGCATCGGGCGGCACGGCCGACCCGACAAACACCATCACCCGTCCTGCGGCAGCGTAGGCAATAGTCTTCATGTGGCGCACCCCCGTGCACAAGATCGTCACATTGCGGGCACAATTCAAGGCACACATGGACCGCGGAACTCCAGCCTGGTGGTGGTGTCCAACGCGTTGACAGCAAGCGCAGTCCGCGCGGACGGGGCGTACCCATGGCAACGCGCAGTGAGGTTGAAGGTGGTCCCGCACGTTCAACGCCCCCGGAGCCGGTGCCGGACGTGTCCCGCGCGGTGTTGGAGTTGCAGGTTCGCTGGGGTCTGACGGTGATTGCGGTCCAGCACCATGCGCGGACGCCGGTGGTTGTGTTGGGAGATGTCCCGGGTGTGGTGCACGGCCCACAGGATGCCCCGCTCTTCACGTATGAGAACGGCCGGTACCTGTTGCACATGTCGCGCGGATTCCAAGGCGTCATCCGCCGTGGTGACGGCGTCACCGAGCCGCTGGACGGCGTTGGGCCAGATCAGTGTATGACACTTGATGTGGATCAGAGTGGTGAGCTTCTGCATCACAACCTGGTCTTGGCGTTCCGCTTTGTGGAGCCGCGGCGGAAGCTGGCGGCGGCCCCGCTGGGCTCGCTGGACTATGGTTGGCTGAACGCGTTCCTCTCCACCGTGTTCTTCAGCGCGGCGTTGATGGCGGCGTTGATTCTCCATCCGGCGGACACCCGCGGCCTGGAGGAGGAGGTCTTCAGCAGCCACAACACCTTCCACCACCTGGTGGTGAACCCGGAGAAGAAGCCAGCCAACACGTTTCTGCAGAAGCTGCAGAACACCCGGCACGTGTCAGGCTCCAAGCCGCGCAAGTTCCCCAAAGACAAGCAGGGCAAGGCCCCCACAAGGGAGGACCGGCGCAAGGCAGACAGCAAGGCGGTTGCGCGGAGCATGGATTCGCTCTTTGCCGGCCCGTCGTCGTCGTCAGTGTTTGGTGCGGCGCGTTCAGATGCGCTGAGGGATGCGCTGGGTGATGTCCGCGGCAAAGAGGTGGGTGACGCCTCCGGATTTGGCAGCCTGGTGCAGCGCGGGAATGGGCCGGGTTCCGGCGGCAACTCTACGGGCATGTATGAGGCGGGGCGGATTGTCACGCGGGGTGTGGCTGGTGGTGACCGTTTCTATGCGCCGGGCACCGGCGGAATTGGCGGCAAGACGGAGCACAGGATTGAGGGCACGGGTGACCCCGTCATTGAAGGCTTGCTGGACAAGGACCTCATCCGCCGCGTGATCCGTGAGAACGTTGCACAGATCAAATATTGCTATGAACGGGAGCTCACTGGAACGCCCGGTCTCCACGGCAAGGTCCTGTTGAAGTTTGTCATTGGCGCGGATGGCAGCGTGACAACGGCGGTGATTGAAGAGAGCAGTCTCAAGAGCAAGGCGGCTGAAGGATGTATGGCCCGCAAGGTGAAGAGCTGGGTCTTCCCCAAGCCCAAGGGCGACGGTGTGGTCATTGTAACCTACCCGTTCATCTTCAAGCAGGGCGGTTGACTCCAGTCATCATTGGAGTGTTTCACTTGTATGGGAAGCGCCTGTGCACCTTTGTGGCAGCCTGGGAAGGTCAGATTTAAGGGCGGATTAAGTGGCTGGTCTGCCTGGGACGCCAGACAGTGCCCAGGTGCTGAAGCTCTGCCCACCCCTGCTTTCTCTGCTGCTCTGGCACGCCTGCGCGCCCGTGGAGAACGCTGAAGCGCCGCCGGCACCGGACTGTGCGAAGGTGATGCAGCCGGTGGTGGATGAGCTGGTGGATGCGGCGCACGCGCGGGACAGGATGCCATCCACGGAGACCGGAGACGCGTGGAAGGCGGCTGTGCTCCGGCTGAAGGCGCTGGTGGCTGACGTTGGCAGCCGGCGGACGCAGACGGGTGAGCCTTCCGAATTTGATCAATGTGTACCGCGTCTTGCCGCGTTCCTTGACGTGTCCGGCCAGGTGTTTGTGGAGGGGCACGGCCTTGGAATGCCGGTCACGGACGCGGAGTACTTTGCCAGCACCAGTGTGATGAGCAGCGTGCCAACGGTGTTTGCATCACCGGAGTTTCTGGAGGCGGCCAGCAGGGATGACGGATTTGAGTCTGCCAAGGTGTTGCTGCGCACCCTCAATGAGCGTCTTCCTGACGAGGGGAAAGTGCTTTTCTTCTCCTTCCGCTCACAGCACCTGGGCACGCCGGACAATGGTGGCGCCATGGCACGGTTGCTGGTTGTGGTGCCGGGCAATCCGGAACGCTGGGTGCAGTTTGGTTCCGGCAGACCGGGTGAAAAGGTCCGCAATGTTTCCGTGGTTGCCGTGCAGACGGACTCCGCGGGGAAAAAGAATACCTATTTCCAGGATCACTACCGGACCTTCCAGGACGACGGAAGTATTACGCTGGCCAGCCGTCATGATCTGGGTGAAGGGTCTGCGCCGTGTATCCACTGTCACAAGAGTGGCGTGCTCCCCATCTTCCCGGAGCCAGGCAGTGTGCCCTCCGCTGAGGAGGCGGTGCTTGCCCAGGTGAATGGGCGGGCCGTGGCGTCCATGGGCTCGGCTTTTGGTGGCTATTGGAATCCTGGCGCGTCAGGTCCAGGACTGGGCGCCGCCCGTGTTGTCCGCCGTGATGACGCGTTCTTTGGGCGCTGCGTTCCCCCGGAGCTGCTTGCGGCGCGGCCGGACATCACCACGCGGCTGGACAGCGCCATGCGCTGCGCGGGGTGCCATGCAGAGGGCGCATTGGGCGCGCTCAACCATCCGTTCAACACCACGTTGCTGCGCTCGTACATCCTCAGCGGCCGCATGCC
>Ga0163144_10023680_pt1 | contig 12101 bp, 10 predicted proteins | sample OliLak19BULKMAT1_FD_123175 | JGI IMG/M metagenome (GOLD analysis project Ga0163144, IMG submission 123175) | Freshwater microbial mat bacterial communities from Lake Vanda, McMurdo Dry Valleys, Antarctica - Oligotrophic Lake LV.19.BULKMAT1 | ecosystem: Environmental > Aquatic > Freshwater >...
ATGACGATGATTCCAGTCAAAACCAGGAAATAGAGATTGTTAAAGAAGAGTCCCAAATGCTGGACCGCCTCGAACCTGGCAAAACACGCGACCAGGTACATCAGGATGATGCAGCCGACGGTGAGCAGGGATTCGAGAAGGCTCCAGTGCAGGACAACGTTCAGGGCGAGCAAGATCAGATTCAACCCGGCGTAATAGGGAGAGACCGTTCCCTCCGTCGCCCAGATCATCCAGTCGATGAAAAAAGCCGGGGCAAGGACAATGGCCATTCCGAGCAACCGAAGATGCTTCTGCCCAATATCCTTGTAATGGAGAAGCCACATGATCGCCGCAACCAACGAGCAGGCGAGGCGCAAGGCAAAAAACTCCTTGGCCCGGTCTGGATATACGAACAGATCGAGCGAGAATCCCGCCGGCATCAGAAACACGACCAGGGCGGAACCGACCTTTCCCGCCTGGATTCGCGCCCGCCTTTCATGCGCGTCATAGGTCTCCTTGAATTCGGGCGAACTCAGCAGGTCTTGGCTGGCGCTAGTTGGGTTTTCTGACTTCAATGAAAATGTTTACTCCGGTGACATCCGACGTGACGGAAAAATCGTCGATGGTCGCTTTCTCCGGAATGAGTTTTCGAGCTTGCTGCGAAGTGCGGTAGATCAGGTGCCATTCCAGCAACGTTTCCATCGTGTTGCGCATCGGGTTGCTCACATCGACGTTCGTCGCCAGCAGAAGCCCGCCCGGCCGAACCATGCCGTAAAAAATATTCATCAGGCGAAGGCAAACCTGATCGGACAGGTAATCGAATAATCCGGCGCAATAAACCAAATCGTATTGTGGCTCTTGCGCGCTGCCTCTCGCTCCCTCCTTCACGATTTGCTGCACGGATTTTTGAACAAAACGGATGGGAGTGGACCGTCCTTTGTTACTCTTCAATTCCAGCAAGATCTCGCGTGTATGCGCGAGCGTTTCCGCATTGAAATCGACCAGGGTAAACTCCGCCCGGTCGCAAAAATGCCGGTCGGTCAGAAATTTTTGGACTTCCCACGCCGGGCCACACCCCAGGTTGAATGCCCGCATCCGCCCCTTCCCGGAGACTCGCAAAGTTTCCTCGACCAGTTTCTGCTCCAGATAGAGCACACGATTGCGATGCGCTTCGGCTGGCGGCTGCTTCAAAAACCAGAGATTGATGATTTTGGCGAAGATCGAATTACCCTCGGTTTCCCGCATCATCATGTTCACCATTTCATAGTCACCGGCGTATCCGAGCGGCTTCTGAAAAGTGCGATAGGCGAATGGCGAACAGAGGACCACCGAATGCAACTGCCGTTTCATGTAGGCTTGGTGAACGGGCCTCGATTTGTCATCGAGTTTATTGGCCAGCGCCTCAAATTTGTCGAAGAACGAATTAATCGTTTGAATGACGGGAGGCGCAAGATCGCGGATGACCTGCCGCTCAACTTGCAATCGATGAATTGGGCCAGTTTCACCGATTTCCAACTCAACGTGTTCCAGCCAAAGGCGCAGGTCGGTTAGAAAGCTCTGTATATCCGCAATCAAAATTTTATACTCGGGAACAATCCGATAAACCTTTTGCCAGGTCTGAACAAACTCGGAAAAGCCTTTCTGGAGGTCTGCGTTAATGCCAGGCGTGGCTTGATCTTCTCCGACCCAAACTTCGTCCAGCTTCGTCTCGCAAATCATCGTCGTGCCGGTGTTAACCAGATTGCTGATCACGGCGCGACCGGAGTAAATCTGCCTTTGGCGCGCCGATATTTTCAAATCCAGCACTTCCGACATTTTCAGGACAATATGCGGATCGTAGATTTCCAATACCGCGCGGCGCCGCGAGAGCCGCAGCAAGGCCGAGTGCAGCTCGATCCCCTCGCTGCTTTTGCAAAGGACGCTGCTCGTTGACGATTTTACGGTGTCCATTCTTAAATAGGTTTCTCGCGAAACTGTGTCACGAAGCAAAACAATTACCAGAAAAGATCACGTTTTTTCGCTTTTTTTGGAATCATTGAAGCTCGGTCCGAAACCCCAACCGACCCACTTTACTTCGTTTCTCACCCGCCCATGCCTCAGAATCCAAAGAAATCACAACGTGACTTTTACCCGCCGGGATGCTAGTTGTAGGCTTAAATCCTTCGCGCGCCTAAAATTAGACAGTCGGATTGAAAGTTTTTCTATTTCGGAATGGACTCTGCTGACAGTGCCACCGACACCTTGTTGGAACGTCGAAGAACAAAACCTGAATACTACCTAAATGAAAATCAATCACGTTGTAGCAACGTCGCTGATCCTCACCTTGCTGGTCGTCGCCTGCTCAGGGGAGAGCACAGTCAAAACACCTCCACCGGGGGACGACAATCCCATCAAAGAGATTCCGAATCGGCCCAAGGGAGAATATAAAACGGTGAATGGAATCAAGATGTACTTCGAAACCTTTGGCGCGGGCGAACCGCTCCTATTGATTCATGGAGGCAGCGCGTCGATCGAAAGCTGGTTCAACCAGATTCCGGAACTGCAAAAGGGGTATCGCGTGATCGCACCGGACAGCCGCGCCCACGGGAGAACCCAGGATTCCACCAACGCCCTGAGCTATAAATTAATGGCGTCGGATTTTTCAGAGCTCCTGAAACAACTTTCGATCACGAATGCCGTCGTCATCGGATGGAGCGACGGCGGGATAATCGGTCTGGATCTGGCGATGAATCACCCAACCCTCGTGAAGAAGCTCGTGACAATTGGAACAAATTTCCGCTCCGATGGCATGACCGACGAGATCAAGCAAGGCGTCAGCGCATCGGGGCCCAACGACCATCCGCAATTCCTGATCGACGGCTACAAAGCTTTGTCGCCCGACGGACCAAATCATTGGCCGGTCGTCTTTGGAAAGCTGAAAAACATGTGGCTGACCCAGCCAAACTATTCGCCGGAGGAATTGAAGAAAATACAATGCCCCACTCTGGTAATGGTTGGCGATCACGATATTGTTCGCCCCGAACACAGCGTCACTCTTTTCCAGTCCGTTCCGAGGGGGCAACTGTGCGTCATTCCTGGATCGAGCCACTTCGTTCCGGTCGAGAAACCGGCCCTGGTGAACGAGATAATCGCGGCGTTTTTAAAAGATTAATCTTCTAAAACGATACCCTGTGTTCCAATTTGGAAACCAAAATGGCGACAAGAATGGTTTTGGGAGAGGAGGCGAAAGCCTGGGGACGAACAGACAAATGGGACTTGCTCTCTCCATTTTTGCGCCAGCACGGGCGTGAAGCGCTTGCCTATGCCACGCTCCAGGCCGGCATGGAGTATTTCATCGACGATGAATTAGGCTATCTCGCGTTCACGTCGGTAACGCACCCGCTCTTCGCCCGGAAAACCCGGCGTATCGTGCTTTCGGATCCGGTCTGCTCGCACGAAAACCTGCCGAAACTGCTCGCACGTTTTCTCGAAAAAAACCCAAAAGCGATTTTCGCAGTGATATCGGAATCCTGCGCGGAGGCCCTCAGAAAACTGGGATTCAAGATCAACTGCATCGGTCCCGAGCCCGAAATCCCGATCCAAACTTACAATACGAAAGGAAACTGGAAGGATCTCGACATGATCAAGCGCGCGCGCAACGAAGCCAAGCGCGAGGGCTATCTGATCCGTGAAGAATCCATTGAGACGGTCGATAAACAAAAACTCCACGATGTCTCTTCAAAATGGATGGGAACAAAAATCCTCAACGACCGCGAAATCTGGATTTATGCGCGAAGACCGGTCCTCGAAAAGGAAGAGGACGTCCGGAAATTCATCGCCTACGACAAAGGCGGAAATATTATTGGATACGTCTTTTACGATCCGATGTATCGAGACGGACAGGTTTACGGGTATTCCGCCAATATTTCGCGTTGCGATGAATCCAAATACGGACGCCTCGCCACCGCGGTTCACATGGAGGCAATCGACATTTTCAAAACCGAAGGCAAAGAGGTGTTAAACCTCTGCCTTGCTCCATTCGTCCGGCTGACGCTTGGAAAATATAACGACGATTTGATCACAAAAATCTTTTTCGTTCTGAGCGAGAAATACGGAAACGATATCTACAATTTCAAGGGCCTGGCTTTTCACAAATCCAAGTATCGCGTGCCAGAAAAACCCCTGTATTTCGCTTCCAACAGTTGGTCTCCATCGAGCGATATTTATTTGGCCTACCTGACCTCCGACATCACCCAAAGCTATTTCTCCACCATGGGCCGACTCCTGTGGGGAATCGTCAAAGGCGCCGTTCCAAAGAAATCCGCAAATAAAAATCCAACCCGAACAGTCTCAGAACCAAAACAACCATGAAAACCATAACAACCTTATTCAGAATTCTGATCCTCCTCGCCATTTTGGCCCCATCGCACCTCCGAAGCCAGGAAACCACCAGCCCGGAGCCTCAATCCGCAGTGACCTCCTGGCTAACCGGGGATTATCTCCTTGGCGACTGGGGCGGCGCGCGAAAAAACCTCTCCGATCGTGGCGTTGACCTCGAGTTTTTTTATCTCGGGTCTCTTCCTCGAAACCTTCAAGGCGGGATCAAAACCGGGGGGGACTATCAGGGCGCCCTCCTGATGACCCTCGATCTCCGCTCCGAGGAACTTGCCGGTTATCACGGCGGAAACTTCCATGTCGGGGGATTATGGCTGCACGGGCGTGATCATTTTTCAGACGAGCACATCGGCGACCTGAACAAAGTCAGCCTGGTTGATTTTCCCAACGCATTCCGATTATGGGAGATTTGGTATTCGCAAAAACTTTTTTCCGACAAGGTGACGATCAAACTCGGCGAAATGTCGGTCGATCGCGACTTCCTCGTCCCGGAATATTACAACTCAATCGGTTCAATCACCTTCCTGAACCAGACGTTTTTTTACCCGACTCTGGCCTTCAATATTTATGACATCCCCGGTTTTCCCGCAGGAAAACATTCGCTGCCTTCGACCCCTTATGGCTCGCTCGGCATGTTGTTGCGGGTCGATCCGACAGAGAAGTTCTACGCACAGGCCGCCGTGTATGATGGCAACCCGGACCAGAGCAGCCACGGCACAGATTTCACCCTGAGCCGCGATGAAGGAGCCCTGGCTTATTTCGAAACCGGCTATCGCTGGAACGCCCCGAGCAACACTGCGGGCCTGCCGGGCAGCGTCAAAGCAGGCGCCTACTATCATACGGACGGTTTTTTTGACGCCTACCAAGGCGCCTCCTACCTTATTGCCAACGCCGTGGGTGCGCCGGCCACCTTTCCCCGCGAACGTTCTGGAAACTACGGCGGCTATCTCCTCGCCGAACAATATTTGTGGTTGGAACAGGATAAAATGGATCCCGCCATGCAGGGCGTCGTGAGTTTCTTTCGCGTTGCCGCTGCGCCCAAGGATCGCAACCTTGCTCAATTCGGAATTGACGGCGGGTTAGTCTTCAAAGGCCTGATCCCAACCCGCGATTGGGACACGCTGAGTTTTGGCGCATCTTATTTGGAAATCAGCGACGACATAAGCCGCGCAGTGCGCGATGCGAATACTACGTTCCAGACCGGCTTCAAATTGCCCGATTACGAAGGGGTGATTGAAATTTCGTATAAAGCTCAATTGACCGCGTGGTGGACCGTTCAGCCGAGCATCCAATGGGTTCTCCATCCGGGCGGACGCACCGACCTGCCCCGTCAACCCCGGGACGCAGTCGCGTTCGTGATCCAATCGACTCTTCGTTTTTAATCCGGCAGGTTTATTTCGCAGAGGGAGGAAGCGTCGTCAGCTTCGGCTGCGCCGCTTCCCATTCCTTTTTACTCACCTGTTTCGTTTCATGCACGTGGACGAATGTGCCTCGCTTGTTTCCAACAACGATGTCCGGCAGCTTGTCGCCGTTGACCTGGCCAACCAGAACCTGGGTGCCGATTCCCGAGTTGTTGTCGATCAGGTGCGGGATGAAAGCCACGGTCTTATCCTGGTTGCGAACCAACTCAAACCAGTAAAGCACGGCAGCTCCGTTTGGATCGGCGTCACCCTGCGACCCGTGCGCCCAAAAACGTTTTCCCGTCACAATATCTTTCAGGCCGTCGCCGTTGATGTCAGCCAGGTCCACCGCGTGCAATTGCGAAAATGAAACTCCATATTCGTTGGGCACGCCGGACTTCGGCATGATGATGTGTTGCGCAAAAGTGATCTCGCCCGCCGCGCCTTTCTTTTGCTCGTACCACGCCAGGCCGTAACCGTGCGCGGCCAGGCTGGTGATGACATCGTTCAGCCCGTCGCCGTTCACGTCGTAAACATGCATTTGCGCGCTTCCCGTATCCGGCGCGAACGGAAAGGTGTGCCGCGTCCAGAGCGGATCGCCCGCCAGCGACTTGGGCTGCTCCCACCATCCGTCCTTTTCCAAAATGTCCATCCGTCCGTCACCGTTCACATCTCCAATGCCCAGTCCGTGGGTGAACTTATGGTATTTCATGTCGGGCGAAATATTGTGCCACTTCCAAAGGCTCGTTGGGTTTTTCCAATCCGGCTCCGCGTAACCGAGAGCGCCCTTGGATGAGCAGACGATTTCCGGCTTGCCGTCTCCGGTCAGGTCGAGAAAGGTCGGCGACTCGTTGTCCGTCACGTCGAGCGCGGTGTGGCGTGGCCAATGGCCGTCCTTCCCCTTCGGGTTTTCAAACCACCACGATTCATCCCCGGGAAATCCGAGGATCAGAATATCGGTCCAGCCATCGCCATTGATGTCGTGGGTGAAAGCAATGAAGTTTCTTGAGTAGGTGTTGTTCACGCCGAGCGCGCCCTCGAACCCGGCGAGTTCAGTGGTCAAACCGTCGGCGTTCTTCCGCTTAAATTTCTCGGTCGCCGGGTAATATTCGTGCGCTTTCTTGTAGTCCGGCCCTTCGTACCAGAAGGGTCCGGAGACGATATCCATTTTCCCGTCGCGATTGAAATCGCCAAAGTTCGCTCCCTCGCTCCAGAACTTGTCGGTGACCTGAATTTTCTTGAACGAATGAAGGGAATAATCCTTTGCGACAACAACGAGGGTCGAAGAAAGAAGCAACGCCGAAATGAGGTAACGGATCATATGCGAGTATGTCTGTCAGTTCTGCGCCACCGGGTCAAGGACGGGATAAAACTTTGCTCAAATCCGGATGCTCATGGTGAAACGGCGTCGCATCCTGATACGCCTTCGCCACGCCCAGCAAATCCGCCTCGCCGAAAAGTTTTCCAACGAAGCTGATGCTCGTCGGCATCCCCGCGTCCGAGAAACCGTTTGGAACGCCCACACTCGGATGGCCCGTCAAGTTGGTCAGGAGCAAATTATCGCCCGTGTCCGACGGCGCGACATAGACATCAATCCTCTCCATCAACTTCGCCATGTCCTGGATCAGCAAATATCGAATGCGTTGCGCCTGCAAATATTCAACCGCAGGGACGAATCGCGCCCGGCGAAAAACATTGGGCCACGCGTTCTTGATCTGGCGCACCAGCAGATCGTCCCGGTTGCTGCGCGTCAGTTCGTCGAACGCCGTCGCCCCTTCCGTGCTCAAGACAAACGATATGTCGTCCACGGGATATTTCGGCAGTTCGATGGGAATCAATTTTGCGCCGAGCGATTCGAGAACCGCGAGCGAAGCCAGATCGTTCGTCGGATTTTTCTTTTTATCAAAGTCCCTTCTCAAATAGCCGATGCGGAGTTTGCGCAAATCAACCTTTGCCCGGTAATTGAACGGTGCGTCATACACCGTTTGGTCAGCGCCGTCGGGCCCGTAAATGGCATTAAACACCAGCGCGCAATCTTCCACCGTCCGGCAAATTGGGCCGAGCTTGTCCATCGTCCAGCTCAACGGCATCACCCCCGCCCGGCTCACGCGGCCGTAGGTGGGGCGCAGTCCCGTCACGCCACAAACGGTGGCCGGTGAAATAATCGATCCGTGCGTTTCCGAGCCGATGGAGAAGGCAAAGAGCCCGGCTGCCGTGCCCGCCGAGGAACCGGCCGACGAACCGCTCGAACCGGAGGCTGGATTCCATGGATTGCGCGTCATGCCACCGAACCAGACATCGCCCCACGCCAGTTCGCCCAGTGTCGTTTTCGCGACCAGAACCGCCCCGGCGTTCTCCAGCTTTTTGATGACTGTCGCGTCTTCGTCAAACACCTGATCCTTGAACGCCACCGAGCCCCAAGTCGTCCGAATCCCCTTCGTCGCGAGCAAATCCTTCGCGCCATAAGGAATCCCGTGGAGCGGGCCGCGATACTTTCCCGCCGCGATTTCCCGATCAGCCCGACGTGCCTGGTCGAGGGCGAGATCCTCGGTGAGGGTGATGACACATTCCAGTTTCGGGCCGTAGGTTTTTAGGCGCTCCAGATACATTCGCGTCAATTGTTCCGAGGAAATTTTTCGCGATTTGATCAGCGAACCCAGGTCGCCGACGGAATGGAACGCAAGGTCGTTCAGGTTCGTCGGCACCAGGACTTTTCCGGGCGGCGACCATTTTGGTGCTTTGCGTTGAACTGCAAATTGAAACCCCACCGGGATCGGGTTGAACAAGACCGCCGGCGGTGTGCCGTAAGGAATCTGTTGGCTGCGGATGGATTCGTAGGAACTCAGCCTGGCGTTTAATCCATCGAGCATCATGTCTCGTTTCTCGTCCGAGAATTCGAGGCCGATCAATTTCTCCGCGTCCGCCACGACTTGCCGGGTGATTGGATTGGTCGCAGGCTCGGCGAACAGCCACTGAGAGAAACATGCAAGACCGAGAATAAGGAATCTTTTCGGGAATTTCATCCGGCAAAATATTTACCGGACCGGGGAAATTTGCAGCAGGAATTTACCGGGCCGCGATTGGCCGCCCTTCGATCCCAAAGGCAGCCAGCTCTTCGCTCAGCCGTTCGAGGGGCAATCCAACCACGTTGCTGAACGACCCGGAAAAATTTCTCACAATATCATCGCCGTGCTCCTGAATGGCATAGGCGCCCGCCTTGTCGAGCGGATTGATCTTCGAATGGTAGCGCGCAATCTCCTCCGACATCAGCGACCGGAAGGTCACAGTCGTCCATTCTGCGAAAACCTTCTGTCGATGCGCCCTGAGATGAATCAGACAGCCGCCCGTTACCACTTGATGGGTGCGTCCCTGCAATTCCTCCAGCATCCGGCGGGCTTCATCGCGGTTCTTGGGCTTGCCGAACAATTTGTTGTCGAGCGCCACCAGGGTGTCCATCGCGATGACCAGCGCATCGGGATATTTTTTTGAGACGGCGCGGGCTTTTCGATACGCGTTGATTTGCGACAGTTCGCCGGCGGTGAGGTGTTCGTTGTGAATTTCCGTGGCGCCGCTCGTGACAACCTGAAACTCAAGGCCGGTTTGGCGGAAGAGTTCCAAACGTCGGGGCGAGGCCGAAGCCAAGATAAGGGTTGGCAGTTTCATAAGTTTGCAGCCGGCAAAAGAACTCGACCGGGCTGAACCGAACACAGCTTACGGTTGTTTCAAAGAAAGCGCACCCTGAAATTTTGCCAGCTTTTCGGCGAACACGGCGTCGTCTAAAACGGGAGCGGCTTCGCTCGTGGCAATTGTCTGGGCAAGCTCAATCCATGACTTGCAACCGCCGTATTCGGGCAAATTCGGCAGGTCAACCGGGACGGTCAGTCGAAATACACGCGCCGCCAGGGCAAAAATGTTCCTGGTTTTTCCCCAGGCGAACCGCTCCGCGATGACGTCATCGCGCCAGCAATGCTGCCCACGCAATTGCTCCGCGTCCTGGAGAGAATCCAGATTGCGCCAATCGATTACCCTGGCAAAAAACTCGAAGCGCAGGACATCAGATGGAGGAAACGTTCGCGAAATCTCGTCAAAACGCCGCTGCGCCGCCGGCAAAACGGATTCGCGCTGTTGATGAAACAATGTTGGGAACAGGAGGAACTCCGGATGGTCAACCTGAAAACCGTCACGCTCTTCGCTAATGCCCCCTTTCCGAAAAATGACAATCTGCTCTCCGCGACCCAGCGCATCGACGATGACGGCCCATTCTTTGAAAGCAATTTCCACGAAGCGAAGATATGGATTCTCCAGGGCTTCGTCCAGCCGTCGCGCGAACCAAGCGATGCGCTTGACCGGAAAAATTTCCAGAAACCAATCAATTCAAAAATGAAACGCCTGTCCGCCGCGAAATCTCATCCTTGAATTCCTGCGTGCTGCTCACCGAGAAAAGAAGGGAATACCCTTTGGTGGTCGGGAGATAGATGACGTTCGTTTTAGCCGCGAGCAGGACAAAACTTTTTTTCCAATGTCTCGAACGGAACCAGCCTGATTTCAATCTCCCCAGATCCATTCCCCATGTTTTGAACCTCGGAGCCAGCGCCTTCTCCTGATTCAAATCAACGACTCGCAAATGCGCAACGGACAACTCCGGCAACGGCACCGATTTCTTAAACAGCCCCTTGAGATGCAGCCTTCGATCGTCGAGGAGAACCTGATGCGGAGCGGTTCGAAAATAGTGGGAAGCCAGAAAAAGCAAACAGGCCAAAGCGATCTCAGCTCCGACCAGCCAAATTCCCGGGAAACCAAGGATCCCAAAAGTCGCGGAGAGCAATGCGCTCACCGCGACAAAAATCAACAGCAGGAGAAGCAATCGCGAAAAGGCAGGCTCCGCTGTGCGGGCCAACGAGAAGTCGCTGATCGGGCCGTTCACATCGCCACCTTCTCGTCTTCGTTGGATGCCCGATCAGTCCAACGTCTTGATTTGAATATTCCTGAACATCACATTCATCGGTGGACCGGCGTGAATCTGAAAGGCCAGAACGCCACGCATCGCGCGCTTGGCTTCGCATTCGTCCGTCACGTCCACCGTGGGTTTGCCATTGATGAAATGCTGCAGGTGATTTCCCTTCGCGATGACCACGTAATCATTCCAGTCCCCCTTTTTGATCGCGGCCTGAATTTCATCGGAAATCCCGACCGAGCCGGTCACTTCCTTTTTGCAATCTTTGGTCCAAAGCACCTTTTCGCCGCGACCCGCCATGATCCCACGGCTCATTTTCTCCTCATAAAGAATGCCGGAATAGGTTGGGCCCGCTTCGAAATCCGCCTGGTAGCCGCCGACAACCCAATTAGTCGTATCCAACACGGTGCTGCGATACTGGACGCCGGAGTTGCCGCTGCCAGTAGAAATCTTGTAGGAAAAGCGGAATTCGAAATCTCCCACGATGCCGTTCGTCCAGATCAGGAACGTGTTTCCCTTGATTGGATTGGCGGCGGTCGTTTCACCGGTGATGACGTCATCCTTTACGGACCATAACGCGGGATTTCCCGTCCAGCCGCTCAAGTCCTTCCCGTTAAAAAGGCTTTTGAAACCCTTCTCCGGCTTCTCTTGCGCGGAGCAGTGAGCCACGGCTGCGGCGGTTACCAGAAATCCAAGGAATAATTCTTTTATCATAATTTTATTTTAATGTTTTTTTCAAAAACTTCAGGCCTTTGACCGCGATTTCGTCGGTCGTTGGCTCCATGCGACGCCAGATTGCGGCGGCGCGGGCAATCACTTTGACGTCGGTGGTGAAGGATTCTATCACCACATCGCCTTTATATTTTATCTCCTTCAAGGCTTTGGCAATGGGCTTCCAATCGATGTGATCGTTTCCGGGCGTGCCGCGATCGCTGCCGCAGGCGTGAAAATGGCCGAGCAACTTTCCCGCTTTGCGAATTGCCTTGGCCTGATTTTTCTCCTCGATGTTCATGTGGAATGTGTCGAGGTGAAGCGTCAGGGCCGGGCTGCCCACGTCCTTTATCATTTTCAAACCCTGATCGCAGGTATTGATGAAATCCGTTTCGAACCGGTTGAGCGGCTCCAGGCAAATCTGCTTTTTATGTTTCGCCGCGTATTTCGCCAAAGTCTTCAGATGTTTTACCACGGTTTTCCATTGCTGCTTGTATTCCTTCTCCGGAACAGCGTCGGCGCGCCCAACTTCCGAATAAACCGGCCCAATGAGTGACGGGCAATCGAGCACGACCATTTGATCGATCAGCTTCATCATGTAATCCATGGCGGCTTTCTGCTGCTCCGCCGTGCCACGCAAATCGCGTCCTCCACCCATGCAGGCGCAAATCGTGCCGCAGACC
>Ga0163144_10023681_pt1 | contig 12100 bp, 5 predicted proteins | sample OliLak19BULKMAT1_FD_123175 | JGI IMG/M metagenome (GOLD analysis project Ga0163144, IMG submission 123175) | Freshwater microbial mat bacterial communities from Lake Vanda, McMurdo Dry Valleys, Antarctica - Oligotrophic Lake LV.19.BULKMAT1 | ecosystem: Environmental > Aquatic > Freshwater > Lake...
GCAAAATGGGTAATGTTATCAACGCATTCACAGAGGTGGGTAATGACCTAAACGTAGGCACAAAAGCATCAGCCACGGTAGGCAAAGCATCATCCAGATTCACATTGACATGAACCGTCACCAGGGTGCGCGCCGACACGGTCTGTACCGGAGCGCCTGACGTGACAGGTACGCCTGATACCAAGGGTGCCGGTCCATAGGCAAGGGGTGACAGTTGGCGCACGGGCCCCGTCTTGGCATAAACCGTCATCCAACGATCAATGCGCTGATTAACGTGAATGACCAATTGCATGGCAAACGTTACACAAAGAAAAATGAGCAGCACCAACCCAAGCTGCTTCACGGCCTGGCCTACCTTGTCCACATGCCAATGGAGCGCAACCACGCCAGAGACTTGCCCCGCTTGCTGGGGCGCAGTTGCTTTGGCCAGCGTAGCCGCCAGCCATTCTGGTCGCCGGGCATAGCGCAGCGCGGGCTTGATCTGTGCTACGGTCAGTTCGCTGGCACAGAGGATCAACGTATCACTTGGTGCCAACACAAAGTGGTCGGCAGGCAACGCGGTAGGATCGGTTTTCTGCTCGACAAATGCGTGGGGCAACGCTTGAATCTGATAATCCAGCAGGAGTTGGGCAGCGTGGCCCAGCGCGCGATCACGGGTGCGATCGGCAGACAACAGCAACGTCACCTTGTCGTCGCGGATCACATAGGCGCTGACATTGCCGACACAGGCAAGATAGAGCGACTCTTTGATCAAGAGGCCGACAAGGATACGCACATGTTTTTGTTGCCGATGCAAAACCGTATTGGTCTGCCGCAGCGCCTCGATCAGACGACGCACGACAGGCAACGCAATTTCTTGTTGCATGATCGCGTAGAACAAGGCAACAGTTTGCTGGCTGATTGGCGCGGGATGGACAGCATTGTCCTGCTGCATGGTCGTTGTATCGGGGCAGGCAACAGCTTCCGCAACCAGAATGACATGCGCAACGTCAAACAATTCATGGCGCGCTGGCTGAATCGAAAAGGCACTAAATGCCGCGTGCGGCGCGGGGTGCTGTGGCGCAGCACGCACATAATAGGTAGGTTTCATGCCTCACCAGCTCTCTCCATTTCATTTAGCGGCCTCGGTTGTAGACAAATAGATATTCGACTGATCCTAATGTGATGACCGCACCAGGGGGTAAGCGCAGGCCGGCGGGTGGCACAGGTACCTGGTTGACAAGGGTATGGTTAAAGCGCGCTCGGTCAAAAATGATCAATGTGTCATTTTGGGCCTCAATAATACAATGCGCTTCATCGATCGATAGGCTACTCAAAAGTTCAAATCCTATGTCACTTTCCGCAGACAGCACGGCCAGTTTGCTGCCCAATTGGGTCGTCTGGGTATAGAGTGGAATCATGTAGGGCAACCAGGCATCGGTGCCGCGCCGCAAGAGCAGAATGGCCTTGGCCGATTGATATAATTCGGGCAGCGACAGGGATTCACTGCTCCCGCGGATCGCTTTGACATGCGGTAGATTGGCGTGGAATGTGTTGCCATACGTCGTTTGTTGTACGACACGGCCGTATTGATACAGAGCAAAAAAAATCGTAGTAGACGTTAGAACAAATGCAATTGCATAGGTTTCCACGGCAAATGTCGTTGCCGGCAAAGAGAGTAAATCCATATAATCTCCAACGCCTGTAGGCCAAACACTTACAACATTATACCGAATTTTCCCTTTCGTTCTATACGCCAAATTGCCTACTTCGATAGAAAATGCTGAACAGCAAGACAGATGAGGAATTTTTATAGAGTTGGTAGAGGCTAGTAGATCCCAGCGTAAATAAGGTACCCTATTTTTACCATGATGTACACGAGTAACGTGCCTGATTAACGGCCGTGGTATCTACGCCCAACTGTACTAGTGGTGTGGGACACACTAGACCGTGGAATGTCACTGGGCGCGGGGTTCCTATGCAGCACGTGAGGAACCAACATTCCTTATTGAACAATCAATGGCAAAAACAACGTTGAGATTGTTGTCTGTCCAACCCGAAACGGGCCATAGTAATTCTCTTTACCCGAGATTTCATATTCGACTAACCAGAATTCCATCGTTTCATAGGGCCCATCGTAGACAACATTATAGGCAAACGACATTTCATACGCCCCGCCCAAGCTGCCCTGGCTCGGAATCAGATCGGGCGTCAGGCGGATTAGCTCGGCAGACAGGATGGCATCTTGACGCAATAGCCGATAGCCATACGTATTATATTCTGCCGCCGTTGTCCAGCGCACCCACAATCGATCGTCCTGCAACGCAACGGTAAAATCCACCAAACTGATCAACTTGGGGGACTGAAACACGGGTGACGCAAACCGCATATTGGCACCGGGCAGCAACGGCGGCAGGGTCGATGTGCCAGACAAATTTGTGATATAGCCTTCCGAGGGCACGACTTTAATTGAATATTCAGCGGGTATCAAATCCGCAAATTTCGCCGCGCCCTTCTCATCGGCGACCAGACGATCAACCTCATGCCCGGCACTTGTGTAAAGAATTACCAGTGTGTTAGGCACAGCCGGCTCGCCCAATTGACGCTCATTATCCTGATTCACATCTTCATAGATATAGACTGTTACCTGGGCAGACGCGACAAAACCGGCATCTACAGTAAAAGTGTGGTCGGCATTCGCCACAACGAGCGGGCTGTAGCGACCCACAAAGCCTTCTCCTGCATACAAAATATCGCTATCAACCGCCGCGTCGGTGCCTTGGTTGTGCAAGGTAGGAAACATGGCACCAGGTGTCAAAAAGTCCAGAAAATAGGAACCAGCCGCGAGATCAGTAAATTGGTACCAGCCGGTAATCGTGGTGGTAGTAGTCAAGAGTGGTGTCACTGTCAACGTCGATGACAGTGACACCGCTTCCCCGATGGTCAGGGGATAGAGACGAACCAGTGTGTTTGGAATAAACGGATCGTTAAGTTGATGCACACCATCCCAATCGAGATCTTTCCACACCTGTCCCCTAACGGTATCACTCGGCGCTGGCGTGGCAGGCGAACTTGTGTAGTTCGATGCCTCGACGATGCGCAGTTGCAGCGGGTTGGTTGACTCAATCAGGCGTGCCTCTACAATTTTTTCCCCGTTGGGCAGTTCAAGCGATGGGTGCGCAAAAGTGTGTGCGCCTCTGCCCAAAAACAAACAACCGCCAATCATTAAACAGCCGAACAATACGCGCGAAAATATAAATCCTTGAAGCATAGGGTAAGCACTCCGGTTCGAACGAAACGGCTATTCGCGCGCAATCAGGGGCAAAAAAACAGAACCTGACGAATAGCCAGACTGTGGTATCGATATAAGCGCCGGCGTGAGCGGATCGCCGAGCAGCAAATAGACATAGCGCGTCTCCTGGCAACAAGGGGTTGCAGCAAAGAGATAGGCATAGCCAGCCGCCGTCAGTTCACCCATGCGTGCTTGAAAGGCCGCCGACTTCCATAGTTTTCGATGAAAGCCTTGCTGCATCCGATCATGACCGACAGCCACGGTGAGACCGGCAGAGCCCCATATGGCGACGGCACCGCCGTTGGTATGGCGCAAAAAGCGTTCGTCAATGGTGGTACCGCTAGGGGAAATGTACGGAAATTGTGCGGTAAAACAGGTCATCTGCAACAAGATCGGCAACTGCGCTCGATTGGTGAGTTCAAATACATCATTCGCCCCAAACAAATAGGGGGGATCATAATTGGGGTCAGTGGTCGCCAACAGAAAATGATTGCCATGACCATTATAGGTGATGAGTGCAGATCCCTGATTGATTTCATCGATGGTGCGCAGGCGTGCCAGCGTGGCATTGGGTTCGCGCCACAGTTGCGTGACACCATCGGCGCTGGGATCGTAGTAGAGACGCCGCGTAATCACCTGTGGTGGCTGCACCGCGCCGATCCCTTTGCTTGCATCACCCTGCGTGATCAGGTCAGATAGGTATGGGAAATTACCTGCGGGATCGAGAGAGCCATTAACCTGAACATGGTTATCCGCTACATACAGTGCCGTGTGATGCCAGGCTGCCGCCGGATCGCGCTGGGCGCTCGCTTCATAATGCAAGATCTTGTCAACCACCGTTATGAGTTGTGCCTCATCTTGGATCGAAAGCCGTCCCAACCAGATATCCACCAAAAAGCCGGGATCGCTGGTGCGGTCAAGCGGATCAGCGCCATCCAATTGGGCGAAACAGCTTTCACAGGCCGTTTCACCGATCCAGGGATCAATCGGTGCCCAATAGGCCGGCATGAGATTGACATTGTTGATGCCGTCGCGCACGCCCGTGTAGTTGCGCGGATCCAGAGTAGAGTCACCAACGAGGGTGACGGCGATCGGTGCGGGATTCCAATGGCTGACAGCATAGCGCAGAAAGTCGCGGATCGCTGTTGGCGAAACCTGCCCATAGCTCCAGGCATCGTAGATCTGCTGTACATCGATCACCTGCGTTTGATAGCCCTGCTGCCGTCGATGGGCGACTAGCGGGGCCAGGGCGTCATGAAATTGCGCCAGGGCAATATAAAGCGCATCGGCCCCTCCATCTGCCGCAAACACAACGGGACTGTGGCGCGTGATTGTTGGTGTGTAGAGCGTTCCGGCCCCAGATACCAGGTAGGTGCGTGCAGCCGGACCATCTTCAAATTGTACTTTCGGTCCGGCAGGAATCTGGAGAATAACGGGCGCCAGCGGATCCGTAATATCGTACAAGGTGCGTTCAGCTGGCAAATTCTGCAACTGATAGCGCCAGAGGCCAGGAATACCCCAAAATACCGCGCTCTGGTTGCGAAAATCGAGCCGCACAGGCTGTTGCCAGGCCAGCTTATCGACGCGGATCATGCTAGGATCGAGCACAGCGATCAATACAAGGTCTACTTGGTCGGTCTGGACGGTGCGGGTAAAGGTATGCTGCCAATTTTCATAAAAGTTCTGGTTCGACCAAGTAAGCGGTTGCACAACCGTACCCAAATTGATATGTAGTGTGTGGGTGGCAATCGAGCGGGCACTGCCCGTCAGCGTAAAGACCGAGGGCAGAATACTGCCCTGTTCCAACGGCAAGGCATGGGTCAACGTGATCGATGTGAATGGGTAGCCCGCCGGATCATCTGGGCGCACTGTCTCGATTTCCAACTTTGCGCCAAACCAATGATCGCCATCCACACCCGCCATATTGGATTCATAGATCTGATTGGCTTCCCACAGCCCACGCTCATAGGCGCTGTGACGCAGTGTAGCACTCTTGGGAAAGGCATTGCGCGTCGCCATGCGTAGGTTTACTTGGGGTGCGGCAAGCGGGGTACTCGTTAGCCAGTAGGTGTCTGTCGCATTCCAGCGATCACCAACCTGTAGACTATTTTCCGCCGGGCGCGCATAGAAACGTATTTCGGTCGCAGTGTCGAGAAGTCCATCCCCATCGCGGATTTCCAGCGGCAGCACAGTGCCTTGATAGGCGAGTTGTAATTCATTCAAGACGGTCGATGGACTCATGCCAGCCGCCAGCAGCGCTGCCCCCAAAACGCGTTGGATGCCCGCATGGCTCACCTGTAATTTGAATGCGTTTTGCACAGCGGCGGGATTGGTTGGCCCCACAGCAGGTGGTTGCAACACCACTGGTTGATTCGTAAAACTTGTAAAGTCTGCAAGTGACGCGTCCGCACTTTCTTGTATCTCACCAAGTGCGAGATCGCCAGCGACGAGCTTGGCACCTGGAATGATTGTGCGGATATTCAGTGCAACCTTTGTGAGTCCATTCTCAACATAGAATGGACTCACCGCGATCACACCCAGGTGCGCGCCGCGCATCCAGCCGGCGCGCAACAAAAAAACTGGGGCGGTGGGGACAGTCTGCACTTCGCGCAAGGTGGGCGGCCCCAAGGTTTCCCACCCATCAACCGCCGGGATGAGTGGCGCAGCGAGCGGCCATGTGCCGGCCCAATGTTCTGTTTCCAGGTGCATCATCTGGGGTGTCACCGGCTCTGCAGCAACAAGCAAGACAGGCACGAGATACATGGGCAGCAGATAGTCGCCAAAGCGCGTTTGGGGCACTTGCTGAGAGATGGTCGTCCACAGTTGCTCGGCGCGCTGTGCAGATGGGGTGCTAGCGACCACAGCAGGATCGATCTGCCAGGTCAATGCCATGCCGTCAGCGGTATTCTCAGCTTGATAGGTGATGGGCGGAGCCAATGAGGAGATAGGTTCGACCACTGGCATGGCAGTCGCTGACGGCGTTGCTATTTGCGTTGTCGGTAGGGGAACCGCCGCGGGAAGGATTTGTCCCCATTCAGCTACTGGACTGATAAAAAACCAAAACGCTAATAATAGACGCATAACTTTTCTTTCTTACTCAACCAAAGTATTCCCACTTAGATCAGACCATCACGCTAGTAGATCCCGGCGTAAATAAGGTACCCTATTTTTACCATGATGTACACGAGTAACGTGCCTGATTAACTGCCGTGGTATCTACGCCCAACTGTACTAGGATTGCCGCTTCGCTTGGCGAAATGATAGGCTGGGGTAATGTCGGGCTCCTATCAGCTGCTATCTAAAACAAAAATTTGTTAACAACGAGAGTGAGCAGCGAGCACAAGTCTGTGCTTTGCTCTCGTTGTTAACAAGCGTACGGCGCTATCGACATTGTTACTAGCTATCGCTGAACAAATGTCCATTACGCCTGATTCAACGCAATGACTTAGCGCATTACCAGTGGCAGGTAGAGCGCTGGCAGCAAAATGCGGAAGGGGCCATATTGATTTTCGCTGCTATCCAATTCCATTTCCAGCAGCCAGAAGTGTAATTCATCCAGGGGCGGGTCATAGACCGGATCATAGGGCATTTCGACCTCATAGACACCACCCGGGCTACCTTGGCTCAAAACCAGATTGCTAGTCAGCCGCGTGGATGTGGCAAAGCCCGAGCCAGCACCCAAATAGAGATGGAAACCACGGGTATTCTCTTCTAACGCCGTTTCCCAGCGCAGCAAAATAGAGCCCTTTTGCGGAATGACAAGAAAGCTTACCAGATCAATGGCTTTGGGATCATCGGGCACCCCTGTAGCGGTTTGAGCAATACCGACCTCTTTGCTAAGGCTACCACCGACATCCAGCGGTAATAGGATAATCGGATTCGTAATCAACATCTCGAAGCCATCGGGTGGCGTTACACGGACATCATACTGCGCCGGTGTCAACCCATCAATCGTAAAGATGCCATCGGCATCAGCCACGACACGTGTAATTTCATTGCCGGCTGCATCATAAATCACAATGGTTGCATTGGGAACGGGGTTTTCGCCATCTTCCCGAACACCGTCGCGATCGCGGTCATTAAAGACGATTAGCTCGATCGAAGCCGGCGCAACAAAGCCAGCGTCACGCAGGAACAGTGCATTCGCCGCGCCGGTTTCAATGACGGTTGTCTGGCTTTTCAATGCCAACCCAGCACGCACACCATCGCTATCAATGGTCGTATCAGCGCCTTGCAGGGCCTTGGTCGGTACGAGATCGCTAGGGGCCAGAAATTCCAGATAATAGCGACCCGGTGTCAACCCCGGCGTCTGGAAGCCACCCAAGCTGTCGGTGGTCATGGTCAAGAGCGCCGTGTTGCTGACCTTTACCGCGCGCGCAACCGTACCCGCCGGATAGAGAAGCACCGTTACGTTGTGAAGACCCACTTCGTTCACCTGGCGTACACCATCGCCATTTTGGTCGTTCCAGACGATGCCTCCAATTTTATCGTTGTTGATATCCCCGCTAGAACAATCTGCTTGCGCCGAACCATAGTTGCCAATGTAGGCATTATTGCGATTAATCGTATAGACATCAATCTGGTTGCCAGGATTTGTCCCCATCGAGTTGGGCAGTTGATTGAAAGGATCTGTATCATTTTCCATCAATCGGGTAATTCCTAAACAGGCACCGGTATTGCGGAAGGTGAATACTTTGACTTCTTGGCCGCCTACCCAATCATAGACACCGTAGTCACCTCCTGTAAATGAAACGACAAACGATAGGTAATCAGAAGATCGATCCTCAATTGGCGCATCAATGCGTGAGGTCAACGACCAACTCGTACCTGGGACGCTGCTCAGCAAGTTGGCAATCATAAATCGATCCGCGCCGACACCATGTGGCACTTTGATGGTCATCTGGGATGTCAAGGTCAGGATGGGCTCATTAGGTGTACCATTAGGCCGCATGAAGAGTTCATAGATACCATTGTTGTAGGCAATCGCGAACTCGATACCAATCGAACTCGTCGGTAATGGCGTCACCGTCGGCGGGGCCGTGGTACTGGTCGCGGTGGCCGTTGGTGTTGCGCTGGGTGGCACCGACGTTTTCGTCATGGTCGCTGTTGGTGTTGCGCTGGGTGGCACCGACGTTTTCGTCGCGGTTGCCGTGGCGGTTGCCGTGGAGGGGACGGTCGTATTCGTCGCCGTTGCGGTCGGGGTGGCTGTGGACGGAACAGTCGTATTCGTCGCGGTCGCTGTGGGGGTCGCCGTGGATGGCACGGTCGTATTCGTCGCCGTTGCCGTTACCGTAGGGGTGGGGGGAATTGCGCAATTCGCGCCAACAACAGGATCCGGGCCATAGTTACCGATATAGGCATTTTCGTCGAGTTTATCGATACCCATGACGGTAATCTGATTGCCCGGATTAGTACCGGCAGAGTTAGGATCTATGAAAGGATCTGTATCATTGTTGAAGAGCGCAAGGGGTCCTAAACATGGCCCACCGTTCTGAAAGGTAAAAACTTTGATTTCCTGATTTGCAGTCCACCCGAAAGCACCCCGATCATTCGCCGGAAAAGCGATCCCAAAAGAGAGATAGTCAATGGTCGGCTCTTCTGCGGGCGCATTAATGCGAGACCCAAGTGACCATTCAGTGCCGGCTACGGTACTCTGTAGATTGATCACATTAAATGCATTCGCGCCGACGCCATGCGGCGCTCTGATCGTCACCTGTGCAGTCAGGGTTAAGCTGGGCGCATCTGGGGTAATATCGGGTGTCATGTAGACTTCATACGTGTCGCCGATAAGCACGAGTTTGAAAGCAATGCCATCTGTAGTAGGTGTTTGCGCATACAGGGTAGGCGTCATAAAGCTAGCGAATATCACCACCCAGGTGAGAACGCCAACCCATATACGCCACTTCCGAGAGAAACCTTTCACAATTACCTCCTTAGAAAATCAATGATTTGTACAGAATTTTGTAGTCGATGGAAATTGATAATTGTCTAAATACGCCGCCGCGAATACATGGCCGAGCCTATATTCCACTGAGAAATTCTTACTTCCCAACCGCGATTACGCGCCTTTAAAAGTACACAGACCATAAAACTCACTTTGGTAAGGCGACTTCGCTACGGCATCTGCTACCATCGTATAGGGAGATTTATGCATTGTAAATCCAATATAAATCCGATCTTGGGTAGTAAGACAAACACTGGATTTCCTATGCGCAGCTGCGATTGGGTAAGAAAATGAAGAATACTGTAGATGCAGGTGGATTCGCATACCCAGCAATTTGCAGACGCCAGGCATGTCCAAATGAGCTGATTAGTAGGTAAATCAAACAGTTCAATAAAAATAGTAAGTGTTGCACACTGGAGGTAGAGACCAACATTATGGTACAAATCCTAGAGGTAGCATCGGCCGCGCGGAAGACTATAGTGATCGAGTGCGCAAACAGGCGACGATCTTCTGGGCCAGTACTATTTCCAGAAACGTAAAAAGGTTATCCGCACAGCTAGAAACTGCATAATATCCGCAGCACTAGGCTGGCATATACACAGAACGTATATGCCAGCCTAGCACTTGGTACATCCCCACGGCAAAAGGATTCTTCGGGGTAGAATCTTGCTGTCTTCACTTCTGCCATGCTTTGTGAGTCAATCGATTAGCGGTTCACCAACGGCATAAAGATCTTGTTGATCAGCGTATCGACATCGACTACTTCTGCACCGCAATTTGCCGCATCGCCATAGTTGTTCGCATACAGATTGCCTTCGCGGAAGCCCAACACGTCGATCTGGTTCCCCGGATTGGTATTCGCCGAATTGACTGGGGCCATGAATGGGTCACTATTGTCTAACAGCGCGACAGAACCCAAGCAAGTCCCTTCGTTGGCAAAATTGAAGACTTCGATCTCTTCGCCTGCCTTCCACTGATACGCCTGGTGATTTCCTTCGGGGAATTCAACGGTGAAGGAGATGTAATCAGCGTTCTGATCTTCGCTAGGTGCATTGATGCGCGACGTCGATGACCAATTGGCACCTTGAACTCCATTTTGGATATCAATCACCTTAAAGCTGTCGGCATCAACGCCATGTGGCACCTTGAGTGTTACCTGGCCTGTTAATGTCAGGTTATACTGCTCTGGCGAGGCATTAGGCTGCATATAGACGGCATAGCGCCCATTGTTATAAGCCACCTTAAACGCAAACGCAGCGTCCGCATCTGTGGCAGCAATCGCATTATCGGCAGCGAATGCCGCTTGCACTGGAGTCAACCAGATCAGCAAAGCACCAGCCAACAAGGCGATTTTGTATTTTAGACGATTCATTACGTGCTCCTTAAACTCGTTTGATGAAAGTGTGCCTAGCAGGTCATGGCTGCTACATGGACATAATTGGTAAATTACTCATGCCCATGTAGCGATTCGACACTATCGACTACCCATAGAATAGAGTCTGCTTATACCATTGCCATGTGGCCTGCAAAGGCTAAACTATCCCTAGTAGCAAAGCTACTAGTGAACATCATAGCCAGTCAGATTCCGAAAAATTACCCGCTATGATGTCCAATCGTAGCTTTGAACTCGCCTTACGGCAGCTGCTGCAGAATGATATAGTTGGCAGCTAACGTGGTGTTAACTGGGTGGCTATACACATTCGCCAAGATTGGGTTGAGATCATTGTTTGGCCCTGCCGCAATCGTTCGACCGTCCATGCTGACATCGGTTGGCCAGTACCCATAGACGATGTAGTTGGCAGCAAAGTTAAAGTTCTCTGGGTCACCCAAAACTTTGATCAAAACTGGGTTGACATCATTCAAGGGACCGGCAGCAATGACAGCTTTGTTGACATTGGTATTGCCGCTCCACAACACACGCACATTCCCAATCACCTTCATTGGATTGGTACCAAAGACAGGCGTCGCTGAGATTGTAAAGTCAGTCAATGGCGTAGCAATCGTGATCAAAACCGTGTTCGCACTCATCACGCCCAAGTGGTTGCGATGACGCACGGAAACGAAACGGTTTTGATTGTTGAAGCTGTAAGGAACATGCAGCACAGTGACGCCATCTAGGCCAACAACATCACCGTCACGCTGAACCAAAGCCGCACGGGTTGCGACCACAGTACCCATCGCTGCAGAATCGCGCAGTTCCACAAACACCCAGTCCACAATCGCGTTGTCACCCGTAACGCTAAAGATGCTCGAATTCACGATTTCACCACCACCACCATTGACACCACCACCATTGAGATGTGTGAAGCCAGGCATCCCGGTGTAGGGTTCGGTGGTTGGAATGAAGCTCTGCATACGCAAATTATCACGCATCAAACCGGCACTCGCCACATAGGGTCCGCCCAAGAAGACCTTGATCGGCAAGGGCAGCAAGGTCTCGGCGACGGGACCCAAGTCTACGGGGCCGGGATCGGTGACGAGCGGCGGCTCGCCGGGCACAGGATGATCAGTCGTAACTTCTGGATCGACGATCAGTTCGGGCATCGGCTGCAATGGCGTAAGCGGCACATTGAAGACCGATTCTTCGCCAGGGGCCAAAGGACCATCGCTGACACAAGTGACGGTATAACCAGCCGCAACCGAGCCGGTGCTCGTACAATCCCACGGACCGTCCGTGAAGGTCGGTGGCACAGACACGTTCGGTGGCGTAGTCAGGGTCGCGGTGATTGGACCGGTGGTCGTAGCGTCACCAATGTTGGCAACCGTCACTGGCACGGTGCTTGTCATCCCTTGAGCCGACTCGGGGGTGGGATCACCAACCGTGATCACCAATTCGGGCAGACCTTCCACTGTACCCAAGTCTACGGGGCCAGGAGCGGTGACGA
>Ga0163144_10023682_pt1 | contig 12100 bp, 9 predicted proteins | sample OliLak19BULKMAT1_FD_123175 | JGI IMG/M metagenome (GOLD analysis project Ga0163144, IMG submission 123175) | Freshwater microbial mat bacterial communities from Lake Vanda, McMurdo Dry Valleys, Antarctica - Oligotrophic Lake LV.19.BULKMAT1 | ecosystem: Environmental > Aquatic > Freshwater > Lake...
AGCCCATACACCGGTGGGCTCGGCGGGCGTGCGCCGGTGGTCGGGGTCGGCGATGGCGGACGACGCGGTCACGCTCAGCATGACGGCGGTCAGGACAGCAAGGCGGCGCATCATCCGCGCCTCTTGAAACGAATCACCTTGCCGCGACCGCGGTCCGCCACATAGGCGAGCGAATCATCCGCCGCGACGCCGACCGGATCCAGCAGGGTCTCGCCCTGAGCATTGGGTTCGATGTCCACGCGCTGGATGTACTCCCCCGTGGACGAGTCATAGCGCAGGATGCGCCGCGAGCCACGATCCACGATGTAGAAGAAGCCGGCGAGGTCCGCCGTGACATCCTCGGGCTGGATGAAGTTCGATCCCGTCGTGGAGCCGTCCACCTTGAGCAGGCCCAGGTTGGTGACCGCGACGGAGAGTTGCTTGACCTGGGTGTTGCCACGGTCGGCGACATACAGCGACTGCCCGGAGAAGCGCGAGAAGTACACGCTCGAGGGATCGTTGATCGACGAGTTGCCGGCGCCGTCCTCGATCACCCACGTGCTGTCGCGATGCCAGTTGGAGCCCGGCATGTAGCGGTCATTCGGCACCACTCCCGGATACCGCGGGCCGCGCGCGTAGCGATAGATGCGCGAGACGAACTTGCGCGTGCGGATGCGCTGGTCGGTCTGCAGCGTATCGAGCACGATCGCGGTGCCGCAGACGTACACGAAGCCATCCTCGCCCGCCGACATGCCGGTGACGAACGCGAACGTGGTGTCGGTGAAGGTGGAGAGCGTGTCACCCCCGCCCAACCCGAACTCGCGCACCCGCCAGTAGGCGCGCAGGTCGCGTACGGGGTTGCCGAACGTGTCGGTGCCCTCGCACGAGCCTGTCGCTGGGTTGCGCCGCGCCAGACAAGTATCGCCCTGATCCAGCACGAACAGCTTGTTCTGGGCCGAGGCCAGCGCGATCGGGTTGAACAACGTGGCGAGCGGCGTGAAGTAAGGCGCGCCGATCGGCTCGGAACGCGAGAGCGGATACAGCCGAACCTCGCCGCGGGGGATATCCGGGCCAGTGCCGCCATCGCCGGTGTTGAACAGGATGAACAACTGCGTGCCAGTGCCCTGAGTGAGGAGCACGTCCTGCACGTCGGTCATGTTCGTCCACGTGGCGATCATGCCGTAGCTCTTATCGGTGGGCACTCCGCCGCGCGGGCGTTCGGTGGGCAGCTCGTAGCCGGTGCCGCAGCCGAACAGTGGCGCAGCCAACAGCAGCGAGGCGAGCAACAATCGGCGGCGCATCAGAAACGCACTCCCAGCGACAACCGATTCACAGCGCCCAAGGGGCCGCCATCGGTGAACGCATAATCGATGTTGAGTTTGGAATGACCCACGTCGCTCGAGAAGCCAGCGCCCGCGGAGAACTTGAGGGCATCGGCGCGGAAGTTGTAACCCGTCCGCAGCGCGAAGCGGCGCAGGTAGGTCCATTCGAGGCCGGCCTTCAAGATCTGTTCGTTGTCGGCCGGCTGGTTCACTTCGAGCGCGGTGGTGAGACGCTGCCGCGAGTTCTCGATCGGCTCGAACGCCACGCCGTAGCGGAACATCATCGGCGGGTCATAGCCGTCGTACTGGCGCACCTCGCCGGTCGTGGCCGAGACATACTCGCCCGAAGGCTTGAACTCGGAACCGAAGTTGGACAGCGACGTGGCGATGCGAACGCTGCCGAGCCCCAAGTAGTAGATCGAGCCGATGTCGAGCAGGACTGCGTTCGTCACCGGGCCGCCCACATCGGAGCCGAGATCCTCGCGCACGAACTTGACCCCCGTCCCGACCAGCAACTTGTCCGTCCAGCGCCGCGCATAGGCAGCGCCCACGACGACATCGGTGTAGTAGAACTGACGTCCCGTGCCGAAAGGCTGCTGCTCGGTGGTCTCGTCGATCTGCGTCCCGAGCACGCCCATCTGCAGCCCGATCGAGCCGCCGAGGCGCTTGACCGGCACCACGAGCGTGACGTGTTCGTAGTTCACATCCGCAGGCCACGACACGTGCGAGAGCGCGACTTCGCGCCGCTGCAGTGAAGCGAGGCCGGCGACGTTCCAGTAGATGGCGCTGGGATCATTCGCCACCGCGACGAACGATTCGCCCATGGCGGTGGCGCGAGCGCCGACGCCGATCCGCAGGAACGTTCCCGACGAGGTGCCGGCGCGCTGTCCGCCGAGTGATCCTTGAGCATGGACCGGACTCGCGAGCGCGCCGAACAAGCTGGCCGCTGCGAGAAGGAATGTGAAGAGGCGGACGCCGCGATCAGAAGTCGACATCGAGCGACAGCCTCCACTGGGCGCCAGGCCCATAGTTCGAGGGATCATCGACCGTCGAGATGCGCGTGAAGTCGTTCACTCCAGACACCTTGTCGGGATCGAACTCGCCCTCGCCCCACACATAGCCACGACCGGTCACCTGATCGACTCGGTAGATCAGGTGATTACTGAAGATGTTGATGCCCTGCAGCGAGAAGTCCACGCGCTTGCCCGCGAGCTTGAACCAGCGGTTGAGCTTCATGTCGGTGGTGATCTGCATGGGGGCGTTCTTGCTGTTGGGCTCGCCCGTCACCTTGTCGGCGCGCTCATCCAGCGGCGTGTAAGAGCGCCCGGAGCTGCCCGACATGAACAGGTTGAAGCCACTCTGCTTGGCCCAGCGCATGGAGCGCGGCGGCGTCTGGTCGTAACGCAGGTCGAAGCTGGCCGTGAGCTTGTGCGGGCGGTTCCAGCGGACGAACACCTCGGAGAGCCGCGTCTCGCTCGAGCCGCCGATCTCTTGAAGGACCTTGTCCTCATTCGGATCCGAGCTCTTGCCCTTGGTCTGCTGGTACGAGTAAGTGAGCTTGCCCTGCCAGTAGCTGCTGCGGCGCTTCTCGAGTTCGATCTCGAAGCCCTTGGAGCGCGCGAACTGGCCATTCAAGTAGATGAAGTAGGACGCCAGGTTCGTACCCGAGATGGGATCGACACGCGTCGCGCTGGGGTAGTCGTAGATGTCGCGCACGAAGAACGACACGTTCGCCGCCGCACGCGGCGTGAACTGGTGCTTGGCGCCGACTTCGTAGTTCACCGAGACCTGCGGATTCAGATTCGGGTTGCCCTGCAGCGGGAACGACTCGCTCGAGATCGAGTTGAGCTTCGAGTAGACGTAGCGGTACGAGGGGTTCTGCGTGAACTCGCCGTAGTTGAAGAAGAAGCTGCTGGTCTCGGTGATCGGGTGCGCCACGATCACACGCGGCGAGATGTGCAGCTTGTAACGCCGCCCGAAGAACGAGTGCGAGTCCTCATAGAACTGATCGCGGGTGGAGGGCGCGACGTTCGCGCGCGAGGTGTCGGCCAGCGCCTGCTCGGCCTCGCGGCCCACGAACCAGTAGTCGGCTCGCACGCCGATGTTGGCGGTGAAGCCTTCGAACTCGAGCCGGTCACGCAGGTAGATGTCGCCCACCCACGGGTGCGCCTTCCACAGATCGTGCGACTGGCCGAGCCCGTCCTGATCGAACACCCAAGGACGCTCGATGGTCATGTACTGCACCGTCTGCCAGCTGTGCTCGAGCCCGAGCTCGATTTCGTGGCGCTTCCACATGCGCTGCGTCATGGACCACTGCACCTGATAGCTGGTGCTGCGACGGTCCTGCCATGTGTCGTCGTCGCCGGAGTCCACGAAGAAGTCGTCGCGGCGAGGATCGCCGAGCGGGAACAGCGAGCGATCGTCCGGCTCCACGTACTCCGTCCAGTTCTTGCCCAGCACATCCTGACGCTGCGCGTTGAACGCGCGCGAGAACTGGAACTCGGTGTAGCCCGAGGCGGCCAGCGTGCGGCGCCACTGCACGGACGCCTGGACGTTGTCCTCGAAGATCGTCGGCGAGTTCGCGATTCGGTTGTTCCAGCGCCACGGGTAAGAGGGATCGCCCTGATCGCCCTGCGCGGTGATGAAGCTACGGCTGAACCCCTGATCGATGGCGATTCGCTTGCTGAAGTTGAGGCTCACCTTGTCGCGCACGTTCGGCTTCCAGAACGCGCCGTAGCGCAGCGACCAGCGGTTGTCCTGCGAGGGCGACCACATGTCGTCGTACTTGAACTTGTGCCCGAAGAACGAGTCCTCGTAGCTCGAGCGGATGCGCGGGTACAACGGCGGCGCGATGGTGCGCTCGAGCAGGCTGGCGTTCTTGTTGTTCAGATAGCGAAAGCGCGTCTCGAACAGGCTGCCCGTCAAGTCGATGATGCTCGTGACCGTGCCGGGGACCTTCACGCCCATGAGCCGAAGGGCCGGCGTCCACAGCGGGTCGGGACCGCTGCCCACGAACTGCCACGCGCGCCCTCCGTAGCTGCCGGCCGAAGTGGTGATACCGCCCTCGTACTTGTCGCCGCCTTCCTTGAGCCGGATGTCCACGACGCCCGAGAGCGCATTGCCATAGCGCACGTCGTAGGCGCCGGTGGCCACGTTCACTTCGGCGACCGAGCGGGCATTCAGCTGGCCGGCGGTGGATTGGCCGGTCACCAGATCGCGGTTGGCGACGCCGTTCACGACGAACATGGTCTCGTCCGCACGGCCGCCGCGGATGTGGATCTGCTCGGCGTCGGTGCTGATGCCGGCCTGTTGCTGCAGCACCTCGCCGACCGTGGTCACGGGCAGATTGCGGATCTCGTTCGCGGTGACGCTGCGCACCGTGGTGCCCTGCCTCACCTCCACCAACCGGCGCTCCGCCGAGACCTCGACCGCCTTCTCCTCGCGAACGACGATGTCATCGAGCTTGAACTCGAGTGTCACCGTCTTTCCGGCAACCACCGTGACCGCCATGCGCGACTCGGCGCGGTAGCCGAGCGACTGCACTTTGATCTCGTAGCTGCCCACGGGCACACCCGACAGCGTGAACTGGCCTTCGGAGTCGGTCAGGCCACCACGCTTGGCGCCGATCACGGCAACATTCGCGAACGGGATCGCGTGCCCGGTCCGCCGGTCCATGACACGACCAGCCACGGTGCCCTTGTCCTGTGCGGACGCGGGGGCCACGAAGCTGGCGAGGAGCAGGAAGAAGAGTGCGAAGAGTCGGAAGTTCAAGGTCATGGAGGTCTTCATGTTGGGATTGGAAGGGCACCGTAAGACCGCGTGCGATGCGTGGTCAAGGTCCACTTTGGTAGGTAGTTGCAGGACTGTCCCCAGTTCTCCGTGGTCGGGCGGAGCCGGATCGCCCACGAATCGCGCGAAAACCTCACTCCTTGTCGGACTTCACCAGTAACAGCTTGCCGCGTTGAACCTTGCCTCCGTCGAGATCCTCGACGACCCACAGGTACAGCCCGCTCGCTGCCGCCTGGCCGCGTTCGGTGATCAGGTTCCACGCGAACGCGCCGCCCGACAAAGCCGGCGCGCCCGTGTCGCGGTCGAGCCGCGGGTCGTAAACCCCGCGGGCGTTGTCACCGGTGTAGGAATCCCCGTTGAAATCACGTTCGAACACGCGATCGCCCGAGAGCGTGTAGAGCCGAACTCGGCAGCGTCGCGGCAGACCCGCGAACCAGACGAAATGGTCGCGCACTCCGGCGCCTGCATCCCACTGTGCTTCCACGCGATACGGGTTCGGGAAGACCGTCGCGCCGCCGGCTCGCTCGCCCGGGGCAGCCACGGGGATGGCGGCGAACTTGTTCTGCGAGAGACCACTTTCCAGTGTGGGCGTCGCCACGTCGCCCTGGTCGTAGCTCGTGACGGCGCCGAAGTAGCGGAACCCATCCTTCAAGCCCAGCACCGTGCGGCGGTAGCGGTAGGTCACGCCATCGACCACCAGGGGTTGCGCGGCGAGCGCGGGTTCGAGCCCGGTGTTGAAGCCCGTCGTGTCCGCCAAGTCGAACTGCGCGAGTCTCGTGGGAGCCTCGCGATCGAGTCCGAGGTAAACGCGGTAACCCTCGAAGTCGCGGCCACCGGGAGCGGGACTGGTCGGATCCCCCGCCGACTCCGGCGAATCGTCCCACCAGATGTCCACGCGTTCATGCCCGGTCTCAACATGCACCCGCGGGGAGGGCGGGGCGCTGGGAAGGCGGTAGTCAATGCTGGCCGCGAACTGGGCGTAGTCGCTGTTGGCGAGCAGTTGCGCGCGGTCGTCGCCACCCACATAGGCGAAATCCACCGTCAGGCTGTCGCCTGCCTCGAGCCGTGGGAACGGTCCGACCGAGAGCAACTGGATCGGCGAGCAAGTGCCATCGAGCGGACAATCCGCGGGGTTGGGGTCTCCCCCACCACTCATCAGGCGATAGCGCTCGAAGTCCTCGTCGCGCGTGGTGTCGCCCGGACTCCACACCCACCAGCGATGGATCGCACTCGGCGTCACCTGCGGGTTCGACACGGTGCGCAGCACCTTGAGGCCCACCCACGGCGGGCAGTATCCCACGTTGCAGCCACTGGGAACCGGCGTGCCCTGACAATAGCGCTCCATCACCAATCGGCGGGCGGCCTCGTACTCGAAGAAGACTTTGTAGTACCACGAGCCCGGACCGGTGCTGGAGGACGGCGGCCAACTGCTGTACGCCTCGCGGTTGCCACTCACGAGCTGAGCGTAGAGAGCGACATAGAGATCCTGCAGCGCGGAGCCCTCGTTGAAGATCGTGAAGCGCGTGACCACGAATCCATCCGCGGCGGGGAGCGTGAACCCGAGCGACTCCTGCTTCACGCGCAGCTTGAGCGGGCGGTGCGGCTCGCGCTGAAAGCCGCCCGAGGGCTTGGCGGGCTGGTCGGCGTACCACGCGATCAGGTCCTGGTCCGAGATCGCCAGCGGCGAGAAGCGCGGCGAGTTCTGGATGCGCGAGCGCTCCAGCAGCGCATCGCCGAGCGGCGTGAACTCCGTTTCGCTCGGGCCGCTGGTGCCCTGGCTGTTGTCCACGATCGCGGCCGAGACACCGGTGAACACGCCCTGCTCATCGAGCGCCCGAGCCCCGACCCACAGCCCTGAGCGCGACATGTGCTCATATCCCGAGCCCAGCGGGAACTCGAACGATGGGCTGCGCGAGGTGAGGTTGTTGCCGAAGAACCCGTAGTTGCCCAGCGTCAGCCCCACGCGATTCACATCGGCGATGCGCACCACGTAGCTCACCTCGGCCGCGGCCGGAACCGCGGCCACGAGCATCCCAACGCCGATCGCGAGCGAGACAAGGGAAGGCGCGCGCATCGTGGAATCAGTAGCTGCCGCGCAGGTCGTACTCGGACGGGAATGCGTCCATGAAGACGCGGTCGACCTCGAGATTCACCTCGCGCAGCATGCGCGCCTTCTGCGGGTAGGGCATGAACGCGCTCTTGAAACCATTCATGAGCACGCGCTTCACTTCGTACGCGCTCATCTTGTAGGCGCGCGCCACCAACTGGATCTCCTGCGACACCGTGGTCGCGGACATCAGGCGATTGTCGGTGTTGATCGTCACGCGCAAGCCGCTGCGAAAGTAGTCGCCGAGCGGATGGTGCTTGATGGTTCGCGCGACACGCGTCTGCACGTTCGACGACGGGCACATCTCGAGCGGAATGCGATGATCGCGCACGTAGCGCATGAGATCCGGATCCTCGTGCAGCCGCGTGCCGTGCCCAATGCGATGCGCACCGCAGTAGTGCAGCGCCTGCGCGATGCTGGCCGCGCCGAACGCCTCTCCCGCATGCACGGTGCTGTTGATGTTGTGCTTCAAGATCAGCTTGAACGCTTCCTGATGCGCCTTGGCGGGATAATCGCGCTCCTGGCCAGCGAGATCGAACGCCAGCACACCGCGGCCCTTGTACGCCACCGCCAACTCGGCGAGTGCCATGGACACCTTGGGCGCCATCGAGCGGATCCCGCAGATGATCACCCCAGTGCTCATGTTGTGTTTGACGCCCGCGTCGCGCAGCCCGGCGATCACCGGATCGACGATGTCCTCGAACGGCAGCTTCTTGAGTCGGTGCAGGATCGGCGAGTAGCGAACCTCGAGGTGGCGGACGTTCTCCTCGGCGCAGTCCTCGACCAGCTCGTACGCGATCCGATAGAGCGCGTCCTTCTCCTGCATCACCGAGAGCGTGATGTCGAAGATCTTGAGGTAATCGCCCAGATTGCGCGTTCGCTTGCCCGCCTGCATGAGCCGCGTGAGCCGCCCGAGATGATGCGTGGGCAGCTTGACGCCCTGCATCTCGGCCAGATCGAGGACGGTCTTGGGACGCACGCTGCCGTCCAGGTGACAATGCAGTTCGGTCTTCGGAAGGCGGCGGATGACGTCGAGCTTGAGTTGCATGTCTCTCGGGGTGAGAAGGCGACGCGCTCACGGGAGCGTCGCGAACGCGGTCAGCTGCCGCCGCGTTCCAGCGCCATGATCTTCCGAACGCGGCGCTCGTGGCGCCCGCCGGCGAATTCGGTGGTGAGGAACAGCCGCACCATGCGGGTCGCAGCGCCACGGTTCACGACCTTGGAGCCCAGCGCCAGCACGTTCGCATCGTTGTGTTCGCGACTGTTGCGAACGGTGGCGTCGTCGTGACAGAGCGCGCAGCGCACTCCCGCCACCTTGTTGGCCGCCATGGTCGAACCGATCCCGGCGGTGTCGATGACGATGCCCTTGGCCGCGCGCCCACTGGCCACTTCGCGCCCCACGGCGGCGGCGAAGTCCGGGTAATCAACCGCTTCGGCTGAGTGCGTGCCGCAGTCGTGCACGTCCATGCCCATCTCCTCGATGAGCGCGCGCTTCAAGATCTCCTTGAGCTCGAGACCGCCATGATCGGAGCCGATCGCAACGCGGCGCGGCGAAATCACCGCCGGTGCAGGCGCAGCAGCCGCAGCAGCCGCAGCCACCTTGGTCCCCTCGGGACCGAGAGCACGTTCCACGGCCTCGCTGACGAGGCGGCGGACGTCGGATTCACTGGGCGGTCGCATGGATGGCGGAGTCTAGCGGCGACTCGCTGCCGAGTCGAGCGGCTGGCGAAGCTTGGCCCCCCGGGCTCGCGGGGCCAAGCTTCACAAGGACCGAACCACAGTTGTGGCACGAACATGAGGTACACTTTTCCGCTGTGCCGACAGCCCGCTCGAGGCGACTCCCAGCCCCGCGCCGGCGTCCCCCATCGAGGAGCCCCGATTGAAGCTCGTCCGCGCTGCCGTCCTGTTCGTGTGTTCGCTCCTTGCGCTTGTGCCGCTGCATTCGCCTTCGCATGCCGAAACGCTCTCGGACAGCACCGAGAGTCGACGGTTCACGCTTGCGAACGGACTTGAAGTGCGCACGCGCAGCATCCCGCGAGCGCGCGGGGTCGCGATCACAGTCGCGTATCGCGCTGGAACCTTGTACGAGCCTGCGGGCCGCGAAGGTTTGTCTGAACTCCTCGCCGAGTTGGCGTTCACCGCACCGGCCGGCGAGACGCCTGGTAGATCGCGTGAGGAGCTCAACTCGATCCGCCCGATCGGCTGGGCCGTTCGCACCAATCGGCGCCTCGCCTTACTGACCGAGGTCGCCACCCGCGAACAGTTCCCCGGCGTGCTGCGGCAGGTAGCCGAGCGCATGCGCGGGGTGAAGGTCGATGACGCCGTGCTCAAGCAGGCGCAGCTCGACACGCGCCGCGATCAGGGCAATCGCTACTTCGGCGCGCCGGATCTGGCGCTGTACTACCGATCGGGCGAGCTCGCGCACGGCGCAACCGATGAGCGCATGATGCGCCGCGCCTCGGGCAAGGGCCTTGAGGGCATCACGGCGAAGGAAGTGACTGCCCTGCTGCAGCGCCTCTACGTGCCTGCCAATGGCGTGCTCGCCGTGGTGGGCGATCTCTCGGGTGTCGATATCGAGACGCTGGTGAAGAACGAGTTCGGCACCATCCCCTCTGGCGCCGCGGCGAGCGAGCCGGCGAGCCCACCGTTCCAGACCGGCCTGCGCGCGATGCAGTGGAAGGGGCTGGAGCGCCCGATCGGCGTGCTCGCGATCCAGGCACCCGCCCTCGAGGACTCGCTGCACCCCTCTTTCTTCCTCGCCACTTTGGTCACCGCGGCGGGACTGCAGAAGAGCTGGGGGGGGCCGACTCCGCCCCTGTCGTCGCGCTTCCAGTACTCGCTCTTCGACGACGCCGAGCTGGTGCGCTTCTACCCGCCCATCGCCCCGAGCGAGACCGATCCGCAGGGCATGGGCGAGGAGTTCTCGTTCCGGCTCGGCGAACTGGCGGCCATCACGGTGCCCGCCGATCAGCTGGATCGCGTGCGGTCGAGCGTCGCGTGGATGCTCGGCGCACCGCTCACGAACGACCTTCGCCGCCGCACGCAGGCCGAGACGGGCCCGCTTGGAACGCTTGGCACGAGCATGGCAACGCGCGCGCTGTGGCGTGGCGATGCGTTCTGGGATGACTACCTGGCCCGATTCCAGACGCAGCGCTACGGGCACAGCAGTTTCTACGGCCAGATCGACCAGCCCGCTCGTCAGTTCAAGTTGCTGTTCACGTCCTCGCCTTAGTCGCGCCTCTGCGTCACGGCTTTGGCCAGCGCGCGGCTATCGCCTCGAGCTTGCCCGCCAGCTCCGCGTCGCGGGCGGTGACTCCGCCGGAATCGTGCGTCACCAACTCCACGCGCACGGTGCCATAGACGTTCGACCACTCCGGGTGGTGGTCCATCTCCTGCACCCGCAGAGCCGCCGCGGTCATGAACGCGAAAGCCTCGACGAAGTCGCGGAATTGGTACACGCGGAGCAGCTTCCCACCCTCGAGCGACCAGCCCGGAAGCGCTTCGAGTGCCTGCTGGAGTTCAGTGTCGGTGAGCCTCGATGTGCGCATAGCGTCCCTCCTTTGACCCTGCTGTAAGGCCGATGCTAGCGTGGCCGATCATGGCGCGACGCATCCTCATCGGCATCGCCGGCGGATCTGGATCCGGCAAGACCCTCGTCGCACGGACCATCGTGCGCGAACTCGGGTCCGATAAGGTCGTCATCATCGATCAGGACTCGTACTACAAAGATCTCGAGCAGATTCCGTTCCGTGATCGCGAAGCGCGCAACTTCGATCACCCGGACGCGTTCGACAACGAACTGCTCAAGGCACATCTGGCCGAACTGCTGGTGGGCAATCCGGTGGACCAACCGGTCTACGACTACACCCAGCACCGCCGCAGCAGCGAGACGCGCCGGATCAGCGAACATCACATCGTCGTGCTCGAGGGCATCCTCATCTTCGGCGACCCCGAGCTGCGAGCCCTCATGGACATCAAACTGTTCGTGGATGCCGATCCCGACGTGCGGCTGATGCGGCGGCTGAAGCGCGACATCGTCGAGCGTGGGCGATCGGTCGATAGCATCCTGCGGCAGTATGACGAGAGCGTGCGACCGATGCACCTGCAGTTCGTGGAGCCGAGCAAGCGCTTCGCCGACGTGATCATCCCGGGCGGCGGCCATAACAAGGTGGCGATCGATCTGGTCAAGACGAAAATCCGCGAGCTGCTGCGTGAACGCGGCGTGCTGGTGACGCCGCCCGTTGCGACGCTGACGTAGACTCCTGGGTCCGCTCGCCACGTTTGCGCGCCATGAACTCCTCGCCGAACAGATGGATTGCTTCGTACTGATTGTGCACTCGGCATCGGAGCCTCAGATTCGCAGCGCTCGACTTCCCGCCCAGAGACACGGGGCGGATATGGTCGAACTCCAAGCGCATTCGCGACTCGCAGCGATGTCCCCCTTCGGCGACGAAGGTGCACTGGCCACCGTCGCGCTGGCGGACCATTCGGCGCACCTGCGCGGGAACGCAACGGGTGGGCGGCACGGGGAGCGAGTCCGCTTGCGGTTCGCGCGGCGTTTCGACTGATGCGTACTTCTGCTTCTCGAGTCGGGCCACGAGTTCAAGAAGAGCCTTCTCGACGATCTGAGACGCGTCCGCCCCTGGCAGGACATGACCCAGGAGTTCCTTCGCCGCGCGGATCGCGTCGTGAGCTTCCTGGCTGATCGTGCAGCGCAGCTCGAAGCGCGAGGGCGCGAGCGGCGTGACGACCGGGAAGCGTTCGGCCGGCAGTGCGATCGATTGTCTGGCCTGAGTCAGGTCAACTGGTTCCGGAACCAGTGTTTGTTGCACGGTGCTGACATCCGTGGGCGAAGCCGAGGCTTCAGCGTCTTGCTGTGAGTCCGACGTCAGGCGCATGAACA
>Ga0163144_10023684_pt1 | contig 12100 bp, 17 predicted proteins | sample OliLak19BULKMAT1_FD_123175 | JGI IMG/M metagenome (GOLD analysis project Ga0163144, IMG submission 123175) | Freshwater microbial mat bacterial communities from Lake Vanda, McMurdo Dry Valleys, Antarctica - Oligotrophic Lake LV.19.BULKMAT1 | ecosystem: Environmental > Aquatic > Freshwater >...
GGTAATAGCAATAATGCGAATACTTCTAGTGCAATTGCAATTGGAACAAGTAATACTGCAAGTGGATTTGTATCAATAACTATAGGACGTGATGGAACTACACAATCTATTCGATGAAAAATCGTACTAGCTAATCAACAAATAACTAGTGTATGAGATAATCAATTCTGAAAACTTATCTACAAACGAAGAACTACCAATGCAACTGCAACTGTAATGACCACCGATAATGCAGGTGCAAGCTCTACAAATCAAATGATACTTTCCAATTCTTCTGCCTTTTCATTCTTCTGAACAATCATAGCACGAAGAAAAGGAAGCGAGGCACACGAGGGTAAAGCATTCAGAATAGAGTGATTTATCCGACGAGGAGCGAATGCGGCAGGAACGGTGCTTGTAGGCTCGACTGTCACAACTATTGCAGAGGATGCAGGAGCAACGACTTGGACTATAGGACTTACGGCAGATACAACAAACGGTGGACTTACTATCACAGCAACAGGAGAGGCGGCAAAACTTATCCAATGGGTAGGGAATATCGACTGCTCTGAAAATATTTACGCTTAATAATTATTTATGGCAATTCAAAAACAAGTACAGGTACTCGGATTCGAGACTACCAATTACGCAAAGATTCACTCAACATCTACCCAGGAAACTGGGAGCGATGAAGTGGGGAAATTGTATGAAGTAACCGTTGGGGTGAACTTCTATACAGATGCTTCCAAGGCGTATTTGTATCACAGTCAAAACTTTCGACTACAAGGACTCAGAGAAAGTGAGCTTATGCTTTCTACATTATACAGCTTGCTACTATCATCCGCAGAATTTGAGGGTTATACTAACGATTAAACATGGAAACAATAGATACCTTGGTTGAGATTTCCCCTTGAGTGCTGGAGATAAGTGTAGAAGGGATTGGAATGATGGGTGAAGTTGTACCACAAAAGGTACTCACCATTGCGTAAGTTGATTATTTCCATTATTATAATATATGTCATACAAATTCACAGCTACAACAGTAAGCTCAACAGTTGAAAGAGCTTCTTATACAACATCTGCTATAGCAGGTGACATTTCCATTCAAAACATGGGGACAAATCCTGTTTACATTGATGTAGGAGGAGCATCAGCTACCACATCAACAACAGTATTACCCTCACAATACTCTTCTTGGCAATTTAAGGATATGGGCGTAAGTCGCATCTCTTTCATTACAACTGGGGGGTCTTCAGATGTTGTTATTCAGGCAGTATAAATGTCTAGAGCTTATTGAATAAAGAGCGTAACATGATTACATCTCGGATGAGAGTGACCATTAGCTGCAGAACATCAACCTATTGTCTTTGTACTTACAGAGGATTCATGAGGTTTAATAACAGATATCCTAGGTAATCAAATAATCTTAATTCAATAATATGCCCAATATAGCTTTCCCAACAGGTACGCCCAATATAACTCCAGCCTTAGATGATAGACTCCTACTCTCAGACACTTCTGCTGCGGGAGTCGCTTCTGACGCACTACTCTCTGAGCTTCCAATATCTACAGCGACACAATCTGCTCTTGATGCTAAGGCACCTCTTGCTTCACCAACCTTTACGGGTACTCCTACGCTTCCAACGGGAACGATAGGCACAACTCAAACAGCAGGTAACAGTACGACAGCATTAGCTACTACAGCCTTCGTAACAACTGCCGATAACCTGAAAGCCAACTTAGCTGGAACAACAACTTTTACAGGGTCAGTCACATGCTCTGGGGTTGGTTGACTTACCTGAAACTCAGTGTTTGGAACTCTTGCAATGCAGAGTATAACAACTTGAACAAATAACACCGCACTTGGCTTTAATTCACTATATAATTGTACAACTGGAAGTGGGAATATAGCCCTCGGTTCAAGGACAGGAGCAGGTAGCTTTCTCCCTGTTTATGACCTCACTACTCAAAGTGATAGAGTTATAATGGGTTCTACTGGTGTAACCAATGCCTACATACAAGTAGCATGGACAACTGTATCAGACGCAAGAGATAAGACTAATTTTGGAGTAGTTCCTCATGGGCTAGATTTTGTAAAAGCTCTTCAGCCTATAAGCTATCAATTTCGACAGAATAGAGATTCCGAAGAAACAACAGGATGAATAAAGTATGGATTTAAGGCTCAAGATATTCTTGCCCTAGAGGGGAATAGCCCTGTTATTGTAGACGCTGAAACTCCAGATAAATTACGAATGACAGACTCTTCATTGATACCAGTGCTCGTCAATGCCATCAAAGAACTGGAAGCTCGAGTTGCATCACTAGAAGGTATTAAATAATATGCTAAAGCTACTACTATTCCTATCTTGATGAATTGACTTATCTCAAGGGCAGCACTGATTATGACCAGACTCGTGGTGATGGGTTAGAATAGTATTGCCCTATCAACGGTTATTCCATATTGGAATAGTTTACCATGACATCGCATACGAGAGAGGAGGTACAGAAGAAGACAGACAAAGAGCAGACTTAATGTTCTTTCGTTTATGTTTATGTGCCAGCAAGAGACGCACAATGCCTAAAGTTATGGCTCACTTATATTTCTTCTTGATTTGCTGTTTCGGAAACATATACTATACATACAAGTATAACCTTTTACTCTTATGAACATTGAACAAGTAGTACAAGAAGGAACTAAGGTGGTTATGTCCTCCTTGTCCTCAGAAGTTGATACTATTGTCGAGAGACTCTCTGCTACAATTATTGGACAAGAACAGGCAAAGTTCGAAATAGCTAACAGCCTTAGTGATTCCCTCCATCAGATAGTAAAGAAGAATTGACCCATATCTGTTATGCTCTTTGCTTGACCTACAGGAACAGGTAAGAGTGAGAGTGTCAGGGCTCTTGCAAACATTCTCTTATGAGATAGAGATAAGGTGGTGAAGATGAACGGTGAGCAGTTTCAGGAGGCTCACACTGCTTCTCGCTTGTTTGGCTCTCCTCCTTGATATATAGGATATAAAGACAAGCCTATCCTTGAGGAACTTAGTGACCACCAAGAAGAGGCAATGGCTTCTAAAACTGTTTCTCGCTTAGTTAAGAGACTTGGAGGACTTAACATTCTTCTTATAGACGAAGTGGAAAAGGTACACCCAAGAGTGTTGCAATCTCTTCTGGCAGTGTTTGACGATGGAAGTTGTAAGCTCGCAAATGGCAAGGAGGTTATATTAACTTCCACTCTCATTATATGCACCTCAAACATTTGAGAACAAGAGAAACGAGAAAGTAGAGAAAAGCCCAGCATGGGATTCACTCCAAGTAAGGTAGGAGACGATACAAAGATTTTTGAGAATTCTATGAAGATGTTTTCTCCTGAGTTCCAAGGTCGTATTGATTCTATAGTTCACTTCAACTCTCTCACAAATAACGATGCCCTTGCTATTGTGGACAAGCTAACAAAACAGCTTAATGATGAACTATATGTGGAGAACTCACTCTATACAGACCTTAGTTTACTATTAACAGAGAACTGTAAACAGTTTATTATTAAGAAGGGGTTTAGTGTAGAGAAAGGAGCAAGAGAACTGAATAGGACATTTAAGAGAATGATAGATAGTCCTCTCTGACGTATACTCTCGCAGAACGATGAGATAAATAGCTTTCCACAATATAAGGTGAAGATAGAGGCTGATGAGGTAGATGGTAAGATTGAATTCTCCATCAACCCAAAGGACATAGAGGAAATAACAAAAGATATTAAAAACGAAGTGAGTCTTATTCTATATACAAATAAATAACAAATATATGTCCGTTGAACAATTTATCCAAATTACTGAGGCACTTTTAAAACAATGAGCATTCTTTGCTCTGTTTGTAGGGATGCTATATTGGTTCATCTTCAAGTATGTACCACAACAGGATGCCTTGCATAAGGAGCAACTTGTCACACTACAACAAACCTTTAAGAGTTCATTACAAGAGGTTGTTAACCTTGCAGAAAGGAATAATGCAGAGTTCAGAATTTGACATGCCGAATTTCGACAAGGCTTTGAAGGAGTTAATAAACGACTAGACAGTATTGAGGAAGTACAGAGAAAGAAAAGAACATAAACACAAAAAAACCCCTCTCGTAATTGAAAGGGGTTTTTTATTGCCTGATAGCGTTGTCTTTATAGCTCTTAGCTTGTCTTCTATCGTCGAATTACCTAGGACATCATAGAGGTGCCTTAGAATGCGTTTTATACAGGCTTAGAGAGTTTTTCAATAGCTCTTTGTATCATTGCTGCCGTCTCCTGACGAGTGGCTGGCATTTGTGGGTTTAGCCCATTCCAAATCCCTGCTTCGAAAGCATCCTTAGCTGAAGGTATTGTTATATTTTCCATAATACGTTTTTTATAAGAAATTACTTCGTCTTCTTTGTCTATAAGGGAATACTTACTACTAAATAAGAGGTTAATGTCCTCATACTTCAGATACATATATCATCCAAGTCTTTGTCATGCTCCATAGCTATCCTTTATCTTGAATAGTTCTGTATTATCATCATATCCTACAATGTGCATTGAGTGACCGTATGAGCTTCCTCACACAATAGTGTAGCCATTTGCTATTGTACGAGCCCAGTCTATCTGATTACTCCCCATCTGAACTATTCGTCAGCTTGCTATAGACTGCTTAATTTGTGCAACAGTAATCACTTCAGCATAGCCTGAGAGGTAACCTAGCTTCACCCCCACCTTAGGTCAGCTGATGATGAATGCCCCAGCCCTAGGATTAAACTTATTTATAGAGAAAGCATAGTCACACAATTGCTTTCATGTACTTCTGTCATTGCCACCTTCTACAAAGTTCATTGCATTACTCCCCATAGAATTGGCAAAGAAGACACACCCAAAAGGATAGCTAATGGACTGGTCTTGAAACTCTTTGTCATCAATATAGGCTTGGACTGGCACCTCTCTAGAGCCAAAAACCTCTTCATACTTCCAATTTCGCTCATCTGCTGGTCATTCGAAACAACCTTGTGGTATTACTTGGTTCATTATTTAGGTATATAGGAATTAAGAAAGGCATCCACCTTATCTTTTGTCATATTCTTCAAGCCATCTACTGTGTTATGTGGAAACACTGTATAAACAATATACTTAGCCTCAGGAGGGTTTATCTCAGCGTTTGTAGGATTGTCACGATTAGCCCACGGAATGTAGTCAACACTGCCATCATTCCTACGATACATTGTAACATCTCTCATATAGATTTATTGTTAACGATTAACTCGCTTAATTGCTAGGTCAGCTGTTCCAAACTCATTCTCTTTTATCTCTCCATACCCTGGCTGACTAAAGAGGTTCAATCCTGCATCGTAAGCTCCTCTTCCTGCTAGTCCCGAAACTTGGAAGTCTGTATAACCTCTGCCCTCTGAAACAACAGCATTGTGGTAATGACCGTGAACATAAACCATATAGGTGTCTTGTAGTCCATGTTCCATAATGATTTCTTGCACCTTATTCTTTGTGTATTCTCCATGTCCATATAGCACCCCTATCTTTCCCATCTTTATAACGTCCAACAGCTTTCGTGTATAGTTGATGTCTTGGTTGATGGAGGCTAGTCTACTCTTGAGAGTTTCATAAACAAACAGGGCTCAGCTTCTTTCTATGTCATCCTCATTCTTCTTTGTCATTCTGTCATGATTACCACCTACACCATTGAATATAACCTTCTTACCTTCTTTCTGTAAGCCTGTTATGAACTTCTCAAAGATTGTTGCAACCTTAAGGACAGCATCAAAGCCATAGCCAAAGGAAGGGTCAATGCCTTGAACAGATTGTCCTGCATGTGCGTCTTCTTGTGATAGCTTCTCGAACATATCTCCAAGACATGTAAGGTAGATGATGCGTTCTGGACTGGCTACAATGCTATTGTACACACTCTCCATTCTCTGCATCACCATATCATGTCCTATCTTCCCAAAGTGGATGTCTGTAATAATAACCATCTTCTCATCATTATTGTTTATCACCTTTGGAGCAAACTCATACTCTTTAGGCTTGCATTCGTCTAACACCTTCTTATATTCGTCTAAGAGGTAGTTCTTATTCTCTAGGCGTTTCATAGCATCCATAGCTCTTGCTTTAAACTGTTTCTCATAGGTGTTGACAAACTTACCTATCTTTGTGTCAATGTGGTCAACAGTAGCTCTTTCAATGACAGCATCCTCTTCCTCTTCACTTAGATTCTCAAGGGTGTAGGGAGAAATGACATGTGAGTCCTTCTGGAGGTGTAGTCTACTTTTTATTATACCCCATGCCTCAGGCTTTAGCCTATACTTCTGTCTCATTGCCTCTCCTGATAGGTCACCACCTTTACGAGAGTAGTCCTTAAACATTGCGTCTATCTGGGATACAGGTATCTTGTATTGCTTGTCTTTTGTAGCGAAGAGATAATGAAGAACATTGTCCAGCTCTACTATCTCATAGGCTTTCTTATCATCTTCATTAAGTTCATTTATAACACTCTCAAGCTCCTCTCCTATATCCTTAAGTCGTTCCTTTGTCTGGCGTATACGTGTTGTGATTTCATAGATGTCGTCGCTATTAACAATCTCTCCTGTCTTCTCTCTAACTATCTGAATGATTTGTTTGTTCCGCTCTATTGTAGGAAGGCTAGACAATGAGGCATGCGTTTCCTTAACAAGCTCTCTGGCTCATATTGAGTGCTTCATTGTTTATTTGTTAGAAGAATATAGTCGTCTTTGTGTGTTTTCCTCTTTTGTCTTTGTTGCATGGCATATATGACATATTGCACTATAGCTCTCTGCCTCTACAAACATTCTCTGTATGAAGCCGTCATAAGAATCCCAACCTGTTGTAGGAACACAAGACATTCTGTGGTCAGCCTGTATACCCTTAATTCTTCTCTTCTTTCATACAGGGGGTGGATAACTGGCATTAACAATGGCTCAGCATTCTTCACACTTATATAGCCCTTTACCCACTCTTGCTCTAGCTATGCATACAGCCTTAGGCTTCCACCATCGTGAAGCTCCTCGAAGGGCAGACACAACAAGAGAATGTACCTCACTCTCTGTCATTGTGTTGTTGTTCCTATTGCGTATTACAGCCATAAATGATTAAAGTTCTTAGCTAACAGCTGAACGAAGCGTTCTCTTGCTTTGGCTGCATCCTTTCAGCACATGCTCTTCTGTTTTACAATACTATCTGCCACCTCTCACAACTCCTTGACACTTGCATACCAATCGTTATCTTTTGAGCTACTCTCAAGTATCTTCGGCACTCAGGTTCGAACCATTTGAATGATGGCGTAGTCTAAGTCCCAGTAGTCTACTGTTTTCTCTTCTCAGCATATTGCATTAAAGATTCGCATGAAATAGCTACGGCTTTTGAATGACATATATTATTGGGGTTATCTATAGGTATACTATCTGTGTTAAATTATATATCTATAGGTTTATTTAAAATATTGTGCGTGGCTAGAAGTTCTGGATTTTGGTATATGTTTCCTAATAATGTTAAAAACTCTGTATCCGCCAAATCATCTTCGTGTCCGCTATTTATCCCTGTTATCACATATTGACACTTCTCCCAATTAACCTTGTAACTTTCACTTCATTCCTCGTTAGGGTCTGCCCAAAGAAGTATATCACCCTCATATATTTCTTTTCCTTTTTTATCATTCATTCCTGTATACTGCATCACAATTTCGTCTTCCTTAAAGTCACATAATCCTTTAATAAGTCAATAGCTGATTTCACCTAAAGTCCCAATATACATTTTGTCATCTTGCCATACTCTAAATTTGTATTCTCTCATAATAAGGTTTATTTAAAAAGTACTCTCGCATGTATCAGATTATCTAAAGAATGCCTATCTTTCACCTGTCTAATTTGAGCCTTTACTAGCCCATCAGTTGTGTAAGAAGCTATGCTGTCCAATTCAGACAACAATAAACTTTTCTGCAAATTGGCAAACCTTAGCTCTCACGTGCATGCTTCTAGTATGCCTTCTTGCTGTTCCAGCTTCTGCTTATTGTTCTTTGCAACCCTCACCATAGTTTCATACAGCTTCTTATAGTGTTCATGTAGGGCTTTCTGTGTCTTGTATTGTGGTGTCTTCTTTATTGTTTTAAATGGGATTGTCATTTGTAAAAGTGGTAAGTAATGCCTCAACTTCTATGTCTGTCATCCTGTTTAGCTTATGGAAGTGATAGCCATCTTTACATAGTTCAACAACAGCTATGTTCTGTATTCATGTAGCATAAGCATATAAGGAAAGCTGTATGGTGGCTTTCTTTAGCTTCCCATACGGCTTCCTCCATGTGCTGTCTATGTTCCATTTATGTTTAGCCACTCCATAACTCTTCCAATCTACTATCCATTCTTCTTCATCTATTTGACATATAAGGTCTATCGTTCCTTGGAATAGGGTAGAGGCAACATACTTCTCTGTCTCTATTGTTGTGACACCTTTCTCTTTCATAAAGAGCTTTCCTTGTTCTACAAGCAAGCTATAGACAGGGTGTTTCTCCGCATTTAAATAGCCCATAGCGTGGTCTTCTAGCTGTTTATGTATGAATGTGCCTGCAGAGCTAGCCTCAAGCATGTAGGTGTCATAGTCTATCTTCTTACTATTTAGCCAATCCTTAAATCTCCTAAGGTCTTCTCCTCAGAAAGGAAACAAGCTGTCAACAATATAGCTAACTCTAGCCTTGTTCGCTTGGTAGTTTGAGGGTAAGGTCATCTGTTCTAGGTCAATAATTAAAGACAAACTGTTCAGCTGTCATTCTACATGCATCCTTGCCTTTTTTAGTAAAACGCATCACCTCCCTTCTAGCTTGAGCATTATTATAGAGGTAGGAAGCCATCCAAGATAGAAATTCCTCTTCTTGCTCTTTCGTCCATTCTAGCGAGAGGAAGTCCCTACACTCAGGAGACACCCCCAGCTTTTCTGAGAGTGTCTTAAGTATAATGTTTAAGTGCATATTAGAACATGCTTGTTAGGTCTTCAAATTCTGCTGCTTCAAGAGGTTTATTGAATGGCTTGTTCTTGTAGACATACGATGTTTCAAGTCCAACTCCTGTAATCTTCATAGAGAAGCTCACTCCAGCCAATAGGTCTTTAGCTTTGTCTTCGTAGTCAAAAGCGGGGACTTGACCAGCTGTACCATCTCGTAGCTTTCCTTCAATCATTGGAGGCTCAAAGTCTGTAAGCATTTCCAGCATACTCTTTATCTTAGAGCCAGAAACACCTTGAATGATAGCTCGGTCTCCTTCTTCTGTAACATCCTTATATCGAATGATTGTCATAGGACTTTCTAGTTCTACAGAGATGTCAAACACCTTCTTATAGATTTTGTAGAATTCCTTAAAGTCTGTTCCAGCAGGAAGTTTGTGGAATGTTGGTTTACCATCAAGCCAAACTTGCTCTCGCCATTCTGTCTTTTCTCCTTCAATGAGCTTGCCACCTGTTGTCACAACTTCGTCAGCTGTAATTGGAAACTCTTTGTATTGCTTAAAGATGAATTTTCCATTAAGTTCAACTCCTCCCGCTCTGTATCGTGGGTAAACTTCTGTTACCTTTAGTGTCTTTCCTGCAAATTGTCGTAGGTTGTTAGTGTATGTCATATATAAATGTGGTTATGAGGTGAAATCGTATAATGCTTCTCAGTAGTTTATACTGTCTATAATTATCTTCCTAAGTTCAGAGGGAGGCAATAAGCCATCAACTATCAAACTTTCCCCCGTTGGAAGGAATGTTTTAAAATCTTCCAAGCGTTCTTGTATCTCTTCCAGCTTCATAGGTCTATTGTGTGTTAGTCTCTGTACCATCGTTTCCATATCAATGTGTATAAACACTTTCTTATATTCATATCCATTCTTCTCACAAAATGCAACCATCTGAGCAAGTCCTTCTGGATTGAGGGGGAACACATAGTTCTTCTCTCTGTCTAGATGCTTTGTTATTCCATAGCTATTACCATTGTAATAGGTGGTTTCACAGAAGTCATTATTCTGTAGCTTAACATTGAATTGTTCTGGAGTACAGAAAACATAGTCGTCAAGTTCAGCTTCATTCCTCGGGCTTCGTGTGGTGAAATTAGTGGGAGTATACCATTGGCCTGTATTAACTAAGTGAGCAATAAGGGTGGTCTTTCAGCTTCCACTAACTCCTGTCAACATTAGTATCATAAGTGGGGGTTATTTATAATGCTTCCATTTATATGAGTTCGGTGTCTAAAGTCAAGTTTATTTGCGAGAATTACGAGGGGAACATCGCATATCCTCAATTTGTCTAGATTGTTTCTTATTTAAATTTAAAACAGTGAAGAATTTTCAATCTGTTATAAATAATTTTCCATTGAACGAGACTGGTGACTCTACATAAGAACATTTAAGCATCTTTACAAAAGTTACGAATACACTGCTTACATTCTTCTGATTGTTCCTCGTAATTAGGCTTACTCGTGTCCCAAATTCTTACGGAGTTATCGTACTTTTTAATAAGTCGGGAAGTATTTTCTAAATCATCCGAATCTCTAATTAAATTATTGAAGAAATTTAGTACATCACTTAGTAGGATTGGGTGTCCTATAATTTCTTTAATAAAGAAGTATTGCACAAAGTAGTCTTCAAAAATAGTATTGGTTCTATAATCAAGATAATGAACAGCACTATCCTGCTCACTTATATTGACAGTTCAATAACCTTTTCAAGTTACTTGGGGACTAAATCACCCACTTACTCAAGGAAAATTACATACAGTAGCAATGGAATTAGTGCTATTCTTCATAATCAAATCCTCTTTATTAACAGTAATTCTTTCTATATCCCAGTCTTCATCATGCTCAATCTCTCAACTAAGTACACACTTTCAATGCTTTGCCTTCAATAATGCAAGAGTTGCCTCATTAAAGTAACCAGTATAACTATTAGCCACAACCTTGCATCCAAAACTCAAATCCTTCCTAGCTATCTTCTCATATACAACTTTATCTAAATTTTCCATATAGTGTTATATTAAATAATTAAAACCACAAATCCTTCTCAGCCTTTGTAGCTTCCACCCATCGTCAACCCTTGCTAAAGTCCATAATGTATGTCTTATAGAAGTATTCCTTACCTCATCGGTTCTTTGTTATCCATAGGTCTATAGCTTTCTTCTTTCCAACAGAGTCTGGAGGGTCTCAAGCGTGTAATTCCAGCACACCTTTGTTAAACTTGTCGAAATCTGGGTTCATAACAATGTGCATTCCGCAGTCAATGTTGTTCTTCATGCTTCCAGAGCCATAAAACTGTCAGCCCTTAATGATTTTCATTGGCTCATCTTCGTCTCACATTTTTAGATTGGACAGGTCAAGCCATACAACATCCTCATCCTTAGCAAACCGTTGTACCATCTTACTGTATTGTGTATAATGCTTATCTTCTTCCACACCTTTTATAGAAGCAAGTCCGCAATAGTCTAACAATACAACATCAGGTTTTAGCCGTCTAGCAACATTCAATATCTGCTCTAGGTCCACAATGTCATCAACAATCTTGAGGCTATCGCTATAGGGGAACAATAGGTCAACATCAGCCTTTACAATCCCCTCCTGTAGCTTCTCATTATCTATTCCCTGTAGGTTGGCTAGTAGGTTGTTTAGGGTGGTGTTTCGGTCGTTCTCTAGTGTGAAGAATGCCACATTGGCTCCCTGCTTTAATAAGGAAGCCATGACATTATACAGAAACTGTGTCTTACCCATTCCACTCTTAGCCCCCACTCTATAAACCTTCTTTTTTCTAAGTCCTTTTGTAAGTCTGTCTGCAAACTCAAATCACCAACTGTATCCAAACAACTTCTTACCCTTGTTTGTTTCTAGGAACTGTTGATAGGGGAGGATGTCATCTTCTAGGTTGAATGTGCTTCCTGAGGTGTTTAGGGCTAGCACTTTCTTTGAGGTGTTGAGGACAGAAGTGAATATGTCTTCTATGTTTGTGTCTTCCTCAAGTCCATAGGAAGATATTTCCTGTCCAGCCCGTAACACGCTTCGTCTTATCCATTTATTCTTAACGATTTTAGCGTAGTTTTTAACATTTCCTGTTGTAAATATGGCGTTTGTA
>Ga0163144_10023685_pt1 | contig 12099 bp, 7 predicted proteins | sample OliLak19BULKMAT1_FD_123175 | JGI IMG/M metagenome (GOLD analysis project Ga0163144, IMG submission 123175) | Freshwater microbial mat bacterial communities from Lake Vanda, McMurdo Dry Valleys, Antarctica - Oligotrophic Lake LV.19.BULKMAT1 | ecosystem: Environmental > Aquatic > Freshwater > Lake...
CGGGGCCGGCCGATTTTTCTGGGTCTGCTGGAGCGCTTTGAGAGCCCGCTGATAGCCGCGTTCGGCTGCCGTAGCGTATCGCTGCATCCGATTGAGAACGCCGTCGTAGCTGTTGTTGAAAAAACCGGCGGCGAGCAGATGATCCGGGTGCCGATCGACGGGTTCGGTACCATCGTCGAGGACTTCGAAGATGTCTTGCATCACCAGGGTCGCGATTCTGGTTTCGACCCGGCGGGCGCGGTTCAACCGCCAGAGCGATTCCGTGAGTTGGTCGGCCAGCACGTTCTCTTCCGCGGTAGCCGGCAGATAGGTCGCATGGGTCTCGACTCGAAGTTGGTCAAAGTCCGATTGGAGCTCGCCGGGCAGCAGGAGATCGTTCGAACAGAGCCCATGAGCGAGACGGTTTCGGCTGGACGCCGCTTTGCCTTCGGGCGTACGGGGTCCAGTGGACTTCATGGCGTTACGCCGATTGGCCAGTTGGCGGGCGGCGGCGCGCTCGCCTTCGAGACGGGCTTCGAACTGGCGGACGGCTTCGTCCTGCCAGGCTTGGGGATCAAATGGTTCTTCGTTTTGCATTGTCTTGAATCCTTAGTTTAGAAATGGAAAAGCCCGCCGAGCCGGGAAGGCGCAGCGGGCTTTTCTCGATTTGACTCTACACCATGGAGTCAAGGGTTTCCGATTTTGGAGAGGTCGATTTGTTGAAAAGAAGGGAAATATAAATTTTTTTTCGCGGTGAACGAGAAGTGTGGCTCAGCGCCACCAGTACCAACGGCCAGCGAGTACTAGAAATACGGGCGCCATCGCGACCGTCGCAATCATAATTCGCAAACTGCTCTTCATACGCGCTCCTTTGGGGCGGGAAGATTCGATTCCTCACGTGCGTCCGAGATCCCCGATGGGGACTTGCGGACCAGCGGAGTATAGATCAAGCAGCACTCTAAAGCCAATCTGATAGCCAGAGCGGGCTGGATTGCGTGATCGATTTGGGGCTGTGGTTGCGCCCTTCCTGGTAATGTTCGGTTTATCTAACTTCGCTTGATTCATGTCGATCAACTTCATCTGTGGGAGATCTACGAACTTACTATGGAGCTCACGACAGAGAGCGGTGTCGTGTATCCGGCCGCGGCCGAGTTCCGCTTTAGTCATGCGATTGTGAACTTGCCGGCTACAGTGGCGGTGATCCACGGGGAGATCGACCAGACGGAGGTTCAGTTTCGGTCCGTCGATGTCGAACACAGGCATTGGTTTCTCAATAACGAGTTCAAACGCGCCGCCGAGATTCTGGCCGGCAAGTATTCGCCGTCCAATTGGGGCTCCATGCGGAAAGATGCCGACGTGCTGTTTGCCGCCGCTACTTCCTTTGCGAAGACGCAATAAGCCGTTGCCCGATGGCTGGCCGAACGGAGCGACAGCCTCTATTACAATTGGATGGCTAAAGCGACCAGCGGCGGAGAGGAAACGGTGATGTCAGACGAAGTTCGTAGCGAACTCGATGCCCTGCGGCGAATCTTGACTGAGCCCTGACGCAAGGCGCTTTAAAGCCCTTACAAGCCTGGGATGTTTCGATACAGCGCGCGGAGTTCGACCGCGACGCCCAGAACGGCTAAGGAGCACACGCCGTCGTCGTCGACGGCCTCACGATACTCCCAGTTCCCTTCCTCGTTTCGCGTATACCACTCGACTCGCCTTTCGTTCTGCGATACGAGGACATACTCGCGCAGCGTCGCCACCTTTCGATAGAGTGCGAACTTTCCGGTCCGATCGTATCGCTCGGTCGAAGGCGAGAGGACTTCGACGACCACAGCCGGGTTTACGACAAGGTCCTGGTGCCCGTCGACATATAGCAGTTCCCCGCATGTGACCATTACATCCGGGTAGACATACGCCGCCTGCTTCCCAATTTGTAGCCGCAAATCAGCAACGGTGACCAAGCAATTTCGTTCGCCAAGAAGCGTGATGAGTTGAGCGGCGAACGCGGCGATGAGGGCGGAGCGGGCTCCAGTCCCTCCGAACATTGCGTATACGTGCCCGTTGACAAACTCGCTGCGGAATTCAGCTTGCCTCTCGATCCGGAGATATTCGTCCGGGTGGACCAGAGGAAGAGGTGCACTTGCCATAACCTTATTCTAGTGCTCATTGGCCGTTCGCTTAGAGGGAAATTGTTTCGTTGACTGCCCGGGCGGGTGCCGATACACGATGGTCCGAGAGAGTGCGGGCGAGGTCCGTGAGCGTTTGGCGGAAGATTACAGCACACAGGTTGGGGCGGCGGCACCGATCCGGATCGATCTCCCTCCGGACAAATATGCACCTGCGTTCCGATTTGCGAGTCGGTTAGGACCGATCGAGACGGGGCGTAGGCTGGATCGGCGGCGGGTTTTGTATGCTGGTGGAGCGATCGGGGCGCTTGGTGCCGCGGCGGTGGGGATGGCGACCAGAGCGGAACCCCTTCGAGTCTTTTTGGGAGCCGGTTTTTCGGTGCAATGAATCGGTGCCGCTGGTCGTCGCAAATCCGGTTGTGTACCATCCTGCGGGGCGGACGCAACGGTTAGGCGAGGGCTTGGAGCCGCCGGCGGAATCGCCGGAATCAGACATTGTTCCGGCAGTCAACCAGGACGTCGGAGTGGGTGACATGATGGCGGCGGCGGAAGCCGTCGAGATGCTGGGGCGACATCAGAAGGCGAGTGGGGTGAGGCCCGATTTGCGAGGTAAGTCGACGGTGCTGATCGGGGCGGTGACCAACCGTTGGACGAGGGAGATGCAGAAGAGTTGGCGGTTTCAGTTCCGGAGGCAGGCGGGGGTTAGGAACGTCATATTGGATACGGTGGAGTCGCGAGAGTGGGCACCGCCGATGCAGGAGGATTTGATTCTGCTGTACCGGATTCCGACCTCCCCTGCAGGAGGGGTGATGATGGCGACGGCAGGGGGGCGTTTATTGGCAGATTGAGGCCAGTTGAATCCAGTATTGAAGAAGCTACCCGCGGGTTGAGAGGCGAAGAATTTGCAGTTGGTACCGCGGGTGCGAGTGGCCGGGAATGCTTCGATACAGCCGGAACTTGTGGCTTGGCATTTGTGGCTATGATGAGGCGGTAAGATACAGAGAGGGCTCAAATTATGTGTGATCAGATTCATTTTGAAGAAGACAGGAAGGAGTTTGAAGCTCTTCACCTAGTGACGCGGAAGCAGTTCGGCGTGCTGCTGGGCACGGGCGTATCGATGATGTTGCCGCAGGTGGCTAATGCCGCAACGGTGGTGGAATCGGACGTGACAGTGACGACGCCGGACGGCGCGGCGGATTGCTACTTTGTGCATCCGGCGAGCGGGACGGCTCCAGGTGTGCTGATCTGGCCGGACATTTTTGGATTGCGCCCGGCGTTTAGGCAGATGGGTAAGCGGCTGGCGGAATCGGGCTTCTCGGTGCTCGTCGTGAATCCGTTCTACCGGACGAAGAAGTCCCCGACGGCAGAAGCGGGGGCGGCGACGCCGATTGCCCAGGTGATGCCGATGGCACAGAGCTTGAGCGAAGCGACGCACATGACCGACGCGAAGGCGTTTATCGGTTGGCTGGACGGCCAGAAGCCGGTGGCGAAGAATAAGATGATGGGCACGCAAGGCTATTGCATGGGCGGCCCGATGGCGTTTCGGACGGCGGCGGCGATGCCGGACCGGGTGGGAGCGGTGGCTTCTTTCCACGGCGGCGGACTGGCTCGCGATATGCCGAACAGCCCGCATTTGCAGGCGGCGAAGACGAAGGCGCAGTTCCTGGTGGCGATTGCGGATAACGATGATAAGCGGGCTCCGAACGACAAGACGACGTTGAAAGAGACGTTTGAGAAGGCGAAGCTGGCGGCGGAGATCGAGGTCTATGCCGGCGCTGCGCATGGCTGGTGCCCGCCGGACTCGGGGGTCTACAACGAGCCGTTGGCCGAGAAAGCCTGGGGCCGGCTGCTTTCGCTTTATGGCAAGGCATTGGTCTAACAAGAATGATTCACCGCATCGCGTCCCCTCTGCTGGCTATCGCCGCCTTATCGGCGGCGGTGGCGGCTCCCCTCCCCCTCGACCGTCAGTTTGAACAGACGGTACGTCCCTTCATTACTAAACACTGCGCGGGATGCCATAGCGGGGCGACACCCGCCGCTCAGTTCGATTTGAAGGGATATACCAATCTGGAAATGGTGACGCGGGACTATCCGCGATGGGCTTTGGTGCTGGAACGGCTGGAGGCGGGTGACATGCCGCCGAAGCCGTTGGCGCAGCCACCGGCGGAGAGCAGCAAGGGCGTGATGGATTGGATTCACGCGCTGCGCAAGGAAGAGTTGCGGAAGAGTGCGGGCGACCCGGGCTTGGTGTTGGCGAGACGGTTGAGTAACTCGGAGTACAACTACACGGTTCGAGACCTGATCGGCCAAGACCTCCAGCCGACGAAGGAGTTTCCCGTGGACCCGGCGAATCAGGCGGGTTTTGACAATTCCGGGGAATCGCTGACGATGTCGCCGGCGTTGCTGAACAAGTATTTGCAGGCGGCGCGCGGAGTGGCGAGCCACATGGTGTTGACGCCCGACGGGATGCAGTTTGCTCCGTTTCCGATGCAGGTGGAAACCGATCGAGAGAAGTTCGCGGTGCAACAGATTCTGAAGTTCTACGACAAGCAGCCGACCGATTATGCCGATTACTTCCAGGCGGCGTGGCGGTATAAGCATCGGGCCGCGCTGAAAAACCCTCGGGCGACGCTAGCGACCCTGGCGGCCGAGGCGAAGCTGAGCCCGAAGTATTTGCCGATGGTGTGGCGGATTCTGGAGGAGAAAGACGCGGTGGGTCCGGTGGCCAAGTTGCAGAAGATGTTTCGCGCGCTGCCCGCGCCGGCGGCGAACGCGCCGGAGGCTGTCCGCAAAGAGTGCGTGGCGATGCGGGATTTTGTGGTGCGGATCCGAAACCACACCGCGATGCAGTTTGCGGCACCGTTCGTGAAGGGCTTGCCGGCGGGATCGCAGCCGCTGTTGAACTGGAAGCTGAAGCAGTTTTCGCAGCACCACCGGGATAGCGAGCCGAAGTATTTAATATTGGATACCGACCCGGCGGCAGTGGCACCGACGATTCCGCGTTTTGCGGGACTGCACCAGGAAGCAGCGCCGCGCTGGGCGGCGGTGACGGCGAAGGCTCGGATGGGCGATGCCGATTTGGTGATTCCGGCGGCAGAGAGGGCTCGTTATGAAGCGGCTTTTCAGCGTTTGGCGACAGTTTTTCCAGATCGGTTTTTCGTGCGGGAGCGGGGTCGTTACTGGCCGGACGAGACGACCGATAAGGGTCGTTTTCTGAGCGCCGGCTACCACAGTGTGCTGGGCTTTTACCGGGACGATGCCCCGCTATCGGAGCTGATTTTGGATGAGAAGGCGGATCGGGAGTTGAAGGCCCTTTGGGACCAGTTCGATTTCATTGCTCAGTTTACGGACCGGACGTGGGTGCAGTACTTCTTTAATCAGAGCGGCGAAGTGGACGGCAAAGGTGCGGAGTCGGCTTCTCCCCGGCCGGTCGATTATCCGCTGCACCACCCGACCGTGATTGGGAAAATGCGGGACGCTTATTTGGCCAAGGCGGCGGCAGACTCGAAGAATGACCCCGTGGCGCCGCAGGCGATTCGGGAGCATTTTGATGGGATCAATGCGACGCTGCGGAGCCTCGAGAAGATGCGGACCGAGGGCGAACCGAAGCAGATGTTGGCGTTGCACCGGTTTACGGAGCGGGCTTATCGGCGACCGGTGACGAAGGCCGAACGGGACGGAATGGTCGCGTATTACCAAAAGCTGCGGGAGAAGAATGGGCTGACGCACGAAGACGCGATTCGCGATTGCGTGGTGAGCGTGTTGATGTCGCCGGACTACCTGTATCGGCTGGATCTGGTGGAACCGACGGTGCGGACGGTGGCGGCCAAGGGAGCCCCGGCGCAGGCGCTTTCGAGTTATGCGCTGGCTAGCCGGTTGAGTTATTTCTTGTGGTCGAGCATGCCGGATGATGAGTTGTTGGCACATGCGGCGGCGGGGGACTTACGGAAGCCGGAGGTGCTGCTGGGGCAGACGCGGCGGATGTTGCAGGACGAACGGGCAAAAGGGATGGCGACCGAGTTCGGAGGGAACTGGTTGGATTTCCGGCGGTTTGAGAACAATAACACGGTGGATCGGGAGCGGTTTCCAAAGTTCAACAACCAGCTTCGCGAGGCGATGTTTCAGGAGCCGGTGCGGTTTCTGCAGAACGTGATCAATCGCGATCTGCCGATTTTCGATTTAGTGTATGGGAAGTACACGTTTGTGAACCCGACGCTGGCGAAGTATTACGGCATGCCGGAGGTGAAGGGGACGGACGAGACATGGGTGAAGGCGGAAGAAGCGGCGAGCCATCAGCGCGGGGGACTGCTGCCGATGGCGGCGTTTTTGACGCAGAGTTCCCCGGGGTTGCGAACGAGTCCGGTGAAGCGGGGGTATTGGGTGGTGCGCCGGGTGCTGGGCGAAGTGATTCCGCCTCCGCCGCCGGTGGTACCGGAATTGCCGCATGATGAGGCGAAGTCGGATACGCCGCTGCGCGAGGTGTTGGCGCAGCATCGGGCGAATGTTTTGTGCGCGGGTTGCCATGCGCGGTTTGACACTTTCGGCTTGGCGCTGGAAGGTTATGGACCGGTGGGCGAAGCGCGGACGACGGATTTGGCGGGACGTCCGGTGGACACGACGGCGGTGTTTCCGGGCGGCAGCCAGGGGTCGGGGGTGGAGGGCATCATCACTTACATCCGCCAGCACCGGCAGCCGGATTTCGTGGATAATTTGAGCAGGAAATTAGTGGCGTACGCGCTGAACCGTTCGTTGCAGCTTTCCGATGAAGCGGTGGTGGACCAGATTAAGGCGGCGCTTCCGAAGAGAGAGTACCGCTTTCAATCGATCATTGAGACGATTGTGGCGAGCCCGCAGTTTTTGAATCGGCGGAAGCCGGAGACGCCCCAAGTACAGCAGAGGAAAGGCGAGTAATATGCCCCCAACGACGACAGGAAAGACCCAGAATTCGATTTCGCGGCGGACGGTTTTGCGCGGGGCGGGATGCGCGGTGGCGCTGCCTTGGCTTGAGTCGCAGCACGCGTTGGCGGACATGCCGCCGGCTTCGGCTTTCCCGAAGCGCTTCGGGACGATGTTTCTCGGGAATGGTATCAACGAGGACCATTGGAGCGCGTCCGGCACGGGCGCGGAGATGAAGCTGAGCAAGACGCTGCAGCCGCTGGAGCCGTTGAAGCAGAAGATCAATGTGATTGATGGCTTGTTCATCAAGGCGTTGACCGGGCAGGGCATTCATCCGGGGCAGACGGGGAGTTTGCTGTCGGGGGCGCGGATTGCGCGGGGCGCGATTATCCACTCGGGGACGAGTGTGGACCAGATGATTGCAAATCGGACGGGGGCGGACACGCCGCAGTCGAGCATCGTCTTGGCTTGCGAGCAGCCGATGACGGGTTACCACGAGACGAATTTCTCGATGGCGTATAGCTCCCATATTTCCTGGCAGAGCCCGGAGTCGCCGGTGCCGGTGGAGGTGTACCCGTCGCTGGCATGGGACAACCTGTTTGACAACCGGGGCAGCTTGCTGAATATCAGCGTGCTGGATCGGGTGAAGGGCCGGGCGGAGGAGTTAACGCGGAAGATCTCTTCGACGGACAAGAGCAAGTTGGATGAGTATCTGACGAGCGTGCGGGAAGTGGAGAAGCGCGTCGAGGGGATGCGGAAGAACAAAGACGGGGCCGAGGACGCGGCGAAGGCGAAGAACGCGGTGGCGGCGACGATGGATCGGCCGGCGAACGGGTTGCCGGAGGATCTGCGGGACCATGCCCGGCTGATGTGCGACATTATCGCGATTGCGTTTCAGACCAACCGGAGCAAGGTTGCGTCGTTGATCATCTCGCGGGATCTTTCGGCGATGTACTATCCGTTTTTGGAAGTGAAGGAAGGCCACCACGCGGCTTCGCACAATAACAGTTCGGACGGGTACGAGCGGATTGCGCGTTTTCATGTGAGCCAGTTTGCTTACCTGGCGACGAAGTTGGACAGCATGAAGGAAGGCAACGGGACGGTGCTGGACAATACTTGTCTGATGTTCCTTTCGAACCTCTGGATTGGCCGGAAGCACGACAATTTTCGGTTGCCGCTGGTGCTGGCGGGTGGATTGGGCGGAACGCTGGAGACCGGGCGGACGCTGAACTATTTGAAAGAGGGCGAGGAGAAGCGGAAGATGTGCAGTTTGTATCTATCGCTGATGGATCGGTTTGGGGTGAAGCTGGATCAGTTTGGAGACGCGACGACGCGGCTGGAGCGCCTGTAAACGAGCAGGTTTTTGTTGCAACTCAATTGCCGATTGCGCGATTATTGAGCCAGTGAGCATTAAGGTATTTTTCTCTCTCTTTTTCACGCTCTTGGTGGCGCAATCGGCTTGGAGCCAGCTTCCGGACGGGCAAATCACAGGGTCGGTACGGGACGAATCGAAAGGGGTGATTCGGGGCGGCGTCGTGGAGTTGGAGAGCCTGTCGAGCGGCCATAAGCGACGGACCAAAACGAGTGAGAGCGGGCAATATCTGCTGAATGGACTGACGCCGGATATTTACCGGCTGCGGGTTTCGTCCGATGGATTCGCGGTGACGGAATTTCGGCAACTAGTTGTGAATGTCGGCGACCGGCGGAGCTTGGACGTGACGTTGCAACTGCTGGGGCAGCGGCAATCGTTGACGGTGTTGGACGAGTCGCGCGGGGTGGTTGAGAGCGCGGCGGTGGCGACGGTGGTGGACCAGCGGTTTGTCGAGAATTTGCCGCTGAATGGGCGGACGTTTCAGAACCTGATCGCGTTGACGCCGGGAGTGGCGCAGACGACGACGACGGCGCGGAACCCAGGGCAGTTTTCTTCGAACGGACAGCGGACGGCGAGCAATTATTTGACGATCGACGGGGTGAGCGGAAATTTCGGATTGCCGGCTGCTCCGGCATTGGCGGGTAGTTTTGACGGCACCTTGCCGGCGCTGACTTCGACGGGCGGGACGAATAGTTTGGTTTCGATGGACGCGATGCAGGAGTTTCAGGTGCAGACGTCGACGTTTGCTCCGGAGTTCGGGCGGACGCCGGGGGCGCAGATTTCGGTGGTGACGCGGTCGGGCACGAACGACTTTCACGGGTCGGCTTCGAACTATTTCCGCAACGACAAGTTGGACGCCAATGACTTTTTTGCCAAGCGGGATGGGTTGGAACGAGCCCCGATCCGGCAGAACAACTTCGGCGGGGTGATGGGTGGGCCGGTGTTGTTGCCGGGATTTTACAACGGGAAGAATCGGACGTTTTTCTTCGTTTCCTATGAAGGGCTGCGGCTGCGGCAGCCGCAGTTTGCTTCGGACGCTTATCCGACCTTGGCCGCGCGGGCGCAGGCTTCGCCGGGGAACCGGGCGCTGGTGGATGCGTTTCCGATTCCGAATCAGGGTGACCTGGGAGGCGGTTTTGGGCGGTTTGCGGCGACGTATTCGAACCCGTCGACTTTGAATTCAACCGGGGTGCGGCTGGACCATCGGCTGTCGGAGCGGGTGTCGGTGTGGGGGCGGTTCGTGGAAGCACCTTCCGAGACGGGGAACCGGGGGAGCTTTCAATCGTACGATTTGAGCGTGAACAACGTGAGCCGGAACTTGAGCGATTCGCGGATGGTGACGCTGGGTTCGACGCAGGCGTTTTCGGCGCATTTGATTCACGAAGCGCGGGTGAATTGGAGCCGGAACAAAGGGGCGTTCAGCGCGGTGATGGATGACTTGGGTGGGGCGAAACCGTTGACGGCGGCGCAACTGTTTCCGACGTTTGCGAGCGCGGAGACGGGCAGCGTGGGAATTTTGCCGCAAGGTTTGAAAGGTTTTGCGGTGGGATCGCTGGCGGCGAATGCGCAGCGGCAATGGAACGTAGTGGATAGTTTTTCGGCGATGGTGGGGCGGCATCAGTTGAAGTTTGGCGGAGACTACCGGCAGTTGCGGCCGGACATTCAATCGCCGTTGTACCAGCAGTTTGGGGTGTATGTGGGGTTGCAGGGGCCGGTGGGAATATTGAATGGCCGGACGGCGACGACGATTTTGACGGCGTTTGAGAACCTGCGGGCGGTGATCCACAACACGTCGGTATTTGCGCAGGACACCTGGCGGCCGACGGCGCGGCTTTCGATGACTTTCGGGGTAAGGTGGGAGATTAACCCGGCGTTGCGGGGTGTGAATCAACCGCTGTATACGGCGACGACGACGGATCCGCTGACGGCGCAGCTTTCGGCACCGGGGGTTCCGCTGTTTGAGACGCAATGGAACGCGTTTGCGCCGCGGCTGGGCGTGGCGTATCAACTGCGGCAGAGCCGGGGTTGGGAGACGACGCTGCGGGCGGGGATGGGATTGTTTTACGACCTGCCGCTGGGCGGGTTGCAGAGTTTGAGTTCGAACCCACCTTATCGGCGGACGCGAAGGTTGGCGGGGACGGTGATCCCGCTGCCGGAGGCGCAGGCTGCTCCGTTGCCGATTTCGACGCAGCCTCCGTACGACGATGTGGCGGCGTTTGAGGCGGGCTATCGGTTGTCGCGGACTGTGCAGTACAACGTGACGGTGGACCAGGGACTGGGGAACGGACGGGTGCTGACGATGTCGTACGTGGGGGCGATGGGGCGGCAGTTGCAGCGTCGGGATTCCTACGCGGGGACGCGAGGATCGTTGTTCCGCGGGTTTAGCGTGCTGCGGGCGGATGCGGATTCCGATTTCCATTCGTGGCAGACGCAGTTTCGGCAACCGTTGCGGCGGGGGTTGCAGTTGCTGGGTTCGTATACGTGGGCTCATGCGATCGATACGGCGTCGGAGAACGTGAGTTTTAATCCGGCGGTGTTTGGCATCGGGGGAGCGGGGGCGAATCGGGGGAGTTCGGATTTCGACGTGCGGCACAACATGAACGGAGCGGTGAGTTGGGATTTGCCGGGGAAGACGCGGGGCGGGATGATGGGCAAGATTGTGGGCGATTGGGGTTTGGATACGATTGTGCGGGCGCAATCGGCGTTCCCGGTGGATGTGTATTCCCGGAGTGTGATTAACGGGGCGACGTTTAATTTCCGGCCGGAACGGGTGGCGGGGGTGCCGCTGTATTTGGAGGGGCGCCAGTATCCGGGGGGGCGGGTGTTGAATCGGGCGGCCTTTGCGATTCCGGCGAACCAGCAGCAGAACGGGAGTTTGGGGCGGAATTCGGTGCGAGCGTTTCCGTTGCGGCAGGTGGATTTCACGCTGCGGCGGACGTTTGGGCTGAGCGAGCGGTGGAAGCTGCAGTTCCGGGCGGAGTTCTTTAACTTGCTGAATCACGCGAATTTTGCGGCTCCGGATGGGTTGTTGTTGAATCCGCTGTTTGGGCAGTCGACGCAGATGTACGGGCGCGGTCTGGGTTTGGGCGGGGTGAACGGAGGGTTGAATCCGTTGTATGCCGTGGGGGGGCCGCGGTCGACGCAGTTGGCGTTGCGGTTGCAGTTTTAGTTTTAGGTTTGTGACCGGGTATGGCCGGGGTGAGAGTTCGCGTTCGAGCGGGCCTCAGCTCAATCAGAGTGCTCTGGCCGGTCTTCGGGCATGGCTGGAGTTTGAACGTGCGTGTACGGGGCATTCTAGGCGTTAAAGTGCCATGGTCGTGTTCAAGCGGGGGTGAGGGTCCGGGGCATTGGGTTCGGATGGGTTTGGATGGAGCGGATCACGCGGCACCTCCGCCGGCGTGGCGGACTTTGAGGGGTGGCTCGGCTCGCTGCGGCGCTCGGCGGGTGGGCAAGACGATGGAATAGCCGTGCGCGACGCGGGCTAGGGTTGGCTCCGGTTGGCTTTGGTTGGGGTTGTTTTCGGGGGCTTCGGTGGGTTTGGTTGCGGTGCGGCGGGCGGGACTTCGTCGGGTTCTGGGTCGGGTTCGGGTTCGGATTGCGGCCGGGAGGTGTAGATCTCCTGGGCGATGTCGGTGGCGGGGTTGAAGCTGGCGGGTGGCCGGAGAAAGGGGTCGAGGCTGCGGAGTTGCTTGAACTCGCGATAGCCGGCGGCGATGGACCGTTCGACGGCGGCGA